>Ga0187869_10002568_pt1 | contig 14204 bp, 15 predicted proteins | sample June2016WEW_13_1_2_FD_132972 | JGI IMG/M metagenome (GOLD analysis project Ga0187869, IMG submission 132972) | Peatland microbial communities from SPRUCE experiment site at the Marcell Experimental Forest, Minnesota, USA - June2016WEW_13_100 | ecosystem: Environmental > Terrestrial > Soil >...
AACAATGCCGTGGCCCGCGCTGCCGGGCTGCTCGCCGTGGCCGGCCTGCCTGCGGCCGCCGGGCTGGGCGCGGCGAGTTACCACTCAGCTGCCCGTTTCGCAGCAGGGTTCGACAAGGCCATGATCGGCTGCGCCGCCGTCCTGCTGACGGCGGCCGTGCTCTCCGGGCTGCTGATCGATAGCAACGTGCTCAGGGGCGGTCCGGCCGGGCAGCGGGTGGCGATGCCGGAGTGCCGGGTGAACTGCCCGCTCGGCGGACCGCCGCTCGAGCCGGACCAGGATGACGTGGCTGCCGCGCGGGCGCTCCCCTCGGCCGTCGCCGACCGCCGGGGCGGCGCTGACCGCCGGGGCGGCGCTGACCGCCGGGGCGGTGCCGAAACATGAGCGCGGGGATTTCTCCGTCGCGGCGACGGAGAACTCCCGCGCTGGCGGTCCGGCAGCGGCGCTGCGCGGCGGGCAGAATGCGGTGGGCAGAATTAGGTGTCGAGGCCCAGCGTGAATGTCGGCTTCGGTGAGGTCGCGGCCAGCCGGTGCTCGTCGCCGAGCCGGCGGATGGCGGTCCCGGTGGCCAGGAACTCCGTCGCGTGCTCGCCCCAGACGTGGTTGTAGACGCCGACGTTCACGCCGACGATGCCGGTGGAGCCGGCCTGCGCCGCCTCGGCCTGCATCCGGACCAGCGCCAGCTCGCGCGCCTCGTAGACGCCCTGGGTGAACTGGACCATCTCCTGGTTCTGGCCGGCCTGCCGCAGCGCCTGCATCGCCGACTGATGGGCGATGTGGTACACGCAGGTGCCCAGCACGAACGCGACGGGGACCGAGCCGGCCGCGAGCAGCCGGAAGAAGTCCTGGGCGGACAGGTCGGAGGTGAAGGAGCCGCCGTCCGGTGCGCGGTGCGCACCCGGCGCGGTGCTTTCGCTGTAGGCGCGGACCGCGGTTCCGGTGGCCACGAACTCCAGCACATCCTGCCCCCAGGCGTACATCTGCATCCGCAGCTGCACCCCGACAATGCCGTCGGCGCCCAGGTGATCGGCCTCGGCCCGCATCCGGGTCATGGCCAGTTCCCTGGCGCTGTACATGGCCTGCGTGAGTACCTGCAGCTCCTGATTCTGGTTCCAGCGGCCGATCTGCAGCCCGACGTGGTAAATCGAGGAACCGACGACGAAGCCCAGCGGCTCGAAGCCCGCCTCGCCGAGCAGGACGTACTCGGAGACCGACAGGTCCGAGGTGAAGACGCCGGCCGGGTCGGCGCCCGCGGTGTGCGCGAGCCGGCTATCGGCTGCCTGCGGCTCCCAGGTGGCGGTGGTGCCGCCATCTGGCCGGTTCGAGAACAGGGGCATGAGATCTCCTCAGGGACGGACGGCAGGCAACGGCAGCATAGCGCCCGCGACGGACGATGCCTTGCGGGCCGGGGACTCGCGGCGGGCGCTAGCGGCCGCCCGGCTGGCCGGGCGACGCCTCGCCTGCCGCCTGCTCGGCTGCCGCCTGGTCGGCTGCCGCCTGGTCGGCTGCCGCCTGGTCGGCTGCCGCCTGCTCGGCTGCCGCCTGCTCGGCTGCCGCCTGCTCGCTGGAAGCAGAGGGCTGGCCGGCCGGGGGCTGGCCGCCGGATGCCGCCGCGGCCGCGTGCCGCCCGGTCGGCCATGGCGCTGCGGGCTGATCGGCGGACCGCTGGATGTCGACCTCATAATCGGTCCGGCGCTGCTCAGTCTGCGCGTAGAGGCGGTAGGCCCGAACGTCGGCGCTCGTGAGCGGCGGCGGGGCCATGCTGCGCGGCCACAGCCGCAGGGTGCGGACCACGTTCAGCTCGACCGCGTACATGGTCAGCTCGGCGATCAGGTAGAGCCAGGCGATCAAGCCCAGGACGATGGCGAACACGCCGTACAGCGCGGAGTTCCTGGCCAGCTGGTGCGCGACCAGGTAGCCGCCGGCAATCTGCAGCACCTGCCAGGCGATCGCGGCCAGGATCGCGCCCAGCCAGAGCGCACGGCCCGCCACCTCGCGCGCGGTCCCGAGCCGGAACGAGAGCCAGAACAGCCCCACGTTGAGCAGCAGCGATACCGCTATGGCGCCGATGTGCGCGGCGGTGCCGGAGATGACATGCCCGGCCCCCGCGGCGACAGTGGACAGCAGGACGGTCACGACCTGGCCGGGGCCGACGACGGCCATCAGCCCGAGGCTGCGCAGCAGTGACCACGGAAAGCCGGGCCGCCGCGCGAACGGGATGGCCCAGGCGGTGTCCAGCGCGTTCTGGATGGCACCGGCCACGCCGCGGGCTCCGAGCAGCGTCCCGATCAGCCCGATCGCCAGCGCCACGCCGGTCTCGTTCAGCGAGTGGACATTGCTCTTCAGCTGCGTGCCGATCACCGGGAACTGGCCGAGCGCCGAGTTGAGCAGGTGCTGCTTGAGCGTGGCGTTGTTCTTCAGGACGAGATCCAGCACGGTCACGAAGACGAGCAGCAGCGGGAAGATGGCCACGAACCCGTAGTAGGCGACCAGCGCCGCGAGGTTGCCCGCCTGGTCGTCGCCGAACTTCTTGCCGACGGCAACCGGCACCGCCAGCCAGGCATGGCCCTGCTGGAGCCGGTCGGCTGCATGTAGCAGCCGCTGCGCCTTATTCATGACGCGCCCAGTCGTACCCCGCCGGGCCGGTATCACGCCAGCACCGGCTGCCGGCAGGGCGCGCTCATCGCCAGTGAGACCGGCTGCCGTCACCGGCGACCCCGACCCGGTCGCCAAGGTGGCCGCCAGAGGACCGCGCCGTCGGCCGGATCATCGCGGCTGGATGGAGTAGTCCCCGACCTGCTCGCGCTGGAACCGGTCGGTGATCTCCTCGCCGATCAGGATGGCTCCCCACATGGCCGGCCCGAACGCGACCAGCGGCGGCAGCTTCCCGAGCTCGCGCACGTGCCGCGGCGGCTCGTAGACCGGGGCGCCGATGCGCTCGATCATGGCCTGACCGCGGTGATCGGGGATTACCTGCGGGTCTTCGGGCTCGACTCCGGCGCGGCCGAGCCCTGGGCCTACGGGATCACCGGGCTGGTGCAGAGCACCGGCGAGTGGTGGCTGCAGCGGCGGTCCATGAGCCGGGTGCACGTGGTCGAGTACGTGACCCGGCTCATCTGGGCGGCCCTGTCCGGGGTGCTGCGCGACGGTGGCGTCCTCGTTGACCCGGACGAGCCGCTGCCGCCGGTCCGTCCCCGGCTGACGGCGCAGCCGGGCGGCCTGGCCGAGCGGCGCGCCGATGGCTGAGCGGCCGGCCGGGCCGGCCCCCGGCCAGGCTGGCGAGCCGAGCGGACCGGACAGCTACGCCGCGCTGCCGGGGCACGTGCGGGTCGCCATCATCGGCGCCGGCTTCGGCGGCCTGGGCGCCGGCATCAGGCTGCGGTCGGCGGGCGTGACCGACTTCGTCATCCTGGAGCGGGCCGGGGCGGTCGGCGGGACCTGGCGGGACAACAGCTATCCCGGCTGTGCCTGCGACGTGCCGTCGCATCTCTACTCCTTCTCGTTCGCGCCGAACCCTGGCTGGTCCAGCAGCACTACATCGCCGACTACCTGCGCATCCTCGACCGGGCGCGCGGCGACCGGGGGGCGGCCGCGCTGGACGCGAGGGCGGACGCGCAGCGGCGATGGTGCGCGGACATCGAGCGCCGGATGGCCCGCACCGTCTGGGCCACAGGCGGCTGCGTCAGCTGGTACCTCAGCGCCGCGGGACGTAACCCGACGCTGTGGCCCGGCTCCACGCTGCGGTTCAGGCGCGCGACCCGGCGCGTCGACGTGGCCGAGTACGACGTGATCACGGCCGCGTCGACGTGGTGGTCGCCAACGCCGGGATCGCCATCGGCGGCCCGTTCGCGGACTCCGACCCGGCCGCGTTCGACCGCGTCATCGAGGTGAACCTGCTCGGCCCGTTCGCGGGCCGCCGGCCGCCAGCGCCGCCTGGTTGGCCCGCTGCCATGCGATCCCTGACTGCCCGGAGTCCCGGCTGCCATTCGCTGCCAGGCGATCCGCGGGCTGGTTCGGCCGCGGCTCAGTAGTTCGGGTTCTCGCGGCTGTAGTACGGGATCACCGCCTGGACGCCCTGAACGGTGTGCGGAGTCCTGATCAGCCACTGCTCGGCGTGGGTGGCCGGATTGAACCAGAGCAGCGAGTTGCTGCCGATGCAGCCGGTCTCGGCCTGGACCAGCAGCCTGCTGCCGAGCGCCGAGATGATGTGATTGTCGTCGGCCGGCGCGCCGGGGACATTGACGACGGAGATCGACCCGTTCGCGTGCTGGCGCGCGATGAACACCGCGCCGCAGCCGCCGAGTGCCTGCAGGTACAGGCCACCGCCGAGTTTCCAGCCGCCAATATCGCCCAGGTCCGGGCCGCTGGTGCGCGGCGGCGTCAGCGCGCTGGGCGCGCGCCCGCTCAGCGGGACCAGCCACAGCCGGGGACGGGCGCTGCTGGGCGTGCATACGGCGAGGACGGTGCCGGAATTCCAGTACCGGTTCGGGTAGCAGCCGAATGCCGGTCCGTGCACCGGCAGCGAGCGGATGACATGGCCGGCGTTGCTGACCAGTTCCAGCCCGGCGCTGGTGGCGATCACCAGCTCCGTGCCGTCCGGCGACTCGATAACCGCGGCGCCGTTGCTCCGGACCTTCGCGAGCTGCCGCTCCAGCACGCCCTGCTGGGTGTAGCGGGCGACCTTCACGTAGGGGCCGGTCACCGTGGCCGCCAGCAGACTGGTACCGTCCGGCCGGGTGTAGCCGATGGCCTGCGCGCTGGCGGGCAGGCTGATGATACTGGTCTTCCCGCTGGCCAGGGTGATCTGCTCCAGCTCATTCGACGAGATCCCCAGCAGCGCCCTGGTCTTGTCGCCCGACCAGGCCAGCAGGCCGGGCGCGATCTTCTTCGCGGCCCAGCTGTAGAGCTTGTACCGGCCGCCCTCCGGGTCGACCAGGTACAGCGTGTGCGGGCCTGCCTTGGATGGCTCGGCAGCGGTGCTGGCCGAGTACTGGACCAGCTCCCAGCCCGGCCCCACCTTCTTCCACGGCACCGCGAGGCGGCTGCCGACCTGGCCGGCCCCGAGTAGTGCCGGGGCTGCGGCTGTCCGGGCGGCGGCGGACCCGGCCGGCCGGACAGCGGCCAGGACGGTGGCACTGCTGGCAGCCAGCAGGCCGATGGTCAGCGCCGGGATGACGGCGGTGCGGCGGAACCAGCCGGGCCGGAGGTTCGGGCGAGCGATCATGACGGACCTTTCGGGGACGTTGGCCGGGCCTGCTGCGCGCGGGCCCTGACTCTCATCACGCACGAGTGCTGCTGACGGTTGCGGCGGATCGCGAATTGCCGCTGTAGTGAAGAGGCGGCTGGCGCCGCGCTGATACCGGCCGGGGCCGCCGCGGTCAGACCCTGGCGAAGAACTCAAGCTCCCGCAGCGCGGCCGCCTGTCCCTGCTGACCGGGATAGACCTGCCGGATCAGCGCGGTGACGGATCTGACGTGACGCAGGCTGACCAGGTGGCTCTGGAAGCTGGGGGTGTCATCGAAGGACAGGGTGACGGGCGGGCGGCCGCTGGCCACGAGCACGATCGTCTCCGGGCGTGCCTGGCTGCGGTAGCTGGCGCCCGGCTCGCCGGACAGGATGCCGACGGCGCTGATGTTCTCCGGCTCGGCGAACCGCACGGTCAGCGTGGCGCCCGTGCCGCCGCCGCCAGTCAGCCAGTACGTCTGCTCGATGCCGTCGATCGCGAGACTGCCGGCGTGACCAGGCGCTGACGATGAGGCAATGGCACTGACCGGCACCACATCGACATAACGCTGGGTCAGCGTGCTCTGCGTCTGGTGTGCCAGGCCGAAGATGCGGACGGTGATCCAGGATCGCGCCGGGCCGAGCCCGATCCCGGCCAGGCTGGCCACCATGAGCAGCGGCACGAGCCGGCCCAGGCGCAGTCGCCGCGGCGACTGGACGCGCCGGGCGCGCTGGCCTGCCGCGGTGGCCATGGCCGCCGGACTGCGGCTGCCGGCCAGGTGCGCAGGGCTCGCGGCGGCGGCGGGCCTGGCTCCGCCCGTGCGCGTGCCGACCCCGCCGCCGGCCGTGGCTCCCGCTGCCGCGGGCCGCGCTGGCGTGACTCCCGCTGCCGTGGCTGGCCGCCCCGGCGGCTGATCGTGCGCGATGAAACCGCGTGGCCGGCGGCCGGCCTCGTAGTGCTGACGGCCTCGCAGCCGATCCAGCTGCCGGCGCCACCAGCCCGGCACCGGCGCCGGAACGGCCGCGGTCACCCGCAGCTGCTCACCACAGGACCGGCAGAAGGTGCGGCCCTCGGGATTGCGCACGCCGCAGGCTGAGCAATACGGGCCGGCAGGCACGGGATCGCTCACCAGCGGCACCGGTCCCGGCCTGGCTCGCTCGGCGACTGGCTGGCGGGCGGCCAGCGGCGGGCCGCCGCTCGCCGCGCCGCCTGCTGCCTCGACGGGCTGGCCCGACCATTCCAGCAGCACGCCGCAGGATGAGCAGAAGCCGTCACCTGACCCGGCGGAGTTTCCGCATTCCTTACACACGATCATGGCTCACTACCTCGATCCGGAGTTGGCTGAAGACAGGCACGGCGGGCCCGGCGGCGGCGCGCGCGCAGGCTGCCACGGCGTCCTGGTCCCGGCTGGACGGCACCGCCACGGTGATGGTCACCACCGAGTCGAACGGGGGCGTGACCGCTGCCCCTGGCGTCTGAGACCAGGTCACGCAACCGGCCTCGGCGACACTGACCTGCTCAGGCGGCACCTCGGCAGCGGCCGCGACCGCCTGGCGCAGCTGGCCGGCCGTGCCCTGGCAGCGGTAGGCGCGCACCGCTCCGGCGATGACGGCCCGGCTCTGGCCGGCCGTCACGCCGACCAGGCCGCCGAGCCAGCCGAGAAAGTCCTCGGGCGCCAGCCATGGGTCGAGGTAGGCGCTGAAGCAGTCGAGCGCCGCGACGATCGGGCTGAGCAGGTCATCGAAGGCGGCGCACAAGCCGAGGAAGAGCGGATCCTCGTGCAGCAGCGCGGGCACCGGCCTGCTGATTCGGTAGGCCGCGCTGGCCGCCGGGACGCTCATCGCCGGGTCTGGCCGCCCGCCCGGCCCGGCCGGGCCGCCGTCCGGCCAGCCGTCCGCGTTGCTGGCCAGCCCGCTGTCCGTGCCGGGGCGTGCCTGGCCGGCCAGGGCAGCGGCCTCATTCACCCGTCCGCTCATGGCCGCACCTGCACCTGGTGGTCGAAGGAGAAGGGCAGCTCGTCGGCACCCACCGGGACATACGGCGCGGCCTCGGCGCGGCTGCCGGTGGCCGGATCGGCGGGGTAGAGTCGCGCGTCCTCCACGTAATCCAGATCGGCCAGTCCGCCCAGCGCCGTGTGGACGTCCCCGAGCGTGACCGGCCGTCCGAACGGCCATCCGGTTCCGTCCGGTCCACCGTCGCGCGGGTGCAGCCACCGGTACAGCGCGGCGAGGGCGTCCTCGGACAGCCGTGCGCAGTCACGGTTGCGCCTGGCGCGCAACCGCACCGCGATCGTGACGCCCCGGTACCGGGGCGGCTCCACGACGACCTGGACCCCCACGAGCCGGCGCTGGTCCAGGGCGTCCGCGATCCGGCTGAGCAGATCCCGGCCTGGCTGCAGCGCGGGGAACGGAAGCCGGCCAGGGCCGTAGCCGGACACGTCGGGGAGCACGAGGACCCGGACCGGCGCGCCGGGAGCCTCCGGTGACGCGCAGTGCACTCGGACCGCCGGCCCGGCGGCGTCGCCCGCGATCACCTCGTAGTCCGCCGCGGTAACAGCCCGATCGCAGGTCCGCAGCGCGCGTCCGGCCCGCAGCTTCGCCTCATCAACGCTCTCGCCGTCGCGGCCGCCGCCGGCCGGGCGGCGGTTGCTCGCCGACCGCACGCAGGGAATCGGCGTGCGCAGCACGCTCAGCGCGCCGGCGCCGACGTTGCCCGACCTGCCGCCGCCGACCCAGTACTCGCGCAGCCGCAGCGTCGCGCCCTCCGCGGGTACCCGGCCGTAGCTGCGCAGGGAGCCGTCGGCGAGGCGCACCGCGGGCCCTAGCTCGACCACGCCGGCGCCGTGATCGAGCCGGAAGTGCGGGTCGTCCCAGCCGCTGCTGCCGAAGTCGGGCACGCATCGCCACTGCTGCCAGCCCTCGCCCGACGAGACCTCGAGAACCGGCTCGTCCGCGCTGTCCAGCACCGGCCCGCGGCTGAGCCGGAACTGCTGGCCGGCCGACCCGTCAGCCACGCCAAGCACTTCGCCGAGCACGCGATCAGCGTGGACCGCGGCTACGGTGCCGCCCACGCACGCGGCGGAGAGCCTGGACAGGGCGGGACTGCGGCTGTAGCCGGGATAGCCCTCCGCTGACTCGGTCACCACGGCCCGCAGCCAGGCCGCCCGGATGCCGTTGATCAGCGACGGGACGTGCCCGGCCGGCACGTGCAGCAGGATGTCGCCCGGCCGGTTCAGGCCGCCGGTGCCGTCGCGCGCAGTCTCGCAGGCTGTCCAGCCCGATCCGGTGAACGCCTCCCAGCGCAGCGGCGGATGATCGGGATCCACGCCGATGCCCTCGATCTCGCTGTCGGTGCGCAGCAGCACCAGGCAGCCGGGCGCGGCGGCGGACAGGCCCGCGTACAGCCGGTCGCCCGGCCGCGGCAGCGGGGCGAAGCAGGCGGCTCGCTCGCCCCGGCCGAGCGCTGGCCCGAGGTCGGTCAGCACGCTCGGCCCGTCACCCACGGCAGGCGCGGCCCGCAGCTCGGCCAGCGACACTGCCGCGATCTCCAGGTCCGTCAGCGTGGTGAACGACACCTGCTCCTCGCCGGGCAGCCGCCGCGTCGCGACCTGGGTGCCGGCCGGCACCGTGACCGGCTCGGGCCGCGGCGCCGAGAGCCGGAAGGTCACGTCGGCCCTGGCCGCGGCAGGGGGGCGCAGCGTGATGCCCAGCAGGTCGAGGAACTTGCGGTAATGCCGCTCCGGTACCTGGTTGAGCCGGTAGCCCAGCTGGTCGGCGATCGTGGCGACTGCCTCGATCAGGGTGATTCCCGGATCGTGAACGTTGTGGTCGGTCCAGGCGGGGATGCGGCGCTGGATGAGCCGCTTGGCGTCATCCACGAAATCCTGGAACCGCCGGTCGTCCAGGCTGGGGGCAGGGAGCGGCATCAGTCACTCCTCGGGAATCGAGTAGAAGGGAAAGACGAGATTGCGCCGGTCATTGGTCGCCCTGATCCGGTAGGCGATGGTGATGCCGAGGACGTGCGGCTGACCGTGCACCGGCGTGGCGCTGACCTCAGCGATCTCGATCCGGGGCTCCCACCTCGTCAGCGAGGCGCGCACCTGCGCGGCGACCTTCCCGGCCAGGGCCGCGTTCACGGTGTCGAAGACCAGGTCGTGGATGCCGCAGCCGTACTCGGGCCGCTGCGGCCGCTCGCCGTAGCAGGTCCCGAGGATGAGCCGGATCGCCTCCTCGATCTCCTGCTCGCCGCCGGAGAGGACGAACGACCCGGCGCTGTCCAGGCGCAGCGGGAACGCCCAGCCGCGGCCGGTGAAGTCGCTCGCCGTCGCCATCTCAGCCCCCGATCAGCACCGAGGCCGCGCTGCCGGCGAGCGTGCCCACGGGCTGGCCGCAGCAGGTGGCCGGCGATCCCGTCCTGGCGGCTGGCGTCCCGCCGAACAGCACGCTGGTGCTGCCCTGGGTGACGACGGCTTGCTGCAGGGGCGGCGCGAAGAAGGGGTCGGCCGGGTGCAGCCCGACGTGCGGCGGGGTGTTGCAGCCCGTTGCGCCGGCTACCACGGCCGGGGTGCCGCCGATCAGCACGCTCGCGCAGGCGCCGAGCAGGACCGGAGCGGCGAACGGGAGCGGCGGGGCCGGCTGCGGCGCGCCGGTGGCCGGGTTCGGCATCAGGTGCAGCGGACACGTGCCGGTGACCTGATCGCCGGCCACGGCGGCTGGGGTACCCATAACGATCGGCTCCTGTCGCTAGTTGAGCTGGATGATGTCGCCGGAAACGCTGACCGAAGGGCCGCCGTCGATCGTCACCCCGGCCTGGCCGGACAGCGAGAGGCTGCCCGAGGCCTGGATGCTCACATCGCCGTCGCTGGTGATCTGGACCTGGCTGCTGCCGCTGATCGTCACCGAGCCCGCGCTGTCGATGGTGATCGCGGTCCTGGAGGCGTCGAGGGTCACGGTCAGGCTGTCGTCACCGGTGGCGAGCAGCACCTGAGGGCTGCTGTCGTCGTCGCAGAGCACCAGGCGGTGGCCGGTGCGCGATACGCAGGCCCGGCGCACGACCTGGCCGCTTGCCGTGTCGATGAGCTGGCCGCTCAGCGGAGGCGCGTCGACGCCGTTGTACAGGCTGCCGATGACGTAGGGAGCACGCACGTCGCCGTGGCCGAACGCGACCAGCACCTCGTCGCCGACCTCGGGCAGCCACGCCAGCCCGCGCCCGTTCCCGGCTCCCGGCTGCGCGACCCGCGCCCACCAGGACTCGTAGTCGTCGGACAGCCAGGGAAAGGACACCTTGACCCGGAACATGCTCTCCGGGTCGTCGACGTCGGTGACCTGCCCGATCACCGGCCCGAAGATCGGCGGGCCGGACGCGCGGTGGCTTCCCCGGCTGGCCCCGGCCGAGGCGAGCCCGAGCAGCGAGCGGTCCTGCCTGCCGCTGACGATGAACTCCGTCCGGTATCCGGACTCGTCGAAGCAGTGCCGGGTCGCGGTCAGCACGTAGCTGCCGTCATGCGGCCAGCCGGCGCACCCGACCTGGACGGCAGCGCCGGGGACCAGCAGCGGATCGCCCAGTGCCGTCCCCTCGGCCTCGGCGTGCGCCCCGGCGATCTGCTCGGCGATCGCGCCCGCCACCGATTCAGCCTCGTCCTGGCTGGTGACCGGCTGGTCCACCGCCACATAGGGCTGCGCGCCGAACATCCTGGCCAGCTCGGCAGGCGCCACGCCGACGCTGACGCTCGAGGTCGCGCCGGCCGCGCTGCCCAGGACCGCCTGCTTGGCCGCAGGATCCCAGCCGCGGACCTGGACCTCGCCGACCTGCTCGGCTGCCGTCACTCGGGGCCGGAACCTGACCAGGCTGCCGCCCAGCATCAGCTGGCGGGGCTGGGCAGGCGCGGCCAGGTCGCCGGCGCCGGCCGGCGCGCCGCTGCTGGCGGGCGGCATGCGCCAGATCAGCTTGCCGCCTGCCACGGCGAGATCGTGACCGCTCTCGCGGGCGCGCGCCCGCAGGAACTCCCAGTCGGTCATGTTGGCCTGGCTGACGTGCTCGTAGACCGGCCCGGACGGATCCAGCTCGCCGACGTCCAGCTGGGCATCCCCGGCGACCTGCCGCACGATGTCCGCGTCGGTCACGCTGGCGAATGTCCGGGTCCGGCGTCCGCGGCAGAGCCGGTGCAGCGGGTCGTAGCCGCGCACCACGGTCCAGGTGCCGGTCCCGTCCGATTCCTGTTCGAGTGCCGTCACCTCGCCGGCGACCAGCGAGATCAGGGACCCGTTCCCGGCCGGGGCGGCCGCGATGGCGAGCTTGCTGCCGAACGTGATTCCCGCCCGGCTGAGCACATCGTGGCGGGTGTCCTGGAAGTGCAGCCCGAACATGCCGGGCAGGTGGACGTCCAGGTGCACGATGACCCGGACGAGGGCGGGGACCACGTCGGCGGGCAGCGGCGCCCCGTCTACCCGCACCTGCGGCCTGCTGCCGAAACGGGCCGGGCTAGCTTCCGCCATCCTGATCGCCTCCCCGCTTGCTGAGCTCCGCGGCCCGCGTCCGCGGCGGCACGAGCAGCCGGGTGCCGACGGGGATCCTCGCCGGGTCCTCGATCTCGTTGGCGATCGCGAGGCCGCGCCACAGTCCAGGGTCGCCGTACTCCCGGTAGGCGATCGTGGCCAGGCTGTCGCAGTCGGCGAGCAGCGCGCTGCGCTGCCCGGAGATCCCGCCCGAGGTCGGATTCGTGCCCTGCGGGTCGTCAGGCATCCGCTGCAGCGAGATGTCCGCGGTGGCGCGCAGCGGCTGGCCGTCGGCGTCGAACATGGTGTACTCGGCCTGCACGTGCTGTAGGAAGCCGGTGAAGCTGATTCCGGTCCCCCACAGGAAGGTGATGGTGGGCGGCTGCGGGGTGGGCGAGTCGTAGGAGCCGGCGGCCACGCACGTCCAGTCGAGCAGCTGGGACACGGCGTCCTGCACCGGCCTGCTTGCCCCGCCCAGCGTGTCAAGGCCATCGAAGAGCAGCTTGGCGGTGAGGATCTCCGGCCCGGTCCCGACGAATTGCGGGCGCGGCGCCTTAGCCGAGCCCCTGGTGGGCTGCGCGGACCAGCGGGACGATTTCGTCAGCTGCACCGTGGACGGGTTGAACTGGCAGGGCAGCGTCGTCCCGTCCGACCCGGTCAGCTCGGCCCTGACGATGGCGTCGGCGCTCATCAGCCCGCCGCCGGTCCGTTCGTGATCTGGAACCCCTCGTGCGCGAGCTCAATGGTCTCGACCGCTATGGCCTCGCCGCCCGGTCCGGTGCTGAGCGTCGGCCCGCTGTAGCGGACTGGCCAGGCGCCGGCCAGTGTCCAGGTGGTCACCTTGGCGCGGTTCCCGTCAAAGAGGTGGATGACCGCGGTGCGCCGGGCGGGCTGGCGCTGCTGCTGGCTGAACCAGGCCGCGAGCTGGCCGCTGTCGGAGTCCACCGACCTGGTCAGCTGGACATTGCTGTAGCTGAGCCGGCCGGGCAGCCTGGCCACCGTCCCGTTGTCGCCGCCTTCCTGCCACTCCAGCACCTCGAACTGGGCATCCAGGCCGGAGCAGCCGGTGAAGGTGGCGACGGGGACGTCGTCGATCTGCACGTCGAAGCTGAGCGAGAGGCCTGGGGCGGCCGACTGTGACATGGCGTCTCCTGCTGGTCTACCGGGGAGCCGGGTAGAGGTCGGTGAGCAACTGCGCGCGCTCTCTGTCCGCCAGCAGCTCGGCGGCCAGGTGACCGCGCAGGCGCCCGTAGAGCCGCTGAGCCAGCCGGTCGAGCGCCGCACCGTCGGCGACCTCGGTGTCGGCGCTGCGCGGGCCGGCCAGGCCAGGGGACGGGACGACCGGGCCGGGAGACGCAGCGAGCCGGCCGGGGGAGGGGACGGCCCGGCTGGGGGAGGAAGCGGCCGGCGCCGGACGCGCCGGGGCTGGGCCTGCTGCCGTGCGGTCAGGCCCGGCCGGGGAAGCGGCCGCCGCGGCCATCGCCTGATCAGGCCGTCCGTGGCCGGAGTCACCGGCCGCAGCCGTCCTAGGCCGGTGCGCGGGACCCGCTGGAACCGGGGGGACCTGCCAGTCGGCCGTGGACCGTGGCTCGGCGTGCCAGCCCGCCGGCGGCGGCGAGGCGACCGGCATGGGCACGATGCCGCCTGCTTGCCCTGCCCGGGCTCCCGTCGGCCCGGCTGACCGAGCCAGCGGCTCGCCCAGGCTGAGATCGGCCCGCCCGGATGCGCTGGCCGGCCGCATCGGGCCGAGCCGGCGGTCGGCCTGGTCGCCAGGCCCCCCGGCCAGCGCCCCCGGCACTGAGCCGGATCGGCTCGCCAGGGGATTGCCGGAACTCACGGGCAGGCGCGCCAGCCGCCGCGGCGCGAACTCCGGCCGGCTGGCTGGACGGCCGGCCCCTGCCGGTGACTGGGGCGTGACGACTCGCAGGCGCCGGTCATCAGCTGCCTGCCGGATCGCGACCGGCCTGGCCGCCCGCGCGTCGTCGGGCGAGCGGGCCGAAGCGGCGGGCCTAGCGGGCTGGCTGGCTCCTGCAGCAGTGCCGGAGGCAGCCCGTGACCGCTCGCCCTGCCCGGCCGGCGGGACCGCTGACGGCAAGAGCGCGGCCGCATCGCCCGCTGCCTGGCTGGGCGAGGAGGCCGGCCGGCCGCCCGGCCGCGGCGGGACCGGCCCGGCGAGTGGCGTCCCGGCGAGTGGCGGCCCGAGCCTCGGGCGGCGGCGCACGCGTCCCGCTCCCGGCTCCCGCAGGCCATCCGGCCGCTGGTGCGGAGCCGGGCCGGCCGCGCCGGGCCGGGACGGGCGCAGCGGCGCAGCATGCACGCCCGGCCGGCCATCCGGCTCAGCGTGACCCGCTCCGGTCCCGGCCGCCGCGGTTTTGCCCGCTCCGGTGCCATCCGGCGCGGCCTGGCGCGCAGCCTGATCAGGCCCGCTGCTGGCCGGCCCGGCCAGGTGCCCGGCCTGGTCCGGCCCGGCCTGGTCCGGCCCGGCC
>Ga0187869_10002574_pt1 | contig 14183 bp, 13 predicted proteins | sample June2016WEW_13_1_2_FD_132972 | JGI IMG/M metagenome (GOLD analysis project Ga0187869, IMG submission 132972) | Peatland microbial communities from SPRUCE experiment site at the Marcell Experimental Forest, Minnesota, USA - June2016WEW_13_100 | ecosystem: Environmental > Terrestrial > Soil >...
CAGCCAGACGGATCTCGACGCCGTGGCGGCACGGCTCAACGCCAGACCCCGCAAGACGCTCGAGTACCAGACTCCGGCCGCTATGCTCGCAGCGATCGTTGCGTCGACCCCCTGAACCCACCCTTAGTTTCGGTGTACGTCACGTCCGGCCCTGCCGCCGCGCGCAGGGCTGCCACCGACAGGTCGCGCACGTCGGCGATCGTCGGCGCCACGATCGCGATCCGGTGGGCCGACCCCACGCGGGCCCAAGCGTTGATCGCTTCCGCGCCGGCCCGGGTCTTGCCGAAACCGCGGCCCGCCAGAAGTAGCCAGGTCCGCCATTCCCCATCCGGTGGCAGCTGCTCGAGCCGGGCGATCTCGAGCCAGCTCCGCCGGGCTGGGGACGAACGCTCGTGCTCGAGTTCAATTTCGGCGAAAGCCATGGCGAGGCGCATGTCTTGAGGCGACAGGTGTTTCGTCTTCATCGATGCTCCATCTCCCGGGCCCGCCGCTCGGCGATCTCGAGTACTTCTTCTGCGCTCATGCCGAGCTTGGCCGCGATCCGCTCGGCCTCCCGGCGGACGTCGAGACGGACGTCGATCGAGTCGCGGTAGCGCTCGGGCCGGTGGGCTCGGAGCAGGAACATCAATAGGCCATCGGAGCCCTGGAGCGCGCGGCGGCGCGCCTCGCCCTCGAGGGTGTCGATGGCATCCTGCTCGGCGGCCGCCCACGCCTCGGCGAACGCCGGGTCGCGCCCGGCCCGCCGGTACGGGGTGCTGCGGTCGATGCCGGCAGCATTCGTCGCCAGTCTGACGTTGCCGCTGATGCGGATCGTTTCGAGGAAGGGCGCCCGCCAGTCGGGCCGGCGGCGGACCGGCTTCTTGGGGGACTCATTCATCGCGGACCGCCAGTCGGCCGGTGTATCGCTGCCAGCGCTCGATCGCCCCCTGGGCGACAGCCGGGTCCAGTTCGAGGGCATAGCAGCGTCGGCCGGTGCGCTCGGCCGCGATGAGCGAGGTGCCCGAGCCGCAGAAGGGATCGTAGAGGGCTTCCCCTGGCCGAATGTGGTTGCGGATCGGGGTCTCGAAGAGCAGCACCGGCTTCTGGGTCGGGTGGTCGGCCGGCGCGTCGGCGCCGTCACCGGAGGCCGCCTTGGGCGAGGGCGCTCGCCAGATCGTGTCCTGGTTGCGCTCTCCAAGGAAGGGCACCCGGGCGCCCCGCCGGCGGACGACCCAGGCGGGCTCGTGGGCCCAGTGGTACCAGGAGCGCCCGAGGGTGAATCTGGTCTTGTCCCAGATGATCTGGCCGACGATCACGAAGCCGATCCGGGCTAGGCCATCGGCGACAGTCGCGGCCTGCACTGCGGCATGCCAGACGTAGCCGACCTGTAGGCTCGGCACGAGGGCGAAGGCCTCGGACCAGTCCGCCCGCGTGTCGCCGGCGAGACTCGTTGCCCGGTGGACCCCCGAGCGGTGGGAGCCTGTGCCGACGACGCCGTCGCGCCACGCAAGGTCGAGATTCACGCCATACGGCGGGTCTGTTGCCAGCAGCTTCGGCGCGGCGCCGGCGAGAAGCCGACCCACGTCTGTCGCCGACGTCGCGTCCCCGACGAGCAGGACGTGGTCGCCGAGCAGGTATCGCTCGCCGGGCTGGACCGTTACCGCCGCTGGGTCCGGAAGGGGCCCGACATCGTCGGGATCGGAAAGTCCAGCGCGGAGTGCGTCGAGGCCGTTGGCTCGGGCCAGGTCGTCGAGCAGGCCGGCGAGGGCGTCCTTCTCGGGTTTCAGGGTAGCGAGCAGTTCGTCGAGCCGCGCGGCGTCGAAGCTCGCCATCGCCCCGATCGGATCGAAGGTGGCGATGACCAGGCGTTCCTCATCCTCGGAAAGGTCGACGTACGTGACCGGGATCGTCGGCTCGCCGCGGCGCAGGGCCTCTTCTAGCCGGGCGTGGCCGTCGACGAGGTTGCCGGTGCGGACATTGAGGGTCGTCTCGGCTACCCAGCCGACGGTATCGAGCGAGCCGGTCAGGGCGGCGCGCTGGGCGGCCGGATGGCGGCGTGGGTTGGACGGATTGGGGATCAGCTGGTCGGGTGGGACGTCGGCGTGGCCGACGATCCGGTTCTGCCAGCGCCCCGCACCCGACTTCATCGGCAGGTGCTGCGTCTGGCCGGGGCGGGGGATCGGCGCCCTGTCCAGGGCCAAACATGAATCAGCACCGACCTCGACGGCCAACGCGGCCGCGGCTCGGTGCTCGGTGAGGATGCCTGAACGTTGATCGTGTGTGCGGTGCTCTGCCAGTAATCTCCTTGTAGCGGGCTTGGATTTGGGAAGCGGCGCTTCCGATGGCCGGATTCTGCATCGTCGGGCGGTCGAGCCGCTCTAAACAGAACTTGCGTTCGATTATAGCACGGAGGCGATCGGCTCGACGATCGGACTTTCCGCGGACGCAGGTGCGGCGGCCCGTTGGCCCACACCCCCCGATGAGTGTTGAAAGTGTTGACAAACAAAGGTGCCCGGGAGCCGCGGAGCAGGGGCGGGATGCACGGAAGGACCATCGGGATAGTGGTGAGGCGGCCGGCGACGAGGAGGCGCCAGGGGTCACGCTTCGCTTGGGAAGCAGACACTCTGCCAGCTGAGTTACTCCCGCTCGGAGCAGCGAGAGCTATAGCAGATCGAGGTCCCGGTGCGGTGGGGTCGGGCGCTGCGGCCCGTTCGGTGCTTGGGCGAGGCCCCGGTCGCCCACGTGAAGAGCGTACTCCTCACGGGCAGCTCGGTCAGACGTGCCGATGCAGGTCGGTCTCTGGCGTCGTCTCCGGCGCGTCTTGGTCCCTTGGCGGCTCCTCCCAGCCCATCTCATCTGCCTCGCGTTTCGCGAGGTTGAGGTACACGACCTGGTGTTCGACATTGGCGATGTGGGACGCGGGAACGTACGAACGGCCGCGGAGACCGGGTCTCGACGCGAGTATGTAGTTCTGGCCGACGCTTTCGACGGTGCCAAAGCGGTGCCCGTCATTGCCGAGGATCGCCCAGCCGGCCTTCAGGTCCGTCATGCGCATGCGCTTTCGAGCTCCTTCCCTTGCTCGTGCCTACCTTAGATGAGCCGCCCGCCTCTTGCTAGACCGGCTGTGGGTCGGTGGTCGACCTTGGTGCGTTGTCGTTTACAGTTCTGGCTGCGGCTCGTCGCGATCATGGTCGCGTATCTGCTTCTGGTGGAGCTGACGAAGCACTGGTTCGACCGGCGCGAGGCGCGGCGACCGGATGCGGTCGCACATCAGGCGGCCAGGACGCCGCGGCGAGCCAGCGCTTCGAGCCAGTAGTCGACGGAGGCCTCCAGGTCGTCGAGGACGGCGGCATCCTCCTGCTCGAAGGCCGGGATTATCTCGAGGACCAGGGCCAAACGCTCGACCCCGCTCTCGCCAAGGGCGTCGATGACGCGGTCGGCGACGATGCGGCCGCGCGTGTTCGCATCCGGCGTGAAGGGCCAGTGATGGTCGCCCTCGGCGTCCGATTGCTGGAGCTGGATCTCGAAGGCGGCTCGGCCCAGCTCGCTCAGCCAGGCGTACGGATCTCGATCTGCGCCGGCGGTGCCCGGAACGCACATGTGGCCCACGTCCAGGGCCAGGCGGATCGGCACCCGCGCGGCGTCGCCGTCCGTCAGCAGGTCGAGGATCATCGCAATTGTCGACGGCTCGCGGGCAGCGGCCAGGTTCTCCACGAGGAACGCCTGCTGGCCCTGCGTGCGGGCATCGGCGGCCAGCTCGCGAAGGGCAGAGCGCAGACTCTCCCATCGCTCGGTGCGGAGGTTCGAGTCGTGCCACTCGCGCACCGAATATGCCCCGATGTGACCACCCGTCGCGATCGCCCCGATGCTCTCGCTGAATGCGATGGCGCGGCCGAACCACGCCTGGGCGCTGGCGCGCGTAGCCGGGTCGGGGCTCAGGAGCATGTTCGAGGAATATGCGGCCAGGCCGGTGAACGTCGATCGAACGCTGAGGCCGTGCTGCCGGGCGGCGGACGCCACCGCGGCCGACTCCTCGGCGAGTGAGCCGCCGGCGATATCCACCAGATCGAACGAGTGCTCGACCAGCCGCAGGCCCAGCCGTTCGCTGACGATGGGCGCCCAGTCAGTCGGCAGGGGCCAGCGCTTGACCGCGAAACAGGTGTTGATCCCGAGTTCGAGTTGCATCGTGTAGGCTCCGTTCGCCAGTCTGCGGTCTCGAGCGTCCTCAGGGCATGGTGCCGACCGAAGGGCTCGAGGCGGGTAAGGAGTTCGAAGCGTTCGAGCGTCGGACGACCGCCGATCCGGCCAGCTCGACATAGGCTCCGTAGGCATCGTCGTACAGGACACGGGTAGCTGCCGACGGTTCGATTGCCGGGTCCAGGCGGACGCAGCGGGCTATCGCCTCGTCCACGTTCCCGTAGACACCGGAGCCCAGCCCGGCCAGCATCGCCACCCCCGTTGTGGCCGCGTCGCCGGAGATCGGCCGCACCACCAGCCCCGTGACGTCCGCCTTGATCCGATTCCACGTCGCCAGCCGTGTGTCGCCGCCCGAAACCCGAAGCTCGCTGACCGGGGCGCCGGCTCGGCGGAGCAGGTCCAGCTGGCCCCGGATCGCAAACGCGACACCCTCTAGCATGGCCCGGGCAATCACTCCCCGGCCATGCCGCGCCGAGAGCCCCGTAAAGGCGGCCCGCAGGTCCGCGTCGGTCCGTTCGCCGTCGCCCAGGACCGGAAGGGCCAGCACCCCGTCCGCGCCCGCCGGCGCCGCGCCCGCCTCCGTGTCCAGGGCAAGGTAGGCGAGCCCGTTCGCCCGCCGCGACCGTCCCCCGTACAGCAGGTCGGCCAGCCAGGCTACGGCGGCGCCCGTCGTGTTGATGCCCGTCTCAGTCGTGAACGGGCCCGGCACGACGTGCGGGTAGTGCGTCACGAGCAGCTCGGCCACCGGCTCCAGAACCACGGAGTTCAGGCACGTAGATGAGCCGGCCATCTCGCTGACGGGGCCGGGCTCCACCACCCCGGCGCCGAGCGCGCAGGCTTGCGAGTCGGCCCCGCCAAGCACCACCTGAACCGGTCCGGGCAGTCCGTAGCGTCGCACCAGCGCCGGGCGCAACTCGCCCAGAACCTCGTCCGACCGCCGCACGGACGGAACCGCGGCAGGGTCTATGTCCAGAGCGGAGAGCATCTCGGCGCTCCAGCGGCGGGCGCGTAGGTCGTACAGAAGAGTGGCCGCCGCGTGCGTGCCGTCCGTCGCAGCGATGCCCGTCAGCGCCAGCGCCGCGAGATCGCGTGGCTGCAGGAACAGCGGATCGCGCGCCCATATGTCGGGCCGGTGGCGGCGCAGCCACATCATCTTTGGCGCGATGTGGAAGGCGGCAGGCAGGTGGCCCGTCAGGCCGTGGATCCACGCATCACCAAAGCGCTCGCGCAACTCCGCCGCCTCCGTCGAGGCGCGGTTGTCTCGGTACATCAGCCCCGGCCCGAGCGGCTCGCCGCGCCGGTCCACTGGCACCAAGGACGGGCACTGGCCGGTCAGCCCGATGGCCCTGATCGCTACGCTGCCGCGCGGCCCCAGCCGCCGTATCGCCTCGCCCAGCGCCGCAAGGGCCGCCGAGCGCCACAGCCGGGCGTCCTGCTCGGCCCAACCCGGCTGCGGCGAAGCGATCGGATATCCCCGTCGCGCCTCGAGCAATCGATGTCCGTCAAGGTCGAAGGCGACCGCCCGGGCCCCCGACGTGCCGACGTCGATCGCCAGCAGCACCTCGCCCCTATGGCCGGTCATCGTCACCCCCGCACGAGCTGATGGGCTGAGACCTTGTCCGTCTCCAATGTGATCAGGGCGCCGTTTAGCGTACCGGTCGAGTAGTCGCTCCCAGGATTGATGGCGATCGTTCGACCCAGGCGACGGATCCCGGACGACTCGTGGATGTGGCCGTGCAGACCCAGCAGCGGCTGATGCTCGGTGAGGAAGTCGCATACGGCGGTGCTTCCGACGGGCGCCATCTTGACCTGGCCCAGGACCTGCTGGACCTGGAGGTTCTCGTCCAGGACGGGGGCATCGTCGAGTTGGGTGTCGAAGGGCGGGACGTGGATGTTGGCCACGGAGCGCTCGGGATGGGTAAGCCCCGCCGCCATCTTCGCCAGCGATGCGGCCAGCGCCGGCTCATCCTGCTCGCGGTAGCTGTTCCAGGGCGTCTTGTTGGAGAAGCCCCAGCTGATCATCTCGTGGTCGTCGTCCAGCCAGGTGATTTTGCCCTCGTCGTGCTCGCCCCACGGGGCGTTGTCCAGCAGCCTGGCCAGCGACGGTGGATCGTCGTTGCCGAGCATGAAGAGCAGCCGCTTGCCCTGGGGGCGAAGGCGTTCGTCGGCGAGCGCGAGCCAGCCCTCCAGGCGCTCGTTCATGAGCTGAAGGAACAGGTCGTCCAGCGTGCCAGCCTCCTTGCGCGCCTCGAGCTCGCCCGGTTCCGCCCGGTAGGGGTAGTAGCCGTGGTCGGAGATGAGCTTCTCGAGGGCCTCCAGGTCCGACCCGTCCTCGACCTCGTAGTCGGCCCCTATGAAGCTGCAGCGGTACTTGCCGCCGGGCTGGCGCACGATGGATTGGATCGCTTTGCCGGCGACGTCACCGCCCAGGATCATCACGTCGGCGCCGTACACGGGACCTGCATTGAGGAACTTGCGGAAGCACTTGGAAGAGCCGTGCAGATCCGTGGCGAAGTAGATGCGGGTCTTGCGAGCCATCGGGCGGCCTCGTCAGACGTTTGGGGACGCGGCCCGGAACTTGCGAACGGCGTCCATCAACGCCCGCGCTCTCTTCGGATCGACGGGATTCCAGGTGATGCCGTCTACCTTGAGGCTCGTGCCCACGATGGCTCCGTCGGCGACTTTCATGATTTCCGCGATCCGATCGGCCATGACGCCCGTGTTGGCGATGATTGGAGTCTCGGGCGCCGCCTCCTTGGCCGCGACGAGATCGCCCATGGCCATGGGGCTGCCGGCGGCCCAGCCGCTGATGAGGATCGCGTCCATGCCCAAGAAGGCCGCGCCGCGGGCCCGATCGGCCACGGAGCGTGTGCCCAGCGGGCTGCTGAACTCCGGCGAGATGTTGTCGAAGAGGGCCACGTCAGCCGCCCCGATCGCAACCCGATAGGCGGAGATGTCGCCGATGTTGGGTTGGATGATGCCGAGGTCGGACTCGTAGACCCCGGTCAGGACTTCGCGGATGAACCTGGCTCCGGTGGCCCTCGCAACCGCCAGGCTGGCCATCGGGTCCCACAGCAGGTTGACGCCGAAGGGCACGGTGATGCGGTCGCGCAGCCGGCCGACCGTGGCCGCCATCGCCGCCGCGACCTCGGGTCCAACCTTGAGCTGGTAGGGGTAGTCCTTCTCGTTGCAGAAGAGCACGCCATCCACGCCGGCCTCTTGCAGGATCTCCAGGTCGCGCGCGACGGGGGCGAGGATCGCGTCCGGCCCGCCGGCGACGTCGTGCAGGGGTCTGCCCGGCAGGCCGGGAAGATGGAGCATGGCGACGACGGGCTTGGGTACACCGAAGATGCGGGCAAGGCTGCTCATGCTGCTCTCACGCCTCCATTGTTTCCTGGCCGTTGGGCGACGAAATGTCGGTGCCAGACGCGGGGCCTGCGTCGGCCTGCTCTTCGTGCCGTTGGCTACCGGGTGATGCGACGACGATCTCCATGCCAAGCGCCCGAAGTGCCTCCAGTTCGCCCTCGGGTGCCGACAAGTCAGTGACCAGAATGTGGATGCTGGACGCCGGAGCGACCATCGAGCTGGCGACCAGTCCGAGCTTCGAGCCGTCGGCGATGACCATCAGGCGCGCACTCCGTTCGACGGCGATGCGATGAACCTCCGCCTCGTCGTCGTTGATGTCGGTCAGACCCCAACGGGCGGTCAGACCGGCCGTCCCGAGGACGGCGAGGTCGAAGCGGTACCGCTCGAGGGTCGCCCGCGCGGACGGACCCACGCAACTCAGCTCGTCGCGCCGGACCGATCCGCCCAGGACAACTGCGCGAGATAGGCGCGTCCCAAGCAAACTGGCGATCGGCAACGAACCTGTGACGACCGTGACCTCGGAGCGAGCTGGCAGGTAGCGAGCGAACTGCTCGGCCGTTGTGCCGATACCCACGAACAGCATCAGCGCGTCGTCGATTCGCCGCGTGGCCTCCAGCGCGATCAGCCGCTTCTCGCGGGCGTTCGCCAGAGCTCTCGCGTTGAAGGCCACGTCCAGCGAGCGGGTGAGGTGGGCAGTGGCGCCGCCGTAGGTGCGCCGCAGGAAGCCGTCGCGCTCCAGGCGTTGGATGTCACGACGGATGGTCATCTCGGAGCAGCCGTAGTCGCGGGCCAGGTCGGCGACCTGGATCGACATGCCTTCGGCGACTCGTTCGAGGATCTTGATGCGGCGGTCTGCGGCTAGCGGCATCCGGAATCCTTCCCCCGTTGGATCGGCTCCGTCGCAGTTGGGAGAGTCACATACTCGCACATCGCTGGCTGTAATGTCTCACATCTTTCCATTGACGCCAAGTGTTCGATTGTGTTTACTACGCCTGGGCCGATTTGACTGCCACGCGGCGGGCCCTCCGTGAGGTCTGAGCGGCAGCGACACCTTCGGCCGTTAGGGCGACCTCCGCGCGGAGGCCGCGATGGAGGTGACGAGTGGCAGGAGGCAGTCAACTCTTCGTTCGCCAGAGCACCGGCCTGGTACGCGAAGCCAGCGCCCTGGACGCGACGATCTTCAACGCCGTCTTCTCGGCGCCGGTCGGCGCCACCCTGGCGTGGGGTGTCTTCTTCGCCCTGTCGGCATTCCCGGGCTCCGACATCGTTTGGGCGACGATCATCTCGTTCATCATCAACATCCCGGTCCTGCTGATGATGTCGCTGCTGGCCTCGAGCATGCCGCGCACGGGAGGCGACTACGTCTGGGTAAGCCGGATTCTCTCCCCTCCGCTGGCACTCGTCTCCAACTTCGGGGCGGCGTTGTCGGCCACGATAGGGGCTACGTTCTGGGCCCGCTACTTTCCTGTTTACGCGCTCGGCCCGATCCTGGCGACCCTTGGCATTACCTTCGACAACAAGACCCTGATCGACTGGGGCAACAGTTTCCAGCAGGACACTCACTGGGTCTTTGCCGGGGCCATGGTCATGGTCGTCCTGATGGGTGCGATCCTGATCGCGGGCCTGCGGACCACCTTCCGCTGGCAAAACGCCTTCTGGATCATCGCCTCGGCCGGCACCTTCCTGGCCTTCATCGTGCTCGTCTTCGGAAACCACACCGACTTCGTCAATAACTTCAACGCGGTCAGCGCCAAGTACGGCAGCCCGACCGCGGCGACCTTGATCGCCAACGCGGGCGTCACGCCGGGGTCCGGGCCAGACGTGGGGAACATGAACGCGACGCTGCCGTCCATCTTCGTGATCATGACCTTCATGATGTGGAACTGGTGGTCGGTCTACCTGAGCGGCGAGCTCAAGAGCGCCGCCAACCGCGGGCGCCAGCTGGCGATCATGTTTGGAGCGCTCGCCTGGGACGTGATCTTCATCGTCGTCGGCGTGGTGCTCCTCTTCAAGGTCACCGGCTACGACTTCATGGTCGCGGTCAACTCGGCCACGTCCGGTTATCTCATCCCGACAGGGCCCTGGTACCACTTCCTGTCGTCCCTGGTCTACAACGCACCCATCCTTACCTTCCTGATCGTCGGCTCGTTCCTCTTCTGGAGCCTGCCGGCAATGGTCGGTAATACCTACATGCCGATCCGGAGCTGGTTCGCCTGGTCGTTCGACCGCCTGCTGCCGGAGAAGCTCTCCGAAGTCAACGAGCGGACCCACTCGCCTGTCTGGGCGATCCTCTTCGAGATGGTGCTGGTCACCGTGATGCTCATCTGGAGCATCATCAGCACCACTTTCGGAACCTGGCTAGCGCTCGGCGTCCTGGCGGGTGTGGTCTGCGTCGTAATCGTGGGCATCGCCGCAGTCGTCTTCCCAACAAAGCGGCCCGACCTCTACAAGGCCTCGCCGGCCAACGTCAAGGTGCTGGGGATCCCACTCCTGTACATCGTGGCCCCGCTCTCGATCGTCGTGATGGCGTTCCTGACCTGGTGCACCCTGGCCTACCCGGCCCTGGCAATCGGTACGACGGCCAACTACTGGTGGGTCCCGGCCTTCATGGGCATGATCGCGGTGGTCGGGCTCGTCGTCTTCTATGTGTCTAAGTTCGTCAGACGCGGGCAGGGCATCGACATCGACCTCGTCTACAAGGAACTCCCGCCTGAGTGATTCCGTGCCGTTCGCGGAATGCGCAGCGACCCCGGCTGATGGCCGGGGTCGCTGCTGTTACTCTCCCCTCATCGTCTCCTCTGCCATCGAACCGGAGTGACCCTAGTGCCCGACGACCCGGCAATCCTTTCCGAGATAAGGGCCGAGGCCGAACGCCTCTCCCGGCTGGCCGTGGCAGAGGGGATCCCGATGCGAATGGTCGGCGGACTGGCCATCTTCCTTCGCTCTGAGTCCGTCCGGAAGCCCCCCTTCGCCCGCAACTACGCCGACATGGACTTCGCGGCCAGCTCCAAGGCGCGAAGTCGCGTCAAGGAGTTTCTGGAGGGCCAGGGCTATGTACCGGAAAAGCTGTTCAACGCGATCCACGGCGCCCAGCGTCTCAACTACGCGGAGCCCAACGGCCACTGGACGATCGACGTCCTGATCGATGAGCTGGCGATGAGCCACAAACTGGACTTCCGGGGCCGGCTGGACGGTCCGGGTCCCACGGTCCCGCTGGCCGACCTGCTGCTGACCAAGCTTCAGATCTGGCAGATCAACCGCAAGGACCTCGGTGACGCCCTGTGCCTGCTGGCAGACTACCCGCTGGGCAAGGACGGCGACGGCGCCATCGGTTTGGATCGGCTGGCAGCCGTGCTCGGGTCGGATTGGGGCTTCTGCCACACGGTCGAGCGGAACCTGGGTAAGGTCGCGGAGCTGTGGGCCACGGAGCCGGTGGAGAGCGCGCGCTTCGACGTCGCGCGCCAGGTCGAAGAGGTTACCGCCGCCATTGCCGCAGCGCCCAAGTCGCTGGCGTGGAAGGCACGGGCCAGAGTGGGGGAGCGCCTCCGCTGGTACGAAACACCCGAGGAGATCCAGCACTAGCCTGCGGCTTGGTCTTCGGGCTGCGGGCACGGCCGCAGCCCTCCCCTGGGGCGCGCCGCTACCGAAAGGCGGCCAGCACCTCTCGCCCTAGCGCCTCGATCGCGTCCGGGTTTGCCGGCCCGGGCCACGCGTCCAGGACGATCCGCTGCACGCCTGCCAGCGCGTAGGCGGAGAGTATCCGCCGTTGCTCCGAAGGAGCGGCGTGGGCCGGGGCGCCATCCCAGGCCAGCATGACCGAGTGCCGCACCCAAGCCGGATCGCGGCCGAACTCGACGCACTTCTCGTCGAGTCTCACGAAGATGTCGCGGCACGCCTCAGGGGTCAGGTTATCCAGGTTCAGCTCGTCGGCGAAGCGGGCGGCGAGCCGCACCAGCTTCGGTTTGCCATAGCCTCCCACGACGATCCGCGGATGCGGCCGCTGCACCGGCTTGGGTTCGCAGACTGCGTCGTGGAGGCGGTAGTGCCGGCCGTCGAAGCTGAAGCGCGGCCGCGTCCACAGGCCGATCAGGATCTGGAGCTGCTCCTCCAGCATCTCGAACCGCTCGCCCATCGGCGGGTAGGGGATGCCGAAACGTTCGTGCTCGGGGTCATACCAGCCGGCCCCGACGCCGACGTCCACCCGTCCGTCGCTCATCTCGTCGACCGTCGCGACGACTTTGGCAAGGGCGATCGGCAGCCGGAAGGTGACCGGGCTGACCATGGTGCCCAATCGGATCCGCGTCGTCTCTCGGGCCAGGCCAGCCAGCGTCGTCCAGGCGTCTGTGGCGTGGGCGCTCCAGTCGCCCTTGAGCGACAGCCAGTGGTCCGACCGAACGAAGGCTTCGAATCCGGCCCTTTCGGCCGCCTGCGCCAGCTCGAGCATTCGCATGTAGGGCAGGCCTTCCTGCGGGTCGACCATGAACGCAAAGCGCATGTTCGGCTCCTTTCGGCCGCCACTCGGCGGCTCCTCCGCGCTCCTTGGCCCGTTCCCGCGGAGCCCCGCACGGGGGCCGAGGATTTCGTAGCGCAGTTGCGTTGCAGGTGCAAGACCCGTCTGTCGCGTAGAGGCACGTAAGGGTCGCGTAGAGGCACGTAAGGATCGACGGCCCCACCACGGACGAGGGCAACGACCCTCTGGCTGATAAGGGTCCTCGGGCGGCCGACAACCTGCGGCACCTGGAGGGCTTCCGATTGTGCTGGCTGCGGCGCAGCCGGCCGGACGTCGAGAGCATCCGGGGCCATGCAGGGAACACCGTGAGTCGGTGAGCTTGCGCGGGGAACCAGGCAATGGTCGGCAGAGCTCCGTCGCAGGCAGGCTGAGCCTCGACTCGGATCCCTCAATCGCCATGCAACATGCGGGCGCCGACCAACCCGAGGCCTGATCAGTTCGAGGGCATGTTTGATGGGCATAGGAGTTCGGTCAGAGACTCGACGACTAGATCCGCAGGCAACTCAAGGCCCAACGTATAGCGGCTCCGGACGCCCACGACCGACATGCCCGCAAAGCGCCCGGCCCGCATGCCAGGCAGCGAGTCTTCGATCACGACGCATGCGGAAGCGGCTACGCCCAGCCGACGCGCGGCCTCGAGGAAGATGGCGGGGTCTGGCTTGCCCTGGCGAACGTCGTCGCCGGACACGACCGCAGAGAACGCGTCGGCCAGCCCGAGTCTCGCGAGCACGGCCTCCACCACGGGTCGTCTCGCCGAGGACCCGAGCGCCAGCGGGACACCACGCGCGCGCAACATCGTGACGAGCTCGATCACTCCAGGAGCCGCCACGAGGCCACCCGATAGCGCCGGCATCAGAACGGACTCGGACTCGTCAAGCAGTTCTTCCGGAGCGTCGGCAAGACCGAAGCGCTCCACGACCCACCGCCACGTCGCCTCGTTTGTCACACCCACGAGCGCCGCATACTCGGTCGCGCTCACCGCCGCGCCGCGCCTCGCGAGCACAACCCCGAGTGCCTGCTCGTAAACCGGCTCGGTGTCCGCAAGAACGCCGTCCATGTCGAAGATGACGGCGCCCGCTAGCTTGAGGATCGGATTGAGACGGTGCATGGCGCCTTCCAACGCTCTTGGGATAGGCCGAATTGGCTCGATGATTGCGGTCTTCCGTGGCAGGGATGTGGCTGCCAGTCGGCCAGGGTCCCGGTCAATAATGAATGTGTTGACATTCGAGGGGCTCGCGAGCCGCCGAGCCGCGGCCGGAAGCACGGTCTGACCGTCGGCGTAGGTGTGTGAGGGTTCCGGCCAGCAGGAGTCGGCGGCTCCCGCTCGGAGCGGATAGGGCTCCCAGGACCCGCGGTGCCGGCCGAACCTCAAGGACCGCTGCTGCCGAGAGTGCCGGAGGCGGCTGAGCTTCTCGGGATCCCTCGCAACACCATGTACCAGCTCACAGTCTCCGGCCAGGTCAGGGTCCTGCACGTTGGCCGCGCAGTGCGGGTCCCGCGGCAAGAGCTGGCGCGGTTGATAGACGGCTCAAGACCCGGGTCGTGACCTGCCTTGGTGGAGACATGCCTCAGACACGTCAGTAGTGGTTACCCACCCCAAGGCCACCTTCGGCGGGGCCAGCCGCTGTGAACCCCACGTCGCCGAGTCGAGCGGCGCGTAGACTGGCGTGCTTCAATTGGGTTAGGACCCATCGAGCCGTCGCCGGCAACCGCCCAGGAGAACGAAATGCCTGCTCGTAAAACCAAGGGAAAGACCGCGGTCGACACCAGCCCAAAGGTTGCCGCAGAAGAGCTGGCGGCGGCCGAGAACGCGACAGCGGCCGCTACGGTCGAGATAGCCGCCGGTGCCGCCGATGCGACCCGCGGCGAGGACGAGGCGGCCTCCGCAGTCGCCTTTTCGGCGCTGGGCGATGCTGCGGCTCGGAGAGGTGCGCTCGAATCCGCCGAGGGCGCTGCGACCCTCTCGTTGGCCGACCAGGTCGCCGCTGGCGGAGAGCTCTCCGCGGCTCTCAGCAGCGATGAGTTTCGCCGCGGCATGGAGCTGGCGGGTATCGCCGGCCAGGTACAGGTGGTAGCGGAGCTGCTCGGGGGCATCGCGCAGCCAACTCTCGCGACGTTTCTCGGCCGCACG
>Ga0187869_10002616_pt1 | contig 14007 bp, 13 predicted proteins | sample June2016WEW_13_1_2_FD_132972 | JGI IMG/M metagenome (GOLD analysis project Ga0187869, IMG submission 132972) | Peatland microbial communities from SPRUCE experiment site at the Marcell Experimental Forest, Minnesota, USA - June2016WEW_13_100 | ecosystem: Environmental > Terrestrial > Soil >...
AATCATAGTCCTTATATCTCGCCATATCTCTCCTTCTCTTACTAACCGGTCTCCGCTCTTTTTTCTGTTACTGATATGGCGATATTATCACGCTTTTAAGACTTTTTCTACAACCTCAACGCTGCGGGTCACCGGGAGTCGGGTCTATCGGCGATCCGGTGAAGCCGCCGGTTCGGCATAGTTCTATTTCTCCGATACCAGTTCTAAGTGGTCGCCCCGAAGTTCATAAGTTAAGGTGCCTTTCCCGCTTGGGCAACAGAGAGCGTCCGATGGCAGGTATACAAGGGTTTCGAGTATGATCTTACCGTCTTTGAAGTCAACTCCTGTCGGATCGCGTTCGCCTCGACCGCCAGTGCGTATTGTAATTGGCTGCCAACCGCGACCGGAAAGGAAGACAGCCATGAAGTCATAATGATTGTTGCCCCCACCGCCTATTCCCTCAACCGTGAACAACACAATGAAATCATCCGTACCATCTTTATCGATGTCAAAAAGTGTCTGGTAATGTCTGAACTGACAATATTCTTGACCGTTCAGTTCTTTTGCCTTGGCGGCAATAATGGACTCAACAAGTTCGTTGCGAACATTACAGGTTGGGACGATCTTTCCAGCACAAGCCAATAGAACAAATGAACTGATCGTACTAATGAGCAGGATGGTTGTAATTCTTTTCATCTGATGCGGTTGCGGAACATGGCAATCGGCCGCGGAGTTTACGTGGTCGGCGGGATTGCATGGTTATGTGCGCCTATTCCACTTTAGGCGTCAGAATAGTAAACGGCCGGTCTTCACAGTTTACCCCCCAATCGCGATCGGTGATGTTAAAGAGTTCTAACTTTCCCGCAACCCACTTAAACCCATATTTCTTCGTGTTTACCGGGTTTCTCGCAATATCGACTAAGAAATAATCACAGGATGCCTCCGTGGAGTCAAGGGCAGCTTCGTAAGAAAAGGATTGAGTCGGCCAATGGGCCATCCCCGATTTATCGAACGAGTAGATCTGTCCTTTTTCGTCTTGATAGGTTCCGGCCAATACTAATTCCGCGACCCGTTGCTTAAGCGACATAGACAGCCGCACAAACGGCTCTTGCTTGTTCGTAACGACCGCGTCGTCGAGAAAGGCTATTGCCTCGACTTTGCCAACTCGGTTCATCTCTGGCTTGAATGGTGCCACGGTCATTTTACGACCTGGCGACTCTACCTCCCATCCGCCAAGTACTAATCGGGAAATGCCTTTGTTTTTGTCTGTTTCAATACGGATGATTTTTCTCCATGAGCCCTCGTGATAGCTGGTCCAGTACAACTTATTGTCCTTGATCGTTAAGGTCTCAGGTCGTTCTGAAAATGGAGAGCGTGTTAAGCGGACAGTCGTTAGATACTTCTCTCTGGTCCATGTACCCTGGATGTCCTTTATCTCGAGCGAACCACCGCGACAAGCGACAGCAAAGGCAGCCTCGAAGCAAAGGAGAATCATCAGGCAGAATCTGGAAGTCCTCATATGACATTACTCACATAACATTTCGCATAACCTGCGCGGGCAATTACTAATGCCAAAAACCTGACGCGGCCAATCCGCGTCAGGCTGGATACAACTGCCTTTACATCAAGCAAGACGCTCTGCTATCTCTTTGAGCTTCAAAATGCCCCATTCAATTTTGTCCGGCTCATAAGCCGGAAAGGTCAATCTGATAAAAAGACCTTTCTTGCGCTTTTCTTCCTTACAGTTGGGAGCAAGAGCATCCCATGCAGCAGCTACACCCACACCACCTTGTTTTGCGGATTCGATGAAGGATGCTTCTTTATCACTTGAAATGTTCTCAAGGGTGAGGGGAGCAAAAAAGCCGCCGCTGATTGCAACGGGAAACGCTCCGGGGAACTGGCTATGAAGCGCGGCATTTAATGCCTCCATTCTCGGTCTGTACAGTTTGCACAAGTATTTGACGAAATCGTCATACCGCCCCGATTCAATAAAATCGGCTATGAAGGCCTGGGTCGGCAGGTTGGGGTTTATGCGCGTATTGGCAATAATGCCGGATAGATGCCCCACATAATGATTTGGAACGATCATATACCCGCACTTAGTTCCGGGAGAGATCGTTTTCGTAAAAGAGCTTGTTAAAATGGGTCCCCATTCTGAGACTTCTATCGAGCCATTCGTTTTTCCATCATACCGAAGGGCTTGATAACAGATATCCCATACGCACGGTATACTATGTTCCCGGCAAATGCGTTCAACATCCTTTCGGTTCTCTTCTGTGTAGTTGATGCCTGTTGGGTTTTGATGAAACGGTATTCCGTAAAAAGCCGCAACCGCCTTCTTATTGGCGACTTCTCTAAATTCGTTCAAATCGACCCCCTCCGGTGTCAATTTAACGCCGATCAAATGATGTCCATAGACCTTTGCATCGAGCACTACTCGATCGTAACTTGCTTCTTCAACAATGATATTGCTTTCTCTGGGGAGAGACTTGAAAAAAAGCGAGATAACCTCCAGGCCGCCGTTGCCGACGATGACTCGTTCCGGATTGACATGATGTAAGCTGCCAATCAGATCCCGCAGTGGCTTGAACCCCGAAAAATGGCCATATTGAAGCACATCCGTCCCATACCGCCTGATGACTTTTTCGTATCCCTCTGACGCCATTGGAATAAGGCGTGATAAGGCTTCTTCTGCAGGAACCCCACGCAAGAAATTGATTGATTGTTTCTCACTCATTTTTGCCCTTTGTGATCTTCTTTTATTTTTTAGTAAAGCATAACGACAAGGGTGAGGCGGTGGCCACTCACCCAAAAATGAGGCAGAGCTATTCACGCTCGCCTCGACCCGCTTGTTGGATTATTCAGTTGTTGATCGCCTTCTTATTGTTCTTGCAATATCGACAAGTAACTCAAGATCTCCAAGTGGCATATTTGTTGTAAGCAAAGAAAGCGATTTATTCAGAGATTCTCGTTTTCCAATCTTTGGAACGTAAGTCTTCGTCTCTTGTGGTGTTGCTATGACCTTTTCTTGGTCTGTTAGTGTTTGTGAAATCCTACCACGTGCGTGCGTGATCCCCTTTTGAGTTAGTCTCCAAATCCCCCGTGTAGCAGTCTCATCAAGTAGTCCTTCTTTTCGCAGGTCATTCCGAGCCCACCTTATTTCATTCTTCCACTGCGGTTCCGTTTTAACCAATTCGACTATCTTGTCTTGGGGAATGTCACGCCAATCCGCATATCCCATCTTTGTGAGTTCGTCATACGCGGAGCCTAAAGGGATTTCGCGGTACCAGTCTGAGGGGAATGTAAACAGTGACTCGATCTCGTCGTAAGCGCTATGAATATCCAAGCCTGAAGGGTGTTTTGACAATGTTGTCACAAGTACCACTTTCAATACTTCACGGTTCCTAATGTCTTTCATGATTATCCTCTTAAATCCAACGCCCTGCTTCACTCGACGGGGTCAGCAAGGCTGTACCCCGGTCGATGTGCAAGCGGTGGTTGTACAAAAATTAGCATTTTATCCACGTTTTCTGGGCAATGTCATATATTTTCATTGAAACAATTTCACTTAATTTGAGTTCAGATAAACAATGATCTAAGGTCTCTATATATTCTGCTTTTGATTTTCCTGGTAAGTTTTTGACCTTCTCTATAACCTCCTGTGCCATTTTTTTTACATGTACAAGATCAGCATCTTCAAATATTTGGTCTGTGTGTTCTTGTAATTTTATGTTATCCTGGCAGAAAAGCTTTGATCGAACATATGCGACAGCAAACATTGCCCTAAGGTAGGGCTCGTTGGGAAGTCTTTTGAAATCCGCACTTTCTATTATTTTTAGCGCATTCTCTACAGGGGAATACTCTGAATCCCTGGGGTTATAGCCCAGACTTTCAAGCTGGGGGAAAATAATAGAATGCTGCAGCACATTGTGGAGAATATCTGCAGCCTGAAATGCATGTTTCTCATTTTCTGGACAGAATATTCGTGGATAACCTGAGTAATCAAGATTGAGGTGCATTAATTCTTCTGCCACCCCTCCATCACAAAGTTCCTTTTCATTCTGATATTTTATTATGGGTCTGCCTGTACCATTTTCAATCTCAGCTTTCATAGCACCGTCGATACCAGAATCTTCCTTAAATCGCACTGATGCTCCTGAGAGTTTTTCTATATCGTTTTTGATTTTCTGGATAGGCTCAGGCAATTCTGATTCAAACACGATGAACTCTTTTTTAATTGAAGTATAACAATTAATAGACGAAGTTCGTATTTGTTTGGAATCGGGTCTTCTAAGTCCACTTTTCTATCACTTTTTATTCTTTCTGTCTATAAAATTGTACAAAATTGTTGATACGTTCGACGGCGCCAAACCCCGATTCTTTAGTCGGAGGCACCCCCTCACCCTGTCCCTCTCCCCGCCGGGGAGAGGGGAGAGGAGAGGTCTTGCCAAGCTTGGCTCTGTGTTATATCCTAAAGAAACCAAAGCGAAACGATTGGGTCGAGCTTACTGATATGAAACGCGTTAAATCATTTTACATGTAGTGCAAGGCTTTAGCCTTGCTTAAAGCAACCCTAAAGGGGTGCCCTACAAAATATTTAATGCGTTTGTATTAAATCAAATGGAGGGATTCAAATGCAGGCAGCCAAGCGTTTAAGAAAGAAAGTCATCAGCAGGGCCGTCCGCAATATCAAGCGGGGATACGCGGATGATGAATCGAAGCGGGGGATGTTTCGAGCGGAGATCAGGCTGGATCTGCAGCGGTCCCGCTTGATGACCGAATCCTTCAAAGAAACGGACGGACAGGCCATGGTCATCCGCCGGGCCAAGGCCCTGGCCAACCTGTTGGACAAGATGGATATCTTTATCAGAGATCATGAGCGCATTGTGGGTTATCAGACCTCGGATCCCAACGGCATTTACCATCCCATCGACCAAAACTGGAGGTCCGTGCAGAGACTGGTGAACAGCGAAGCAGGGAAGACCCTTGTGAATAAGGCAGGCAGGAAGGAGCTGGATGAGCTGTGCGAGTACTGGAAGGGAAAATCGATGAGCGATCGCCATCAGGAGATCCTCCCTGAAGAACTGAAAAAGTATTGGACCTATGAAGGCACGTATCTCTGGACGCAACTATCCGAGCTGGGCATCCCTGACTACGAAAACCTCTTTAAAACCGGCCTCAAAGGTCGGATTCAAGCCGCCCAGGACAGAATTGAGGAGATCAACCGGACCATACCCGTCGACTATGTGGAACAAAAGGAATTTTTGGAATCGGTCATCATCATCTTAAATGCAGTGATCCGTTTTGCCGGGCGGTATTCAAAGCTGGCCAAGCGCATGGCCGGTAAGGAAAAAAAGCGGGCGAGAAAGGCAGAACTGGAAGAGATCAGCCGCGTCTGCGCGTGGGTGCCGGAGAATCCGCCGAGGACCTTCCTCGAAGCAGTGCAGTTCTTCTTCTTTATCCATTTAATCCGCTACGTGGAATATTCCACGCTCGGTATCGGCATTCGCATCGATCATCTCTTCGGCCCCTTTTATGAAAGAGACCTCAAGGAAGGCAGACTGACCAAAGAGCAGACCCTGGATATCCTGCAGCTCCTTTGGATCAAGCTCAACGAGTTGGGTTTGGTTTACTCGCCAACCGTGAGTTCCGTCTATGGAGGCGTGGCTTCCTTGCAGGCGGTTACTATCGGCGGAACGGATAAAAACGGTAAGGACGTGACCAACGACTTAACCTACCTGGTTTTGGAGGCGGCCAGGCAATTGCAATTGATTGAGCCGAGCATCGTCTTAAGGGTCCATAACGGGACGCCGGACGAACTCTATTCCAAGGCAGTGGACGTGATTAAGACCGGCATAGGCTATCCATCGCTTTTTAACGATGAGGCCCTCATGCCTCTCTTCGAGCGCTGGGGTATCCCAGCGGAGGACATCAAAAGCTATGCGGTCACCGGCTGCGTCTATATCGAAATTCCGGGTAAGAATGTGATGCGACGCTCCGTCGGATATTTTGTATTGCCGAAATGTCTCTGGTGGGCCCTGCACGAGGGCGTCAATCCGAAGACAGGAGAGCAGCGGGGCGCCCGTACCCCTGACCCGGCCACTTTTAAATCGTGGGAAGATTTACTCCATGCCTATCTGGAGCAGGTGAGATTTTTTACCACGAAGATGGAACAGTTGGAGAGGATCAATCTCGAGCTTTATGAAAAATATTGCCCGAGGCCGTTCTATTCCGCGGTGGTCGAGGGTTGCATTGAAACGGGCAAAGAAGCGAGAAGGTGGGTCTATCCCTCCATGGTCCATCATTTTTGCCAGGTGATCGGCGGAACCAATGTGGCCGACGCCATCACCGCCGTGAGGAAGGTCGTTTTTGACGACCGGTTGGTTGCACTTCCGGAGTTGATACGAATCATGGATCGGAACTGGGAGGGCAGGGAGGAGATCAGGCAGGCCTGTCTCAATGCCCCCAAATTCGGCAACGACGATGATTATGCGGATTTTATCGCCAGTGAAGTGCATCGACTGGGCGAGGAGGCCATGGAAACGGTTAAGGACAGGTACGGCCTTTCCAACCGGGGCGATGGCAGCGCCGTATCCGCCACGTACGGCTTGGCAATCGATACGCCAGCGACTCCGGACGGGAGAATGGACGGGGAACCGTTTGCCGACTCGACCCTGGCGCCTTCACCGGGTAAGGATAGAAAAGGGCCCACGGCAGTTCTTAATTCCTGCGCCAAAATCAAGACCGTAGAAACGTATAACCATCTATTGAACCAAAAATTTCTGCCCAAATTCCTGGAAGATGATTTAAAGCCGGCCTTCATCAGCTACCTGAAAACATGGAAAGAGCTGCAAGTCCCGCATATTCAGTTTAATGTCGTCGACAAAAAAACGTTGGTCGCGGCTCAGAATTATCCGAAGAAATATGGAGATCTGATCGTCAGAGTTGCTGGGTTCAGCGCCTACTTTGTCGACCTGTCCCGAGGTCTGCAGGACCACGTCATCGCCAGAACGGAGCAGAGCCTAACGTAGAAGGCGAAGGCGTCCCACATGAATGACAAGAACAAGGGATTGGTTTTCAATATCCAGCGATTCAGCGTCCACGACGGGCCGGGCATCAGAACCACCGTTTTTATGAAGGGGTGTCCTTTGCGTTGCCTTTGGTGTTCCAACCCTGAATCGCAGGATTTTTCCCCAAGCCTCATGGTCAGGGATATTCAGTGTAGAGGGTGCGGCGCGTGTGTCAAGGTCTGTCCCCAGCAGGCCATCACCCTCACCCAGGAAGCCGGAAGGAAGCTCAATCGCGATCAATGCAATCAGTGTCTGGTGTGCGCTCAAGCCTGCCTGTATCATTCGTTAAATGTGTGCGGTGAATATATGGAGCCAGGCGAGGTGGTGGAGGAGGTTTTAAAAGACAGGGCGTTCTATAAAAACTCCGGCGGCGGGATGACGGTGTCCGGAGGGGAGGCCTTATCGCAAAGCGAATTTGTGATTCATTTGCTGGAACAGTGCAAAAGAGAGGGGCTGCATACGGCGCTGGATACCTCCGGTTACGGGAGATGGGAAGAGCTGGAGGCCCTGTTGCCGCTGGTCGATCTGCTGCTTTTTGACCTCAAACATCTGGATTCCGGCGAACATAAAAGGACTACCGGCGTGGGAAATGAAATCATCCTGGAAAACTTGGAAAAAGCCTCCAAGATAATCCCTCTTTGGTTGCGCATACCTCTCATCGCGGGCTTTAACGATTCTGAGGAGCATATAGAAAAGATCGCATGTTTAGGAAAGGACAGGGGAACGCAAAAGATCTCTTTTCTTCCTTACCATGAAGGAGGAAAATCTAAGAACGAACAATTGGGACGGCCTGATCAACTATCCGAAGTCAAAGCACCGAGTGACGAGCATATCCGTACGTTAAAAGGGATTGTTGAAAGAAAAGGGTTAAAAGTGACGATCGGTAATTGAGGGGTTTGCTCATGACACTTCCTATTATCGGAATCACGATGGGTGATCCGACCGGCATCGGGCCGGAAATCATCGTGAAGGCTCTCTCTATGGAAGAGCCCTTCCAAGCCTGCCTGCCGATCGTCTTCGGCGACCTGGAGGTGCTTTCAAGAGCCATCCAAATTCAAAAGCTTTCTGTCACCATTGAGGTCATTGAGAAAATTCCCGAAGACGGGTACGTTCCTGGAAAAATATTCCTCGTTCCCGTAAGCCGATTAGACCTCACTTCTCTTCGTTTCGGCAAGCCAGACAAAGCATGCGGAGAGGCGATGGTGAGATATGTCGAAGAGGCGGTCAAGTGGGTGACGAAGGGATCGTTGGATGCGATCACGACCTGTCCGATCAATAAGCAGGCGATCAATGCGGCCGGTTATTCATTTCCCGGTCACACAGAACTCCTGGCCCATTTGTCTCAAAGCTCTCCTGTTGCCATGATGTTTTTGGGATCGAAATGGAAGATCGTCCTGGTGACAACCCATCTTCCCCTTAAGGATGTTTCACGATGGATCACTGCAGGTCGTATCCTCTCCATCCTTCGATTGACGGACGAAGGGATGAAAAAGTATTTCGGGATTCCTCACCCAAAATTGGCTGTCCTTGGCCTCAATCCCCATTGCGGAGAAGAAGGGCTTTTGGGAGAAGAGGAGAAAAGGGAGGTCCTTCCGGCTATCGCTGAGGCAAGATCGCTTGGAATGGATGTCCAAGGACCCTTTCCCGCTGACTCTTTTTTCAACCTTTCAAGCCGTAGTACCTTTGACGTCGTTGTCTCCATGTATCACGACCAAGGCCTGATCCCGATTAAGATGCTCGATTTCAAAGAGGCAGTCAATTTTACATTGGGGTTGCCTTTTATCAGGACATCGGTCGATCACGGAACGGCCTATGACCTTGCCGGAAAAGGGTTGGCCGATCCGGCCAATCTTGTGAAAGCCATTGTCACTGCTGCCAACCTATCGAAATTGAAAAGGATGTATTAATATTTCATTCCTTGAATGTCATCCCCAATTCGAAAAAGAGGTTGACAAAAAAAATGTTTTGGGCTAAAAAAAATGGTTTTAAGAACGATCTCTTGAATAAAGAGACCGTGTATCTTTTTTATTTCATATCAAATCTGCCCTCAGGGGACTAAGAGGAGAGTCAAATGAGAGAAGCGGTCATTGTGAGTGGAGCCAGAACTGCCATCGGCACGTTCGGGGCCTCCTTGAAAGAGGTTTCGGCAATCAAATTAGGAGCCATCGCCATCAAAGAAGCTCTTAAGAGAGTTCGTCTTAGGCCGATTGTTAAAAAAGAACTTCTTGAGGTTGCTCCCGACCCGTTTAAATGGACAGGCATGACAGAACTGGAGAAATCCCATCAGCAATGGGATGAGTCCGCGGAAGGGGTTCAGGTCGATGAGGTGATTATGGGCAATGTCCTCCAGGCCGGGCAAGGACAGAATCCGTCGCGCCAGGCGACAATTCATGCCGGGATGCCCAAGGAAACGAATGCCTTCACTGTCAACAAAGTCTGTGCTTCGGGTCTCAAGGCGATTGCCTTAGGGGCTCAATCAATTATGACAGGTGAGGCAGAGGTTGTGGTGGCTGGAGGGATGGAGAACATGAGCCAGGTTCCTTATGCCTTCCCCCTGGGCCGCTGGGGCGCCAGGATGTTCAACCAGGAGATGGTCGATTTGATGGTCTTTGACGGGCTCTTTGAGATTTTTTATGGGTACCACATGGGACTGACCGCGGAGAACATCGCAGAGAAATATGGCATTTCGAGAAAAGACCAGGATGAGCTGGGATTGCTGAGCCATCAGAGGGCGAGGGCAGCCATCAAGAATGGCATTTTCAAGGAAGAGATCGTTTCGGTGACCATTCCGCAAAAGAAGGGTGAGCCGATCATCTTCAATACAGATGAGAGGCCCATGGACACCTCGTTGGAGAAGATGGCCAAACTCCCGACCGCCTTTAAACCGGGAGGAACCGTGACCGCGGGAAATGCCTCCGGGATCAATGATGCGGCTGCCGCTGTTCTGTTGATGTCTAAAGATACGGCGAAGGCGTTGAAGTTAGAACCCATGGGAACCATCCGGGCCTATGCTGCCGGAGGGGTTGACCCCGCCTATATGGGGTTGGGTCCCATACCTGCAGTAAGGAAGGTCTTAAGAAAGGCCGGAGTGACTCTTAATGACATCGGATTGATCGAATTGAACGAGGCTTTTGCTTCCCAGGCGATTGCATGCATCCGGGAGCTGCAGTTCGACATGGAAAAGACGAATGTCAACGGGAGCGGGATCTCTTTGGGCCATCCTATCGGATGCTCGGGCGCCAGGTTGATCGTCACGCTCCTTCATGAGATGAAGCGTCGAAAGGTCAATCTCGGTCTTGCCACCCTCTGTATCGGCGGTGGTCAGGGCATGGCCATGGTCGTCGAAAAAAGTTGAGAGTTAAGAGTGATGAGTTAAGAACTAACATTTATTCGGACACGAGACACGGAGCAAAGAGATGGACTATAAGAATGTTTTGGTGTCTTTTGAAGGGGTAGTCGGGATCCTCGCGGTCAATCGACCCAGGGCGCTCAATTCCCTGAACACGGAAACCCTCAAAGATATCCAGGCGGGCATCGAGGAGGTGAAAGATCATCCTGAAGTAAGGGCCCTCATCGTGACGGGGAGTGGAGAGAAAGCGTTTGTCGCCGGCGCGGACATTGAGGAGATGAAAGGGATGAACTCCATCGAGGCCCTGAACTTCTCGAGGCTGGGGAATCTCACCTTGAAAATGATCCAGGATTTTGACCGGCCGGTGATTGCGGCTGTCAATGGCTACGCCCTGGGGGGAGGAACGGAGATCGCCATTGCCTGTGATTTCGTCTATGCTTCGGAGAATGCGCGGTTTGGTTTTCCGGAGGTCACCCTCGGCGTCTTTCCGGGCTTCGGAGGGACACAGAGGCTTCCCCGTCTGATCGGAAAAGGGAGAGCGAAAGAAATGATCCTAACCGGGAAGGTGATCACAGCGCAGGAGGCTTATCAGATGGGGATTGTCAATAGAGTCTTTCCCCAGGCCTCTCTGATGGAGGAGGCCAAAAAGGTGGCCCTCCAGATCGCGGCCAATGGAGCCGTTGGAGTGAGATTGGCCAAGAGGGTGATGGACGAGGGGTTCAATATGAACCTGACAGAAGCCTGTTCTTTAGAATCCTATGCCTTCGGCCTCGGTTTTGCCACGGAGGACCAGAAGGAAGGAATGACGGCATTTCTCGAAAAGAGAAAGCCCAATTTTAAAGGAAGATGAGGAGGAAAGGGTGAAGATCGCCGTATGCATTAAACAGGTCCCGGACACGACGGAGTTGAAGATCGACCCGAAGACCAATTCGATGATCCGGGAGGGTGTGGCAAGTATTACCAATCCCTTTGACGAATACGCTGTCGAAGAGGCACTGCTCCTCAAAGAGAAGCATGGGGGAGAAGTTCATGTGATCAGTATGGGCCCTCCACAGGCCGTTGAGGTTTTGAAAAACGCGCTGGCGGTGGGTGCGGACAAGGTCTATCTCGTCTCGGACAAGGCCTTTGCAGGAGCGGATACCCTGGCGACGGCTTATACCCTTTCCAAGACGATTAAAACGGTCGTTGGCGATTTTGACTTAGTGATTTGTGGAAAGCAGGCCATCGATGGAGATACGGCTCAAGTCGGGCCTGGCGTCGCTACCCGCCTGAGAATCCCACAGCTGACTTACGTATCAAAGGTCAGGGAGATTGATCCCGAGAAGAAGAGGATTGTGGTGGAACGACTGCTGGAGAACGGGAGAGAGGTTGTTGAAGCGTCGCTCCCCGCCTTGTTGACCGTGGTCAAGGATATCAATGAGCCGAGGCTGCCCTCCCTGTTGGGGATCAAGAAGGCGGCCAAAGCGCAGATTCCTACCCTGACCGCAAAGGATATCGGCGCGGAAGAGAACCATATTGGATCAAAAGGATCACCTACCTGGGTGACGAAGATTTTTTCTCCGGAGCCCAGAAAAGGAGGCGGCGAGATTTTGAAAGGGGAATTATCCGAAGTGGTTCCTCTTCTGGTGGATAAATTGATGGAGACAAAGTTCATCAAATGAGCGGTACCCGTGAGTCGTTTCTCGTGAATCGCAAAGGCCATGATTCGAATGGGGTTTATTACGAATCACGGATCACGGACACGAATCACGTTTTTCTAAAGATGGGAGGGGCGAATGTCGAAATTGATCATTGATAAGGATACGTGCACCGGATGTGAGTCCTGTATTCCTTCCTGTCCCTTCGATGCCCTGAGTATGCAGGAAGGGAAGGCCGTGGTCGACGAGAAGTGCACCTTCTGCGGGGCCTGTGTGGAGGTCTGTCCGGTGAATGCCATCACGCTCATCAAGGAGGAGAAGAGCGCGGCCGAGGGTACCAGCGCCAAAGATATCTGGATTTTTATCGAGCATGAATTCGGCAAAGTTGCGAGTATCTCTTTCGAACTTCTTGGACAGGGAAGAGGGCTGGCGGACGCCGTTGGATGCAAACTCTGTGGGATGCTGTTAGGGGATAAGGAAGCGGTGGACCCGTTTGCCAAGGAAGCCATTGCCCACGGGGCGGAGAAAGTCTACGTTATGGAGAGCCCGCTACTCAAACAATATCGGACGGACCCTTACGCAGAGGCTGCGGTGTCTCTCATTCGGAAATACAAACCCGAGATCGTCCTTTTCGGGGCCACCACTCAGGGCCGGGATTTTGCCGGAAGGGTTGCGACCACATTGGAGACCGGGTTAACAGCAGACTGTACCGATCTGGGCATCGATCCGGAAACAAAATATCTCGTACAGACTCGGCCGGCTTTCGGCGGAAACATCATGGCAACGATTCTCGACCATCCCGAGTTCCGGCCCCAGATGGCTACGGTCCGGCCCAAAGTGTTTCCCATGCCTCCGAAGGACGATTCAAGAAAAGGAGAGATCATCCGGGAAACGCTCCAGATGACCGAGGATCAGGTCAGAACAAAGATTTTGGAATTCATCAAAGGGGCGGAAACGGTCAATCTGTCGGATGCGGAGATCATCGTCTCGGGAGGAAGAGGCATGGGAGGGGGCGAGAATTTCAAAGTCATCCGCGAACTGGCAGGGGTATTAGGGGCTGCCGTGGGCGCTTCTCGCGCAGCCGTCGATTCAGGCTGGATTCCTTACGAACACCAGGTCGGGCAGACTGGCCGCACGGTTCGGCCCAAGATCTACATCGCCTGCGGTATCTCGGGTTCCATCCAGCACCAGGCTGGCATGAAGACGTCGGATATCATTGTCGCCATCAACAAGGATGGTGAAGCCCCCATTTTTAAGATCGCCACCTATGGCATTGTAGGCGATCTCTTTACGGTCGTTCCCATGCTGACCCAGGAGTTTAAGAAAAGGCTGGGAAGGTAAGCCCCTCAGGCAAGCACCAAATTACAAGCACCAAATAACAAACAAATTCGAATGATCAAAATTGCAAATTCCAAACAAAATCCTTTCGGTCATTATGGATTTCGAGCTTGGAATTTATTTGTGATTTGCAATTTGGGATTTGGAATTTAGAAAATCCACATTTCCGTATTAGAGACGATGCAGCGTCTTTCTCTTTCTGGCCAAATGTCTCACCATCCTGATGCCTCATTAATAAATGTTACCCGAAAGAAATGAAGAGAGAGGTATCGTGACCATAGGTTTTTGGGAACGCAAGGTTTTAAAAATAGTATCAAGCTTATTCTCTATCGCTTTCCTCAGTCTAAAAGGGTTAAGCGTTTCAAACTGTTCTTTAAGAGAACGTTTCACCGAAGCTGAGACATAAGGTGATTCTAAGACTCTTTGGTAAGGAGTCTTAGGCTGATCATAACGCTTCATGGTCTTTCCATGCACCAATTTTTTTTCCACCAGCTTCACGGAGGGTAAGAAAAAGTTATGATAGAGCCGCCATTCGTGGGTGTATAAGTCATTCATGAGCCCGACCAGGACGCGTTTATCGAGTCGATGGTATCCAAACCACTGCCGGACATGGGTCCAGTTTTTCTGTTCCACA
>Ga0187869_10002686_pt1 | contig 13815 bp, 10 predicted proteins | sample June2016WEW_13_1_2_FD_132972 | JGI IMG/M metagenome (GOLD analysis project Ga0187869, IMG submission 132972) | Peatland microbial communities from SPRUCE experiment site at the Marcell Experimental Forest, Minnesota, USA - June2016WEW_13_100 | ecosystem: Environmental > Terrestrial > Soil >...
AAAGTTGAGGCAGATGGATTTGGCGTGGCCGATGTGCAGGTAGCCGTTGGGCTCGGGCGGAAAGCGCGTGTGCACGCGTCCGGCATACTTGTTGGTTTTCAAGTCTTCGAGGATGATGTCGCGTACGAAATTAGTAGGACCGGTTGTCGGATTCATAAGTCCTTCAGTTTGGCAATGGCCTGGTCAACGCGCCGGAGGCAGGTACCGCGGCCAAGCACCTCGAGCGTTCGAAACAGGGGCGGCGCGGTCTTGCGACCGCACACGGCCACGCGGACAGGCTCGAACAGTTGGCCAGCCTTGATCCCCAAGGTTTGGGCGGCGGAACGCAGCGCCGCCTCGAGGCCGTCATGCGAGAATTCAGCGGCCGCCAGCGTCTGGGCGGCGTGCTCTAAGACGGCCAGGGCCAGGGCCGGATCTCCTTTCTTGGGGATCAGCTCGGAAGTCTCGTACGGCGGCAGATCTTCGGCGAAGAAGAAATCGGCCACGGTGAGGACATCGCGCAGCAGCTTCATGCGCTCGCGGACCAGCGGGGTGATGGCCAGCATCCTGGGGCGGTCCACCGGAAAGCCGGCGGCGCGCACGATGGGCAACAGCCGCTCGGCCAGGTCTTCCACCGGCAGCGCCCGGATGTGCTCGGCGTTCAACCACACCGCCTTGGGATCGAAAGGGTCGTCCTCTGTGAAGTTGACTACGGCGTTGGGGCGATTGATGCCTTCGAGCGAAAACGCATCGACGATTTCCTGGCGGCTCATTTGCTGGCGGTCGTCCTTGGGCGACCAGCCCAGCAGGCAGAGAAAGTTGACGAAAGCGTGGGGCAGGAAGCCGGCGTCGCGATAGGTGGTGACGCTGACGACCGGTCCGTGGCGGCGCTTGGAGAGCTTGGTGCCATCGGGCGCGACCAGCAACGGGAGGTGCGCGAACTGCGGCGCGGCAACCCCCGCGGCCTCGAAGATCAGGACGTGCTTGAAGGTGTTGGTGAGATGGTCCTGCCCGCGGATGACGTGGCTGATGCGAAGAGCGGCGTCGTCGGCACATGTGGCCAGGTGATAGGTGGGCATGCCGTCGCTGCGCAGCAGGGCGAAGTCTTCGATATCGGCGGTGGACTTGGATTGCGGGCCGTAGACGGCGTCGGCGAAGCGAACCTGGCGCCCGGCATCGCGGGGCACGCGGAAGCGCAGGGCGAAAGGCTCTCCGGAAGAGGCGCGGCGGCCGCTCTCGCGCGCCGGGAGATCGCGCATTCCCGAGTTGCAGAGCCAGGCGCCTTCGGCGCCGGATCTATCGGTCTCGCCGGATTGCGCGGGGGTGAAATCGCGGTAAGCGAAACCCTTGTGAAAGATGGCTTCGGCCATCTCCCGGTGCAGCGCCAGGCGCTCGGATTGCTTGTACTCTTCATCCCAGCCGAGGTCGAGCCATCGCAGGCCCTCGAAGATGGAGGTGAGCGAGGCCTCGGTGTTGCGCTCCACGTCGGTGTCGTCGATGCGCAGGATCATGACACCGCCGTGGTGGCGGGCGTAGAGCCAGTTAAAGATGAAGGTTCGCGCGCTCCCAATGTGCAAAAAGCCCGTGGGAGAAGGCGCAAAACGAACTCTGAGCATGGAAATGTCAGTATAACAAGCCTCACTGGGGGGACCGGCAAGGGCCGGGGGCCGGGGATCGGGAGTCGGGGGCCGGGAGTCGGAGGCTGTGGGCCGGGGGCCGGGGCGGGCGGAGCGGGCGCGGGATCGCCGGGGGGAATTGGGTTCGTTTCGCAAGGCGTGCAAGTGGTTTCATTTGTTTCGGTTTCGGCGGGATTGGCTTCGTTTCGCAATTCTTCCCGCAGGGCTTTGAGGCGCTCGAATTCCTCGATGGCGCGGCGGTACTGGCGCTCGGCCTGGGCCTGATAGCGTAGCAGCAGGGCAAATCTGTTGGACTGGCGGACGAGGCGATGGAAGCCATTGCCCAGCACGTAGTTGCGGTTCTGGGCGCGGGTGATTTCGATATCTACGGCGAGTTCCGAGTTCGTGGGGAGGGTAGATTCTCCGTTGGTGTCGAAGGACTCGTTGAGGCAGGTGGTGAAGAAGCCGGATTCGAGGCGGGCGGCGCGGAGGATGGCCTGCTGGGCGAGGGCGACGCGTTCGAGGGCGAAGAGTTCCTGGGAGTTGACGGGCCGGTAGACGGAGATGAGATCGTCTCTGAGATGGGCGACTTCCTGGAGGTCTTCGAGGGGCCCAGAGGGCACCCCGACGGCGAAGCTGGAAGCGGTGAAGCCGTGTTTGCGGGCATTCTGGGCGGAGCGGTGCTTGCCTTCCGGGGTGCGGGGGCCTGTGGACCGGGATGCGTTGGCGCGATTGGCGGCGAGTTGTTCCGGGGAAACGGTATCAGACATGGGATTATTACCCTCCGATTCAAGGATGGCATGAGGGGGGGCTTGACTCTGAAATTCGGCGGGGGTTGGTGATGAAAGGAAAGGAGTTGTTGAGTGAAATTGGCGGTGACTCACTACGGCGCGCTCGCGCGCGCATAGCGGGGCGGATGCCAGTTCAGTCGCGTGCCGCCCCTTGGGGCCAGCACGACGCGCGCAGGGGCATAGGGCGTTATGCGACCGAGTGGCGGGCTCCTGGCGTGACGGGGCTTCACGGGAGTGATCGTGGATCGCTGCCCTGAGAAGGCTGGCGGCGGTTCGGTTCCGTCCTTGGCTGCCACTTCTACCAAACACAAAACAAATCATTTAGGAGTACGCTCACTCCTTCTCAGCCACCACAGAACCACGCCTCCGGAGTCCATCCGGAGTCCAAACTCCCCCCTTCCCGCAGCGCCGTCGGCGGTGATTCCGGCTTGGACCAAGAGACACCGCCCCCGGAGACCGTCGGCCCTAGCGGAGCGCAAGAAAAGGACGTTCAGGTAACAATTCGGTAACATCGGGCTTGTACTCTGTTCTCAGCCGGTGCCTCATGGAAGGCCGCCGGGAAAGGAGCTTTACCATGAACAGTTTCCCAATCGCAGCCACCGCCTTCTCGCGGAGGGGAATGTACATGCCCAACTTCGCGCTGCTTATGTTTCTAGCCTGCTCGACCGCGTTGACCACCGCCGCGGCCGGCAAGCCAAGCCCCACGCCAAGGCCCCAGCCTATTTCGCTCAAGGTCACCGTGAATGCGTACCAACAGTTCAGCACGTCGTCCGGAAATCTCACCGTCGTCACAGCGGATTCGCTTGGCCCGTATTTCGATGGCCAGAGCGGCGTCTGCGCAAGCCTGGACACCAACGGCGATTTGATTATTAACTTCCACTGCACGAAGACTTCAACCCCTCGCCGGCTCGGTCTGCTGCCGATCAACTACATCGCGCCTCCGACGGGCGAGGCGAATCCTTATTGCGCGGTCCCAACCCTTTCACCCTCCAATCCACCGGTGGACACCAACTATATCTCGACCTGGCAGGCGACGGACACGCCAGGCACGTCCACAATGGCATTTCAAAACATGGCCGTCGGCACGACCTATTACGTCCAGTTCGACATCTGGTACTTTCTTTCGAATACGCCGGAGACCGACTGGGTTCTGAGTTACCACCGGACAGCGGGTTCGACCTTTCCCGGCGACGCGGCGAAGGCTTCCTACGCGCAGGTGCAGCGCACGTCGAAAACGGAGTGGGTCGTCGAGCCAGCGACGCCGTCCGGGATCACTGGCGCTCCGACAAACGTCGCGATGTTGGTTGAGGAGACAAGCGGCCACGGCAAATCAACGAACACCGAGTGTGGATTTTACACGGTGCCGTTCAGCTTCACCCTCGACCAGCAGTAGCGCGTCACGTCCAGAGCTAACACGGCAGATCGGGGTAAATCATGAGCTTCCGGGGCGTTGTGCCTACTGAAGCTAGCAGGACACGGTGACAGCGGCGGTTGCCAACCGCCGCTGCGCAGGGCGGCATCCAGGGTGGCGCGCCGCCCCACAACGGCGTGTGGCCCTGTTCTGCGAGGCTCGGTAGAGCGCTGGCCGGACTGGAAAGTGGTAGAATCTCAGCGACCCGAGGTGGAACGATGCAGTCCGATCATGGGGCGCGCGTGAAGGAAATCTTCACCGGCGCGCTCGACCAATCTTCGGGGGCCCGAGAAGCGTTTGCCCGCGAGGCCCGTGGCGCGGACGGGCGCGTGAAGCGGATCGTCTCCGTGAAGTTCCTGTCTCCCGCGGCGCTCCCCGACCCCGCCGGCCACCAGCGGTTTGTGCGGAAGGCGCGGGCCGCCGGGAGAGGAGAACTCGCTCGTGATTAGCAGGTTCATCGCGACAGCCGCGCTTGCTCTATCGCTCCTGGCGGCCTCGGGATTTGCCCAAACGGCCGCCCAGTTGTTGCAGAAAGGAATCTATACTCAACAGACCGCCGGCGATGTCGACGCTGCCGTTCGGATCTATCGTCAGGTCATCGCCTCGGCTGGAAGTCAGCGTGGGCTGGCCGCTCAAGCGCAGTTTCAGATCGTCGGCGCTCTGAGGCAAAAGGGCGATCTGGCCGCCGCCTCCCAGGAATTGAGGACCCTGGTGACGGATTACAGGGACCAGAAGGAGGTGATGGCCTCGGTGACGGCGCAAGGAATAGGTGAAGGCATCTTTCGCGCCGCTCAAGCCGCAGGCCCTCCGAGCCTCACGCAAGGCACGCTGGAGGGCGGCGTCTACCGCCATACGCTGACTGGCATGGAAATCACGCTGCCGCCAGGATGGACGGTGACAGGCGACGGCCTCTACTCCCGCGGAGGAGAGATGGTCTATCTGTGGAATCGGAACCCATACCTGGTCGCTAACGTCTGGCTGATGCCGGATAGCGAGGCTGCCGCGGACATTCCCCGTCTCCTGGAAGGCGACCTCGATTACAGGGTCAAAGAGCGCACGATCTGGGGACTCGCCGGGTACCGGGTACGCCCTGAAACCGTGAAGCCATGGCTTCCCGGGGGACGGCAGGCTCTGAGCGCCGTGGCCGAGTTCGACGCGAATGGAGTGAAGATGATCGAATATCTCACCTTCGTCCGCTCCGAAAAAACCCAGATCTTCTTCTATGGCACTGTCCCGGCAGCATATGTCACGCAGTGTCAGGCGTTCCTTGACAGCGTCACGTCAAAGATACGGCTTCCCTAGCGAAAACGGACCGTGAGACTTGGAACCAAACGAGGCGGGCGACCGGACAGGGCCACTTGGCTCCTGCTGCTTTGCCTTGTGTTTGCAGTTCTGGCGCCCACGGCTTGCGTGCTCTGGTTCATGAATCAGGCCGCGCGGAGCCAGGCCGAGTCGGCGCGGCGCAGCATGACGGAGGCGTATCGGGCGCAATTGCGGCTCCTTCGGGACCGCATTGATTCCTACTGGAAGAGCCGCGCTGCCGCCATCGCGGAGGACTCCGGAGCTGGAACCGCTGCGGAGTTCGCGCGGATCGTGTCATCCGGCTTGTGCGATTCCCTGGTTCTCCTGGACAACCACGGCGTCGTCACGTATCCGGTTGCGGTTCCGCCTGCCCCAACGGGAGATCCTCGGGCCGATAATCCGGACTGGCGGGCCGCGCAGGCGCTCGAACCCGGGCGGCCGCTGGAAGCCGCCAGCGCCTGGGGCCGGATCGTGGACTCGGAGACCGATCCGTCGGCTGCCGCTCGCGCCGCACAGGCGCAGATCCGCTGCCTGTTTCGAAGCGGGCGGGCAGAGACCGCGATCCAGATGATCCAACAGCGGTTTGCGGCCGGAACCGCGGCTCGCGGATTGGATCTTCAGAGGCGTCTCATTGCCGCCGATGAACAACTGCTCGCGCTGCGCCTGATGAAGCCCTCCGACGCGCGGTATCTCCCGACGATACGCCGCCTGGCTGCGCTGTTAAACGATTACGGGGGCGCGCCAATCCCGTCCGCGCAACGCCTGTTTTTGATGGACGAATTGCGCGCCGCGGCGCCCGCCCAGGCGGTTCTTCCAACGCATGATGCGGAGAGCCTGGCCGCGCAGTTCCTGGAAGCGGAACCTCCCCGCGCGGCAGGACCAGCGTTCGAACCGGCCCGCGAGCCCGGTCTTTGGAAACTGGCCGTGGGCAACGGGCGCGCCATCGCTTTGTACCGTACCGAGACCGTGCTCCGGGCGATATCCGGCCTCCTCGACGACGGGACCGCGAAGAGCGTGAAATTCGTCGCGATCCAACCCGGCGGGCCGAGTGCGGAAGAGGCGATCGCGGCCGGCCCGATGCTGCCTGGCTGGCAGCTCTCGTTTTCGCCTCTCCACGCCGGGGTTCTCGATGAGGCCGCCCGCCGCCGAGCGGCTGCCTACCTCTGGGTGGGCTTCCTCGCGGTTGCGGCCATGGCGGTGGCCGGCTTGATCGTGGTCCAGGCGTTCCGCCGGCAGTGGCGCCTGGCGCGCCTTAAGACCGACATGGTGGCCGCAGTCTCGCATGAACTGAAGACTCCGCTCGCTTCCATGCGGCTGCTGGTGGATGCGCTGCTGGAGGACGAAGAGCTCGAGGCGAAGAAAGCGCGCGATTACCTGGAACTGATCGCCGGCGAGAACTTACGCCTCAGCCGCCTGATCGAGAACTTCCTGACGTTCTCGCGCATCGAGCGCCATCGCCAGAGTTTCGAATTCGGCGAGACCAGACCCGAGGATGTCGTCCGGGCCAGCGTGCATGCCATGCGCGAACGGCTGCAGCCGCCGGGGTGCCATCTGGAAATCGACATTGCCGTGGACCTGCCGGTCTTGCGCGGAGACCAGGACGCGCTCGTTACGGCGCTCCTGAACCTGTTGGACAATGCGCACAAGTACACGCCATCCGACAGGCGCATCCGGCTGGCAGCGTATCGCGAAGCGGGCAATGTGGTATTCGCCGTGAAAGATAACGGCATCGGAATCGCGCCCCGCGATCAGAAGCGGATCTTCCGCAGGTTCTACCAGGTGGACCGGCGGCTCGCGCGCGAGACAGGCGGCTGCGGCCTGGGATTGAGCATCGTGGAGTTCATCGTGAGGGCGCACGGGGGGGCGGTGCTGGTGGAGAGCAAACCGGGGGCGGGCAGCACGTTTCGCATCGTGATGCCGTTCGGCGGGAAGGCGAAGGCGGCCAGAGCATGAGCGGCGCACGCATCCTGATTGTGGAGGACGACCCGGCCTTGCTGCGCGGTCTCAAAGACGCGTTCGTTTCCAGAGGCTTTGATGTGCTAACCGCTCAAGACGGCGAGACGGGGCTGGACTACGCTCTGTCGCGGAACCCCGACCTGATTCTGCTCGATATCATGCTTCCGCGCGTGAACGGGTACGAGATCTGCCGCGCCGTGCGGGAGCGTGGGCTCGAGATGCCGATTCTGATGCTGACCGCCAAAGCTCAGGAGGAAGATATCGTTCTTGGACTTAACCTGGGCGCTGATGACTACATCGTCAAGCCGTTCCACCTTGGGGAACTGACCGCGCGCGTCAATGCTTTCTTGAGGAGAAGCAAATCCAAACAGGCCTCCGTATTGCGCTTCGGCGCCTGCGAGTTGGACTTGGCCGCTCATAAGCTGTACCGCGATGGCGTGGAAGTCGAATTGACGGCCAAGGAGTTCAAGCTGCTGGCGTACTTCGTTTCGCGGCGCGGCTGCGCGCTGGCGCGCAATGACGTTCTCGACGCGGTGTGGGGCAACTCGGTGATCGTGACGCAGCGCAGCGTCGACCGGTGCGTGACGACGCTACGGGCCAAGATCGAGCCGGACTCGCGCAACCCCAGGTACGTTCAGACAATTCGGGATATCGGGTATCGCTTCGAGCCGGAAGCGGAGTGAAACACGATTGTCGGCATGCCACGGCGGCGCTCCTGGCCGTGGTGGTCTGATCCGACCTTCCCGTTGAATATCGAATAGACGACGAGTGGCTACAACCGAGAGGAAACGATGTGGCATTTTGCGGGTCAGCGCATTGCATCGCAGGGGCCGCTCAGTCCACGTTGAATCTCGCTCATCATCCCCGATCTGGTAAGTTGGGATCGCTCGCGTGACACGCCGTTCAGGAAGATCCGGCTGGACTAACACTGGGAGGCCGGACGGCGTCCGAGAACCGGCCGGTTGTACGATTCCACGAGGTCCGTCCTGGCGGGCGCCCGTCACCGTGGGGAGGAGAAAATGCGCACCTTTCGGCCAGAAGCTCGCCGAAGTCGCGGGCGCCGGGCCGGCGGCTTTGGATCACGGATGCCGGGCGGCGTCTATCGGTGGCCGCCGTTGTTTCAACTGGAAACCATGCAGGTATGCCGCAAGGTCCGCCATCTCCGAGCCGCTGAACTGAGGCCAGGAAATCTTTTTCAGCCGCATGCGGTCCAACATCACGGGCCCGTGCTTCCAGAGAGCGGCCGCCATGTCGAAGGATGTCATTCTCCCAGCCATGGCCGACCGGGCCGGCGCACCGCTGGACGGGTCGTCATGACAGGCGGCGCAGTGCTTGCTGGCAAAAACCTTCTTGCCTTGCCGCAGGTCGCCCCGCTCCTCATAGAACTGCGTCGAGACGAGGTAGCCCACCAGCCGGCGCATTTCCTCATAGCTCAGCGGCGCCGGATTACTTGGTGCGCGGAATGAGTGGTTCCACATGGCCGCGGCAAAGTCGGTCAGGCTGTATCGGGTGGGGCGAGCTTCCAGGGCAAGGGCCCCCCGGTGGCACCCGGCGCAGCCCTTCGACACAAATAGCTGCTCGCCGGACTCCGCCGGACCTGGCGAGAAGTCGCCGGCGCGGCCGGGCTCTCGCGTGCTCCGCAGATACACCAGCAGATCGGTCATCTCCTGTGCGGAGAACCGTGGATAAGGGATCTTCATCCGGTCGAGCGCCGGTTTCATCTCGCGGGAGTGATTCCACAGTTGCTGCGCGAGCGCAATCGGGTCGGCCAGCGACTTCCAAGCGGCTACTGGCTGGATGCCTGGGCGAAGCGCAGACCCGATACCGTGGCACTCCCCGCACCGCTTCCCAAGGAAGACCCGCTCGCCGCGCCTGGCGTCGCCAGGCTGCTCGAAATAGCGAGCCGCAAAGAAATAGACGAATAAATCGGCCGCCTGCTGCTCACTCAGCCCAGGTTTCGCAACTCCCTTTCTTTCCATGGCGGTCCACATGAGCGGAGCATGGTTCCACAACAGGCCCGCCAGGACGTAGGGACTGAAGCCCCGTTCGACACCCTGCCCCAGGTCCGGTGCGCTCTTTCCGCCCTCCCCGTTGATGCTGTGGCAGACAACGCAGTCCTGGGTGCGGAATACATCCTTGCCACGGTCCGCATCACCGGGCAGCAGGCTCCTGGTCGCACAAATCCCGGTATGACCGGCGGCGATTACGAAGAGCAAACCTGAAAGGCGCTTCATCATTCGAGGGTGCCAAAAACAGGGTACCGGCGGCAAGTCTGCGGTTCTTTCCGCGCGGATGCCGCCGGTGGGCCGGTATGCAAGAAACGCGAAGCGGCCCCAGGCTCTGCGCCTAGGGCCGCCAGAATCGGTCGCGAACGAGGTGAGAGGTTAGCGGCGGGCCAGAACCATCACCACTTCGAGCTTACCGAGCGAAGCACTCTTGGCTCTTTCCTGTTCGGTGCGGGACATCGGGATCGAGCGGCCTGCGGCCATGGAACCGTCCCAAATCTTGGCGAGGAAGTAGTCGCCCCCGTAACGGTTGAACGTGAGAAACGCTCCGTCCGTATCCAACGGACCATCGGCCGCAATGGACGTGATGTAGGTGAAATTGCCGCCCGCGGACACGTTCTCGACCGCCAAGATCCCGGAATTGCTGACTGTGCGGACCACGTAGTCGCCCGCGGGCAAGGTGCGCCCGCCGACGACGAAGTCGAACGGCACGCTGGCCTTCAGCGTAATAGTCTGAGCCGACACCGGAGCAGCCAGCACCAACGCCAGCGCCGCCATTGACAAACATCCCAGTACTTTTTTCATCGTCTTCACTCCCCTACCTGATTTCTGAACGCCTACCCGCCGCAGCCACCTCGGCTCGTGAATCCTTGCAGGAACGGCGAACTTTCGTTTTGGCGCTCACAGCGGATTGGATTATGCGAAGGTGAATTTGGATGCAGGATTCATGTGCGCATTGAAAACCTTGGACTTACAGGTTGGCGGAACCTTCCAGTAGAATAACTTCCTGCACCAACCCGGTTCACGCCGTGTCGCGACTGGCATATTTCGGGGACAGTCCTGCTCTATGAGCCGCGGCGGCTCACAACACACGATGAAAATGGATTCTGTCCGGCACGAGGAATCAACAACTTACGTTCCATTTTCGGAAGAGGCTACGAAACCCCCAAACCCCAGCGGTTGAGCGAATTGGGGGTTGCGTAGCCTGTCCCCGAAACTCTATGATGAGTCGATCCAATTCATAAAGGAGAATCCCGTGTCAAAACGAGAATTGTCGCGTCGCGGGCTGTTTGGCGCTTCCGCGTTCGCCGCCTCGGCGGCGGCAGCGACTCTGGCCGATCCGGGCCAGGCGGCAGCCCAGGCAGTGGGAGTGAAAAAGGCCGATCTGCCCGACCTCACCATCAAGGAAGTAAAGGTCTACGTCGCCAATATTGGCAATGTCCGCCGGCTCAATAGTTCCGAGAGCGGGGAGATTGTCTCGATCGTGACCAACGGCGGCATCGAAGGCAACATGACCCTCGGCAATCGAGGAAACCCGCCGGGCTTCCTGGAATACGCCAAGCGCCGGGTTCTCGGCAAGAGCGCTCTCGACGTCACTTCGATCGCGCGCGTTCCCAACACGAAGCGATTCAGCGCGTATGGAGCGCTCGACTCGGGCCGCGGCGGTTTTGCAGGACCTCCGCCCGGAGGCGCGGGCCAAGCTGGTGGCGGACGCGGCGCGGCAGGCGGGCGCGGCGGCATGGGCGGCGGGCAAGCCGGCGCCGGGCAGGTTTACCAGCACGACTCCATCATCGACGTGTGTTTGTGGGACATCCTCGGCAAATCGGTGAATCGGCCCATCTACCAACTCCTGGGCGGCGCCAAGACGCGCGTGATGGCCTACGCCAGTTCGCAGCACCTGCCCTTTGTCGAGGACTTCGCCCCCGACGTTCTGAAGGCCAAAGCGGCGGGGATCAGGGCTTACAAGATCCACCCCGGCGGAGGGCAATCGGCGAACGCCTCGCCGCGCGCCAGCTACGTGGGCCACATGGAGGAGATCCGGCAGGTCCGCAAGGCTGTCGGCGACGATTACCCGCTCATGTTCGACCCGGTCCAAGGCTACAACGTCTACTCGGCACTGAAAGTCGGACGGCTGCTGGAGGATCAGGGCTACATTGCATTCGAAGACCCAATTCCGACCACCGATATTGAAGGCCTCATCGTACTGGCGCGGGCGCTGGATGTTCCCCTCAACATCGGCGAGTTCATCATGAACATCAACGGCTTCGCCGATTACATCAAGCGGGACGCGCTGGATATCGTGCGGTTCATTGCGGACAACATCGGCGGGATCACAGGCGGGGTGCGAGTGTGCCAACTGGCCGAAGCTTTCGGGATGGAATGCCAGCCGCACAACTGGGGCAACGTGATGGACCTGGCGGTGCACTTCCAGCTCGAACTGGCGGCCAACAACAGCAATTGGTTCGAGATGCCCTGGCCCATGGAATACTCCGACCGCATCTACCACAAGGACAAGTTCCGGATCGACAAGGACGGCTACGTCAACGCGCCCACCGAGCCGGGACTGGGTTATCCGATCGACCGCGACGCGCTCGACAAGATCATGGTCCGGATCGACCGATAGGTCATCACTGCCCCGGGTGCAGGTGCATTTCCATGAACTTCAGGTAAATGTCCCAGTCGGACGGGATGGTCCCGTGGCCGCCGGCGTGCATGCAGTAGCCAATAGTGTGCAGGATCGGCTGTCCGGCGGGCGGCCACTGGTCCGTGTCCAGGCCCTGCTTGCCCAACAGGCGGAATACCGGGCCCGCCGCGACCGCGGCCAGGAACTCGCCTTTGGGATCTGACCATTGGTCCTGATCGCCGGTCTGTAAGAGCACCGGGCGGGGCGCAATGAGAGCCACCAGCATGTGCGCGTCCACCGGAAGTTGGTCGACATGCCTGGCGAATTTCGCGTAATTGGCGCAGAACTGATAGGGGTATCGCGTCGGTTCGGTCAGGTGTGCGATGGTTTCGCCGTAATCGCGCCGGCTCAAGGCCGCGCCCCCTTCACCCGAACAACTGGCGATCACCATGGCAATGCGCGGGTCGTGAGCGCCCGCCCACATTACCGTCTTCCCCAGCCGCGAGACTCCCATGATGGCGACGCGTTTGGCATCCACGCCCTTGTCGGTTTCCAGGTAATCCATGGCCCGGCTGAGGCCCCATGCCCAGGCCGAGATGGCGCCCCACTCGTCCGGTGCGGGCTCCGTCTGCCCCTTCTTCAGGTAGAGCGCCCGCACCCCCAACGAAACACCACCCAGAAAGTCCGGGTCGATGTCGCCGTAATAAATCGTGGCAAAGCCGATACCGCGTTCCAGCAGCGGCGCGATGTTGATCCTTCCGAAGTTCATTCCCGTGGCCGCGGGAACCTTCTTCTTCTCGCGGCCCCAAACTTCGCCGGGCTTGATGCCGGGATCGTTCACGGTAGTCGAATTGGCGGAAAAACCGATGTTCAGCAGCAGCGGCACGGGCTTGCTGGCGTCAGCCGGCAGATAGATCAACAGGTCCATCTTCGGCCCGGCCTTATCGGCGGAAAAGTACACCGTCACTTGCCGGCGGATGGCTTTCCCGTCCAACGCCGGTGTTGCCTTATCGAACACGTCGAAGCTCATCCCGGCCGGACGCCCCGGAGCACGGCCATACTCGTTTTCCTCGAACAGGCGCACGATCTCGGGGCGGCGTTTCTCGTTCCAGGTTTTGGCGTCGCGCACCGGTTGCCCGTTGGCCAGCACCAGCGGATCCGGAAGGGTGTAGGTTCCGACCAGCGCTTCGTCGTAGTTGACCGGAATGCCCGCAATCACCGCGCGTGGCGCAGGGGCATTGGGCTGCTGGGCAACCACCGTCACCGGCCCGATCAGTCCCGATTCGGCGGGAGTCTGAGGCCCGCCGCGTCCGCCTCCTGCCATCATGAAGCCACCCGCCGGGGGCAGCACCCTCTTCTCCGGAGGTCCCAGCCGATCGCCCATCTGCCGGTTGGTCCACTCGTTGGTGACCTTGATCTCCAACTGATTCGCTCCCGGCCTCAGCGCGCCGGTCACGTCCAGTTGATACGGCGGCTTCCACAACGTCCCCAGCGGCTTGCCATTCACCGAGACCTCGGCGAGATCCTTCACCATCCCCAGCTCGAGCAGCAGTTTCGCGCCAGGACGGAACCAAGTTTGCGGCGCTTCGACAGCCTTAGTGTAGGTGGCAGTCCCGGAGAAATACTTGACGCCGTCATCCGGGTTGGCGGTCCACGCCTCCAGCTTCGCCAGTTGGATTTTCGCCGGCGCCCCGAAGTTCGGCGGGAAACTCACGTCCCATGGCCCGCTCACGGTGGTCAAGACGGTGCTGGCCGCGCGCGGCAGCGTGCGCGATGGCGACGACGCCGCGCGCCGGAAAACCACAAAGACCGACTCGCGTTCCGCCAAATGCAACGGCACGGTAGTGCGGCCGTCCGCGGTGGCGTACTCCGCCGGCTCGATCACGCCGGTGTCGGGATGCCAGAATTCCGCTTGCTTGCCGCTCACGCGGAAGCGACCCTCCACATCCTGGGAGCTATCCGTCCGGTTAACTACAAAGTAGATGTCGGTATCGCCAGCCTGGCGGTGAATCCACGGCATATCGGCGCCCAACGCCCGGCTGTAATCGAAGTCCTTGGGAACGCGCATCGACGCGAGAACATCGGCGAGCGGCACACCCCACATCACCCTGCCCTTCCCATACCCATGGCG
>Ga0187869_10002693_pt1 | contig 13795 bp, 14 predicted proteins | sample June2016WEW_13_1_2_FD_132972 | JGI IMG/M metagenome (GOLD analysis project Ga0187869, IMG submission 132972) | Peatland microbial communities from SPRUCE experiment site at the Marcell Experimental Forest, Minnesota, USA - June2016WEW_13_100 | ecosystem: Environmental > Terrestrial > Soil >...
CTCGAGCTCGCGCCGCTCCGTGACGTCCTGAAACAGACCGAATAGCGCGGGCGCAGGGCCTGCGTCGTCGTCATTCGCTCCCGTCGTGCGTACCCAACGACGCGCGCCGTCGGTACGGACAATCTGCCCTTCGACTTCGAACGGCGTGCCGTTCTCAATTGCGGAGTCGATCGCTCGTCGAATGACCGGGATGCTTTCCGGCGCATAGAATTCAACCGACGAATCGATGGTCGGCGCGTATGCACCCCGTGCCACACCATGGAGGCGATACGTTTCATCGGTCCACGACAGTACTCTCGTGGTCAGATCAAGCTCCCACCCGCCAATCTGGGCGACCCGCTGCGTCTTATTGAGTAGAATTGACTGGCGACGCAATGCTTCGGCGAGATAGCGCAACTCAAGGTGATGCACGACCTGCGCGGCAAGCAGCTTCAGCGAGCTGAGCTGTTCCGGTGAGAGTTGCCGCGGCTGCCGATCAATCACGCAGAGGCTGCCGAGCCCAAAACCGCGCGGGTTTATCAGTGGTGCGCCCGCGTAGAACCGAATATGCGGGTCGCCGAGCACGAGGGGATTGTCGGCGAAGCGCGGATCGGTCGTCGTGTCTTCGACCTGCAGCGGTTCAGTCCCGAGAATTGTCTGTGCGCAGAAGGAGTTCTCGCGCGGCGTCTGCGAGGGCGCAATCCCAATCTTGGATTTGAACCACTGTCGATCGTGATCGAGCAGGCTGACCATCGCAATGGGTGCGTTGCACAATTGCGCGGCAACCTGCGCCACCCGATCGAAAAACTCCTCCGGAGGCGTATCGAGAATTGCATGGCGATAGAGCTCGTTCAGACGCTCGCGTTCGTTCATCGGCAGTATGGTTGCGGACACTGTAGACCTCAGGCTTTTCCCTTTGGCGGCAAGTCGCTCGCGCCGCCAGCGACAAATTCTTTCGCGACGAAAGTTTCCACCTTGGAGCAAATAGGGAATAGTCCATCCTTCCGGCATAATATTGATGCCCAAAATGCATAAATGCCGATCTTAGAGGTCAGGCGTGGACCGATTGCTGCTCATGCACAGTTTCGCCCGGGCGGTCGAAACCGGAAGTTTTTCCGCGGTCGCCCGCGAACTCGCGACCGGCCAACCGAATGTGAGCCGGCACATCGCAGCGTTGGAGCGGCACCTCGGGGTCCGGCTGCTGCATCGTTCGACACGCAAGCTGACACTGACCCCGGAAGGCGAGCGCTACTACGCCGAGGCGCGGCGCGCGCTCGATGCGATCGCGGAGGCGGAGTCGAACGCCCGCGGCGACGACGCGCCGAAGGGGCTACTACGAGTGGCTTGCCCGACGCTGCTCGGTCGATCCCACATTCTGCCGCAACTCAAGGCGATTCTCGCGCGTTTCCCCGCGATGGAAATCGATTTGCAGATCGGCGATCGCTATGTCGACCTCGTCGAGGAGGGCATCGACATCGCGATCCGCATCGGTACGCTCAAGGATAGCGCGCTCATCGCGAGGCGCATCGGCTCCGCCGAGCGATTCTGCGTCGCCAGCACGGACTACCTGGCTGAACGTCCGCGGCCGCTCCATCCTCAGGATTTGCGCAGTCATCAGTGCGTCGTCTACACCCTCTCCTCGGCCGGCAATATCTGGTCATTTCGGGATGTCGACGTGGCGGTACGTGGACGCTTCTGCGTAAATACGCCCGACGGAGTTCGCAGCGCCGCGCTCGACGGATTAGGGATTGCCTATGCGCCGAGATGGCTGTTTGAAGACGGACTCGTCGATGGCCGGCTGCAGTCGTTGCTGGTGGATCACCTCGGACCACCGCTGCCCATTCAGTTCGTGTATGCGGCAAATCGGCTGTTGCCGCGCCGCGCGCGCGTCTTTATGGACTTCATCGCGGATGTGTTCGCGCGCGATCCAACATTGAACGCCGCTTCGAGTCGGAACGCACCGTCGACGCGGTGATCGCGGGGCGGCGCGCGGCTGTCGATCAGGGTGGCGCCGGATGCGCTTGCGAGCGCAGCGCTTGCAGTTCCGCCTCGAGCGCCGCGATACGCCGATCGCGCTCGGCCAGCGCCGCGGTGACATTGGCGGCGTCGATGCGCGTCGGGATATGCTGGGGACAGTTCGCATCCCAGGCCGAAACTGAGAAGAGCATGACGCGCTCGGCTCTGGCCTTATACCCGGCGGGCATTAGCTGGGCGATCAGCGCCTGATCGCCTTCCACGGCGCGCAGCTCGCCCCAGAGTTTGAATCGGCGTCGACGCGCATAGTCGATCAAGAAGAGATGCGCCTTCGGGTTTTCTTCGAGGTTGCCGAGCGTGATGTATTGACGGTTTCCGGCATAGTCGACGAAGCCGATAGTCTTCTCATCGAGCACTCGCAGAAAGCCCACAGGACCGCCGCGATGCTGAATGTACGGCTGGCCGGCGGCGTTTGCGGTCGCGAGGAATGCGCTGTTCTGCTGTTCGATGAAGGCTTTCAGTTCCGGCGTGATCCGCGTTTTCCAGGAACCGGCCTCTTCCATATGCGCGTACGCCTTTCGCGAGCCCTTGCGAGACTGCAAGGCCTTCACGGTCGGCGTGAACGCGATATCGCTGGAATAGGCCGGTACGGCGTTCATGGCTTTCAGGCAGCGGCGCGCGCGTTGACGACCGGGAAGTCGATGTCCGTCTGCGCAACCACGTTGATGTAATTGGTCCAGGTGTTGAGCGCGACATGCTGCACGATCTCGATGATCTGGGCGTCGCTGTAGCCTGCGGCCTTGACGGCCTTGAAGTCCGCCTCGCTGACGTGACCGCGCTGTTCGGTGACCCTGACCGCAAAACGCACGGCGGCATCGGCCTTCGGATCGCCGGAGCCTCCAGCGCGATTGGCCGCGAGTTCGGCATCGTCGAGCTTCGCGACATGCTTGCCGAGATAGCTGTGAGCCGACAGGCAGTAGCTGCAGCCGTTGATCTCGGCGACCGCGAGTGCAATGCGCTCGCGTGTCGCGGCCGGCAGCTCACCCTTGGCCAAAGCGCCGGACATGCCGAGATAGCCCTCGAGCGCCGCGGGGCTGGTCGCGACCAGGCGGAACAAATTCGGAACGACGCCGAGCTGTTTCTTGACGGCCTGCAGCAGCGGCTGGGCGGCGCTCGGGGAGGCTTCGATTGTGGCGGGGGTCGAGATACGTGACATGAAAATCTCCTTGGTTTCGGCTCGGCCGATCTGGCCGCGTGGGAGGTAGATTAATGACTTTCAATAATCACAACTAGTTGGCAAACTATAGAGAGACTGTTGCAATAAGTGGAATAATAAAAATGGACCGACTCCATGCGATGAGCGTCGTTGTCGCGGTCGGTGAGGCGGGAAGCTTCTCGGCCGCTGCGCGGCGTCTCGGGATGCCGCTACCGACGCTGAGTCGAAGGATCTCGGATCTCGAAGCGCACCTAAACACCCGCTTGTTCAACCGCTCGACGCGCAGACTCTCATTGACCGACGCGGGTCAGGCGTATCTGCAGGCCTGCAAACGCATTCTGGAAGAGGTGACCGAAGCCGAGCGATCCGCGAGCGGGGAATTCAATGCGCCGAGGGGTGATCTCGTGATATCAGCGCCCATCGTGTTCGGACGCCTGCACGTGCTGCCCACGATCGGCGCATTTCTCAAGGCCTACCCTGATGTGCGCGTTCGATTCGTGCAAAGCGATCGATTGATCAACCTGCTCGAGGAGCACGTCGATCTGGCGGTGCGGATCGGCGAACTCGTCGACAGTAATTTGATCGCGGCCCGCGTGGGTTCAACGCGACGCGTCGTCTGCGCAAGTCCCAGCTACCTCGCCGAGTTCGGGACACCGAAGCACCCGACTGAAGTCCCCGCCCATCAGATGATTTCATTCGAAGGTCTCACGTCGCCGGATACCTGGGTTTTCAAAGCCGATTCAGCCGAGATCCCCATCCCGATCCGGCCGAAGCTGATCGTCAACACCGCCGAGGCAGCCATCGATGCGGCGATCGAGGGCGTCGGACTGACACGCGTGCTTTCCTATCAGATCGAACACGCGATCAGGGCAGGCGCGCTCGCGACGATACTCAAGCGATTTGAACCCGCGCCGGCCCCGATCAGTCTCGTCTACCCGAGCCAGCGACGCTTGCCGCTCAAACTGCGCGCGTTTCTCGACTTCGCAGCGCCGCGGCTGCGCGCCAGACTGACGACGCCTCGATAGCAGGTGCCGTTGGCAATTCGCTCATCGGTGTGGCCTTGGGATGGTCCTCTTCTACCGCGTGCCGAAGGTGCCATGGAAAGGCGGCTCTCCATAATCGGCCGTCCGGTGCGCTCCCTGCGCGCCAAGGACTACGACCACGCGATGACTATAGCGCCCTCGGCTTCGGGGCCGGCAGGGCGAGGGCGACACTAAGTGCGTCGTCGAGTTCCCGCAACTTGTCAAACGTCAACTCGCCGACGTAGTCGGTCAGTCTGGATTTCTCAAGGCTCATCAGTCCATCGCATTGGATCGCACTTTCGTGCTTGAGGCCTTCGGCTATGCCTACGGAAACTTGCGTTGGCAGACCAACATACTGAGTGAAGACAGGAGCGCAGACTACCGTCGAGAAAGTCGAGTCGATCAGTGGCTGTCGGCTGACGATGACAAAGACGCGGGCGGGTTTGGGATCACCGGGAGGTCTGCGCACCCGGTACAACTCGCCGCGTTTCATTCATCTGCCAGATTGGCCTGAAAGGAAAGCGCATCGGTCATCTCAGCATTGAGCTGTGCCGAGTGGCGATTGATTGATGCGGTTTCGCGGGCGTCCTTCCGAGTCTGAGCGCGTCGGTCGACGAATTCGCGCAGGATCTGCTCAATGTATGCAGAGCGGGAAACCTTCGGGCCGGCCAGCTTGTCGATGCTGGCAACAAGGTCCTCTGAGAGGGTCAATGAGGTCTTTGCTTTCATCCTACCTTTATACTACCAAAGTAGGATTCTGCCAACGTACACCGGTGTACCGGACGGGCGCCGTAGGCGTCTTTCGGACGCCGGCCGACCGAGTGCGTACACCGCGGTAATGTACTGGTTTCAGTGACAATTCCAACTTCAAGGCCAACTCTCACCAGGAGTCGTCGGGCAAATTAGGGGCTTCCCAATTTAGTCCAATCCGGCGGTGTTGTCCGCGATCGGATGAGCGGAAATGCTGCATCGCGAGGTGCGCGTAATATTCTAGTAGGACATGCCGCGCCCGTATTGGATGCGCTGATGCGTTGATGCTATGATGCGATGATGCTACCTCTACCTTGGGGAATTCTCTAATGCGCACAACCCTCAGCATCGATCCCGAAGTCTTAAGCGCCGCAAAGAAGATCGCGGCGGCGCGCTCGAGCAGCCTCGGAGAAGTGATCTCGGAACTCGCGCGGCGCGGGTTGGAAGCGCGTTCGAAGGTAGGCTCCCGGCATGGTTTTCCGGTATTTGAAGTTCCGCCCAATGCGCCGGCGTTGACGCCCGAGCAAGTGCGAGAGGACGAAGACGAGGCGTGACGCGATACCTGCTAGACACCAATCTTTTGATTGCGCTGGCGTGGCCGCAGCATATTCATCACGCGCAGGCGCACGCCTGGTTCGGCAAGACCGGTCACCAAGCGTGGGCCACGTGTCCGATTACGCAACTCGGATTTGTACGCATCTCCTCCAATGCAAAAATAATTCCTGCTGCCGTCAGTCCGCGCGAAGCAATTGCGATGCTGGAAAAAATCATAGCCTTTCCCGGACATGAATTCTGGCCCGACGATCTCGCGCCCTCCGCAGCAATGACGTTCGCAAGTTTGGCTCTCGTGGGTTATCGCCAGATAACTGACGCGTATGTGGTTGCACTAGCGCAATACCATAAGGGAGCGCTTGCCACTTTCGATCGCGGAATCGGTGAGTTGATCAGCGCAGGCAAGGATCGAATGCGTTACGTTACTGTCGTAGACGTTAGATGATAAGTGCTCCGTGGTTTCGAGATGTGAATCAGCGGGTTTCTATAATCGAAATTCAAAGGTACGAGTAGCTACGATCTAGAAGGCCGGGAGCGCGACACGAATCTCTCCGAGCGCTCACTCCCTTCAATCAGAGCATACGTCTTGAGGTAACAGTGAGGGTAACTCAGACCCCAGTCGTCCTAAAGTGCCGATATTCTCAGCGTCTAGCCAAATTTCTCAATTCCCGATTTCGAAATCGAACGCGTCAACCTAACCGAGATGGATTAACGAATTCTCGATACGATCTTGATGGGCAAACGTCATTTCGCGGGAGCCTAAGCAAAGATGATCGCTCGAAAGGCCCTAGATACAGGTCCATCCGCGCCGGCTTCGCTAACGCGTTAGTAAGGTTCTCAAATACCTATAATAAGCAATTGTCTTATTTTAGTTTTTACGTATAATCTAAAATAAGAAATCGCCTTGTTTTAAATAAAGAATCTCTTGAAATGAAAACCTTCAATTCCGGCCGCAAAATGCAAGAGACACAATACATGTCCTTTCACCCAACGCCTATAAATCGACCTTGGAAACTAGAGAACATGGAGCTTCTGCAACTTCTAGGGCAGGCAGACCGAGAACTGGGCCGAATTGACATGTATTCGGACTACATTCCCAATATCGACCTCTTCATTCAGATGCATGTATTGAAGGAAGCGACCCAGTCGAGCCGCATTGAAGGCACCCAAACTAATGTGGATGAAGCGCTGCGTGCCAAGGAGGATGTAGCGCTCAATAAGCGCGACGACTGGGAAGAGGTACAAAATTACGTGGCCGCCATGAACAAGGCGATTTCGCGTCTCAAAACTATTCCCTTTTCATCGCGCTTAATAAGAGAGGCGCATCAAACGCTAATGCAGGGCGTACGCGGAAGGGACAAATTGCCGGGAGAATTTCGGCAGAGCCAAAACTGGATTGGCGGTGCGACAGTTAACGACGCGGTTTTCGTGCCGCCTGTCTATACTAAGATTCCTGAGCTAATAGCCGATCTGGAAGAATTCGTGCACAACGAGAAGGACTATTTTCCGGAATTGCTAAAAGCTGCGTTGGTGCACTATCAGTTTGAAACGATCCATCCCTTCCTCGACGGAAATGGTCGAGTCGGGCGTTTGATGATCACGCTATATCTGGTAAGCAAGGGAATCCTTAAGCAGCCGATACTGTATCTTTCGGATTTCTTTGAACGCAACCGAAATCACTACTACGACAACTTGATGAGAGTGCGAGAGCAAAACGACTTGCAGCAATGGTTCAAGTTTTTTCTTGTTGGGGTAATTCAAACCGCGAAAAGCGGTATTGTGACATTTGACAATATTTTGAAATTGCAAAAAAAGGTCGAAGAGCAAATTGGCACGCTCGGAAGTCGTGCTGGAAACGCGCAGAAAGTCCTCCACGCGCTCTATCGACACCCCGTGATCAACGCCGCGGACGTGGGTAAAATCGCTAAGATATCGGCGGCATCCGCATATAAGCTTGTGGCCGACTTAGAGAAGCTGAAGATTCTGCGAGAAATTACGGGGGGAAAACGGGGCCGTACATATTTGTTCGACAGTTATGTGAAGTTCTTTAGGTAGGGCGCGGCGATCATGTGCCGAATGGCGATTCGAATTGCATCATCAAAACGTAGCAGGGATTCTTCAGAGTGTCCGGCGTTCAGTTGCCAAAATACCCAAAATTAACTGGGCGTAATAGGTAGGGTAACTTTTCTAGCGTATTCAAAAAGCTCGTGATTGATAGGCTTTCCGGACCTTGTTCAATTCCCTCCATGGCTAATACCCAATTTGGGTAGTAAGATACCTAAAATGGGTATTAAAAGGCGGAAACCGAGTAATCGTACGCCGGTAGGTTCCAGCGTGGCGGACGCATTGTTTACGAAGGTACAACAGCGGGTCTTGGCCGTATTGTTTGGCAATCATGCACGGAGCTTCTACGCAAATGAGCTGATCGCCTTGGTAGGTTCCGGGTCTGGCGCGGTTCAGCGTGAACTCGCCCAGCTAGAGGCCGCCGAGCTTGTGACGGTCAGCCGAGTCGGTAATCAGAAACACTATCAGGCCAATTCATCGGCGCCCATTTTCGAGGAGCTGCATGGATTGGTGCTGAAGACATCCGGTCTGGTGGATGTGTTGCGAGCCGCGCTCGCGCCGTTAGCCGCTCAGATCGATCAAGCATTCGTCTACGGTTCCGTCGCGAAGGGTACGGACACATCGAAAAGCGACATCGATCTCATGGTGATATGCGAGGGCGTCGCATATGCCGAATTATTTGCTGCTCTCGAACCGGCGACGAACCAGCTGAAGCGAACTGTAAACCCGACAGCGTATTCACAGATGGAATTCGACAAACGAAATCGCCGTGGTAACGCCTTCGTCAGGCGTGTGCTGGCGCAGCCGAAACTTTGGGTGATCGGGCAGGACTCGAAAAAATCTCTGCTCAGCGATGTGGCGCCCCGCAAGAGGGTCCCTGAGGGCCGCCTTGAGAAAGTGCAGCATTCCGTCGCGGCAAGGACTGAAGCACGCATGACTGGTTCTCCAATAGAAAAGCACGCCGGCGCTATGGTACCGGCATTGATCGAGCAGCGGCGCGGCGACATCGCGCAACTGTGTGAACGCTATGGCGTCCGCGAGCTCGCGCTGTTTGGTTCCATTTTGCGTAGCGACTTTGATCTGACGTCGAGTGATGTCGATGCGGCTGTGAAGTTTGGACCACCAGCCGACGACTCCTTGGCCCATCAATACTTTGATTTTAAGACTGCGCTAGAGCGTCTGCTATTGCGACCGGTGGATCTGGTGGAATTGGAGGCCATGCCGGATACGCGCCTCAAACGCATCATAGAGCACACGAAAGTACCTATCTATGCCGCTGCGGCCTGATGTCTTCCTGGAGATACTCGATCACGTCCAACTGATGGCGGTTGACCTACCCAGCGAATATCATGAGCAGCAACTGAAGAGGCTGAAATGCCGGGAGCATTGCAGCGCAGTACACCGGCTGACCAACCATCGTGCGTCGCCGCCGCAAAATCCTCGCGGCTCGCGGCACTGTTCCGCTATTTGGCGGTCGAGGGAAAGAGCGCGGCAAAGGCAGCGATCAGCGATACAACCAAAATTACCGCTGAAATGTGCAGCGTCGCGCGAGCAACCGCTCGAAGGTGGTTGTCATGTACCGTCTGGGTTGCGTCGTTTGCATATTGCAAGACGGTATCCCGCACGATTGCGAAAGTGGACATCTTGATCCGAAACCAATCGGGATCGAGGTTCTGGTTCGGATCGGGCTGGATCCGCCAATGATCCACGATTTCGTGATCCAGTGCTCTCGCCGCTTCCTTGAGTTCCGCCGCCATTTCGAGGACCTGGCGTCGTTCCGAGCGCTGGGCAGGGGAAACGAATGTTGCCCATACGGAGTCGTGAAGCCGCGCAGTTCGAGCCGCGAGAGCATCGCCCCTTTGCAAGAGCGCCTTTGCATCAACGACCGCCTGTTCATTCCAATCCTTGTATTGTTCCGGCACTGGCATGGTGTATCTCCGCTGCTGCTAGTCTGATAGTGTTTCTGTTCAATCGCACTGGCAACGAAAGTATCGCGCGGTGTTATCCCTGTCCCGGATGATGCTGACCGGCTCGATAGTGTAGTGCAGCCATGAACGGCGAAATTTCTATTAAGCGCAGTCATGGTGGGAAATTCGATATCCGGGACTTGTTGATGCAACATATCAACGAAAAGTCTCGCCGAAATTGCTGAATCGCGGTATTTCGGCTTTATCAAGATAATCTACCAATCAAATCACAGTGCCGTCTTGAAAGGCCAAAAGTGCCGCCATGAAAGAGAAACGACAGCGCAGCTAAGGAATCCCCGCTAAGGCGGCGGCGTAAACCCTTACTCAATTCTCGATTTGATCAGAGTAGGGTGAGACAAAGTTCTGCGACCGAGGCGACGCGAATGGATGAGGTGATTCGCAAGAATCCCGCTGGCGCCAAGATACCACCGAACCTGGCGAATTACGCGGCGGAGTGCGCGCGATTTTCATGGCAGCAGGCGCGCGGCGCGCTCGACGGACTGCCGGCCGGCGGCGGGCTCAATATCGCACATGAGGCGGTGGATCGACATGCGAGCGGCTCACGTGCGCAGCATCTCGCGCTGCGATGGCTGGGCAGAAATGGCAGTGTCCGCGATTTCACGTATGCGGATTTGTCGGTCTGGACGAGCCGATTCGCCAATGTGCTCGAGGGGCTCGGCGTTGGGCCGGGCGAGCGGCTGTTCGTGCTCGCGGAGCGCATACCGGAGTTGTATTTCGCGGTATTCGGCGGATTGAAGCGCCGGTGCGTGGTATCGCCGCTATTCTCGGCCTTCGGCCCTGAGCCCATCGCCACCCGTGTCGCCATCGGGGAGGGCCGCGTTCTCGTGACGACGACTGGCCTATACCGCAAAAAGATCGCCGCGTTGCGAAGCAGGCTTCCGACGCTGAAGCACGTGCTCGTGGTCAGGGATGAACCCGAGGATTCGATTCCGGAAGGCGCACTCGACCTGGTTGCGCTGCTCGGCGCAGCCGCAAGCACTTACCGTATCGGCCGGACCGATCCCCAGGACCGCGCGCTGCTGCATTTCACGAGCGGCACGACCGGCAAGCCGAAGGGTGCGATTCACGTGCACGAGGCCGTCGTCGCGCATCACGCGACCGCGCGGCTCGCGCTCGACCTGCATCCGGAGGATGTCTTCTGGTGCACGGCCGATCCGGGCTGGGTCACCGGCACCTCCTACGGGATCATCGCGCCGCTCACGATCGGCGCCACAATGATCGTCGACGAGGCCGATTTCGATGCCGAGCGCTGGTACGACACGCTTGCGCGAGAGCGGGTCAACATCTGGTACACGGCTCCGACGGCCGTGCGCATGATGATGAAGGGCGGCGCCGAGACAGTGCGCCGACGAACGTTTCCTGAGCTGCGCTTTATCGCGAGCGTTGGCGAGCCGCTGAACCCGCAGGCGGTTTGGTGGGGCATGGAAGCATTCGGTCTACCCATTCACGACAATTGGTGGCAGACCGAAACCGGCGGGATCATGGTCGCGAACTTCGCGTCGATGGACATCCGTCCTGGGTCCATGGGCCGAGCGCTGCCGGGGATTGAGGCCGCCATCGTTGAGCATCTCGCAGATGGCGGCATTCGCCCGATCGATGCCCCGGGGGTCGAGGGAGAACTCGCGTTGAAACCGGGTTGGCCGTCGATGTTTCGCGGTTACCTCAACGAGGAGGAACGCTACCGCAAGTGCTTTTCCGGCGGCTGGTATCTGAGCGGCGATCTCGCCAAGCGCGATGCCGACGGCTACTACTGGTTCGTCGGCCGCAGCGACGACGTGATCAAGTCCTCCGGACATCTGATCGGACCTTTCGAGGTGGAATCCGCGTTCATGGCACATCCGTCGGTGGCGGAAGCCGGCGTGATCGGCAAGCCCGATCCGGTCGCAGGTGAGCTCGTAAAGGCCTTTGTTTCGCTCAAGCCGGGCTACGCGCCCGATGAAGCGCTGCGGCGCGAGCTACTCGCATTCGTCCGTAAGCGCCTCGGCACGGCTGTGGCTCCGAAGGAGATCGATTTCCTGCCGAACCTTCCGAGGACCCGCAGCGGCAAGATCATGCGCCGCCTGCTCAAGGCGCGCGAACTGGGCCTGCCAGAAGGGGATGTTTCTACGCTCGAGGCGGCGCAGTGAATATCGACCACGACCGCGCACTCGGCTACCTGCGCCAAATGACGCGCATCCGCCGTTTCGAGGAAAAATGCGCCGAGGTCTACAGCGCGGGAAAGATCCGCGGCTTCCTGCATCTGTACATTGGCGAGGAGGCGGTCGCTTGCGGCGTGATGCCTGAATTGTCGCGCGACGACGCAGTCCTTGCCACCTACCGCGAGCATGGCCATGCGCTCGTCCGCGGTATGCCGGCGCGCTCGATCATGGCTGAAATGTATGGCAAGCAGGAGGGCTGCTGCCGCGGGCACGGCGGCTCGATGCACCTGTTCGACTCGTCGTTACGCTTCTTCGGCGGCAATGCGATCGTCGCCGGCGCACTGCCGATGGCCGTGGGCTTCGGGCTCGCCGACCGCATGCGGCGTACGGCGCGCATCACGGCCTGCTTTTTCGGCGAAGGCGCGGTCGCCGAGGGAGAGTTTCACGAATCGGCCAACCTCGCTGCACTGTGGAAGCTGCCGGTGCTGTTTCTCTGCGAGAACAATCTTTATGCCATGGGAACTTCGCTCGAGCGCAGCGAGGCCGACACGGATCTCTGTGAGAAAGCGCGCTCCTATCACATGAGTGTCGCGAGCGTCGACGGTATGGACGTGCTCGCCGTTGCCGATGCCGCACGCCTCGCGGTGGAGTACGTTCGCGCCGGCAACGGCCCTTACTTTCTCGAACTGAAGACCTACCGCTTCCGCGCCCACTCCATGTTCGATCCGGAGCTGTACCGCAGCAAGGCCGAGGTCGAGGCATGGAAGCATCGTTGCCCGATTGAGGCATTCAAGGCTCGGGTACGAGAGGCCGGGCTGATCACTGACGCCGAGATCGCAGCCATCGAGGCCGATACGGCGCAAGAGATCCAGGATGCGCTGGCCTTCGCTGAAGCCGGCAGCTTCGAGCCGGTCGAGAACCTGACCCGCGACGTCTATGCGCGCGAGCAACGCGTCGCGAAGAGAGTGCAGGCGTGAGCGGCACCATTCGCATCAACTATCGCGACGCGCTGCGTCAAGGTTTGCGGGAGGCTCTGCTGCGCGACGAGCGCGTGTTCTTGATGGGCGAGGACGTGGGTCGCTACGGAGGCAGCTATGCCGTGAGCAAGGGCCTGCTCGAGGAATTCGGCGAGGAACGCATTCGCGACACGCCGCTCTCCGAGTCCGCCTTCGTGGGTGCGGGCATCGGTGCGGCACTCAACGGCATGCGGCCCATCGTCGAAGTGATGACCGTGAACTTTAGCCTGCTCGCTCTCGACCAGATCATGAACAATGCGGCGACTCTGCGGCACATGTCGGGTGGACAACTCAACGTTCCTGTCGTGATCCGCATGACGACCGGCGCCGGTCGTCAGCTTGCCGCGCAGCATTCGCACAGCCTCGAGGGCTGGTATGCGCACATTCCGGGACTCCGCATCGTCGCGCCCGCGACGCACGAGGACGCGCGCGGCATGCTGTTCACGGCCCTGCAGGACCCCGATCCCGTGCTCATCTTCGAGCATGCATCGCTGCTGAATCTCGAAGGCGAAATTGCCGCGGACCCGCAACCGGTCGACATCGATTATGCGGCGGTACGGCGTGAAGGCACCGACCTGAGCCTCATCACCTATGGCGGTTCTCTGATGAAGGCGATGGAGGCCGCGGAGAGGCTTGCACAGGACGGCGTAAGCGTTGAAGTCATCGACCTGCGCAGCTTGCGCCCGCTCGACGACGCGACGATCGTCGCGTCGATCGCGAAAACGCACCGCGCGGTGATCGTGGATGAGGGCTGGAAGAGCGGCGGCTTGTCGGCCGAGATCACGGCGCGAATCATGGAGCAATCATTCTACGAATTGGACGCTCCGGTCTCGCGCGTTTGCGGCGCCGAAGTTCCGGTGCCATACGCCAAGCACCTCGAGGAGGCCGCAATACCCCAGGTCGACGGCATCGTCGCCGCCGCGCACGCTTTGGTGAAGTGACGTGTACGAGTTCAAGATGCCCTCGCTCGGCGCGGACATGGAGGATGGAACCTTCGTCGAATGGAACGTCGAACCTGGACAGAACGTCGCGCGCGGTCAGGTGATTTGCGTCGTGGAGACGCAGAAGGGAGCCGTCGATGTCGAGATCTGGGAAG
>Ga0187869_10002696_pt1 | contig 13789 bp, 14 predicted proteins | sample June2016WEW_13_1_2_FD_132972 | JGI IMG/M metagenome (GOLD analysis project Ga0187869, IMG submission 132972) | Peatland microbial communities from SPRUCE experiment site at the Marcell Experimental Forest, Minnesota, USA - June2016WEW_13_100 | ecosystem: Environmental > Terrestrial > Soil >...
GTGTTACGGACGATGGGCAGCAGCGCATAGAGAGCCAGGGCGACGATCGCCAGACGGTCGGCGCGCGCCCCCAACCATGGCAGCGGCAGCAACAACCCGAATAGCGCCAGGCTGGGAATGGTTTGAATGACGTTCGTGCTGCCCAGCACCACCGCCTTCCACTTGGGCCTGCGGGTCAGAAGGATTCCCAGCGGCACCCCGATGGCGATAGCCAGCAACATCGAGACGCCGACCAGCCACAGGTGTTCTGCGGTGAGCGTGGCGACCTCGCGTTTGTGGGTGAAGATGAAGTTCACAGATTGCGTCTGGCTCTTTCGCTAGATATTAGACCCGTCTCACAAGCCCTTCTGGGTTGTGCCGAACAGGACATACCAAGAACACGGGGTTTCCGCCTCTGCGAGGATTTTCCTCAAATCAACTCTGAAACATCTGCTGCCGCGTGCGAAATACATCCACATACGCCTTCACCGAGGCGTCCGGCGTCTCCAGAAATTCTTTCGGGCTGTACACTCCACGTAATCGGCCCGCTTCCATCAGCCCAATCCGGCTGCCGAGCAGCAACGCCTCGCTCACGTCGTGAGTCACGAAGACAATCGTTTTGCCCAACTTCGTTTGTAGCTTCTGGAACTCGATCTGGATCTCGGCCCGGGTGATGGGATCGAGTGCGCCGAAGGGCTCGTCCATCAGTAAAATGGGCGGCTCGGCTGCCAATGCTCGCGCCAGTCCAACCCGTTGGCGCTGCCCGCCGGAGAGCTCATCGGGATATCGGCCGGCGAACTCGCCAAGCGGCAGCCCCACCAGGGCCAACACCTCTTCCACGCGAGACGCGATCTTGCGCCCGTCCCATCCCTCAAGCTTTGGGACCAGGGCTACGTTTTCGAAAACACTGTAGTGCGGAAAAAGTCCAACGTCCTGGATGGCATATCCGATGCGCCGCCGCAACTGGACCGTGTCCCACTGCTCGACGGCCGTGCCCTCAACCCGGACCTCGCCCGAGGTTGCGGTGAGCAGCCGATTGATCAGTTTCAGTGAGGTGGTCTTCCCTGATCCGCTTCGGCCCACCAGCATGAACGTCTCGCCAGTACGCACGGTGAAGTCCAGGCTGGATAGGAGGCTCTTTCCTTGCGGCAGGCGAAAACCGACGCCGGCAAATTGGATGGCATTTCTGGAATCGTTGGGCATGTGCAGGGGCACGCGAAAATGCCGCTCCAGCCTATCAGAGTTGTTTCTTCTTGTGGAATTGCGAAGCGCAAATAGGAATTGCGAGCGGCAAATACGAATGCCGAGGCAGCGTTCTGCCCCGGCATAAATGTCCATCGTCGAATTTGTGCTACAGCCTCAGACTAGAGACTAGTAGCGTCCCCAACCGCCGCCACCGCCACCGCCGCCCCCGCGTCCACGGCCACCGCCGCCGCCCCCGCGCCCACCACCGCCGCCTTCGCGCCGGGGCCGGTCCGTCTTAGGACGGGCTTCATTCACGGTCAGGTTGCGGCCGCTGAGGTTGGTGCCGTTCAAGGCTTCCATAGCCTTGCCGGCGGAATCATCGTCCGACATTTCGACAAATGCGAAGCCGCGCGATTGCCCGGTGTCGCGATCAGTCACAATGCTGACCCTATCGACTGGGCCATACGCTTCAAACATCGCGCGTACCTGGTCTTCAGTCGCATCGAAGCTTAGGTTCCCCACGTAGATGTTCTTCATTGGTTCCTCGCTCTTAGATTAGGCCGCCTGCCGGCCGATCCTTTGGCAAGCCCTACGCGGCATGAATTGGGGTGTTACGACCAAAGACTCAATCGCCTTCTCATCGTCGCAAATAGCAGAGGGCAGCGTCTGCTACCCTCGCTTCGTGCTTCTTGTTTACAGAACCTGTACGTTCTCGGCCTGCCAACCCTTTGCGCCACGCTTCACGTCGAAGCTCACGGCTTGACCTTCCTGCAGGGAGCGGAAGCCGTTCGACTGAATGGCGGAGAAATGGACGAAAACATCTTCGCCGTTCTGACGTGAAATAAAGCCAAAACCCTTGGCATCGTTAAACCACTTTACTGTTCCTTGTTCCATTTGTTTCTTGATTTTCCTTAATGTTGATGTTGCGTTGGTGAATCGGAAGGTTACAGGCAGGAATCGCTCGAGACTGAAGGAGGGATGGCTGCTAAACGCGCCGTTCGAACACACGCAGACTTAGTATACAACAACTGCCGCGCTGGGCCTACAGAAAAGCAATGGGCCTATGCGATCCGTCTTTCGAGCCTCTATCTCGCGCTCGCCGGATCTGGCACGTAGGTCTCGCTTCCAGCCTGCACGAAGGCCTCGGTCTCCTTCAGGACCTGCGACACCAGGTCGGCTGACGCCGCCTCGCAGTAGATTCGCAGCAGCGGCTCCGTGCCGGAAGCCCGTACCAGCACCCATGCCTCGGCTCCATTGCCGTAGGTAGGCGCGTCTAGAAAGAACTTCACGCCGTCCAGCGTCTCGACCTTCTGCACGCCGAAGCTACCGATCCTGCCAGGTCTGGCCTGAACGCGCCGCATGGCTTCGTCCTTGACGTCGTTGCTCAGGTGAAGATCGACGCGGCCATAGTGATGCTCGCCGTACTCCTTCTGGAGATCGCGCACCAGTTGTCCCAGCGGCTTTTCTTCTTCCGCCATGATGTTGGCCAGCAACAGCGAATTCAGAAGGCCATCGCGCTCGGGCAGATGGCGGGTAATGCCGATGCCACCCGACTCCTCGCCTCCGATCAGGATGTCGCGTTCCAGCATGAGATCGCAGATGTACTTGAAGCCGATGGCGCACTCGTGCAGCTTGCGGCCGTATTTTGCGGCGATGCGGTCGACCATTCGGGTGGTGTTGAACGCCCGCACAATCTCGCCCGGCCATTGCTTGCGCTTCAGCAGCCACTCCAGGATCACGCAAAAAATCTTGTGCGCATCCACGAAGCTGCCATCTTCGGCGACCGCGCCGATGCGGTCCGCGTCGCCGTCAGTCGCCATTCCAGCCTGGCAGCGTTCGCGTACGACGGTCTCCTGCAACATGGCAATGTGCGGCTCGATGGGCTCGGGATTGATGCCGGGGAACAGCGGGTTGAGATCGCCGCGAATCTCAAGGTGATCGATACCGCCTTCGGCGAAGATGCCCTTCACCACGCCGCGTCCGGCGCCATACATCACGTCGATGGCGAACTTGAAACCAGCCTTCTGAATCAGTTTCAGATCGACAAAGTTCTTGATGGCTGCGACGTACGGTGTCTTGAAATCGGTGACCGTCACGCTGCCGCCCTTGCCCGCCGCGGCGGGCGGCGAATCCAGTTCGCCCTCAATCGCCTTCATGATCGCCGGTGTGCCTGAGCCGCCATAGCCGGCCTTGTACTTCACTCCGTTCCAGTTAAACGGATTATGGCTGGAGGTAATCATGACGCCGCCGGTCGCGCCCAGGTTTTTCACGGCGTAGGAGAGAGCTGGAGTCGGCGTGTAGTCGTCGGAAAGTCGCACCGCGATGCCTGTCGCGGCTAGAACTTCGGAGATGATCTCCGCCGCCCGTTGGGAGGCGAAGCGCGTGTCGTAGCCGACAACCAGACCTTTGCCGGCGTCCTCATGTTGGTGGACGTAATGCGCCATCGCGTTGCCGACGCGGCGAACATTGTCGAAGGTGAAATCGTCGGCAATAATGCCACGCCATCCGTCGGTGCCGAATTTGATTGCAGTGGTCAGGAAAGTCCTCCGTCGCGCTACTGGTATATCTCGCGGCGATGCCCAATTTTAATTACGAGAACAACCAGACGATCGTCTTCAATCGAGGTGATGAGCCGGTAATCGCCCACTCGATATCTCCAAAACTCTCCGAGAGTCTCACCACGTAATGCCTTACCCAGGGTGCGGGGATTCTCCAAAGGAGCGATGCGCTCGTGCAGAAACTTCCAAATGCGCCGTTCTACGGCTTTGTCCAATTTCTCGAGATGCCGGACGGCGGAGGCCGTAAACTCAATCGTCCAAGCCAAGGCGTTTCGCCACCTCGTCCAGCGTATAGGTCCGCTCTCGTCCTGATCGGACACGGTGCAGAATGCGTTCTGCCTCGTAGGCATCCTCCAGGTCCTCGACGTGACGCAAGATCGCCTCGCGAGCGTAATAGGTTTTGGTACGGCCGCTGCGCTGGGCAAGCTTTTCCAAGCGTTTCTCAAGAGACTGCGGAAGCCGGATAGCCAACATGAGGTCCTCGCTATACAAGTATAGCAGCTCGGTTCAGTGATACATTACACCAGCCGCTTCAGTTTCTTCTCGTCCAGATACTTCACAACTTTGCCGACGTCCTGTGCGTGCTCGCGGGTGGTAATCAGCAGCGCGTCCTCAGTTTCCACCACCACAAGGTCTTTCACACCGACGACGGCGACAAATTTATCGGCCCGGCAGTGGATGAAATTCCCTTCCGCATTCAGGTTGAAGGACTGTTCGGCTGCGATGACGTTGGCGCGGTCTTTGCCGCCGGCATTGCGGTGCTCGTACAGCGCCGTCCACGAGCCCAGATCGTTCCATCCAAAGCCGGCTGGAATGCAATAGATACCCGACTTGCTTTCGCCCTTCGCCGAACGCGGCTCCAGAAGCGCATAGTCCACGCTGATGTTTTCGCACTTGGGATAGAGCTTGGCGAACGTCTTCTCGAACTTGCGTGTGCCATAGCTTGCCGCAATTTCTTCCAGCACTGGCGCGGTCTTCGGCAGATGTTCGCGCAAGGCGTCGGCCAGTGTGCGCGCTCCCCAGACAAACATTCCGCTGTTCCAGAAGAAGTTGCCGGCCTTCACGAACTGTTCAGCAACCTTGGCCGTCGGCTTTTCGGTGAAGCGTCGCACCTGCAACACGCCTTTCTGTGTCTCGCTCCCAGCCTCGATGTAGCCGTAGCCCGTTTCACCGCGCGTGGGCTTAATGCCGATCACGACGATGTTCGCTCCTTTCGCGGCGATCTCGGCCGCACGCCGGATGTCGTCACGAAACCGCTTCTCGTCGCCGATGACGTGATCGGAGGGAAACATGCCGATGACCGCGCTGGGGTCGCGCTTCTCCAGTAGAAATGCCGCCAGTCCGATTGCGGGCGCGGTGTTTCGCCCCGCAGGTTCGGCAATGATCTGCTGCTTGTTCAGCTTCTTGAGCTGACGAACAATGGGAGCGCGCAGGTCGTCATTGGTGATGACCCAGAAGCGCTTCGCCTTGGCCAGCGGCAGCAGCCGCTCGACCGTCTCCTGGATCATGCTTTTCTGGCTGTTCAGCGGAAGCAGTTGCTTCGCCATGCGCTTGCGGCTGAGAGGCCAAAAGCGTGTGCCGCGTCCGCCCGCGAGGATGACCGGATAAAAGTTATTAGCCAAATCGTTTCACCACAGAGACACAGAGGACACGGAGAATTTTGAATTTTGATTCTATCGAAGAATGACGCAGTGCGCGACGCGCGAGGGTTTCGGTCGCCTTCGGGCATGCATTAAGGGGTTTCCGCGGGCGTCCCTGGATTAACTATGATAGGACCTCTCCACAACAACAATCGTGGTATCACTGACGTATCCTTCCAAACCCGCTACAGTTCTGCCTATGATTAGCCGTCTTGCCGGGCTCATTGCGGCATTCGCCCTCGCCGCCCGTTGCCAAACGACACCGCCGACCAACGATGGGGCAAAGCACTTCTATTGGTCAGAAACGAACGCACACGAACTCGATTACGAGCACACGATTGCCACTGCTAAGGATCTCTCGCAGCAGGAGCGTAAGGACCTGCTGACATTTGTTCTCGATCGTTTTCATCACCCGGTGAACGCCCATGACGAGGAGATGTTTGAGGACATTTCTGACGACCAGATGCGCAAACTGGCGGCCGATACGCGTATCGAATCGGTGGATCTGAACGGTAACGGAAAGAAAGAGATCATCGCGCAAGGGAACGGACTAGGGCCGTGTGGGGGAACGGGTAACTGCATCGTACTCGTACTGCAAAGCACGGACGCTGGATGGAGGACATTGCTGGATAGCCGTGCCGGGAAACTTGGCGGGGGGTTTGAGAAGATTCGAGTTTTAGGTTCAACGAGCAATGGTTTTCGTGACATTGTCCTCGCATCGCATGACTCGGCAGATGAACGGACGGCGATTTTGTACAGGTATGACAAAGGGCAATACCTGGAATATCAGTGCTACCACATAAACTGGTCGACGTTCGCTGGGGGATACCACCGGCTATCAGAGCCCCAGACAGGGCCCTGTGCGGAATAACTGTCGCAAAATCGAGCGCAGTCGAAGGGTGTCTCTGTGGTGAATATCTATTTGGCACTGACCGATTGCGGCAGTTCGGTCTGCGGCTCGGCGACCGCTCCTGTGGGCAGCGACATTCGCATCACTTCCAGATCCCACTGCGGCCGCACGAGGTATTCACCAACACAGGCCGGAATCACCACGGCATCGCCGGTGGCGAAGCTGATCGGCTCCATCCCTTGCGACTCTACGATGCCGGCGCCGCTCACCGCGACCACAATGTGCGGCGAATCGCGTGACACTTCCGAGCTCAAAGGTTCACGCAACTGCATCTTTTCAACCTGGAAGAACGGGGACCGCACCAGAATGTTCGCGCCGGCTGAAGCCGGCTCAAGCAAATTCTCTCCGGCGTTAACGCGGCGCTGAAGCGCCGCACTACCCACCACCTTTCCCGCATTGGTGTGCAGTTTGGTTGCGGCCAATCCTTCTGCGATGTGAAGTTCGCGCGGGCGGCCATAATCGTACAGGCGATACGTAATGTCCGAGGTCTGTTGCGTCTCCACCAGCACCATGCCGCCGCCGATGGTGTGCACCGTTCCGGCGGCCACGTAGAGCATGTCGCCGGCGTAGACGTCGAACCAGTTCAGCAGTTTCTCGGCGCGAGTGTCCTGAATCGCCTGCTCGAATTCCGCGAGCGTGACTCCCGGTTTCAAACCCAGCGCAACCTGCGCGCCGGGATTCGCCCGCAGAACATACCAACATTCGGTTTTGCCGCAGGGCTGGCCGCTCTTGCGCGCTTGTTCATCATCGGGATGAACTTGCACCGACAGCTTGTCGCAAGGAAATAGAAACTTCACCAGCAGCGGAAAGCGGTTGTCGTAGACGGCGGCCTGCCCTACAAGATCGCGCCGGAACTTCTTCGCCAGGTCGCCAAGGCTTTGTCCGGCGAGCGGCCCATTGGCGACGCGATTGTCTTCCCAGGTCAGCCAGCTTTCGCCGATCGGTTCCTTCACGATCCTGGTATAGATAGGGCGCAGATCGAGGCTGCCCCAGGGTCGCTCGTCGAAGATGGGGACCACCAGAAATGGGTAGAGTTCGGTCATGAAGCTTTGGCATCGAACACGGTAGAGCTGGCCTTCAGGCCAGCGTCATAGCATCTCACCTTTTGTCTTATCATGAGGAACGGCGATCAGAGATCGCCGCTCCTCATGAACCAATCCTAAATGGCCCATGAACGCTGGCCTGAAGGCCCGCTCTACCCAACCTCGTTACACGCCGGCGAAAAAGTCGCGCATGCGATCCAATCCGCGCTGCAGATTCTCAGGCGAGGTCGCATAGGAGACGCGGACGTGATCTTGGGTGCCGAAGCCTTCTCCGGGAACGACCACGACGTGCGCATCGTGAAGTAGTCTTCGCGCTACATCGGAGGCGGAGTTCAAGCCGCCGCGCTCGAAATAGTGACTGACATTCGGATACGCGTAAAACGCGCCATTGGGCGCGGCGCAGGTGATCCCGGGAATCGAGCGCAAGCCAGCGACGACCTGGTCGCGAAGAACGATGTAACCGTCCAGCATTTGCCGCACGCAATCCTGCGAGCCATTCAGCGCAGCCACAGCGGCCTTCTGCACAATCGAAGTCGGATTGGATGTGCTCTGGCTTTGCAGCTTCAGCATTGCGCTCACGATGGGCGCGGGTCCCAGCGCGTAACCCAGCCGCCAGCCGGTCATGGCGTAGGTCTTCGATAAGGAGCCGATGATGATGAGACGTTCCTTGACCTCATGGACGCAGCCTGCGGAGAATCGCCGGCCGGTGTGATTCAAGTAGACGTAACATTCGTCGGAGACAACATAGATACCGCGATCGTGCGCCAGTTTCAGCACTGCGGTCATGTCCTCAGGCTTCATGACCGCGCCCGAGGGATTGCTTGGGGAATTCAAGACGATGACTTTGGTGTGCGGCGTGATCGCGCGCTCCACCATGTCGGCGGTCAGTGCGAAATCGTGCCGTTCGTCGGTGGCAACGTAGACCGGTTCGCCGCCGGCATAGCGCACGATGTCTTTGAAGGAAACCCAATAGGGCACCGGCAGAATGACTTCGTCGCCGTGGTCGACCAGCACCTGGATGGCATTGAACAGCGCGTGCTTGCCGCCGACGGAGGCAATGCAATCCTCGCGCTTGTAGTCGGAGCCGAAGTCGGCGGCGTGCCGCTTGACGACGGCATCGCGCAATTCGGCCGTGCCGCCCACGGCCGTGTACTTGGTGAAGTCGTTGCGAATGGCGGCGATGCCCGCTTCTTTGATGTGCTCGGGCGTGGGGTAATGCGGTTCTCCCGCGCCCAGATCGACCAGGTCCGCGCCGGCCGCGCGAAGTTTCTCCGCTTCTCCAGCTACCGCCAGAGTCGCGGAAACTTCGATGCGTTGAATCCGGTTGGTGAGAAACGAAGCGAGCTGAGTTCCGGCAGCAGTCATGGTCTGGTCCTCATAAGAGATGTTTGCCTGTGGCTGAAATATGTCCTTGCGTGATTCTCTGACGCACCCGCCGCTCCACCATTTCCGGCACCAGGCCGTTCAACGGGCCGCCGAGCTTGGCAATCTCGCGCACGATCCGCGAGCTGAGGTAAGAATACTGCTCCGCGGGCATCATGAACACGGTTTCCACGCGCGGCTCCATCTTGCGATTCATCAGCGCCATTTGCAGTTCAAATTCGTAATCGCTGATGGCGCGAATGCCGCGCAGCACGGCGTTCGCGTTCTTCTGGATGCAGTAGCTCACCAGCAGGCCCTCGAAAATATCGACGCTAACATTGTCGAGCTGCGAGGTCATGGCCACCAGCATTTCCTTGCGCTCCTCCATGGAGAAGAGTGTCTCGCCCTTGTCGAGGTTGCGCGCAATGGCAACGATCAGTTTATCGAAGAGTTTGCTTCCCCGGTGAATAAGGTCCAGGTGGCCGTTGGTGACGGGATCGAACGACCCGGGATAGATGGCGACGATGTCCTTCAAGGGCCCTCGGAGGCAAGGATTTGCGCAGCCTGATTTTATTCTGGCTGGCGTCGGCAGGCAAACAAGAATAAGGAGGGGGAGCGGTGCAGCGTTCTGGGCCCCCTTTGATACCTGCTCGGGTAGTGCGGGCCTTTAGGCCCGCGTTAAAGCCCCTCGTTCGAATCCTGGCTTTAGCCTCTTGGGCACTTCATCGAGATAACACGACGTTTTGACTGAGGAATACGGATAATCGGCTGGAGCCTCGACCAACCCTCGGCGCACCGGATTGTCATGAATGTAGGCTCGCATGCGTTCGTACTCCGCAATATCCCTCACACGATGTTCATAATAGCTAGGTTGCCAGACCGCCTTTAACTTCAGCCCGGCCCGTCCCATCGCGTGCGAAAATCCGCCCTTAATCATCTGCACGGCCCTTCCGATAGCGTGATCGTCGTCTACCGACAGCAGCAGGTGAATATGATTGGGCATGATGACGAATTCGTGTAGGAGGAATTCGCCCGCGTCGCGGTAACGAGTAATAGCTGTCACCAATAGGTCGGCGGTCTCGATCCGTTGGAACAAATTCTGGTGCATGTAAGTGGAAGCGGTGATGAAATATGTTTTGCTCATGAATACCGCCGGGCTAAAGCCCGCAATCCAGTAGGACTCGAGACGCGGCGCTAAAGCGCCGCACTACCCGAGCTGATTCATGGCATCCCGCGTTACTTCCGTCCGGCGGGCGGTTTGGGCTGCGGAGACGGCGCGGCCTCGGCATTGGCGGCTGCGGCTTGCGCCTTGTCGGCCGTCGAGATCAGTCCCAGCGACTTTCGCACCTCGGCTTCGAGCTTCGCCGCAATGTCCTTGTTCTCCTTCAGAAACGTCTTGGCATTTTCGCGTCCCTGGCCGACTCGCTCACCTTTGTAGCTGAACCACGATCCTGACTTCTCGACCAGGTTCTGGGTCACCGCCAAATCGATGAGGTCACCCTCGCGCGAGATGCCCTCGCCGTACATCATGTCGAATTCGGCCTCGCGGAACGGTGCGGCAGTCTTGTTCTTCACAATCTTCACGCGCGTGCGCGAGCCAACCACCTGCTCGCCGTCTTTGATGGCGCCGATGCGCCGAATATCGATGCGGACAGATGAGTAGAACTTCAGCGCGCGGCCACCGCTGGTGGTTTCCGGATTGCCGAACATGACGCCGATCTTCTCGCGAATCTGGTTGATAAAGATGAGACACGTGTGTGACTTGGCCACGATGCCGGTGAGCTTGCGCAGGGCCTGCGACATCAGGCGCGCCTGCAACCCGACGTGGCTGTCGCCCATCTCGCCGTCGAGTTCGGCCTTGGGAACCAGCGCGGCCACGGAATCGACCACCAGCACGTCGATGGCGCCGGAGCGCACCAGGGCCTCGGCGATCTCCAGCGCCTGCTCGCCGTAGTCGGGCTGCGAGACCAGCAGGTTGTCGACGTCAACGCCGAGCTTCGCCGCATAGATCGGATCGAGGGCGTGCTCCGCATCGACGAAGGCCGCCATGCCGCCTTGTTTCTGCGCCTCGGCGATCACTTGCAGGGCAATCGTTGTCTTGCCGGAAGACTCCGGCCCGAAGACCTCGACCACGCGGCCGCGCGGGAATCCGCCGACGCCCAGCGCCGCGTCGAAGGAAATAGCGCCGGTGGAGATCACGGAGATGGGCACGACCGCGCCCTTGCTCCCCAACTTCATGATGGAGCCCTTGCCGAATTGCTTTTCGATTTGCGACAGCGCCAGGTCGATGGCCCGGCCTTTTTCAGTTTTTTCGTCCGCCATGAGTGCCGCTCCTTGGCTGCTCCATCCCGGCACAGCATTGGCGCGGGAGGACAGATTGAAGATGATTGCTATGGGTCAGTGAGGCAGGCGCGGTGTTGTGGGCGATTCGCGATGAAGAGCGCATGGATAACTGACGTTGGCAATTATACATTGAGTTACGCCAAAAAAGCGAAGAAATAGCGAAGCACGGCGGAACGAAAGTACATGTACGTTCGTGTCTCACATCCACTTGTGACGGCGATTGCGGCAACTCAACGGCGGCGGGCATTCCGCGCGGATTTCCACGGGGGTGTGCGCCTTGGAGATATTAACGCTTCAGTACAATTGGAGGGTTTGCACACGGTCCTCGCACCGTGGGATCAGGTTTCAATGCGTCTCGGGCAGTGTGTAAGCGAAATCATAGGAATGTTTTCCATCGGCGATCGTAATGTTCATTTCGCCGGTAAGTCCGACGAGCTGGCCCGTCCCTGAGTCGGGCACGACGGACACGGTCAGCTGCGGTGTTCCGCGCGTCATGATGCCGGTGTGATGCAGTAGAAAACTGCCCTTGCGCCCCGCTAAGGTCCCGGTGAACTGTTCGATTGCGACGTAAACCGCCGAGCCCTTCACGTCGGTGCCGGCGGTCAGCATCTCGACTCTGCTGGTCCCTTCAAGACCGCCGTGGAACTGCTTGTCGATGGACATTCGACTGACGGCGGCAGACTTAGATTGATCGTCTGCCGCTTGAGGAACCACCTTGACGTCGAATGTTCCGGTTGCATGTCCGGTCATCAACACGTCCTTGTTATTCGGGATTTGAGTCTTCGACGAGTCCTGCGCAGCCACGGAGCAGACTAAGGTGAACAGCAGGCAGATAGTCAGCACCCCAAAGCTTGCGGTCCAAAATCTTGTCGTCACATTCGCCCCATAGTCTGAAGTCTGACTATCGTTTCAGCAAGTCTACCGGCTCGCGCACGTCGGTTACGCGGAAGTATTTCGCCAGCGACGGATACCGCTGCGCCACGGCTTCGTACATCGCGTAGGCCACGTTGCGATAGGAAAAATGTCCGGCTGCGCCCGTGCGCAGCTCGCTGATATAGATCGCCTCGGCCAGGTCCATCTTGAACAGCGTGCGCTTGCGGAAGGCCAGCGGTATGACGTATTGCGCCTGCTCTTCCGCCTCAGCCGACTCGCGGCCGGCAAGTTGCGCCGAGGTATCGCGCGCGCGCTCCATCGCACCCTGATATCGCTCGGCCAATCCTGCCGATTCGATCTCTACCGGTTCGTCGTAGCCGTGCATTGTGGTGTAGTCCTGCACAATCTGCACGCAGCGGCGATGGCGATGCATGTCGCGAAAGCCGCCGATATCCATCAGGATGTCGAAGCGGAATTGCTGTCCGGCGCAGAAGGCCCGCGAGACCTCATCGTACTTTCCGCGATCACGAAGGCCCATGTCGATGATCTCGCGGCGCTGCGCCTCGGACAGCGCGCTTACGACCTCGCGAACTTGTCGATACGGATGATGCGAGTACTGATACAACAATGTCGCTGCGAGCTCGACCTCCAGCGGATCGGCGTCGAGCAAATCGACGGTCGGGGCCGGCTCAATGGCAACGCCTGCTAACAATTCCTTCGCCGCCGCCTTCAGTTCGCGCCGGGTTTCGATCTCGTAGGCGTTCGGCTCGGCATACTTCATCAGCGTGGGCGCGACGCGGATGGGCCGCATCAGGAATTCGCCGGCGCGTCCTGCCATTTCAGGAGACTCGCGCGCAATCTCGTCCAACAATGCCCATGCTTTGGCATGGCTCACGTCGTAAGCGGGCTCCTGAGCGGCGCGCCGCAGCAGCTCGCCCAGATGGCGCACCTCGGCGTGGGTGTGCGACAACAGCCGCGACACCTGATTTTCCAGCGTCCGCGCGCTGACGATCTGGCCTAGCGAAGTATTGGTCGCCAGCGGCAGCAGGTAGCGCGAGAGGTCGAAGGCGCGGGCCCGCAGCGTGCGTTCGTAAGCTTCCTGCTTCATCTCCGGAGGCTTGGGCGTGCGCTCGCGCAGGTAACCAAACATCTCTCCGGAGAAGTGGCGATACTCGGCGAAGAGGTGATCGACGGTGTCCCGATACAGGACGGAGGCCGCTGCGTCGTCGCCAAAATCCGGAACGTAGTACCCGCTCTTCTGGAAGTCCTGATAGCGGGTGGAACGCTCCTGGCCGTCCCAGCGCGGCTCGTCGACGGCGACCGTCGCGGCCAGGATCGACAGCCGCTCGATGGCGAAGGCGATGTGCGCCAAATCCGCGATGCTGCGATGGCCGTACTGAAAGTAGAACGTGTTCAGGAACTTTTCGGCTTTCTGGTCGTTGATCTCGGCCAGCGACTCGCGCATGGAGAGCGCCGAACGCGAATACTTGGCCATGCCGTACGCCTGCACCTCGGGATCGGCGCCGTGAACCGCGTACACCTGGGTGCTGGGCTCGTGGTTGGAGGAAAGTTCGCTGTTATCCGCGTCTGGTTTGTAACCGAGTGACATTGCGCTGAATCATATGCGGTATGGAAGAGGCGGGCAACCGCCGAAGCTGTGGGAATCGTGTAAAACTGGTGACACCCCATAAATTTCTTGCGTAAACCTCCGCCTGAACCCGATCTCGCCTCTGATAGCCGCACCCAGTGGGTGGGCGCGGACTCCATTCTGTTTGCTACGGCGCATCGGCCATGGCCCGCGCCCATGGCGCCCTGGATCATGACCCAGCGCTGGAATGATCTACTGTTTATGCACTATTCGCTTGCGCCGGAAGTGGTGCGGGCGCTGGTGCCGGA
>Ga0187869_10002712_pt1 | contig 13746 bp, 21 predicted proteins | sample June2016WEW_13_1_2_FD_132972 | JGI IMG/M metagenome (GOLD analysis project Ga0187869, IMG submission 132972) | Peatland microbial communities from SPRUCE experiment site at the Marcell Experimental Forest, Minnesota, USA - June2016WEW_13_100 | ecosystem: Environmental > Terrestrial > Soil >...
CCTGCCAGCCAATGAATCCTCGTCGACCATCTGGGACGCCCCTGCTCTCTAAATTGTGTGGACACGTGAGTGCTCACACGGGTTAGTTTCCACTTCAGCGACCATGCTTGTCCGAGCGACAGCCGCTCGGATAGAGGTCTGGTCATCCGTGGACGTTTGCGGCAATCGCCGCCAGTTTCCCTGAAGCCCAGGGTACTGTTCCAGATTCTTCGCGGCGTTCTCATCGCGATCGATGACAGCGCCGCACTTTCCGTTTCCACACACGTACACCCGGTCGGCAAGGCCGAGGCGCTGCTCGTCCCGTTTGATCTCGCCGCACCTCGAACACCGTTGTGTCGACGGGTAGTTTCGATCTGCGACGACGATGTCGCAGCCGTGTAGCTGCGCCTTGTAGGCCAGCATCGGGCGGAACATCCCGAGCGCAACGTCCGACGCCGCACGTGCGAGGCGCCGGTTCTTGAGCATGAAGCCCATGCCCAGGTCTTCGACCACGATCGTTTGGTTTTCGCGAACGAGGCCGGTGGTCAATTTCTGCCAGAAGTCCTTGCGGGCGAACGCTATGGCCAGGTGAAGCCGGGCGACAATGAGGCTCGCTTTGTGACGGTTGCGCCCGCCCTTCTTGCGCCGGTGCAGCCGACGATTCGCCCTGCACAGCCGTTTCAGGTTGTCTCGAAGTGGTTTGGGAGCGTCGATTGGGTCGCCATGCGATGGGACCACTGCTGTCTTGAGCCCAAGGTCGACACCGATGACGGGCCACCGTTCCGGTGCATTCGTCTGCCGGCGGTCGGCGCCGGGAACATCAACCGCGACCGAGAGGAACCATCGCCCGGCCTTCCGATAGACACGTCCGGAAAGAATCTTGCCCTGCCAGCGCAACGGTTCCATCGTGCGCACGTCGCCGATTACTGGCAAGCGAACGACCCCACGCTTGCCGCGCGTCCTCAGCCTCAACGAGAACTTGTCGTTGGCAACGTAAAAGGCATCGTGCTTCCCCTTGTGGTGGAAGGTGGGGTGCTCCAACGGCTTTCCTTCGCGTTCACCTCGGCATGACGCGAAAAAGTTCTTGAATGCCTGGCCCAAGTCGGCGAAGGATTGGCTGTTCGCGTCCCTGGGACTTTCCATGATCCAGGGGAACTGCTCGCGCTTGATAGCGTTGAACTGCTTCTTGAGCTTGAACGCGGTCGGTTTCTCGCCGGCTTCGTGCTGGCGGTTCCACTCGACGAGCGCCCAATTGTAGGTGAAGCGGGAAACACCTGCAGCACAAGCGAGTGTATGCCTCTGTTTGCGCGTGGGATCGAGTGCTATGACGTGGCCGAGATTCATGGCGACGCCAGCGCAGCCTTGAGAGTCTTCCGGTAGTTCCGCAATCCATAAAGACGCGACGAGAAGCAGTGAACGATGGTCATCAGGTCTTCGACCATCTCGCGCTCGGGACTGAGTTTTTCCTGATCGAGCACGAACAATTCACAAGAGTGCGATTCACACAGGTGCTTCAGAAGGTCGAACCCGAACCGCGTGAGACGATCCTTGTGCGCAACGATCACCGCTGAAATCTCGCCGGTGAGAATGCGATCGATCAATGCAAGGAAGTGCTTGCGCTTGAAGTTCAAGCCGCCTCCAATCTCGGTGATGTACTCGACGTTGGCCAAGCCACGCGCTACACAGAACTGTTCTACGATGGCGCGTTGATTCTTGAGGTCGGGGCGCTGAGCCTGAGAAGACACCCGGCAGTAGGCCACCGCGAAGCGCGGTTTCTCGGTAGAGGTCCGACCGAGATAGCGATCCAAGTCGGCCCGAAGCCAGTATCGACGCCCGGAAGTGGTTCGGTGTGCTGTCAAAGAACCGTCTCTGTCCCAGCCCTGCAGGGTCTTGGGATGCCGCTTGACGTAGGCGGCTGCTTGCCCGGTTGTGAGTCCTTCATGCGCCATGTTTCACAAATTTACACTTATCTCAGCCTAGAGTCAATCTCCCTGGTCCTCGACTTGAGACCCCGGCACGTTCATCGCCTCCAAGATCTTGGAGGCCAGTCGAGGCCAGGTCGTGTGGACCTCCACGGACGGGACCTCGTCACCCAGCCCGAGACGGATGGCCATGAGCATGAGCCTATTCCGTAGCACCAAGATCTCTTTCACGTGGGACACGTGCTCGACATAGATCTCCTCCAGGGGTCGATTCAGATCGTAGAGATTGGGCCTGAAATCTTTGCCCCGGACGCTCACCTTGCGTCGCGTGCCATCCCCGAGAGACATCACGATATGCAGGCTGTCGATGGCCAGGCGACCTTCGATCATCTCCTTGGGGACGGCATCCGCGGGCAGGCTGACGTACAGGTGCCTGCCGAGATCTTGAGACGGCGCTGCCTTGGCTCCCGTGGCCGTCCTCGCGCGATTGGTCTTCCGTGCCATGACTGTCATCCTACGCCCATCCTGAACAAAGTGTCAAGAAAAAAAAAGCTGCGGCAGGAAATGGGATCTTGTCCTCCACGAGAGATCCCACAGGGCCGTATCGATCGGTTACCATACTGTTCCGTTCTGGACCGATCCGTGGAGCCTTCCGATTGTTCCTGCCGCAGCACATAATGAATGCTACTGGCGCTTGCCCCGGCCGGACTTGCCTGGACGGCCGTAGATCGCCCTCTTGGAAAGCTTGGACTTCATCTCCCGGCGCTGCTTGAAGTACAGAGCAATCTCGGCACGAGGCACGTCCTTGTGGAGAGAGCAGACCATGCCGAAAACTGGCGCGGCCACCCCCTCGCAGCCTGGCACCGGGCAATGGACGACGGCCCTGGGCTTGCGGGGTTTCAGCCAGGAGTCGGGAATGAAGGGGATTGCCATCTCCTTGGGAGGCCGGCCAGGGCCTTGCCTGGCAGGCTCCTGGGAAAAGACGGCCGAGAGCACTGTCTTCGTCGCCAGCTCGCAGGCATCCTCTCTCCCCATCTCGTAAAGGGCGTCCGCCCATGTCTCGGCGGAGGCTGTCATCCGTCCTCGCAATTGCAGGTATCTTTCGCTATGCATTCTCGTCCTCCTTGTCGTGGTGGTTTCGGCAGCTCCGGCCAATATCGGCGCGGAATATGATTCTTCAGTGGATTCGGCGATGCCCTGATGGAGCATGGATTGCATGATGTTGAACATCTTATGGATGACTATCCAGAGAGCTTGCATGGTCGAGGCATTCTGCATGTCATGCTTGACCTGGGGCAGATCTCGCACAGACTCGACGAGCTTTCCCGTATACTGGTTCATCCGGATTCTCTCGCAGAAACATCCGGCCCGAGCCCCATCACGCAGTACCCATCCTTGAGTGCCGGGCATTCCTTGCCCGGCAACAATACGTAAGTCACGCGCTTGCGCAAGTCGCGGCCGGTGTACCCGGCCGATGGATTGTCTTCGTCCTTGGCAGCGACGTCCGGATCCCATTCCTGCAAGATCAGCACGTCGTCCACGTCGAACTTGCGATCGTCCAGGCGGATCTCGAAGGGCTTGCGCCCCGTCCGCACATCCTCGAAGAACACCGGCCAGGTCTTGAGATAATGGAACCTCATCTACTTCCTTCCGTGAAAGAATCGGACACCCCCGGCACCTCATGGATCTCGACGTCCAGATCCCAGCGAGGATTACCCGGCGCCGGATTGAGGTTCCCCTTGCAGAGCACCCCCACCTCAAGCGTGAATCCCTCCAACAAGCGAGGCACGTAGTCTTCCAAAAACTTCGTCTGTTTTCCGTACCTCAAGTTGACCACGGTGCCGGCTTCGACGACCTCGACGACGATGCTCGTGCCCCGGCTGACGTTGCACTCGCATGGCTCCATGAGTCGAATCTGGAAGAACCTGATCGCCCCGCTCTCGGTATGGAAATCGGCCCTCTCCTGCATGCCCACCAGGATGCCTTGCAAAGAATTGCCCTTCCGGAGACGGAACCACGGTTCCCTCTCCTCGTCGACCATCCGGCGATGCTCCACCATGGTGGTCGCTCGCCTCAAGGCACGCGCCTTCATGTAGATCTCGGCAGCGCAGTGGATGTTCTCCTGGCCCCTCGAAGAGAAGGCGAAGCCCTGCTTGATGAGCGCCAGCATATTCTTCTCGCCAGAAGTCAGATTGGTCCTGGACGACAAGGAAATTCGGACCCTCTCCACCGAATCGAACGACAACCGGGCATCGTCTTCGGACGGACGGCGCGACTCGTCGGCGTCCTGCTTCTCGGCCGAGCCCTGCTCGTCATCCAGATCGCTGTGCAGACAGCAGGCATTGTAAGCCCTGCGGGCGGTGGACAGATCTTCCTGTTTTCTGTCATCTCCCCGTGGCACCCACGTCCCGCCATTCCGCCGCACTTCCATGCACACGTACCCCAGGTACGTGAGGAGAGGATAAGCCGGGCCAGAGGGAGTCGGATATCTCTTGACTTCCGCCCCCTCGTAATCCTCCTTCTCGATCGTTTCCCCGACGACGTCGAACGCCATCAAGGACTCGGCGTATGCTATCCAGGCCGGGAGAGACAGTCCCTCGGCGTACTTCTCCAGGCACGCAGAACCCACGATCTTCGTCTCGTCGCCCTTCCTGAGCAGGTAGGTGGCCACCCGGCGACGGACTGTCTTGCACTCGTCGCACAGCATGCCCCTCTTGCGCAGGACCTCCAGATCCAATCCCTCGACATTGCCAAGCTGCGAGGTGTGCAAGACAATCTCGTCTGGATCCACCTTGTCATCAGGCGATCCCACCGGACGAGCAAGTACGAATGTAGCCACCATGGACCATCCGGCCTTGAGGGCAGTCCGGTGAGATATCGCCACCTCGGAAAACCAGTCCGTCTTGCCCACTTCCGCCTCGGGGGGATGAGCATAGAAGTAATGGTCCTTCTCGCCTAGTCGCTGTGCCTCGAAGGTCCTGATCGTGATCAGCGTCATGGGCTTGATCACGCTCCCGTGATGTCGGACGATCGCCGCCAGTCGTTCATTGTGCTCCGAGATCTTGTTATACAGGAAGCCAATCTGCGATCTGAGCAGTATGCGGCGGACGGTGATCGATTTACTCACGCCGATCATGAATCCTTGGTCGCTACAAAGTGCCCACGAGCCCTCATCCTATCGACATCGTTCAGATTGTCGCGGCCGGTCTCCAGGCAGAGCATCGAGAGATCGCATGCATCGGAAGCCACCTGCGCTCCCTGCGAAGTAGGAAACTGAAGTTGAAATTGCGTGTTCCACGTCGTTCAACTTTGGAAAGCCCCTCCCTTTAGGGAGGGGTCGATTACCTTCTTCAGCATGATCGCCCTCAGATCCGCGCCTTGAATTGCTCGTGCATGGTGATGAGCGCGGGGTTCTGTGGGAACGCCTTGAGGGCTTCCTCGCACATGACCATGGCCTCGTCACGGCGATCCAGCTTGTCCAGCGCGGAGGCGACCAGGATCTTGGACATGTTCTCGAACCCCGTCCCATTGTCGATGATCTGGAGGACGTCCTTGTTCTCGATCCCCATCCGGTAGGCCTCCACCGCTTCCTGCCACTTCTGCTCGTGGAACCGCGAGCGGCACAGGCGGAAGGCAGCCTTGGATCCCGGGTGCTCGGCCAGCGCCCGCTCGTACCATTCCGAGGCCAAGGGATACTCCTGCCGGGACTCGTGGATCTCCCCCCGCATGCAGCAGGCCCAGGCCCTCCCCTCGGGCCAGAGCGACATGGTCAGGTACAGCTCCAGGACGGCGATCGCGAAATCGGGCATGGTGGCCCGTGCCTCCATGGCCAGGTAGACCAGCGTCCGGGGCGACACCATCCAGTCGTTCGCCCGTGCCTCACGGTACAATAGTTCGGCTATCCGCATCGCAGGTCCCTGGTCTTCCTCGCGGAAGAAACTCGTGCGATGCTTGCTCGCCAGATTCGCCAGCGAGTCGCGGTGACTTCGCAGCTTCTTGTGGCACTCGGCAATTTTCTTGGGGGCCTTGCACCCCTTGCAAATCAATGTCTCAGCCATCGAGATCCTCTGTCCGGGTCTTCCTGAATTTACGTTTTTGACACAGCGTTCGTCAAGGACCAAATTTTTTCTTTTCACGACCCTGTCGCCAACCAATTGCCCGCGACCTTCACAGATCATGGACACGCCTGGTAAGTCCCGATGCTCGTGCCCCGGCTGACGTTTCACTCGCATGGCTCCATGAGTCCCGTCCAGGTGATGTACGCCTCCGCGGATAACCCAGACGTGACATCGAACTGGTAGCTGCCGTCCAGGGCGGTCAGCGCCTCGCCGGCCGTGACCGTCTGCTCATTCACTATCACCGTCCTCCCACTATAATTCAAGAATCTCCAGCTGGTGATGATGTCATGGGTGATGAAGCAGAAGGGTCCCGTGGTCCCGAAATACCCCGTGGTGCCCCCAGTGATGCAACTGGGAGGATATGAACAAGAACCCACGGTATTCGTCCCCGTGGCCGTCGCCGACGACGTGGGAGTGCTCGTGGCGGTCGCCGACGCCGTGGTCGTGCTCGTGGCAGTCCCGGTACCCACCTGGCTGCCCGTTCCGATACCCACCTGGCTGTACGTTCCCGCATCCACCTGGCTGCCCGTCCCGGTGCCCACGGACGCTCCGGTCCCTCCGCCCCCGCCACCATCCGGCAACCCTCCCTGGAGGGAGCCGAAGTCAGGAGAGCAGGATGCCAGGGACGCCAAGATCATGATAAAGGAGATGAGAGATTTCATGTCAGTACCCCCAAGAGAGAGAGATGCCGGCCCCCTTGCCGCCGGCAAGATCCAGGTAGAACGTCGCCCCCGTCGCCACAGCCGAAGCCGCCGCCAGGCCCCACAGCACATTGGTCGTGGTGGCCTTGGACCTGTCCCCGCCGATCTGAGAATCCGTGCAAGATCTCGTCTTGCCGCAGGTGGACTGCAGCCCACTGAAGGTCGAGTCCGTCGATATCCCCTCCGCGATCGCCGCCGCCGCCAGCGCGACAGTGATGCCCGTGCCCGCCCAGGGTGCCCATCTCTTCCATGGGAACGTGGGAGATGCCTCGACCCTGGGGACCGTGGCCACGAGATTGGGCTTCGACTGGGAAGCAGCCAGATCCCATTCCAGGTCGTCGATCATCCTCTCGACAGATTCCCTATTCGGGACTCCTTCCGGGGCGGTCCGCAGGTACGATCGATAGGCTGTGAGGGCCTCGGCCGGCTCGTGGGCCAGGCGATGGCACTGCCCGATGTCATAAAGCAAGACAGGATCGGACACCCGCTTGTACGCCTGCTCGTAGAGCGAGGCCGCCTCGTCGTAGTGGCCGAGGTTGAAGGCCACGACGGCCAGGCGGGCCTCCTCGCGGGCCGCCTCCCGATCGCCCCCGTCGCCAGGATTGGCCGATGCCTGGCCAAGCACGAGCGAAGAGAGCGACAGGACAGCCAGGAAGATGATCAGTCTCGGGGCACGCATGGGAGCCTCACCGGGCAGCTTCGCCGGCCTCGGGGACGGCATCGTGGACGAGGGAGCACCTCGGATCCGGGCAGCCACCCCCGAAAGTCAGGTTGCTCCCGCAAGACGGGCACAGGGTCTTGCCGAAGCGGGCACGGTTGATGGACCGTGCCACCTGCTCGGCAGCCTCCCTCGAATTGAGGGGCGTCTCGAACAATCCCGCCACGAAGTCGCTGCGGGACACCGTGGGGTTGGGGCCCGACGGCGACACGATCACGCTCAGGCACCACTCGCCGTGAGGGTGGTTGCCCTGGCAACTGGTGGCGTCTTCCTTGAGATAGTAGGGACGAATCTCGGACATGGCAATCTCCTTTTTCATGACTGAGTCTCAGTGCCAAGATCGCCCAGGTCCACGTTGCCAGGATCCCCGGCCTTGATCGACTTGACCAACGACTCCAGGAGGCAGACCATTATCCCCTGCCCGGCGGGCCAGTCCTTGCACACCGTGACTATGGTCAAGCCTATGACCAGCAGGGCTTCCTTGCCTGTGATCTCGTGCTTGTTGAAAAGCTCGCCAATCTTGGTGTGGACCATCTGCGAGCGAAGCTGATCGAGTCGATCTGTATCGACCGTCACCGGGGGCTTGTCTTCCTTCATGATTGGGCTTCCTCTCCTCAGAACGGGCAGGCCAACTGCTCGCCGGTCAACTCGCGGATCACCTTGCACCTGCTGAGCTGGGTGATCTTGCGTCCTTCGTAGATCTCATGCTTCTTCACCGTCGCCTTGATCTCGTAGGAACCTTTGTGCAGGCATCCTCCAGACGAGAACCACTTGGCCTTGCGGCCCTCGGCATCCAGGAAGATGTGCAGGCACGAGCTGCCGAAGGCGCCGTCGATGGTCTGGGTATAGACGAGGCGGAGCACGAACGTCTCGCGCTTGTCCACCTCACCGAAGAACTCATCCTTCTCCAGCTTGCGAGCCTCCTCCTTGGCACGGTCCCGACGGATGCGGTCGGCGGCGGCACAGATAGAAGCCGCGATGCCTATGTTCCGATCGAACGCGAAGCCCTGGTTGATGGTGCTCACCAGCTTCTCCTCGTAATCGTCCCGCGCCGTCTTCGCGACGAAAGCATCCAGCACGATCTCGATGTCCCCCGTCGCGCGGGCCACGTCGGCCGGCGTGGGCATCTTCGACTCCATCGCAGCGTCCAGCTTGGCGGCCTCGATGTTGGCATCGACCAAGATCGCCTCGCGGCAAGCCCGCTCCGTGGACTCGACGTCGCCAGGCGTGAGCCCCACCAGCTTGGACCTATCGATCACGCCATGTGTCGAGAAGGTATCCATCATCATCTGCGCCTTGGCCTTCAACTGCTCGCCCGTGACGCCTGCCAAGACCTGGGACTTCATCCAGCGCAGACGAACGACTTCCTGCAGGGTCGTCCAGGCCAGGTCTGCCGTGGCACGCTTGCCCGACGTCGATGCCTTGGTCCGCGACATCCACCCCTCCTCCCGGATCTGGCGGGCCACGTACCCCAGGTACTCGGCCAGGGACACCGCCTGGCGCTGCCTGAAGTACCCACCCCCGCCGCCCCCACCCTGCTCCTCGCCGTCTTCCTCCTCCAGATCGTCCATCTCGTCCGCGAAACGGACGAGGGAGTCGGCGTACATGGCCATGGCGGAGGGAGACAGGTGGCCCGTGAAGTCCTTCAGGCAAGTGCTGCCCACCAGCTTGATCTCGACAGATGTCCCTGCCGGCGGACACGCGCAATCGCCCTTCCCGTCCCACGCACAAGCTCCCCTTGCCTGGCGGAGGATGTACGTGACAGAACGCTGTCGGGCGGTCCCGCAGTGATCGCACTGGCCCCCGCGATCTCTGTAGGCCGACAAGTCGACGTCCTTGCCGATCGGGGAGAGCAGATAACCAGCGTCCGTGCTGGTGAGCGAGCCCAAGATCTCCCAGCCGCCGATCCGGGCCTGCTGGCCCGACACCTCGACCTCGGCCAGCCAGTACCGGATCTCGGCACCATCCTTCGCATTCCGCACGCTCTCGAAGGTCCGGATCGTCTTCAGCGTGGCGGGAGCGATCGCGATTTGGCAGCGCTTGGCAAGCTTGGCCACCCGATGGTTGTGCTCGGCGACCAGCATCTCAAGCCGGGGCAGGGCCTCGACCGCGATGGTGTGACGGAAAATTTTGTTCTCGGGAGACGGTTCGTTTTCCACAAAGTAAATTTCGCACACACCGAACGAAGTGTCAAGAACAATCTTTATACCAAGGGGAGCACTGTGTCAAAAGCAATCTTCCCCCTCCTCCTCTAGCTGGCTGCTCCGGATGCGGTCCGCGAAGACACAGATGAACGCCGCCTGGCCGATGTCCCGGCCCAAGACATGCCCCGAGGAGATGATCTGGAGCAAGCAATCTTGCCGGGAAGTTCGTTCAGGACAATCGACGAGTGCCTCCCTCACGATCGCGAGATCTTCTTTTGCCTTGGCAAAGTCGAAGCTCCTGGGAGACACCATGTCCGCCTTCCAGGGCAACTTCGAGGACCTCGTGTCTTTCCTCCAGATGCCGATCTGGTGCCAGGCCCTCCAGGCGGCCATCGCGGTCGACGGCTTCCCGGAAATCTTCGATTCTTTCCCCGTCGCCCATCCATGCTCCCGGATCTGCTGGGCCACGTACCCGAGGTACACGTCGATGGGGACGCCCGGCCGGGCCCGGAAGGCATCAGCCTCGATCTGGAGTGCCCACTGATTTCGTCCTGCCATCGAGGACCCCTGCCAGGATCACCTGGCTCTCTTGGACCTCGATCGCGATATCCCCGGAACCCGGCTCCTGATGTCGTGAGCCAGGTCTTGGAGCATCCCCAGCGAGAACGGGCGATCCAGCACGGGGACCCCCGCCTCCAACAACACGTCCAGCATCCTGGCCGCCCCGGTGATGTTCTGCGAATGCACGACCACATCCACCTGGCAGTCTCGCAGGACGACGTCGAAGGCCCTGTGCCTGACGGGATCGTCATCGAGGACCAGGATCTTGATCATGGGAAACATCATACACGAAAACGCCCGCCTCCAGGGCGGGCGCTTCCCGCGTGAAAAGGCAGGATGCCTAGCGGAGCACGAGGTGGGATCGCGAGGCTCGGCCGTAGGGATGACCGTCCTCGCCCAGCAACAGCACCCTGACCTGCTTGCCGGAGACCGTCACCTCGCCGGCCACCAGCTTCGTCGTCCCGTCATCCAGGCCCTTGATGTAATCGTACTCGACCTTGGCTTCCGGCCTGATGGCGATCTTGTCGCCCTTGGCGATCACGACCTGCGACGCCTTGGCCGGCGGGACCCAGTTGGAAGCCTTCAGGCCGAAGAACACCTCACGATACTTCTCGGCCACCGGGATGAAGTCCCGCGCGACCTGGGTGGTCTCCTCCGGCACTCCCTTCTGCACGCACATCTCGGCGATCTTGGCGGCCCTCTCATGGATGCCGTCGGCCGCCGAGATCAGCCTCTCGATGAAGTTCGGGTGATGATGCTCCGCCCGCGACCGGGGCGGCGACGTATTCCCGGCCTGGCCGGACGCATTCTTGTTCTTTCCCATGATGCCCTCCTGTGATGGTGTCCAGATCCTTGCGATCTGAGGAAGGGGCATCTTCGCCCGCCTCGAACGAGGTGTCAAGCGAGAAGTGAAGATCTCAGGCCAAGTCACCCATCGCTGCCAGGCGTGCCCCCCGCCAGAGCACACCTCACGCACATGACCACCCGCACCCGCTCGTCGTGCTTGGTGCCCGCGTCGCAGTTGTGGCACCGGATCTCTTCCTTGGGCTCCTCGTACCTCACCAATCTCTTGCCAGCCAGGATGGCCAGCCTCCCGGCCAGGTTCTTGGTGGTCTCCCTCGGGGTGCCCGGCGGCACGTGGGAGAGCAAGATCAACTCGTACTCCCTGGCCAGCCGCTCGACCCGATCGTCATAGTCATAGTCGATCTTGATCTGTCCCTCGGGCTGGGGCGACATCATGCCGAGGCCCTCGGCAGGAGGAACCCCATCTGCTCGGACAGTGCCGTCACGGCCGATGCCTCGTCATCGAACGGGCCGATGATGTTCCGCAGGGAGATCTTGTGCTCGTCGGCTATGCCTATCGACCGCCTCAACTCCCTGTCGGCCCTGGTGTCGACCTCCAGCCTCCTCACCATCATGGCCCAGTGGTGTGCATGCCCGGTGGCCCTCAGGTCCACGTCCTTCCTCTTGCAGGACGGGCAGTACCTGACCGTCAGGACATACGAGTAGGGGACATTGAAGTCGCCACAGCGCGGGCACACCAGCTGGAAACAGGGCTCGCAGGAAGCGATCACGGGGGGCCAGACGGACGATGACTTCGTCTTCAACGTCCCTCCCTCTCCCTGGCCCGACCCAAGGTGAATCCCAGCATCAAGCCCAGTCCCAGGCCGGCCAGGTACAGGAGCGCCCCGAAAATCCCGACAGCAGTGGGATTGCAGATCATGCGGCTTGCCCTCCCTGGCTCGCGAAGACTGGCTTGCGAGGCCCCGGACGCACCCTGGGCAAGGCAGCGGAGTCGATGCGGAGCGACCTCATCCGGCGCCACAGGCCACTGCGCGACAAGCCCAGCGACGCCGCTGCCCTCCGCCGGCAGAAGCCATTGAGCTGCAATGCCTGGATGATGATCACCCGCTCATAGTCCGACATGATCTCCGCCAGGGTCCTGGGCGACTTGGGAAGATCGACGATCTTGGCCATGTTCGGCCCCATCCTAATACTTGCGGACCTCCCACACAAGGGCATTGCGGCCCGGGATGTTGCCCAGGCAATGCCCGTAGACGGAGACCTCCAGCACGTGCCCCCCATGGCGATCGAGGAGCAGCCGCCAGTCCTCGTATGACGAGGGCGTCATCGCCTGCCTCAGCATCATGTCGGCCCGCAAGCCCCACGCCACCTCCGGGGCCCTGCGCAGGGCATCCCTCATCTGGGTCCTCGCCCGACTATGCAGGAAGTATCCCCAGCTTGCCTCCCCATCGATCACGAAGATGTCCTCCAGGTACTCCCCCTGCAAGATCTCCTCCCCGCACGGTGCTTCCTCGTTGACCATGATCCGATCGCGGGGGATGCCATCCGCCAGCCAGGACGCCACCACCCCATCGACCTCCCCATGGCCGAGCCCGTACCGGCACGGCCCCCCACCCTGCATCAGCGTCCGCAGCACGACCTTCCCGGCGAAGCCACTTGCCCTCCACTCGTCGACCGTGCGCCAGGACCGGAGCTTGTTGCCGAACTCGCCCCCTTGCCACATGCGATAGTTCTGCTGCTTGGTCAAGATCGGCGGCTGCCTTCCCGACCACCTCACTTCCGACATATGGATCGATTGTCCTATCACATTAACCAGCCTGCTCCTCATGCTGCCCCCATCTCCTTCTCCGGAGACTCGATACGAAAGTACTTCACCGGCTGGCACTTGCCGCCATGCTTAAAGCACCATATCCCAGAACGAACATGATCGCTGACCAGGAGAGCAGCCAGATCCCTCGTCACCCGGAACCGTCCCGTGTGTATCCATCCCTCGCAGCCGCATTCCAGGAGGACCACGATCTCCCTGAAGAACTTGCGCCTCTTCGCCTTCATGAGCATTCCCCTCACACGGCCGAGGCCAGCATGGCCCTCGTGGTGGCCCCCAGCATGCTGAGGATGTCCTTGTCGAAGTCGAATCCCTTGGGCATGTAGTCGCCCGACTTCAGTTCCTCCACGGTCCACGCCCTCGTCTCGCCGTCAGGGTAATGGAAGCGCTTGCACAGCGACTCGAAGGTGAGAGCCTTGATGACCAGCATCTCGAATGGAGCCGTCGTGTACTGCTCCCCGACCTGGGTTCGGTACAGCTCGCGCAGGCGGGTCATGCGCTGCACGCCGATGCGCTCGCCGCTGATGATCCTGCCGAGCTTGTCGAACGCCTCCTGGCCCTTACCCAATGAGAATCCCTTGGCCTTGTTGAGCTTCTTGGGCTTCCAGGCCCCCTTGTCCAGCTCGTAGCCCTCCCCCCGGTAGATCTTGGGGGCAATGAACTCCGCCCATTCCATCTTCTTCTCCAGCTTGAGAGCCCCGAGCGTCTTCTCGTCGATGGGCAGGGAAGCCTTGGTGGCCAAGCTATCGGTGTCGCAATAATAGAGCTTGTGGTCCTGCCGGTAGCATTCCTTGGCGAGGTTGTAGAGGGTGCGGCGGGCGATGGCCGTGATCACGGTCGAGACCGCCACGTGCCGGTGGGCGATGGTGGCCTCCTTCTCCTGGAGCCACACCCCCGGCTGCAGCATCTGCATCTTCGTGCGATCGATCTCGGTCGGGTTGATCAGCATCTCCTGCTTCATGATGCTCTCCGCG
>Ga0187869_10002719_pt1 | contig 13696 bp, 14 predicted proteins | sample June2016WEW_13_1_2_FD_132972 | JGI IMG/M metagenome (GOLD analysis project Ga0187869, IMG submission 132972) | Peatland microbial communities from SPRUCE experiment site at the Marcell Experimental Forest, Minnesota, USA - June2016WEW_13_100 | ecosystem: Environmental > Terrestrial > Soil >...
CGCGTCGCGGCATCACGCTGTCGGCCGGAACCGACATCCCCGGCGCGCAGGTCATGTGCGTCGAGATCAACGCGGCGCACCCCGTGATGTCGGGGCTGGTGGCGTCGGTCACAGAGCTTCGTGATCAAGCACAGTCGGGAGCCGCTTAGCGGTCTCATTCACCAGCGCCAGCAGCGCAGGAAGCCGGTCCAGGCTCTGCCTGCGCAGACGTGTCTCGTCCACCTTCGCCTGGGTCGACAGCACCGTCGTGATCACCGACGTCTTCGCCCGGATCTTGGGGCCGAACGACTCCTGGGTCTCGTCCATGGGCATGTCGAGGATACCCTCGGCGTGCTCGAGGGCCTTGTTCGTCACGCGCTCAAGCGCTGTGGAGGCGTCGAGTACTCCATCCCGGAGGCGTAGCCCTTCGCCTGCAGCTCGGGCAGCTGCTTCCTCAGCCGTCGTCCGATATCCGTTCGGTACATCGGGGAGTTGGGCATCTGCAATTTGCCTAATCGGCGGTAGACGGTGTCCGTCGCTGACTTCACGTCCGGCCCGGTCCCGCTCATCACCAGCACGTAGTCGCCCGCGGTCACCATCATCGGGACGTCCACGAACTTGCCCTGGATCTTTCGCGGCGCCATGCCCATCATCATCTCGCAGGGGTGGACGTGCCGCCACGTCTCCGGATCGACGCCGTAGACTGGCACCCCCGTCACTTCCTTCCGCGTCACGTGCGAGTAGGGATAGTCGGGTATGGAGACGACGACGCCAGCCGCCACTTCGTTCATCGTCCAGTTGCGGGGGTCCTTGCCGGTCCATAGGTCCATCAGCCATTGCGCGTGATCGCCCTCGTGGAGGGCCATCTGGATATTGAAGGTGGGCCACCCCGGGCGCATGGTGAACTCCAGGGGCCACGGGGTGCCCGTCTCGTCGATGATGCAGTTGACGTCGATGTAACCTACATAGCCCACCTCCTGTAATGCGGACTCCAGAGGCTGGAGCACCTTGCGTGCCAGCTTGGAGGAGCGAACGTAGCGCACGATTGTGCCTTGCTCGCCTGTTGCCACACCCATATCATCATTCATCAGCTTCTTGAACTCCCAATTCTCGCACCAGCCCGCGGAGAAACCATGTGGACCGAACCAGGCGCCGACCGCCATCTCGACCCCGCCGATGAACTCCTGGAGGCAGAATGGGCCCGGCAGCTTCTGCAGCTTCTTCCAGCGTTGCAGCATGTAGATCATGTCCTCGGGCGTCTTCGAGCAATAGGACAGCGCCTTGTCGTTGTGCGACCCATCAATTACCTTCGATACAAACCGTCGGTCCTCTTTCTTGACATAAGCAATCGCGTCGTCGTAGTTCCGGAACTCCTTATAGTTGGGCACTGCGATCCCGGCCTTCTTGAAGACTGCCATCCCCTTGGAACGGTCGATCTCCCAGGCAGCTGACTCGCAGGTGGCGCCGATCACCTTGACGCCCTGCGCGCGGAGCCGGTCCATGTCGGCGGTGTAGAGCGTGTTGTCGGTCATGAAGATCAGGTCGGCCCAGCGCACCCACTTGCCATAGTCGTAGGTAACCTCGACCAGCCCCTTGCCGATGTTCTTGGTTTTCTCGGACAGCCGGATGCCGAGCCGCACCTCGTGGCCGTCGCGCATGCAGCGCATGGCGAAGTCTAGGCCGTTACCTTGTGGGTCGACGATGAGGAGGCGCACTTCGGACACCCATGGGGTTTGATGCCTGACGTCGGCAGCGGCGACGTCGGCTGGGTCGAGGGGATGTACCATCCTCGGTCGCGCAGCGCCTGCAGGAAGTCGAGCGGGTGGCGCGCGTTCAGGGTGGCGTCGTTGGTGACGGTCTGCCCGCAACCAGGACAGGTGATGGACATGGCGATGAACCCGGGCTCGCCGTTGGCGCTCATGGTGCCACCCGTGGCAGGCTGGAGATCGCGGCGTTCGGGTTGCTCGCCAGCGGCACCTGGCTAACCGGCGTCACAGAGGGCGGCGATGATGCGGCCAAAGGGACGTTCGAGACCTTGTTCAGCGCGGCCTCGGCCGCCGCGATCGCCTTGGCCTGGTCCTGGAAATACTCCGCCCAGCGCTGCGCGATGTCGCCACCACGCTGCTTCAGCTTCGCCTTGGCGTCGTTCAACGCGCCGAACTGCGCGTTAAGATCGGCGAGGATGCTGTTGACATCGCTGCCGAACTCATCAATGGCCCCCATTTCAGTCCTCTCCATAAAGCCGCTGCTGCTTGCGATCGTAGCTCTCTTTCCGCTTCCACTTGCCCTCGCGGATCTTCTTCATCATCTGGTCGAAACCCTCGGGGTCCGTCAAGTACCGCGGCGCCGGCCGCACGCCCAGCATGTTCTCGACCCGGCCGAGATTGGAGCCCTGCTTGCGTCCCTGCTCGAGCCCGCGAACGCTGATCGGCCCGAGGCTCTCGGCGGCATAATTCCAGAATGCGGTCAGCCACTGCGGTACGCTGGGGTCCGGCGGAAAGATCGGATCGCCGCGCCAGTCCTGGTTGGTGGCGAGCTGGCCGACCATCTGCGGCGCGGTGGCGGCCTTGTTGGTCATCTCCTCGACCGGATGCTCGTAGAAACCGAACACATCCTTCATGTAGCCGGGCATGATCAGCCGCTCGGGCTTGCCGGTCGCGGCATCCGTCCCGCCGGTGCGCGGCGCCATCAGGTCCTGGATATCCTGTGGTGGCTGCCCGGTCTTGATCGCCTGATAGACCGCCGCCAGCGTGCCATAGACGACCGACAGCGCGATCGCGTAGTCCATCTTCTGGGTCCAGCGCTTGTCGTTCGGACCGATGCCCTGCAGCCGTTTGAACAGCGCCCGCGCCACGTCGCGCACCGCGCCGCCGAGCTCCCGGCCGCTTCCGACCGTCCAGGACCAGGAGCGCAGGCCGAGCGTGCCGACCTGCTTGATCACCTTGTTCATGAAGATGTTGTCCTGCACCATCTCGCCGAACCGGTTGTCGATCGAGTCCCAGACCTGTCGTGCGGCGGATACCTGTTCCTCGCGCGTGGCTTGCGGGTGTTCCTCTATCCACGCCGACATGTTCTCGTAGAACGCGCCGGCCTTGATCTTGGGGATGTAGGCCTGAAAGATCGGCTGTGCGACGGTGTCCATGATGCGGCCGATATGGCGGAACGCGACCTTGGCAGGGCCCATCAGCGAGCCGCGCGCCTCGGCAGCGTCGGCCGCGAGCTGGCCGCGCAGCGCGCCGCGCTTGAACGCGGTCCAGTAGGAGCCCGTCTTGGAGAACTCATAGTCGGGCGAGTAGTGCCCCGCCTTGGCACGCCCGCCTGCGGCGGTGAGCAGGTCGGTCACCTCCTGCATGTGCCGGGTGCCCGGCTGCAGCCCGAGATAGATGTCCTGGATCTTTTTGCCCTTGATGGCGTAGCTGATGGGCGCTGCCGGCGCCTCGGCCAGCGACTTCGCCGCGGCGCCAAGCCTGCCCGCGCGCGCGTAGCCGACGGCGTTAGCGACGCTGTTGACCATACTCTCCTGCGCCATCGTCAGGGTGTGGTAGCCGGACAGCCCGAGCTCCAGCCCGGTGATGCTGTTGGACGCCCGCCGCGCGGCCTCGTAGGCATCGCCCAGCGCGGGGTCGATGTCGTGAAAGCCACGGCTGATCCAGTTGTTGTAGACGCGAGCGAAACCCTCGGGCGCGTAGGCCTGCCCACCGCTGGCGTTGGTCGAGCCACGGCCCTCCAGCTTCATGTAGCCAGGTGGGACCTTAAAACTGTCAGGGTGGCCGCTGGCCCCCATCACCTGCGGGCGGATGTAGCGCACCGTACCGGCGTTCTTGGCGGTCTCCAGCACGTCGGTGGCGGCGATGAAGAGGTCCATGGAGGTGACATAGCGCATGGTGGCCTCGAGCGGGTTGGTGGTGACCGGCTCCAGGCCGCGGGCGATGCCGTCGGCGATCGTCGGGACGGAGCGCTCCTTGAGGCTGGCGCCGGAGCCCTGCCGCGACATACCGCCATGCGTCTGCGCGACCTGCTGCGCCTTGCCGGGGTCCTTCCAGAAATGCGGGAAGTAGTCCTCGATGAACCCCTGCTGGACATGCGGTGGCAGGGCTTGCAGCTTGCGCATGCGTTGCTCGAACGCCGTGCGCATGGTGTCGGCGAGGTCCTGCAACGCGGGATCGCGCATCTGGGTGCCGGCATAGCGGCTGGAGCGGCCCTCCACGTAGCTCAGGAAGTCGAGCCGGTCCTGCACCGGCATCGCTGAGACCTTCCGATAGGCAGGCTCCAGCGCGGCCGCGGTGGTCTCGGTGTCGCGCGCAGCCTTGCCACTCGCCTCGCGGATGATGCTGACCGCGTTCTTTGCGTTCGCGTCGACGGTCTCCGGGCTGAAGATCTTTTCGAGCACGCCAGCGGCGTTGCGCGCGGCTTGGAGAGCTGTTACAGGCCCTGCACCGGCTGGTGGAGCAGGGCCTGCTCCTGGCGTACCCGCCGTCGGTGGGACGGGGGGAGCGGCACCCCCGCCTGCACCGCTACCCCCTGCGGGAGGCGCGCCGCCGGGAGGCGCACCGCCACCTGGGGGCGGCGGCTCCGGAACCTTTGCGGCTTCTTTGGGGACTTCCGTAGTACCCGGGGTGCGACTTACTGCCGCAGGCCCGCGCCCGGCGGCGCCCTTCATGAACTGGCCGCCCGAGCCAATGGTGAGCATCGCTGCTTCCATCGGCACGCTCGGGTCGTACTTGCCGGTCTTGAGCGACTCCTCGGAGCTCTCGATCGCACGCTTGGGGAGCGACAGCGCGCTCTCGACCATGCGCCCGGGCTCCTGCTTCACAGCCTCCCACAGGCGTCCGCGCCCTTCGGAGGTGGTGAACAACTCCCACGGACCCATCGGCTTGCGTTCAGGCGTAGGCGCAGCAGGCGCGAACTTCTTCCATGGTCCTTCGGCCGGCGCGGCAGACGCCGGCAGCTGCTGGAAGTCTTCCCCGGGACCGGCCATGTCACGCGCCTACCTTCTCCCAGCTCTCGGGCTTCGACGGATCGCCACCCTTGAACCGGAAGCCATCGATCACGGCGCCGGGCTGCGGCGGGGCCGGCGGCCCACCTGCGGGGGCTGGACCTGCAGGAGTGGCCGCTCCCGCCGCAGCCGGCGCCGGAGGGGAAGCAGCAGCCTGTTTCAGGCGTTGGACCGACTCATTGTAGTCCATGTCCGCCTGATCAAGAAGGGTCTTTCGTTCCTTGACACTCATGGTGTTGGCCGACGATGCCGCGGCGATCTTGGTGCGCACGTGCTTGTCCTGCGCGTCGATGATGGCACGAGCTTGCGCCAGCCCTTGCTTGCCCTGCGACTCCTGCACACGCTGCATCGCCTGCTGCTTCTGTTGCTCGAGCCGCTGATAGGTGGTGTCCGCACGGAGCTCCAGTGCGCTCTCCAGCCGCGTCTCGCGAGTGTCGAACTGGCTCTGCTGCTGATCCAGGCGCTGCTGACCGAGCTTCTCGCGGCCGACACGTGCAAGGTCCTGTTCGGTCAGGCGTTGCTCACCCTGTTCCCGACGCGTGCCATACTCGCGCTCGCGCAGGTCCAGCGACGCGCCGGCACGCTGGTTGCGCCCGGCCTCCAGATACTCGGTCAACGCCTTCTTGTCCGCGGCACCGAGCTGCGCGATCTCCTTCCGCGTCTGTGCCGAGAGCTGCGCTAGTTTTTCCCGGCTGTCGATGCTTTCGGTGGCGATGCCCTTGCGGGTGTCAAGCGTGTCCGCCGAACGTTGCATGCGCCCAGCCTCGGCCTGCTGCGCGATCTCGCGCTTGGCACTATCAGACAGCTTGGCGATCGCCATCCGAGTCTCAGAAGACATCTCGGCGCGCTGGTTGCGCCCGGCCTCGGCCTGCCCTGCCACGCGCTCGCGGCTCTCGATGCCCTGGCGCTGCACTTCCTGCCGGCCGCCTGCGATGGTCTCCCTGCTCTGACGATTGGCCGCATCCATCTGCTCCTTGGAGATCAGCCCGGCCTCATGCGCCTCACGTCGCTCGTCCACCGTCATCTTGGCGATGGTCTCCCGGCTCACCATGCCTTTGGCAGCCGTGTCCGCACGCTGGTCGACAGCATATCGCCGGTCACTGCTCGCTTCGTCCGCGCGCTGGTTGCGACCGGCTTCCAGCATCATGACCTGTCGCTCGCGCTCCTGCAGCGCCTGTTCGCGGATCTGCAGCGAGACCTGCTTCCACTCCTGCTGTGATTGTGCGTTCATCATCGGCAGGAACTGGTTGACGGCCTCGGCCAGCACGTCGGGCTTGATGTTGGGGTTGGCCTGCTGCACCGCCTGCACCAGCTGGCGCCAGTCGAGCTGACGCCCCTGCTGCCCCGCGCCGGGCCCACCCATCTGCGGCATCCCAGGCTGCTGCATGCCGGGTGGTCCACCCTGCGCCGGCGCGCCGCCGGGCACCATGCCTGGACGCTGCATCGGAGGTGGCGCGGGCGGGCCTCCCGGAGGAGCTCCGGGCATGCCCCCAGGCGGCATCGCGGGCCTGGGGGGCATGCCCGGTCCCGGGCCAGCTGGACCACCGCCCGGGGATGGGGGTGGCTGCATGGGCTGTGAGGGCTGCCCGGGGGGCATCCCGGGTGGAGGACCGCCCTGCTGGCCCATGCCACCTTGACCGCCAGCCGCCATCAGCTGCAGCGCGTTGCCCATCGCCGATTTGGCGAGCTGCTGGCGCTGCAGGTCGTCGAGCTGGAACTCGCTGATCTCGCCCTGCTTGTAACCGGGATAGACGTTCGCGAGGCCCGCCAGCGCGCTGCCGAGACCGCCCATGCCTGCCATCGTGATCCCCTATGCCGTCGGGCCATAATACGCGCTGCCAGCCACGCCGGGGTTGGACTGTCCCCATGTGTTGGTGGCGAAGCTGCCGCCGCCGGATCCACCACCAAACATGCCAGCGAACGGCGAGCTCGAGCCGAAGCCCTTGCCGAGACCTGCGATCGACTGCCCGAGCTGGTTGCCCATCGTCTGGCTCTGCTGAAAACCCATGTTGGCCTGGTTGAGGCCGACCTGCGCGGTCTGGTTGTTGACACCCTGCTGACCCGTGGCACCCTGCAGGTACTGCAGATAGTCCTGGATCTGGGTCTGCGGGGTTTGGGATGCCATCAGGCCGTACTGGCCTGCCTGGCCAAGCAGCCCGAGCTGGTTGCCGGTGATGCCCTGCGAGGTCTGGTACGGCAGCCCGCCAGCCATTTGCATCATGCCAATTCCAGCCCCCGCGTTCCCCGCCGCGTTACTAATAACGCTTCCAGCACCCTGTGCGCCCTGGACCGCGCGCCCCAGTTGCTGGTTCTCCCAGTTGGTGTTGAAATTCTGGTTCGACTGGTCCGCGACTCCCTGGCCGTAGGGCGTCTGCGCCACCCCGCTCTGTCCAAGCATGGCGAGCGTCTGCTGCTGGTTCTGGTTCTGCTGCTGGGCATAGAGCGCGTTCTGGGGGTCAAAGCCCATCTGAATGAGAGCTTGTGCGGTCGGCAATTCGCTCATGGCGGTGCCAGTTATCGCTTGCCCAGTTTGCATGCCGGTCGCACCGGTTTGCAAGGCATTCGACATGTACTGAGACGCGTAGGGGTCGTTCACGCCCTGCTGGGCGATCTGCTGGTACTGCGGGAGCAGCTGCGCCGGCACGTTGTAGTTCGCGAGCGAGCCGATGTTGCCGTAGGCGCCCTGGTCCGCGCCGGCCGTGTTGGAGTAGTTGTTCTGCATCTGCGGCATCTGCACGTTCGACGCGGGCGAGCCGCCGAACAGGCCAGCGAGAGCGCTGCCGCCCGAAATCAGTGGACCCGCAATTGAAAGAAGACCACCGAATGGCATCTGATCCCCCTGGTCACAGCTTCAAAATTTTACGGAAGACCGTATCAGTTGCATGATAGCCTCTCCGCGCGAATAACCCGTGCTGGGCCGTGACTTTCTCCGTGGCCTCAACCACGCTGACACCTGCTTCGCGGAGAAAATTTTCCACGCTGTCCATCATGGCTCCGCCTACCCCACCGCCACGCCATTCCGGATAAAGCCAGTACCATGTAAGCAGCGCCCACCCCAGCCCGCTGTGATCGATGTGCGGGTGAACGGCCGCGAATACGTAGCCCACCATCATGCCGGACGCGACGCGCGCGGTAACGATCTGAAGAACCCCCACCAAATCGTATTGGAGATAACGATCCAGGTCGAGCGCAAACGGGGCTTCGATATGGTCAACGCCGTTCTCCTCCCAGTTTTTGCGCAGCAGTGGAAGGATCTCTCGAAGTATAGGTGCCAATCGCTCACGCCGGAAGGTCACCCCGTCGTGTTCACCGAGCGGTGCGTCAGGCGCAGCGGGGACCGAGAGTAGTCTCGTCGTGCTGAGTTTCTGATCGCGTCGCTTCGCTGTTGACACTCGTCTTGCCCAGTTTACGGCTGGAATCCTGCGTCGCCGGTGAACGGTTCTTGAGACCCTTCAACAGGTTCCCGTCGCTCGCGACGGTCGATCCCTTCGCCATGGTCTTCCTCCTCGTGGGGTGGGGTGTATTCCTTGATCATGCCGATCAGCTGCGTCACCACGTTGTGGAGCGCGCCGATGCGATCGCTGACGTCGTGCGTCGGGGTCGCCAGCGTCTTCTGCAAGGCGGTCAGGCGGGTGTGCGGATGCGCCAGCCTGCGGCCCTCGCGCTGCTGCGCGGCGACACGCGCTTCCTCGGCGCGCTGTTCATCCGCAGACGGCCCCTCCTGACGATTGGCTGCGTCCATCTGCTCCTGCGCCGCGGCGCCCGGCTCCTGGTCGGCGAAGGCCTGCTGCGGCTGGACGTGGAAGGTGGGTTCTTCGGTCAAAGGCATGGAGGGCTCCTATTGGATGCACTGAAACGCGACGCTGAGCGTGACGGAGCCCGTGCTGGTCGCCGTGGCGTTCGTCAGCTGAATGGTCAACGTATTCGCTGTCGCCACGATCGACGACACCGCAGGGCCCGCGCCGGCCGTCGGGTTGTTGACGATGGTGCCCATGCAGACCGAGGCGGTAGTGATGCCGGGATCGGTGATCGAGACCGAGAGGTTCGCGTTGCCGGCGACGGTCGCGGCGGTGAACGACGCGATACCGCGCTGGACAAAAGAGGAAAAGACGAGCGGGCCGGGCGACGCCACCGAGCCGCTGGAGTAGCTGCCGAGCGATACTGCCGCGTTCGGCTGCGCCGCATATCCGCCCAGGCCCGTCGCATTGCCGTTGAGCTGGTTGATCAGCGCGTTGAGCGTGCCGACGATCTGCGACGGCTCGCTGTACTGCGAGGTGGCCGGCAGGGGCGGGACGCCACCGGCGATCGCCGCGGAGGCGAACAGGAAGGCAAAAAGGGCGGCTGCGAGCTTCTTCATGTCGGATCTCCGGAACGGATCGGTTGACGGTAGCAGGTAAAGGAACCGGGTGCAAACCCTAGAATTTGATGGCTTTTAGAACGGTGTAGACAGGCTGCAGCAGGAAAGGCGTTGAGCTGCCACCCTGTGCATTGAACACGGCGGTCGTCACCGGACTCGGGCCAACCAGCGTACCGCCGCTGCCCGTACCGCCTATATTAACAGACCCACCCGTGGGCGCTTGAACCAGTTGCCCAACACCGCCATTCAGAACTGTGGTGATGCTGCTGACAGAGGGCGTATAAGCAGGCAAATTGGCTACCACAATCTGTTGGTTTGCCACACCGCACTTGCTGCCGACCGATCCGGGGTTTGCGCATGCTGGACCCGCAATCGTTATGCCGCCGGTATCGATACCCATCGCCAGCCGGCCGTTCGCGTTGGGCACGTTGAAGGTCGTAGCACAGTCCCCCTGTGGCTGCGGCCCGATCGTCAATGTCGTGGCGCCATTGCCCGAGGCGTTGTTGTTCAGCACGATCGACAACCCGCCACCGGGGATGCTGGTGATCTGGGAATTGCAGATCACGTTGTTGCCCCCGACGTACCAGCCGACCTGGAACAGGCCACTGTTGGGGACACTGACCGTGGGGTTGCCGTTAGTCGTGGTCGCCGCGACCCCCGCGACCGCCATGCATGCGAACAGGTTCGGGAAGCCAGTGCGAGAAACCGTTTGCCCGTTCTCCGACAGATAGCCATTCGGGGTCGACACGCCCTGATAGTCGATCTCGGTGCATGGCTGCACGAAGGCCGTCACGGGCGCAGCATCCAGGAGCTCCCAGTTGACGCCGTCATAATAACCGAGCGTCACCTGGTTCTGCACGATCTCACCGCCGGACAGGCTCGACACGCCGGTCGCCGTGTGCGTCACCACATTGGTTGCAGGCGTGCTGTTAACTGTCCACGTCACGGGGCCGGTGTTGGTGCTGCCTGTCGGCGCCATGAAGTAGACGATGACGCCAGGGGTCAACGTGAAATTACTGGGACTGAGCCCGCTGATCGTGTAATTGCTCGGAGACCCCGCAGTGTAGGTCGCCTGCCCCGACCCGGTGGTGTAGATCCAGGACCCGCCCTGCGACGGCGGCAACGGCGTGGTCAGACCGAGGATGGACGTGATGTCGGTGTTGGCGCCAGCCGCCGCCGCGCGCGTCAGGCAGGTGACGATCGCGTTGTAGTTGGCCATCACCTGGGTGGCGTCGGCCGGCGTGCCGTTGGTCAGAACGAATGGCAGTGAGCAGGTGACGTTCGCCGACGCGACTGTCGACCACAACGCCAGCAGCGTGCCGAGCAGGAGCTTCTTCATTGGTTGACCCCTTGCAGGTAGCCGAGTGTCTGATAACGCAGGTGCAGCTTGCCGATCTTGATGCCCGCGCCGCTGGTGCCCGTGGCGACGATCGCCAGTCGCCGGAAGACCAGCGGGAAGTGCCACTGTAGCTGCCTCGAAAACAGGGCGTTGATGACGCTCTGCCACAGCGCGTTGCCCCACTGGAACGCGCCCCACAGTGTCGTGGCACCCTGTGCTGACACCGTGATGGAGTCGATCACCTGCCCGGTCTGGGTCTGCGCCGACACCTGCACGGGCAGGCCGGCCGCGAGCGCGAGATAAAGCGTGGTCTCGATCATGGCCACCTCAGACATTTCGTCGGTGTCGGGCAGCATCGGCGTTGCGAACTGCCACGATAACTGGTTGCCGTTCTCGACGAACGTGCTGTTCGTGAACTGCGTGGAGTCACTCTGCCACAACGATGCCGGTGTGTTCTGCAGGACGACGATGAACGTATTGGCGTAGGACTGCATCAGCTGCGCAGCCTGGGTATGCGGTCCGCTCCACAGCTTGCGAACGAAGTCGTACCACCATTGCTGCTGCAGCTGCTCGGTGCTGCTGCCGTTCTGCACCTGGATGCGATAGATCCCGTTGTTGTAGGCAGCGCAGACACGTGATGGCACGAGGACATTGATAAACGGCACGATGACACCCTCGCCGCTGATCCCGATTGGGTCGCTCACGCGCGCGTCGAAGTCGATGGTGCGGATGCCGTCGGGCGCCATGAAGGCGATGCCCTTGGACGTCGTGGCGATCGACAGCGGCGCCACCGTCCCGGTCGCGACGTTGAGGGAGTTGATCGCCAGTGTCGTCAACGAGGGGTCGCCGGTGACCTGATAGATGTTGGTCGAGCCCTTGAAGACCATGAGCGACTGGATGATGCCGCCGAGCTGGTTCTCCAGCGGCAGGGGCGCGGCGCAGGTCAGCGGGATGTTGTCGCCGAAGGTGATGATCTGGTTGGCGTTGGTGATGTTCAACGCGTTGAGCTGATCCGACATGTACGCAGCCGGCTGCGCGCTCGGTGGGTTGCACAGGAAGTAGCAGCGGCCGTTGTAGTTGGACACCCACTGTGGTGGGCAGATCAGCGCGTTGGTCGTCGTGTTGGTCGCGGTCCAGGTCAGCGCCGCCGGGTTGGAGATGTTGAGCACGCCGAAATAGGCGCCGCCCGCACCACTGAAACCCGGGTGCGCGAAGATGATGTCGACGCCGATCAGGTCCATGTTCGGCGGCGTCCATGCTCCCGACGTCTGCACGCTGACCGGCGTGTTGGCGTTGCTCACGCCCGCGATCGGCAGGAACACGCCCAGCAGCAGGTCATAGGCGAACGGTTGGTCGTGTCCGGGGTTCAGCTGAGTCCCGACCATCCCATAGATTCGGGTGCCGATCACCTTTATGCAGGAGATGAAGGTTGCGCCGAGGAAATTGGGACCGATGAAGCCCGTCGAAAAACCAGTGGAGAAACCCGGCGCATTGGTGACCAGGGAGGCGAGCTGCACCGCGGCCGGACGACACTGCCAGAGATCCTTGGTCGTGGGGTCGGGGATCAGGTCCTGCAGCGCGGCCATCGCACCCGAAGGCGCGCTGGAGGCGTCAAGCGTGTCGGAAGCCCCTGATGGAGACCATGTGAGGGGCTTCCCTGGTAGCGGGCTGTTCATCCATGCCTTGTATCAGTATTTCAGGCTGGTGCCTACGCGGACCATGTTTGATGGCTTGACGCATTGGCCGGAAGCAAGGCAGACGGAATTGGTGGCGTTCATCTGCCATCCCGCCCAGACGTCGAGGTCGACATTGTTCGACAGCCGGGTCAGGATGCCTGTCCCGACGATCGGCGCCAGCACCCAGTTATGCCCGGTGGCGGACGCGGTGAGAACGCCAAAATCCTGCTCGACCAGACCTGCGAACAGATAGCCGTTCCCGGGCGACGCTGTGATACCGGCGGGCAGAACGGGGAGGGACGGAAGGGCAGGAAAGTTGAGGTTGGGGAAGATGTTCAGCAAGTTGTTGATCGGGGAGCCCACGCCGATACGCTCGATAAACACTCCAGGTCCACTGAATGACAGCCCGCTGGTGCTGCCATTCAGATTGGAAAAACCGCCCTGGCCCTCCGCGAACCAGAACGCGTTGGTGGCGAACGGACAGGTATAGCCGACGATCGCGTCAATGTCGCCCTGCACGACCTGCGTGCCGGCCGGCGCACCGCTGACCGCTCCGGCGTTGCCACCGGTCCCGATACCGTAATAAAAGCCGCACTTCGTCGGGTAGCCGGCGGTCAGCGCCGCGGCTGCCTTGGTCGCGAGATCGGCCGCGTGCGCCACCGGAGCGATGAGCAGCGCGGCAATGAGTAAGAGCTTCTTCATGGGATGTCCCCTGGTTGATGAAGCCCGCAGGCTACGCGCTGCCGCTCAGGCTGGCTGTGCCTTTGTGGCAACATCCTGCAACTTATTGGCCGCGTTGATGGCTGCCACCGGCATCGTGGCCTCAACCTTGGCGACCGCTGCCGCGGCACTGCCCGACTGAACGTGCACGACGCCAAGGTTGGAATAGATCGACACTGCCCACGGGATAAGCAGGGGTGCCAACCCCGTCGCGATGGCAGTGATGGCCCCCGCATCGGTGGGCGTCAGCCAGCCTTTGCCACCAGCGTAAGCAAGCGCAGCGACGAACGCGATACGCAATTGACCCATGACAAAATCGTAGGTGAAAGTCGGTGCTCCGTTCATGTCCAGCTCCTAGTTGTAAATGCCTCCGAAGAGGGCGCCGCCGGCAGTGTTGCCAGGGAAGTAATTAGCTCCTCCCCCGCTTGTCTCCATGTCGGAATTGTTCTGAATCGAATACCGCTGCCCCGTGGCTGACCCGCTATAGGTCATACTTGCAAAGTTTCCGACAGCTACCGAGTACATCAGGACTGTGTTGACGAATGCCGGAGTCCCGGTGACGGTCGCGGTGGCCGTAACAGCATTCTCGATATAGCCTCCGTTATGCATATAAATGTGTCGTGCCCCGC
>Ga0187869_10002720_pt1 | contig 13695 bp, 22 predicted proteins | sample June2016WEW_13_1_2_FD_132972 | JGI IMG/M metagenome (GOLD analysis project Ga0187869, IMG submission 132972) | Peatland microbial communities from SPRUCE experiment site at the Marcell Experimental Forest, Minnesota, USA - June2016WEW_13_100 | ecosystem: Environmental > Terrestrial > Soil >...
CAAGACGATGAAGGGGCTTCGCGTCCTGGCCGGCTGCGAGGTGGACATCCGGGGGGACGGGACGCTGGACTTCCCGGACGAGATCCTCCGGCAGCTCGACCTCGTGCTGGTCTCGGTCCACTCGCGCTTCAAGATGACCCAAGAGGAGATGACGGCGCGGATCGTGCGGGCCGTGCGGCACCCCCTGGTCCACCTGCTGGCCCATCCCACCGGACGGCTCATCGGCGAGCGCGGCGCCTACGAGGTGGACATGGAGGCGGTGCTCACCGCGGCCCGGGCGGCCGGGGTGGCAGTCGAGATCAACGCCTCGCCGTCGCGGCTCGACCTGAACGATCTGCATGCGCAGCGGGCCAAGGAGCTGGGGATTCCCGTCGTGATCAATACCGACGCACATACCGTCCCTCAGTTGGACAACATGCGCTTCGGCGTTTCGGTGGCGCGGCGTGGTTGGCTGACGCCCAAGGAGGTTCTGAATACCTGGCCGGAGAGACACTTGCTGTCGTGGCTGGAGAAGAAGCGGTCCCGGGCCTGATGGATTGACGGACCCGAAAGTAGGGGAGACGGTGAGCGGATAGACCATGGCGGTTAAAGTCGGGTGCTGCGGTTTTTCCATGGCGAGAGCCGAATACTACCGGCGGTTTCCCGTGGTGGAGATCCAGCAGACCTTCTACAACCTGCCGCGGATTGCCACGGCCGAGCGGTGGCGGCGCGAGGCGCCCACCCGCCACTCGCGGAATGGGTCGGCCGGCTTCGAGTTTACCATGAAGGCCTGGCAACTCATCACCCACGAGGCGTCGAGCCCGACGTACCGGCGGCTGCGCAAGGCAATCCCCGAGGCGGAAAAGGGTCTATACGGAGGTTTTCAGCCGACCGAACTTGTGATGAACGCTTGGAGCGGGACGGCGGCGTTTGCCCGGGCCCTGCGGGCGAGCGTGATCGTCTTCCAGTGCCCGCCGCGATTTACGCCCATGCCGACGCACGTGGAGAATTTGCGGAAGTTCTTCCGCACGATTGACCGCGCGGGCTTCGTGGCGGCGTGGGAGCCGCGGGGCGACTGGCCGCCGGATCTGGTCCGGGGACTGTGCGCGGAGTTGGGGCTCGTCCACGTGGTAGATCCCTTGAAGCAGCGGCCGCAGAGCGAGGGGTTGCGCTATTTCCGCCTTGACGGGGTGACGGGCTACCGGTATCTGCACACCGACCAGGACCTCCAAGCTATCCTGGAGCAGTGCGACGCCGAAGCCCCGACTTACGTGCTCTTCAACAACCTGTTCATGGGGGAAGACGCCCTCCGCCTCCAGAAGCTGCTGGCCCGGCCGGCCCTGCGGTCCGTTCGGTTGGCCCGCCAGCGCGGCGCGTGACGGGGCGAGGATTCCTATGAGCCGCCACGAGGCCCGCTGCCGGATCGGAACCAGCGGCTGGAATTACCCACATTGGTCCGGGATCTTCTACCCGGAGGGGATGAAGCCAGCCGCCTGGCTCCAGCACTACGCGCGGTACTTCGTCACGGTGGAGGTCAATAACACCTTCTACCGCCTTCCGAGCCCGGAGGTCTTCATCCGCTGGGAAAGGGGTGCCCCACCCGGCTTCACCTTTGCCCTTAAGGCCAGCCGGTTCATCACGCACGTGAAGCGCCTCCTGGAGCCGGAGCGGTTCGCGGCCGAGTTCCTCCGCCGGGCGGCCGGGCTGCGGGGGAAGCTCGGTCCGATCCTATTCCAGATGCCGCCATCCGGACGGGCCAATCTGGCGCGCCTGTGCCTCTTCCTCGAGTATCTCGCACACCAGAGGATCCTCCCGGGCGTGCAATTGGCCTTCGAATTCCGCGAGCCGAGCTGGCTGGTTTCCGACGTGTTCGCTGCCCTGGAGAAGGCCAATGCCGCCTTGTGTCTGGCGGATTGGCCGGACCTCACCGTCGAGGGGCCGATCACGGCCGACTTCGTGTATATTCGCCGTCACGGTGCCGGAGACCTCTACGCAGGGAGTTACTCTCGCGCTGCGCTCCGTCGCGAGGCGGACCGAATCCAAGGATGGCTCGGTGACGGCCGAAGTGTGTACGTCTATTTCAACAACGACGCCAACGCCCATGCCGTGGCAAACGCCTTGACCCTCAAGGAACTCTTGGGTTAAGGTGCTCCCCGGTTCTGCCAGCTATGGAGCGCTGAGAACCTCGCCCACCCAAGGTCCACGATTGTCGGGAAGGAGTGCACCATGCCAACCTTCACCACCCGCCCCGTTGTCATGGGCACGCGCGGGGTCGTCACATCCGGACATTATCTGGCCACCGCCGCGGGCTTCCGCATCATGGAACAGGGCGGGAACGCCATCGACGCGGCGGCGGCCATGTGCTTCTGCCTGAACCTCCTCGAGCCGCAGAGCAACGGGATCGGCGGGGAGGTGCCGACGCTCGTCTACTCAGCCAAGGAGAGAAAGGCCTTCGCCATCTGCGGGATGGGATGGTCGCCGAAGGCCCTCACCATCGCGTGGTGCCGCGAACACAATATCGACCTCATCCCCGGGGATGGATACCTCCCGGCGTGCGTGCCGGCGACGGTGGACACCTGGGCAACGGCGGTGGCCCGCTTCGGGACGATGAGCTTCGCCCAGGTACTGCAGCCCGCCATGGAGTTGGCCGAAAGCGGCTTTCCGGTGTACGAGGGGCTGCACGCCAGTCTCACCGCCAATGTGCGGAAGTTCAGCGAGCGATACCCCACGACCGCCGAGATGTATTGTCCCAAGGGGCGCGTCCCCGAGGTGGGCGAGGTCCTCCGCAATCCCGACTGGGCCAATGTCCTCAGGACGATGTGCCAGGCCGAGGCGGCGGCCCGCCACAAGGGGCGCGTCGCCGGGATCGAGGCGGCGCGCGACGCCTTCTACAAGGGCAAGATCGCCGAACGGATCGTGGATTTCATTGCCAAGAACCCGGTCGAGGATGCCACCGGCGTGGCGCACACCGGCCTGCTGTCCCTGGAAGACCTGGCGGAATGGCACGCGACGATGGAGGAACCGGTGAGCCTCCGCTACCGCGGCCTTGATGTCCACAAGTGCCCGCCCTGGACCCAAGGGCCGGTCTTCCTGCAGCACTTGGCCATCCTGGAGGCGTATGACCTCAAGTCCCTGGGACACAACTCGGCGGAGTATCTGCACCCGCTGATCGAGTCGGCCAAGCTGGCCTTCGCCGACCGCGAGGCCTACTACGGCGACCCCCTCTTCGACGCGGTGCCGCTCCCCGTGCTGCTCTCGAAGGAATATGCGGCGAAGCGACGCGGCCTCATCGGCGAGGAGGCCTCGTATGAGATGCGCCCCGGCGATGCAGGTCGGGGCGTCCCGACCTACGCCACCTTCGACGTGGCGGGGGACAATCGCCGCGCCCTTCAGATCGCGGGCCGCTCGGTCCGAGAGTTGGGCCTGGGGCACGCTCACGTCGGGGACACCACGCATCTTGACGCCGTGGACCGCGAGGGCAACATGGTGGCCGCCACACCCAGCGGCGGCTGGATCGGCGACTCGCCGGTCATCAAAGGCCTGGGCTTCCCCCTCGGGACCCGGGGCCAGATGTTCTACCTCAATCCGGAGCGACCCAACGCCCTGGCGCCGCGCAAGCGCCCCCGAGCCACCTTGACGCCTTCGCTCGTCACGAAGGCCGGGGAGCCGTTCATGGTGTTCGGGACGCCGGGCGGTGATGGCCAAGACCAGTGGACCCTGCAGTTCTTCCTGAACTATGTGGAGTTCGGCATGAACATCCAGGAGGCTTTGGACGCGCCCACCCTCCACTCCATCCACTTCCCCTCGTCGTTCTACCCCCGACAGGCCTACCCCGGCCGCGTGGAGGCGGAGAACCGAATCCCCAAAGAGGTCATCGCGGCCCTGGAGCGCCGCGGCCACGAGGTCGGTCTTCTCGACGGGTGGGCGAATGGGAAGGCGATGGGGATTCGCTATGACAAGGACCGCGGCATCATCCTGGGCGGGGTGTCCCCCCGGCGGCTCATCGGCTACGCCCTGGGCTGGTAGGGGAAGAACGGAGCGGCCCAGTGAACACACCCCGCCAAGCTACTGGCGCTGGCCGCCTCGATTGAGATGGAATTCTTACAGGGGAGAAACGGGCTAATTCTGACGGGTAGTTACGGGGATTGGCTCCAGTGAGGGTGCGCCTGGGGTGCGTTTGGGTGCGTCCAGAACGGCCTCGGGATCGTCCAGCCGGTCCACGGCCTGCCGGTTCGCTCCGGGGATCAGGTGGCCGTAGGTGTCCACGGTCTGCTTGATCGTGGCATGGCCCGCCTGCTTGCTCACATAGGCCGGGGATTCCCCCTGCATCAAGAGCAGACTGACCCACGTATGCCGGAGTTGATGGGGTCCCCGGTGGCGAAGCCCGGCCAGGACCAAGAGGGGCCTCCACACCCTCCGCGCCCAGGTGTCATAATCCAGCGGCTTCCCGTTCGGCCCCCCAAAGACCCACGGGCTCAGGGGCTTCCCTTGCACCGTGGCTTCTAGGATCCGCACGTCCAGATGCTCCCGGAGGGCGGCCCGGAGTTGGCCGCTCATGTCCACAAGCCGGCCCTTGCCGTTCTTGGGGGTAGAGAGCCGTCGCTTGGTATAGCCCCGGCGTACCCGGATCAGGCTCCGCTCGCAGTCCAGGTCGTCCCGCGACAGAGCCGAGGCTTCGCCGATCCGCAAGCCGGCCCGGGCCAGGGTGAGCGTGAAAGGGTACTCCGTGGGGAAGCGATCCCGGCATGTCGCCAGTAGGTGCCGGAGTTCTTCTGCCGTGAACGGGTCCAGGCGCTCCGTGGGCGTGGTCTCCCGGCTCCCGACGAATCGCCCCACGCGAGACACGGGATTTGCCGGGATCAGCCCGTCATCCACGGCAGCGGCGAACATGGCCCGGAGGGGGACCAAGACCGTCCCGACCGTCCGGGGGTTCAGAGGCTTCCCGTCAATCCGGCAATTCCCGCCCGTCAGTTTCTCGGCAATCAGGGCCTTGATGTGGGAGCGGGTCACGGTCCCGAGGGGAAGATCCCCCAGGGTGGGGTAGGCATGCAGGGTCAGAAAGCGGGTGTAGTTTTCCACCGTGGCCGGCTTGCAGTTCACAGAAGCATAGATGGTCAACCAGCGGTCCCCGTACTCCCGAACGGTCAGGGGCCGCTCGGCCCGGTCCAGGATGGAGGAATCCCCGAGGGCCAGCTTCGCCTGAATCTTGCCGGCGGCCTCCCTCGCGGCCTTTCGCCCGACTTCGCCCGGACCGATGCGCTTGGACGTGCGCCGGCCCTGATGATTCACAAAAACCCACCAGGCTCCGCTTTTCTCTCGGACCTTGGCGCCCATGACTTAGCCCTCCTGCTTCGCCAGGAATTCCCGAATCGCCCGCCGGATTAGCTCACTGACCGTCACGCGATGCGTCTCTCGCTTTCGCAGGATCACGGCCAGCCGAGACAACCGCTTGTAATCCGTGGGGTCCAGGTACACCTGAGTGCTTTTCAGCGTCGGCATGGCGTCTCCCTTCGTCAAACAACATATATCAGGTTGCTATACGTGTCAAGCACAATCGGCAAACTACCGGCGGATTTCTGCAACCACCTCATTTACAAGGCGGTCCAGGTCGGGCGTGTACCGGAACCGCTGCATCCAGGTGTCGAAGTCGGAGCGGCGCACGAGGATCTTCCCGGTGACGGTCTGCCGCTTCCCCGCCTTGGTGACAATGACATGAGGATCGCGCAGCCTATAGCAGGGCAGGGGATGAGCCGGGTCGACCAGGTAGGTGCGGAGGGAGCGGACCGACAGCCCGGAATACTTGCTCAGTGCCTCCAGGTTGAGGAAGGGGTCCAGGTCCGTCTGAATTGTCACCGCCTCGATCGTGCGCATGGTGGCTTGTGAGATTGCCCCAGGTTCACCGTCATGAACGGCTGTTGTTTCGGAGCTGGTTCAACAACTCTCTGGCCTCACGAAAGAACTGGCGAACCTCGCGCCGCTGCTCCCGCGCTTCCTTGCAAAAATTTCCGCTCTTCCAGTGGGCAGCCCGGATCTTGCCTTGGGGAGTTCGCGGGCCGGTGCTGGCGCCCCCGTGCATCCGACAGCGGCCGTTCCTCATACCCCAGTTTTTACAGGGGGTTCCCCCCGTCCGGGTCTTCGCACCGCAGCGGCGTGCATGGGGTTCGATTTGAGTTTGTTTCATTCCCCCCTCTCCCCCTCCCCCCCTGGTTTGTGCTCCACGATCGCCACGGCCACCTGGCCGGCGGCGTTCACCTGGACGTGCTCGACGGTGACTGTCTGTCTGCCCTTGTTCCGGTAGTTGCCCAGGGCCTCCACCTGCAGGATGTAAAGGCGCAGAAAACGCGCGCCCTGGGCGAGAATTTCCTTGTCCCGTTCTACATTCCGTGCGTCTGCCCACCCCAGGATGCTCATCGCCATGTGGTGCGTCAGGACCATTTGTGCGGCCAGCATGCCCAACACCGGGTCCCGCGTTCCGATCCCTTTCAGCAGCTCGCGAGCTTCCTGGTCGGTATTACCAGGGACTCCTGCCTCAGCAGCTAGAAGACGGGCGATCCGGTTCTCAAGGGTTCCAGGCCGTTCAATGGGCGGTGGGATCTCTGGCACAGTCGCGCCGAGCTCGTCCACGGGGGCAATCGGCACCGCCTCTGGAGCCGCAGAGCGGACGGCCGGAAGCGTGGGCGATTTCTTCCCCGATTTGATCTTCGATCTCACCTTTCCGCCTCCGCATCGGGGCGCCGGGTTCGGCCCCGGGCACGCCAGCCCGGGACCAGGTTGACGCTCACCGCCTCGAGGATCCTCATGCCGTACCTTCGGCCAGCTTCTCCTGGCAGGAACGACAGGCTCCCGACAGTTGCTCAGGATGGGTAAGCGGGGCGCCGCAGAAGTCGCAAAGCGCGAGCCCGCGCCATTCAGGTTCCGGGAGATCGCTGCCCTGGCTTGGGGTCCCTTCGGCCATGCCTCCCACGCGCTTTTTATGGGGTACCGTCCGCATGGAATCTCAGCCGTGGCCGATCAAAGGTCACGGTGACCTCACCCTCCAGCCCATGTCGGTTCTTCGCCAGCGTGAACGTCACGGGGAGCTGCGCCCGCCTCCGGCCTTCCTCAGCGGTCCACAAGAAGCACACCGCGTCCGCTTCTTGTTCAATCTCGCCGCTCTCCCGGAGGTCCGAGAGCTGCGGTCTCGGGACGCTCCGGTTCTCGACCGCCCGGTTCAATTGACACACCGCCAGGATAGGAATGCGGAGGTCCTTGGCGATCGCCTTGAGCCCCCGGGCCACCTCGCCCACCTCGAGGTTTCGTGTTTCCTTCCGCCCGCCGGATACCTTGCCAATGTGGTCCAGGACCACCAGGCGGATCCCGTAGCTCGCCCGGGCCGCCCGGATCTGCCCCACGATCGTGCCGAGGCCTGGGGCCCCTGCGTCGGAGACGTACAGGCCGGAGGTGGCCAGCCGCTCCACGGCGGACACGGCCAGGGTCTCGGTCTGGACCGCGTAGAGGGTTTTCCCGGTGTGGATGGCCAGGATGCGCTCGGCGATCTCCCGGGCGGTCTGCTCGAGGCTGAGGAAGAGACACGGCACCGCGGGCGTGGCCAGGGCGTGCCGGACCAGGATCCCGCACGCGAGGGCCGTCTTGCCGATCCCCGGCCGGCCCGCGATCACAACCAACCTACCCTCGGCGATGACCGGGAGAGGTCTGTCCAGAATGTCGAAGCCGGCCTCGAGGGTAAGGGGTGGGTTCTCCCTGTCCAGCGTCGCCGCCACCTGTGCCGGCGGGAGAATGTCGCTGCCTCGCCCCGCTTGTGTCGCTCCGAACAGAATAGCCTCGGCCCTGGCGCGGGACTCCTCCAAAGTCTCCTGCTCCCCGTAGCCGGCCTCCGTGATTTCCGCGCCGGCCCGGATAATCCGCCGCCGCTCGGCCTTCTCGCGGAGAATCCTTGCATGGTGCGGCCAATTTGGGAGGGGTGGGCCGTCCACGAGCCGACCGAGGTAGTCGCTGCCTACCTCCAACATCTTCCCGCGCCGATCCAGTTCCTCAGATACGGTGTGCACGTCGCAGGCGATACCGCGATTGACGCACCGGACACCGGCCTCGAAGATCCAGCGTGCTTGATCCCCGAAGAACACATCGGGGGAGAGGGTGGCCGTCAGGCTGGCCGCCGCCTGCTCGTCTTGGAGCATGGCCTGTAAGACTATCGACTCCAGGTCGGGACTGTGCGGAGGGATTCGCTCATTCATAGGTCACCCCGCGCTTTCAGGACTCCGAGCTCATTAAACGCCAACCGGAAAGCTGGGATGGAGTAGTCCCCCAGGTCCCGCGTCCGTTTGGTCCCGTAGGTGAGAAAGGCCAGCATCCTGGCCCGCACCTCTTCGACGCCGGACGCGGTGATCATGTCGTGCAGGATCTTCTTGTCCCGGGAGAAGGTTGCCAGGTAGTGCGTCCCCCACTTCTTTTCGAAGAGGGCTCCGAATTCGGCCAGGAGGGTGTCCGTCTCGGGGTGGGTCTTCCGGGGTTTCTTCCCTGGCCCGGGTCCCTTTTCACCCCCACCAGCCGATGCCGGAGGTGCATCGGCAAGATCCTTCTTCCCTTCTTCCCTTCTTACGTTATGGTTATCGCTTGGTTGCCGCTTGGTTACTGGTAGGTTCCCTTCTTGGTTCTCCTGGTCCTCGCCCCCCTGGTAAATAGGCCAATTCACTATCTCAATCAGCGTGCATCGCTTGGTTGATATCTTGGTTGTAATTGAGCCGATGCGTTCAAGGCTCCTTAAAGCATCTCGGACCACTTGCCGGCCCACAACCGCCGCCTCTGCCAGGTGAGGCTGGGAAGTAACGAAGCTCCCGGCGGGGATTTCCACCCGTTCTTTCCCATCCCACCATTCCCCGGGCTTGAAGTTCGCAAGGGCAAGGCAGGCGATCCAAACCTTGAGCTGCCCGGGAGACAACCGCCACACGGGATGTTCGAGCATGGCCCGCCAGAGCTTGATATAGCCGTTCATGGCCGGCCCCTCTGCGCCAGGATCCGGCCCACCTCGCGGGCAATCGCCGCCCGGTCACGACGTCCGAGGTCCTTCGACCGGGTCCACCGCCGGAATGCCCCCGCCCGGTCTGCCGCTCCGAGGCGCACGAACCAGGCCAGGAATTTCTCGGCCTGCTCCGATGCGGCGATGCCCCGGTTCCTGCTCACGGGTTCGCCCCCTCGCGCCGCCGGAGTGCCTGGGCCCTCTTCCATCGCCTGCCGAGCCGGAGCCCTCGGATATATTCCCGCTCGGGCAAGAGCAAGATGCACCTCTTTCCCAGCGGGATGCAGACGAGGCCCGGGGGCACGGCGCCGGCGGCCTCGGGGGCAGGGCGCACCGGGGCTTTGCAAGGTGCACTCATCGGCGCCCCCCGAAGTTGTCCACGGCTCGGCGCAGGCGGAGCCAGACCTGGTGGTGCTGGCCGACAAGCTGGCGCTCGGGACTCTGCAAGAGGCGCTCGGCCTCGTCCGGGGAAATATCTACGGTGAAGAAAACGAGGTTCCCGCGACGAGCGGAAGGGGTCGGTTGGTAGCCCTTGAGGGCGAGAAACGCGAGGTCAAGAAGGTCCGGGGTGTCGAACGCCATGTTCTTTCCTCTTGCTGTCGTTATGATCTGCTTTGCTCTACATCCCTCGGCGCGCTCCCTCGTGGTGGCTTCTCATCGCTCCGCCTACGGCCCCAAGATGGGGATCGGCTCTTCAGCAGGCGGCACCGGCTCACTCGACCAGCCCCCCGATCCAGGTGGGTAGATGTAAGTCGTCGTGGTTTGCGTTAGGTTAATGCCAGGTACCGCCTGTGGAGGCACCTTGTTCCGGGCCTGGATGGCGGCCGGCACCGTCTCCGTCGGCACGTTCGCCTTCTCGGTTTGATCGGTGATCTGCGGCTCCGCGCTCACCGGGGCCACCGCGAGTTGGCCCATGAGGATCTGCTCCAGGACGATCGTGAGCCGCAGGCCGAAGCGCGTCTTGTAGTCCTCCACGGGGCGGAGCGTCTGGATCAGCATGTTCGAGTACATGTTCAGCCTGGTGATGAGGACCAGCGGGTTCCGCCGCGCCTGAATGGCCAGGAACGTCCCGTAGGCCGAGACGCTCTTCGACGGGTCGCTGGAGTAGTCGCTGGGGTTGTATCGGTCGAGAACGTCCGACATGCCGACCTCGAGGGTGACCCTGGCTGGCATGAGGTACGCATGGTCCGAGATGGACCCCCCCGGCGCGCTGTTGTCGGAGGACACCTGGACGGGGTGCCGGGTGATCACCATCTCCTGGTAGTGTTCCGCCCGGAGGACCGCGTCGAAGAAATAGACCACGGGGGAGTGGGTCTCCGAGACGGCGTATTCCACCAGGGCGTAAAGCTGAGGCTGTCTCCACTGCGGCGGACGGTAGGTCATGTCACTCCCTCCGGGCCGGCTCGCGGTTCGCCCTCATCGCTCACTAGCCCCGACACACGCCAGTTCGTCGGCGGGCGCCACACGGCGGGCCCGGAACCATTCCGCCAACTCCTCTGCGTCGTACACGATGCGCCGACCCACGCGGTAGTGGGGAATGGCCCGGTCACGTGTCAGCTTACGCACCGTGAACTTGCTTACTCCGAGCACTTCCCCAGCCCCTCGATCATTGACTTTTGGCATGCTGTTATCCCCCTGTGCCGTTGGTTGCTTTCCCGTCTACTGCCACAGATGATAGGGCATGATTCGATTCTCTTGCAAGAAAATGTTGCACCAACGGATAAGATGCTCTATACTGACCGTAGGCGTTGCACCACGATCAGAGGAGGCCAGAGACATGAAAAGGGGCAATCGGAGACGAAAGCTTGCGGCGATGCCACCCGATGGCCAGGGATTTCCCCCCTTACTGCCCGCCGAACAGGCCGTCAGATGGCTCTTGGAGTTCGAGAAGGCGGACTTGGGGCACTCTTCCCCGGCGCGCTTGGAAGAGATTGAGGCCGGCGCCTCGCGTTTCCTGGTCTGGTCGATGGCCGCGGGCTGGCCCCCCGAGACAAAGGGCTTCGGGCTGAAAAGCCTCCGCCGCTTTCAGGAAGCGACCCGCCAAGGTTTCAGGGGGTACTTTGAGAATCCGCCGTTCGGGTGGACCTATCGGGTAACCGTGCGGGGGGGTGTGTGGTCGCCGGGTGCCCTGTCTTCGGAGGGTGTCAGGTACGACTACTCACAATATGAACTGGCAGACGGACCCGAGATTGAGATTTTCTCCTGGCGGGCCGCACAGTATCTTCGTGTGCTGCATCGGCCCCTCCGCCGGTGCGCGCGGCCGGAATGCCGGCGGCCGTTCCTGCCAACCGGCCGACAAACGTACTGCACGCGCCGGTGCTCGGATACCGTGCGCCTCGCCCGTTTCCGGGGGAAGCTCGCCCAAGATCTCGAGCAGCGGGAAGCCTACCTATATCGCCGCAAGCTCGCTCGGAAGGGGACCTAGCGATTGACACGCGGAAGAAGGACCAGGCGCCCCGGGGGCTGTTCCGCCATCCTTGGGGCGAGTGGGGGATCTGGTACGAGTGAGGGGCAGGGCACGTCCACACTGGTCGTCGCCCCACCCGTTAAAAAGTCGGATCGGCCTTCCGGTCAACGCGGCGGGCCAGCCCCCAGCCATCTACCAGGAGACGGTACCCGCAGGCAGGCCCCTCTGGCGTCGTGTCCTTGGCCGCCTCGGCCACCCGGCCAAAGATCATCACCATGCCCCCGGGGTGCACTTGCGACAGGGCGGGTCGCAGTCCGTCGTGGAGATTGAGAATGATCATGTTCTTCTCCGGGTTCGGACAGCCCCCGGCCGGGTGCATGGTAATCGTGTTGAACTCGACGTCGATCTCATCGGCCGTGCCCATAATGGAGAGCGTCTTCGCCCCGCTCAACGCGGCTTCGACCTCGTTCGTGTGGCGGTCGGTCATCAGCGCTTCTGCGTCCACGCTCACGTCCGTCTCCGTAGACTCCGTGCCTACGAAGCTGACGGCCCAAGTGCTGCCTGCTTTTGTCTCCGCAGGAGATCGCGGGTTCACGGCGCCCGGACTCGTGCCTGACGTGCCGGCATGGCTTGTGGCTTCGGGAACGGGAGGGCTGTTCGGAGAGGGGGAAAAGTGGTTCCAGGCGTAGTAAACGACAACAAGGAGTATGATTAGAAGCAACCCGACGGCTCGCGCGCGCTGTTGCGCCGGCGTCATGGCGGCCCACATATTCGCGCGCTTGGTTTCTCCGCAGACCGTACACCGCTTCGGGTAGAACGGCAGGACCAGGAGCCAGAGGCCGAACGTCAGGATCACCGCGAAGAAGGTACCAAATCCCAGGGCCCGTTTGTGGCCCGTGCGCTTCCCGCAGTTCACACACTGCAGCATTTCCATGGCGGGCCTCTTTTCTACGCCCCCCGAGAGACCCCGGCGGGCGCCCCCCCCCGGGAGGGCGGAGGGGGAGCGCTCACCCAAAATCTACGCCTGTCCTGTCCCCGGCTCAATCGAAATCTCGACCAGGCCCGGGAGTGCCTCGCCTGGCCACCGTGGGGGCGCTCTACGCCGGATGAGAGCCACGATCTCAGGGGGGCCCTTATCTCCCTACCTGTCCGCCGCCTCCTCACGCGGCCTTGGCCGGCCGCTTCTGGTTATGGGGATGCAGTGACCGCCGGGCGTCCTCCAGCATTTTGATCATGTTGTGGAGGGTCCCCCATCGGATCGCCCAACCACGGGAGAGATTCGCAGACCTAGCTCGCGCGAGCTTGTGCAGGCAGCGGAGCGCTTTCAGGCCACCATAGGAGTCCGCGACGGTGATCTCCAAGAAGTCGTGATACAGCCGGGCCGCTTTGGGAGAAAGAGGCGGCACGGGTAGAGCGCCATGAGGGGCTTGCGTCGGAGACGTCTTCACGGTGGATCCGGTGCGGATGGGTTTCGGCTTCTCTTTCGCGGTCGGTTTCATCGGTCTTTCCCTCCTCACGCGGCCTTGGCCACCGAGGCCGGTTCGCAGAATGTCTCTCGTGCGTGCGCCTCAGCTACCTCTGCCAGTTCTTTGGCGGAGCGCTCCAGATCGTCCAGGATGATCCATTCGCACCAGTCCTGCTGGTCCTCGTCCTGAAAGGCGATATACTGCCCCTTCATGGCTGCTAGGATTCCCGCCGCCGCTTTCACCCGATCGACGAGGCATTCGATCGTGAGTGCATCGCCATGGAGCTTCTTCGCTGGCACTATCGGCGCGGGCATCGTGCCTTTCTTCGCGTTCTTCATTGCTGCCCTCCTGCCGCGGCCTCCTGGCCCGCCTCTTCGAGAAACCTGAGCTCGCCATAGGCCTCCATCAGCCCCTCGCCGAGAATGCGCTGCAGACAGCCGGCGCCCGTGGTATCCCCGTCGTCCAGGCTCCCCACGTCCTCAAGCAGGGTCCCCAAGGTTTCCAGGGCACAAGCCGTCTGAAAGACCCGCTGTGCCGCCTCGGCTTGGGCCCGCACGATCGCCGGGTCGGAGGGAGATAGAGAAGGGACTTGCTTTGTGGCGGGTTCTTTGGTGCGCTTTTTGGTGCTCATGGCTTCCTCCTTCTCGGGTTGAGAGTTATGGGCCGGGCCTCCGGTCACCCGCCCAGGTGTCGATCGAGCTCCGCCTTCGCCTCCCAGGCGGCCTCCAGGGAAGAGACGAGGGCCCGCCGGATCTCCTGGAGGTCCTGTCGCGCGATCGGGATCCGCCTCCGCCGGCTCAGAGCTGCCCGGCACTTCCCCGAGCAAC
>Ga0187869_10002773_pt1 | contig 13464 bp, 11 predicted proteins | sample June2016WEW_13_1_2_FD_132972 | JGI IMG/M metagenome (GOLD analysis project Ga0187869, IMG submission 132972) | Peatland microbial communities from SPRUCE experiment site at the Marcell Experimental Forest, Minnesota, USA - June2016WEW_13_100 | ecosystem: Environmental > Terrestrial > Soil >...
ACCGCCACGGCTGACCGCAAGATCGAGGCTCTTCGGTCCCATGCCAGCCAGCTCCACGACCCGGAGACTGTTTTCGATCGAGTGCGCGGCCGGCTTGTGGAGCAGGGCGCGGGCATCGGCGTTGCGGCGGCTGAAGGCTATCGCCTTGTCGTGCTCGAGCAGGATCCCGACGACGGTGCCGAAGGCCGGGAAGCACCGACCTCCGACAAGCCCGGGACTTAGCCCGCCCCGGACCATTGCGTCGGAGCGGCGGCTTCAGGTCACCGCGGTCCATCCGGATCTCGCGACCAGCGTCCTTCAAAAGCTCGTCGAGAGCAGGAGCGGTCGAACCCGCGGCCAGTCGTTCCAGAGGTCCGCCAGGGACTCCGCCCTTCGGCCGAGGATGGTGACGAGCTCGCCCAGGGTGAGAGCGGGTGCCCTGAGCCCAATGAATGTGTCTCCCGAGACTCGAACTCCCAGGAAGAGTTGCGCCGCTTCATCTGGTTTGGGCCAGTAGCGGACCCTTGCCGGGAGGAGCCCAGCTTGACCTACGGCCAGGGCCAGGTCCCATTGCGCCGGGACGCGCCCGTCGGCGAAGCCGCCGAAACCATCGTACCGGAAGCCGAGCACGGCGAGGCCTCGCGCGACCTCGCGGGACTCCTCGGGGGTGAACTGGCTCCAGAAGGGTTGTCCTACCGGGAACTCGAAGCAGGCGTCGTCGATGGCCGCAGCAACGACCGAATCTACGAAGATCGACAGGAGCAGCTGCAAGCTGCGCCGAGCCGCTGAGTCCGTGCCGGCCAGCTGTTCGATCAGAACGCTCATGGTTCGGCTATCGCGGCGCATCAGCAGGGTGATGGCCTGGGGATGCGGGGCTCGCAGGTCAATGACCTGCCAGTCGGTCGAGGGCGGGCCCTCGTCGGGGCGTGACCCGGTTTGCGTGGCCGGCGCCGAGGCGGCCGGAGTCTGTGGTGGGGACGTGTCAGTCGACGGCGCCGATCGCGAGCCATCCGACATGACCGCCGGAGCCGACGCCCCCGGCGCTTCGAGCACGGCCGAAGGTACGGTCGAGGCCTCGAGCACAGCGGCATCTTCCCCCGCTGCGGAGGCTTCAAAGGCTGCTGTTGCCGCGCGGCAGGCGTCCATAGCGGCCTCGGCCATCGCGGCACTGGCCTCGGCCAGGTCCGACAGCTTTTCCAGCTGTGATAACAGCGCGTCTTCGGCTTCGCGCTCGTGCCTGACTTGGGCCTGGGCAACGCGGCCCTGAGCGTTGATCTCGTTGATCTGATCCAACCAGGCGATTGCAGCGGCTTCTACCTGGCCCCGAGTCCGCGCCGCAGCAACCGTGGCCCGGAACGATCGATGCGCCTCGTCTTTGGCCTCGTGCGCCGCCGCGGGATCGATGGCAGCCTGAGCCAGGGCCAGGGCTGCGGCCTGCCGGTCCAGCAACAGCTTCGTCTCCACGACGCGTGCCGCCGCCGCCTCGGCCTCCTGTCGGGCCATCTCGGCGAATCCGCAGCGTATTTCGACCAGACGACGCCGACCGCCAGCCGGTTCTCCGGCTTCCTCCCCGGTTGAAACCGGCGTCTCATCCGCACCGCCGGAGCTTCTCGGTTCGACGCTCAAGAGAGAGTCTCCCGCCGACCCGAGGCGTCGCGGCCCGCGGGTCGGTTCTGTCCACCGCGCGCAACGTCCTCGCGAGGCTCGTCAGATCTTGGCTTCCGCTCCGGCCGCGCGCCGACCTCGATTGGTGCGTCGCTCAGGTGTGAGAAGACCGACCAGGAATCCATCGCCGTGCTTGCGGACCGCAATCTCGACCGCGGCCTCTGCAGCCACTCGAAGAAGGCGCTGTCGGATCGTGATCGGCTTCTCGTCCGGATCGAGCCGGACTTCGAAGACCTGCTCCGGTCCTCTTAGCTGAGCGATGAGTCTCTTGAACTGACGCTGCTGCTGCTCTCGCTCTCGGGCAGCGGGGCTCAGCTCGCGCGGCCTGGGGCTTCCTTTATCCATCAGCGCCGGGTCGGCCTTCCGAACGGTCACCATTTCTTTCCTCTTTCCCAGCTCAGGACCGCAATCGTCTTGAGTCGCCCGACCTGTGGGCGATCGTTCCTCGACTATACGCTCTTCGCGTGATGAGACCAGATGTTTCTTCAAGAGGCTCTTCACGTCAGTTGCTTTGGAAGTGTGAATGAAGCGACCTCGAACGGCACCGACATGTTGCGTCGGTGAACGATCCGGTAGATCCCTGAGTTGCTCGAGCACCGCGGCCGGAGCACATCCCGGCCGACGACGCTCATCCGCCGCCAGGTGGACCGCCACGGTATCTTCCGCGCCGGCGGGGTTGCGTCGTGCGACCCACGACCCGTCCCGGGCATTCTCCTTGCCATTCAGAGCCGCCCGCCGCGACGCTCCAGGCCCCGCCCGGATAGACTTCGCTAGCGTCCTTCTTGGGCGGACGCCTGGCGTCGCGCAGACGGTCGGCGTCCTTGCTGGACGCCATCCCCCTGAATGGGCCGATCCATGGACGCGTACAGCAGGTGATATCGCTATGAAAGTTGGCGTCGCCAGGGAGACCGCACCCGGGGAGCGCCGCGTTGCGCTGGTTCCCGAGGCGGTCGAGAAGCTGCGGGCCGCCGATTTGAATGTGCTCGTCGAGTGCGGCGCTGGCGCCGAGGCCTCTTTTCCGGACACCGCCTATGCCGAGGCCGGGGCCAGGGTCGTGACAGCCTCAGAGCTCTACTCTCAGTCCGACGTGATTCTTCGAATCCACCGGCCCACGCCGGCCGAGATGAAGGTGTTTCACCCGGGCCAGGTCATGATCGGCATGTTCGCCCCGTTGCTCGACCCTCAGGCGATGGCTGAACTTGCCAGCCTCAGCGTGACGGCCATCAGCCTTGACGCCATACCTCGGACGCTGAGCCGGGCCCAGAGCATGGATGCGCTATCGTCGCAGGCCAACGTCGGCGGGTACAAGGCGGTCCTCGTGGCCGCCGAGGCCTTCGGGCGTTACTTTCCCCTCCTCACCACGCCGGCCGGCACCGCCAGGCCGGCGAACGTCCTCATTCTCGGCATCGGCGTCGCCGGGCTTCAGGCGATCGCCACGGCCCGCCGGCTCGGGGCCCAGGTCAGGGCCTACGACGTCCGTCCCGAAACTCGCGAGCAAGCCGAGTCACTGGGTGCCCAGTTCATCTCTCTGAAGTCGGCCATCGATGGCGCCGGCCAGGGCGGCTACGCCCGGGCCCTTACACCGGTGGAACAGGCCGCTCAGCAGGAGGAGCTCAACGACATCATTGCCTCTCATGACATCGTCATCACGACGGCCCAGGTTCCGGGCCGGCGACCGCCGGTTCTCGTCACGGCGGCCGCAGTCGAATGCATGAAGGCCGGCTCGATCATCGTCGATATGGCCGCCAGCGAGCTTGGCGGCAACTGCGAGCTGTCGAATCCGGGCCAGGTGACGATCACCCCCAACGGCGTCGCCATTCATGCACCGTTGAACCTGCCGGCCTCGATGCCGACGGGCGCGAGCGCCTTCTACTCGCGCAACATAACCAACCTGCTCCTGAACTTCGTCAAGGCCGGCGAGCTTCGGTTCGACTTCGAGGACGAGGTCACGGCCGCTACCGTCATCACATACGGAGGGAAAGTGGTCCAGGAGGCTACCAGCAAGCTCCTGCAACCCGCATCTCGGGGAGGCGTCAGGGCATGAACGTCAGTAATCTCCTCGACTACCTAACGGTCTTCGTCCTGGCAATCCTGCTTGGCTTCGAAGTCATAAGCAAGGTTCCCGCGACCCTCCATACGCCGCTGATGTCTGGCACGAACTCGATCCACGGCATCGTTCTGGTGGGTGCAATCGGGCTGGCGGCCCAAGCGGACAACCCGCTGGCGGGGGGGCTGGCCTTCGTGGCCATGGCCTTTGCCGGGGCAAACGTCGTGGGCGGATACTGGGTCACCGACCGGATGCTCCAGATGTTCAAGCGGCGCCCCGCGCCTACGACCGACAAGGCCGCCAGGTAACGAGGGGATCGCATGACCGCAACCAACGTCGGCTACCTCGTGCAGTTCGCGTTCATCATCGGGGCGGTTCTCTTCGTCATCGGCCTGCACCTGATGAAGTCGCCCGCCACCGCCCGCGCCGGTAACCGCATCTCCGCCGCCGGAATGGTCATCGCCGTCGCAGCGGAGGTCGTCCTCGTAACGCAAAGCGGCGTCGGGCTCTGGAACTGGGTGATCATCATCGGCGGCCTTGCCCTCGGCGGCGGCCTGGGGCTGAGGACGGCCCGAACCGTCGCCATGACGTCGATGCCGCAGCTCGTGTCGGTCTTCAACGCCGTCGGCGGCGGCGCGGCCGCCCTGCTGGCCCTCAACGACTTCATCGACCTCGGCGGCCATCGGGTGCTCGCCGGCGGTGCTCCCGGCCTCGACGGCTGGAGGACCTTCTTCATCGTCGCCGACATCGTGATCGGCTCGGTGACCTTCACCGGATCACTGATCGCCTCGGCCAAGCTGATGGGTCGTATCAGAGGTCGGCCAATCTTGCTGCCCGGCGGTCGAATCCTCTCCTGGCTCGTAGTGGTCTGCAGCCTGAGCGTCTCGATCGTGCTCATCCTCGCCGGCGCGGGCGCCGTCACCTACGACGTCGGCGTTCTGAACCTGCTGCTCCTTGTCGCCCTGGCATGCGCCCTCGCCTTCGGTGTGCTGATGGTGCTGCCAATAGGCGGGGCCGACATGCCGGTCGTGATTTCACTCCTGAACGCCTTCACCGGCACGGCGGTATCGATGGCGGGTTTCGTCGTCGGCAACGTGATGTTGATCGTTGCCGGCGCCCTTGTCGGCGCTTCGGGCGCGATCCTGACCCGGCTGATGGCGACCGCCATGAACCGGTCGATCGCCAACATCATCGTCGGCGGCTTCGGGGCAGCCGAGGGCACGCAGGCCTCGCTCACAGGTGTGGACGGGACGGTCCGCGAGGTCTCCGTCGACGACGCGGCCATCCAGCTCGCCTATGCCAGCAAAGTCGTCATCGTGCCGGGTTATGGCCTGGCGGTCGCCCAGGCTCAGCATGGCGTCCGCGAGCTTGCGGACCTGCTCGAAGCTCGCGGCATCGACGTTTCGTACGCCATCCATCCGGTCGCCGGCCGCATGCCGGGCCACATGAACGTGCTCCTGGCTGAGGCCAACGTGCCCTATCCGCAGCTCAAGGAAATGGACGACATCAACCCGGAGTTCGAACGAACGGACGTCGCCCTCGTGGTCGGTGCCAACGACGTCACGAACCCGGCGGCCCGGGCGGACCGTTCCAGCCCCATCTATGGCATGCCGATCCTCGACGTCGACAAGGCCCGCTCCGTCATCGTCGTCAAGCGATCGATGGGCCGCGGCTATGCCGGCATCGACAACCCGCTCTACGTCAACCCCAAGACGGGCATGTTCTTCGCCGACGCGAAGAAAGGCATCCAGGAACTCATCGCCGCGGTCAAGGCCTTGTAGTCGCCGGGCATCGCCAACGCCATCCTCGGTCGCGTCGATGGTCCTGACTTCCACGCGGGGAGAGGCTTCGGGAGCTGCGACAGGCCATCCGGGTCTTCGCGGCGCAGTTGGCCGTGCACATCGACGGGCCGATCCGTCCGGCCGAATCGAGTCGATGTGTCCCATTCGGCTAGATCACGACCAGGACTTCCCGCCGAAAATGGCAGGACCACACGGTACGGATGGGCGATTGAGATGGAACTGAGGTCGGAGTTACGTTGGCAACCGCTGCACGCGGCTGCACGTCAGCAACCGGGGTAACAGATCGAGGAGTCGGCAATGGTGCTCACCGCCTTGGCTCCGATCCTTCTGGGGCTTGCACTTCACATCATGGGCAAGCGCTGGTAGACCGGAAGCGCATCAAGAAACCCGGACCACGTCGTCCGGGTTTCTTCATATCTGGGGTCGACGAGCCGCCCGACGCGCCCTATTCGCCCTCGGCCATTCCCAGGCGGATGGCTGCCGCGGCAGCCTCGACGCGGCCCGAGACGCCCAACTTGGCCAGGATGTTGCTGACGTGCACGGCAACGGTCTTGCGAGTGATGAAGAGCCGCCGGCCGATCTCGGGGTTGGTGCGGCCTTCGGCGATGAGCGCCAGGACCTCCAGCTCTCTTTTGCTGAGACCAAAGTCGGGTTGCGCCGGCCGACTCGATGGAGACACGAAGTCGGCCACCAAGCCTGAGTAGGAACGCGTCCCCGAGCCCGCGATTCCGGCCGCGCCGTGACTGGCATTCGAACGGCCAGGCAGCGACGGCCGCGAAGACGCACCGGAGCGCCCGGCCGGTCTGGCTGACGAAGCGGCTGATTCCAGCCGGCCTTCGAGCGCGGCCTCGATCTGCTTCGGCAGCGGCAACATCGCCCGTCGCGCCAATTCGGCGATGGACCGAAGGAGTGGCCACGCCCCAAGCTTGAAGGCTGCCTCCGCGGCCACTGTCAGCGGTTCGCGTGCCACAGCCCGCGTCGATCGACCGCGGGCCTGATCGAGGAGCGCCTCAGCCTCCCGCCAGCGCGCTCGTGCGGCCTCGTAAGGATCGCCGAGCTCGGTCCAGTCGAGGGCGAGCCGATTCCAGATGGACGCCTCGTCACGCCCCTCGATGCGGGACCGAAATGCACGGGCCGTCCTGACGGCGAGATCGGCCTGACGCCGCGATCCCGTCTTCGGGGAGACACCACACGCCCTGACCACGGCCTCGGCACGAAGCAGTACCGGCAGGCTCCGCTCCCGCGTCGCGGCCAGCATCGCGAAGTCGCGCCTGCGGTGGGCATCCTGCGCAACCGCGGAATCGACCTCCAGGAAAGTGGAGGCCATGCGGGCCATCAGCAACCAGTCCTCGGTGTCACTGACCCGCAGCCAGCCGCGATCCGCAGCCTTGTGGGCGTCGATCAGATCCTCCTGCCAGAGCGCGTATGCGGCAGCGGCCTGTTGAGCCGGCACGGAGAACTGAGGGTCCTGGACCGTTTCGATGGCCAGGAGCACCTGGCCCAGGAGGCGTCCGGCCGATTCTCCGGCGCCCATCGCCACCTCCAGCGTGGCCAGGTTGAGGAGCGGCGAGAGGAACCAGATGCCCACCGGGCTCCAGCTCAGGGCGTCGAGGCAGAGTTGGCGGCACTCGGGCCAGCGACCAAGGAAGAACAGGGAGTCGGCCGCATTGGCCCGGAGGAAGTTCCCGTAGACCGTGGCCTGGCCGGCGCGCTCGGCCTCGGCGATGCCCTCGAAGGCGATGGCGATGGCTTCTTCATGCCGACCCAGCAGGTCGAGGACGGTGGTCAGGTTCGCATACACTCGGAAGAGATCGTCCAGGCGACCCAGCTCCGCGACCTGGTCGCGGGTCTGACGCAACTTCCAAACGGCCGGCTCCGGATCCTCACCCCAGGCGTCCGCCACCGCAAGGGTGCAGGTCGCGTGGAGCATCTCCTGGCGGGCGCCCTCGCCGACGGCGGTGGCGACTTCCACGGCCTCCTGGGCGTAGCGCTTGGCCTCGGAGAAGACCCCTTCCAGCATGCGGAACTGGGCAAGCGAACCGAGCACCCGAGCGCGGGCAGTGCTTGGTTCCGCCGGGACCAGCTCTACAGCCCTCCGGTGTGCCGCCAGCGATCCTTCGTGATCACCAGAGGCGCGCCGGTACCGGCCGAGCTGCTCCATCACAAGGCCCAGGGCCAGCCGTTCACGCGGATCGTCGAGTGCGGCCGCGGCCGCCTCGGCGTAGGCCGCGGCCCGGGCTGGATCCCCCGCAGCGAAGGCCGCTTCGGCGGCTCGGACGTGCAGGTCCGAGAGGCGCGCCACCCTCTCGTCCGGCTGGACGATCTCGTACAGACCGAGAGCCCGTTCGTAGTGGGCCAGGGCGTCCGCCCCAGCGTCCATCTCTTCGGCCGCGGCCCCCGCGCCCAGGGCTGCGGCCTCCGCCTCGACCAGCTCATGTGCGGCCAGGTGGTGCATCAGGGCGGCGGCCGGCTGCGGATCGGATTCGCCGACCCGCGCCGCGGCAAGAGCGGAGTGGTAGCGGCGGCGCGTGGTCGGCAGCAGGTCGGCCGCTATGGCCTCGGCGATCAACTCGTGTCGGAAACCGATGCGCCTTTCCGCGGGAGCCTGCGTGGCCGTCTTCGCGGTCCTCGATTTCGGACCGCCACGGCCGTCCCGGCCCGTTTCACGGCCGATCTGTTCGGATGAGCGTCCGCCCTCTCGACCGGCGGCATCGCCCCGTGGACGCCTCATCTCGTCGCGGCCGCTCTCCCGGCGCGAGCCAGAATGCTCATCGCGATCCTCTGCAGTAACCGCGCGGGCCCCCAGGCCGCCCGGGTCACCCGAGCCGGCGGCAGCCAAGGCATCGGACCCATCGAACGTCTCGATCAGGAAGTTGTGCTCCAGGGCCTCGGCAACGCCCGCGGCGATGTCCGACTCCAGGCCATCGCCGCGATGTGCTCCGGATGCGGAGCGGGGCGGTCGGGCCGAGGATCGAGCTTCGAATTCGGCTGCCATTGACAAGAGCGTCGGCTCCGTGACGGTCGACCCAGCCAGCGAGAGGAGCCGAAGCACGCGACGGCACTCCGGCGAGCGCAGCGCCGCCCGGGCAGTGACCAGACGGTCGAAGGTGCCCGCCAGCGAGACGCCAAGCAGCTCACGCCGGGCGGCGAGCAGCTCCTCGGCGATGAGCGGGTTCCCGCGCGAACGTTCGGCCACCAGCAGGAGAGTCGTCGAAGAAGGCCGCGCGCCTTCGATCGCCTCGATCAGCTGGGCGAGCTCGGCCCGCTCCAACGGCGGCACGTCGACGCTCGCTACGGACGGCGACGCAGCCAGAGTGGACAGCGTAGACCTCAGCGGATCCGACCTGAGCAGCCGGTCGGGCTGGTAGGTGACTGCAAGCAGGACCCGCTGACCGCGCGTCACCCGAGCCAGAAAAGTGACCAGTCCTCGAGTAGCCGCATCGGCGTGGTGGAGGTCCTCCAGCAGCAAGGCAACCGGCCGCCGCTCGCCAAGCCTCTCGAGAAGCCCCAGTACGGCCTCGAACATCCGTGCCTCGCGCCATTCGGTGGCAGCGATCCGCGGCCGGTCGGGCAGCAGCTGAAGCTCTTCGAGTCGGGGGCGGAGACTCGGAACCAGCCGGGCGATTGCGTCGCCGGTGGGTCCCACCAGCGCCGCGAGCGTCTCGTCCGGCAACGGCGCGAGCAGATGCTCGAGCGCGGCGGTGACCGGCGCGTAGGGAACGCCCGACGTCGCCGGCAGGGCCACACCGTGGACCGCGGCAAACGGCTCGGCCAACGCCTCGATTCGCCGCCGTGTCTCGCCGAGGAGCCGGCTCAAGCCAAGGCCCGCGGTCGCCGAAAGGACGATGGCGTTGGGCTTGCCGTCCGCCGCGCTCTGCAGTCCTACGGCGATGCGTTCCAGCTGGCGCTCTCGACCCACGAAGTGGTCGCTCCAGAGCCGCCGGTGCGGCGAGCGTCCGTCGACGCTGCTGCCCGTGCTGCTTCCGTCGTGGCTTGTCGTGATCATCTGTTGGGGTCCCAGCGTCGGCACAGCACTGCACAGTACAGCGCCTCTTCCCCGTCGGTCGAACAAGGGTAACCCGATGACGCTCCCCAGCGGGCAGCCATTTCGTACCAATGGCCGGCCACGTTGAGCTGGATCGGCTCGAATGCGTGCGTTCGCGCTTGGGTATCGGGACCGCTAAGCTCGACGAGTGAGCCCCAGACACCCGCGCAACACCCTCAATGAACTCTCGGGCGAGGAATGGCTCTACTTCACCAAGTCCATCTGGGGAACGGCCTATCCTTCCGAGCTGGGTCACGCTCTGCGGAGGCAGCACGGGGCCAACAAACCGCCCCGGCTGATGGCGCGACTGATTGAGTTCTTCACCACGACGGGCGGGCTGGTCCTAGACCCGTTCGCCGGCGTAGGTGGGACGTTGCTCGGGGCGGCCATCTCCCGCGGACCGAGACGCGCACTCGGTCTCGAGATCGAGCCACGCTGGATCGACATCTACGACCGCCTCCTGCGCGACCTCGCGGCCGAACGCGGCGGTCGCGGTCCCAGCCTGGCGGACATAGGTCCGTCCGATCCAGGCGGCGAACGGGGCTTCGACCCATCCGGCCTGGAGATGCGCTTGGGCGATGCGCAGGCGCTGCTGCCGCAGATCGAGTCCGGCAGCGTCGATTTCGTCGCCACCGACCCCCCATACAACATCCAGCTGCCGATCACGATGTCCGGAGGAAGTCTGGCGGAGCGGCACGCAAACCGTCGAACCGATTACGCCATGGTCACCGAGCACGAGGGCGACCTCGCCAACAGCGCCGACTACGCGACCTTCCTCGACAGGATGGAGGATGTCTTTGGGCAGCTCCTGCGGGTCTTGCGGCCGGAGCGTTACGCGGCCGTGATCGTCCGAGATGCCTACCAGGATGGGCGCTATATCTTCACGGGCTCCGACCTGGCGGATCGGGCATCCCGCGCCGGCTTCACGCCGAAGGGCGACGTGATCTGGTATCAGGCCGGGACGCGATTGCGCCCTTACGGCTACCCGAGCTCCTTCGTCCCGAATATCGCTCACCAGCATGTGCTGATCCTGCGGCGGGAGCCCCGTCGGGCGAGGGCTCCTCGGCCGGGAGCGAAGTAGCGACATCGACCGCAGGCCCAGCGGATGCCTCGACTGCGTGCCCGCCGGCGAACTCCTCCGGCGCCCGGGCGTTATCGACGGTCAAAGTTCGAAGGACGTGCCGCGAGCTCTCATGTAGGCCTCCAGCAGACCGTCCGGGCCGTGCTCTTCGGCAGACTCCACCGTCTCGGGCTTCTCGTCCTCAAAGGGGTATTGAGGCATCGGCTCCGGTTCGACCTCGACCACGGCGGCCTGAACGAGTTCGGCGAGCGTCATCCGGTGTATCCAGCCCTGCCGACCGTCCGGGCATAGGACCAGCCAGTAGGCGCCATAACGTTGCAGCAACTGGACCTCGTCGCCCTGGTCGAGGATGCCGATTTCCGTCGAGCGGAGCTCGTCCGGCGAATCGAGAAGGCGAACCAGGCGGTAGCCGATCTGGCGGCGTTCGTAGTTCTCCAGCGGTCGGACGCCGGCCGACTCGAAGGAGAGACGGGATGGCTCGGCCGCGGCGCGCAGCGGATCTGTGCGGCGGGCCTGTTGGAGTGACGGTCTGCGCCAGCGCGGTAAGAGCGACTCATCGACTACGCTCAGGGCAGGTGCAGCTTCCGCCTCGTACACGCTGACAGTTGCTGCCGCGAGGAGTCCGTCAGCAGGCTCGTCGTTACGACGCCGCTTGTTGAGGAACGCGAACGCCGTCACGCTGCGGCACCGGCGCTTGCCGCGGTGACAGTTGCGGCGGGCTCGGTCATGAGCTGATGGAACGACGCATTCCGCTGGCCGAAGAGATCGGGCAACACGCTGGCTGGCACGCCGTCGGCGGGTCCGCCGGGACCGGCCACCGCAACCCTCTGCGAAATGACCGTGTTGGCCGGTCTGGTCGTCGAGTGGCCGATCGCGGTTCCAACGGCGAGAGCCCTGAGAAGCAGCGCCAGCGCCGCCGCCTCCATCAAGTTGATGGAGAGTCGGCCGCGGCACCGGACAGTAACGTCCGTCATGCGCGGGAGAATGGGACGGCAGGGGGGAGTGGGCAATGGTACGGCGGTAATGGCACCCGGGACCCTTGCGCGGCGGCCTCAGTTCGGAAGCCTGCCAGCGGATCCTGTAAGGCCCATCGCAAGGCGCCACGAAGACCCCCCACCGCACCTTTCCAACCGTTTGCCTCGAGGCTTCGGCCGATTGACCCAAGCGCCCCGGGTCCCATCGGGCGGTGCCCGCAGGCACCGGCTCTGAGGATCGGTGACAGCCGACACCTGGTCATGGGACTTAGAGCCTGTGAATGAAATGGGCCACTTCGCGAGGTCCTATGGGGTCGGTCGGACTTGACTCGCAAGGCCTACACTGGCTGACGCTTTGAAGGGGGTAGAGACGGTGATACGAAACATTCGTCTGAGTCGCGCAATGAGAGCCGCAGGCCTCGTGCTCGCCGTTCTTGTGGCAGCGGGATGCGCCTCGGCTGCGCCCACTGTCACGACGCCGCCTCTCACCACCAAGACCGCAGCCTCGGGCAACGGTATGAACATCAGCGGTGCGCAGGCTATGCCGATTCAGAGCAATGGCAACGCCGTTATCGTCGTCGCCACGATCCGCAACGAGACCGCGCAAGACGACAGGCTCACAGGAGGATCGTCACCGGGCGCAGCCCTTGTAGCCCTATACGCGACCTGCGGTTGCTCGCCGGCCCCTACAGATCCCGAGACCGGAATAGTCGGTCGATCACGGATGCCTTGGTGGCTGATAAAGCAGGGCGAGACCATCCAGCTTCGAGCCGGCGACGGGGAGTTGATCGTCAGCGGTCTGCCCCAGCCCCTTGCCGCCGGCCAGACGGTTGAGGTCACTTTCGACTTCACCTACGCAGCTCCGGTCACGGTCACGGTCCCGGTGGTGGCGTCCATACAGTAGGCGGGTCCCATCGGGCCCCAAGGTTGGCAATCAACGCTTCTGGACGCCGCGTCACCTGCCGCCAACACTTCTCCCGACGGCTGAACGATCTCGGATCAGGTCGGCTCGACTCGAATCCGGGCGAACATGTAGGCGACTGCGGCGACTTCGAGCCAGGCTTGCGCGCTCGCTTCAGTTCCTTCGTAGCAGCGCGACAGCCTTCGCCATCGCCCGAGTCGGGCAAAAGCGTGCTCGACCTTGTAAAGCGGTCGGATCGGCGTAAAGCCTTTCGTGCCCGGCGGCGGAGCCTTGATGTCGAGCGTGATGTTCTTGCGGGCGGCGAGCCGCGCCAGACCGCGATAGCCTCGATCGGCGAGGATCGCCTGGACGCGCGGCAGAGCGGGCAGGCTATCGGCAAGGAGTTCGCGCCCGACCTTCACATCGTGCGGACTCGCCGGATCCACGCGCACCGCCAAAGGCAGGCCGAGGATCTCAATCAGGATGCTGCGCTTCGCGCCGATCGTTCGACCGCCTCGACCGCCGGCGTTGTGGAAGGTCGGGCCAAATCGACCACCTCTCACGACCTGGGCGTCAATCATCACCATCGATGGCTGGACGCTCGGCCGCTTCTTCAGAATCCGGACGGCGTGCGCGAGCAGAACCATCGCGCGCGCCCAAACGCCGTTGGCTCTCCATCTCCGCCATTGCTGCCAGACTGCCGACCAGGGCGGGTATCGGTCGGGCAGATAGCGCCACTGGATGCCAGTCCGAGCCATGAAGAGGAGCGCATCGACCATCTCGCGCCGCGAGTATCTCGCGGGCATACCGCGCCGCCCCTTCGGGTCAAAGAGATCCTTGACCAGATCCCACTCGTCGTCCGTCAGCTCGATAACCGTCGCCATCGCCGGCAGTGTGCCGGAGACCCGCGACAGGTTCTACGGCACGGTTGAGCCAACCCGAGCGTGAACTTTCATTCACAGACTCTTAG
>Ga0187869_10002785_pt1 | contig 13428 bp, 9 predicted proteins | sample June2016WEW_13_1_2_FD_132972 | JGI IMG/M metagenome (GOLD analysis project Ga0187869, IMG submission 132972) | Peatland microbial communities from SPRUCE experiment site at the Marcell Experimental Forest, Minnesota, USA - June2016WEW_13_100 | ecosystem: Environmental > Terrestrial > Soil >...
TAAATCTTCCTTGCGACAATCCACCCCCCCCCCCCCCCCCCCCACCACTACAAGCCAAGCCGGGTGTCTCCACCTGACCCCAGCCACCTCCTCCACCACCACCTAAGAGATAAACATCACATAATTTCATACCGGGTTTAGGAGTATAAGTGCCACTACCCGCAAAAAGTTGAATATTCTGACTACGTTTAATAATCGTCCATTCACTAACACCATCACTCTCTAAGTAAATAAATCCGTAGGGTGTAACAATTGTGCTGAGCGTAGTGACACCATTAACATTATCCGCCCCTGCCGGCCCAACAGTGATGTTAATCGTTTGCGTGACCGAACCAGATTCATCAACGATCCAAAGTAGTGCTCCAGTCGGAAAAGCTGATGCAGCTGGAAGCGTAACTTTCCTGGTCGTAGTAATCGAGGTGTAAGCAATTATCCGATCAGTGGCGAGCGCCTGATAAGCAGCGTCAGCTATCGGAGTCCGTGACGAAAGACTTGTCGACCAGCCACCAGCCGTCGAACCATCCTGGACACGCAAAATCCAGTTCGTAGTGTCAACCACGAATGAACCAAGAGGTCCCGTGTAAGAGGCGAGATTCGTCGCAGTGTCCCGCAACCATTTAATCGGCCAGCTCATGATCGTCTCCGTTCACTGCCTTTCTACACCATTCCATATCTCATGCCAACCGTTCCATCGTCACCACAAAAACATTCCATTGATCTCCAGTCACAGCAGTAGTCATCCAGAAACGAAGATCGAGCGTTTGTGCTCCAGTAGGAAAGCTTCCTTCCGCACCCCCATTTTCCGAAAAAGCCAATACTTTCGTCGATGAATCAATGCTATTCAAACACTGAGACCACACCATAGCAGTATTCGCCCCACTCTGACCAATGATTATTCCCTCATACTCCCAATATGTAGATTGACTAGTACCCGTAAGAACAGTAATATCCAATATAGTAGATGATAATTGTGTTGTACCCCAATATAAACACATCGCAGCATTACGAGCAGTCCCACTACTCGTAGCAGCAAAATTTCCTTTTGCTTTAATACGCCATGCGGAACCTTGGGCCAAAGTTTGATTAGTTAATGTCACGCCCGCTGTAGTTGGCGTTTGTGTATAGTTAATTGTAGTCCCAACGGAACCAGTCTGAAGACCAACCGCAACCGCCAACAAGGCCCCTGTTGGTCCTGTGGAGCCTGTAGGACCTGTCGGTCCAGTCACGGAAGGTACTGTCCAGCCTGTCGGTCCCGTAACAGTCGAAGCAGCCCCGGTAGGTCCTGTGGGGCCTGTCCAGCCTGTGGGGCCGGTGACGGTCGAGGCGGCTCCGCCCGCACCTGTGGGACCTGTCCAACCTGTGGGGCCAGTCGCTCCAACGCCGCCCACATTTCCTGAACTTCCTGTTGGCCCGGTCGGACCGGTCGCCCCCGCAGCACCCGCATTTCCCGTACTCCCTGTCGGTCCGGTCGGTCCGGTTGGTCCTGTTATAAAAGGTCCGGTTGGGCCAATTGGTCCAGTTGGTCCTACACTCGAAGGTCCTGTCGGTCCCGTAACAGTTGAAGCAGGCCCCGTCGGTCCAGTATTTCCGGTGACACCTAGAGTCCCCCAGCTCCAGCGCCAGCCATCGCGATCCTTATCGTGGATCGGATACCATCCCGGACCGTAAGGCACTTCACCTTACTCCCTATTGAGGTTGCACAAAACCGCCAACTTTAGGCGCAAAATCAAGAACACGCTTGTAAGTCGTCGCCCAATCTCGCGGCGAAATGCCGGGAGGCGCGTTCTCTGATTGAGCGATGGCCTGCTCCTGCGCGGCGTGCTGCATTATAGCCTGAATTCTCATTATAGGGCCAGCATCGCCGGGATGATCGCGTTGAAACTGTCTCGCCTGGTCAGTCCAGTAAGGCATGCTTGCCGGATTTTGACGCTGAGCAAGTACGATATGACGCTCAATATTCTGCTCTCGTTCTGTTTCCTGCGCCTTCAATCCTTGATAGGTTCTTCGCTGTTCCTGAATATCCGTCAGACGAGCAGGATCAAAGCCCAAGGCCGATGCAAGAATTTCTAATGCAGTAGGCGTCAATTTATTTCTGTTACCATATTTGTCGACATATCCATGTTTGTCGATGTAGGCCGCCTCGGCAAGACTCCTGAACTGCTCGGGCAGCATCTTAGTCGCGCCCAGGAGATAATCACCATTCCACATATCACGCAGACCAAGAAGAGTGTTTACGGCCTGACTGGAGGCCGCGCCACCCATGGACAAGAACCAATCCCTGGTAGCCTCTTCAAGTTTACGCTTGTCCTGCATGATCTGAGTGCCGGGAAGCAAGTTCTGATCGCCCACTTTCGATAAGTCAATACCGAACTCCCGCGGCAATCCCTTCGCCATGATCTCGCCAACGTCATCGCCGAACACATGCTTAAGCCATACTCGGTACATTCCCTGAATATCGACATCATCACGACCAGTGAATAGCCGCGCCAGCTTGTCAAAAGCACCTGCGCCAAATCCGGCGAACGGCAATCCCAACGTACCAGCAAGAACAGTCGCCGCAGCAAGATGCGCCATCAAGAATGTCCCAGCTTCCTTCTGCGCCTGACTGCCTTCAGCACCCGCGAGAGAACGTATCTCATGGCAAATCTTAACAACCATACGTTGTTGATAATTCATGAATGCAAACGAAATCCTGGTAGCAGGACCAAGCGGTCCTTTCTTGCCCAACCAACGCGCATTTTCGCCAGCACCCCAAGGAAATTGAGAGTTAGTTACAGCTTCTCGAATGTAATCATCCCGGCTCATTCCCTTGCGAGAACTTTCAATCTGCTTAGGAAAGTTATCGTAAAGTCGTGCAGCCGCAAAACCAGTGACAAGACGAGGCAACATCTCCGCATAAGTACCGGGAGCGTTAGCTATATGAAGAATTCTCTCTTGCGTACTGGTGAGCGCCTTGTTCATTGCGGTCATGTTTGGAGTAAAACTGTTCAACAATCCAGCATTAGCCATTCTTATGACAACATTCGTATGCCACTCATCAACGGCCTTCCCCACAACGCTCTCACGAAAAACAACATTAAAGCGATCCGGACTTCCTAGAACTGCTGCAAGAACCTTAAACGCCGGACTAGTTTCAGCACCGATAGCATAGGCGGCACGCGCCATACCAAACACCTTAGCCAATTCAGGATGCGCCAAAGTCACAATCTGCGATGTCGGCAAGAACATGTACGGCAAGCTAAATCCAATACTCGACGTATGCATAAGAGACGCTACCGTATCCCCAAAATTAGCTGGTATTGACCACGCAGCTTCCGATTCACGACGATACCACTCACGCGCGGCGTCGTTTCCTTTCAAATTATCCTCAGTCGAAATATTAGGATCGCTCCTGGCAGCCTTGACTGCCGCATTAATTAACGCCCAACCATCCATCATTCGACTAGACATTGCCAGAGTGCTATGCGCACGCGCGATATTTATGGCGGTAGTCTCCGCCACTTTAATCATATCTTCATCGTGCCCATGAGCGTAAGTGCGTTGCTGTTCGTTCGGGATGATCGAGGTGTCAGAAAGCGTCTGCATCCAGTTGGACATCAGACGGCCCTTGATCGCGGCCCGCTCTTCCGGCTTCATCTCAACATCTTCCAACGCCTCATTAATAACGTCAGATACAAACTGAAACTGCTTAGGTCCAAGTCTCGCATACGATTCCGTATCTCCAGGATGTCCACTCTTAATCTCATCAGGAAGCAAATGCTCCTGCTTATGCAAGTCCTGGAAGATACCCTTCAATCTGTCCATCGTCGCTTGATCGTCAACACGAGCAAAAAGCGTGTTGCTCCCGGAATCATGAGCCAATCGAATACGCTCAAAACCCCCCTTGTCCAAGGCATTTCGCACTGCCGTCGCAGCCGCAGGATCAATTTTCTTATCTGCGCCAAGTGCAATCTTTCCTGAAACGAAGAAATCGCCGCGACCATGATTAAGAGGCATATAGGTGCCTTTCTCAACCTGTTTGGTCCTCTCCTGCATATTCGTCAGCAAGGCGCGCTCGGCCGCCACTGATTCTTCCGATGCGCCGCCGCCAGTCTTTGCATTGATGCGCGCTTCCAATGCCGCCATAATCGCAGTATTCTCATTCTTATAGAAATTGTATGCCGTTAATAAAGTCGGATCATCATGCATCATTTTATCGAGTCCAAAAAGACGCGGAGAAGTAAACCGAATGCTTGAGGGAACCCAATCAGGACCCATCAACGGCATACCTGCCTTGGTTGATCGATAAATATATGTATCTGCCCCGTCCACATTTCCTTGAAGCCCTAGTATTTGATACAAACGAAGCATTGCATCAAGCGCAGGACGACCACCAGCACGCTGCATGGCATCAAGATTACTGCGCATCTGCGTATAAATTGCCTGAAGCTGTGGAGTATTCTTCAAATTATGTAGCTCAGGATGATCATTCCATGATTTCCTTGAATCAATACCCCACGGATTCTGAAGATCATCCGCCACAATATTAACAAGTTTCTGCGTAGTATCCGGTGATGCACGAGCAAGACGCATGCCCATTGCAGTCACTAAGTTTGTTGCACTTGTAAGCATGTCCCCATGATTGTGCATATCATATGTGTAACGCATTGAAGGCCGCATATGCTCGGGAGCACTATTGACAAGACTATCAAGATGACGACCACCCAGAGTGTTATTATAAACTCCTACTTTGGTAGTCGAGCCAAGCGCCTTCACCCGATCCCACAAATTACTGATCGCGTTAACCGCGCCACGACCATCCCGCTCCGACTCCTGGATCGTTCGCTCGGCCTGAAGATCATTCCCCTCAGGGAATCGATGACCAGCCCGGTTACTCAGTTCTTTTCCCCAACCATGCGCGTTATCCTCGCCAGCATGCGCCTTCATATAATCTATAAAATTCGCAAACGCCTGATCGGGAAGGTCCTCACCAGTAATAGCTTGAAGCATGCCACGTATCCGATTAGCGATACCTAAGAAGAACTTACCTACTGGAGTCGTATTAACAACCTGGTGCAAAAGAGCGCGTCCCGTCATATCAGCAGCAAATTCATCCCAGCTCGTGGCGTAATTAAGATAGTCCTCACCAAGAGATGTCATCGGAGCATCCGGATGATCCAATTGACCAATCATGGCCGGACTTTTTATCGATCTAAGAAACGCCTGTTTCGACACATGTGAGCCGAGCGTATTCCTCCATATCTGATGAGCATTGAGAAGCGCCTGTTGCACCTCTACTGGAGCATTACGAAATGCAGTCTTTAAAATAACATGTCCCATTTCATGCGCCAGCACCCCAAGCTGTTGTGGCATGCCCATACCAGGCTTGATGTAGATCGCGAAATCTGTGGAATCAGGACCGAAAGTTGCTGCAAATCCATTCCAAGTATGATTAGGCAATCCTGCCGCACGCGCCGCCGAATAATCGCCAAAAAGTCCATGTTGATCACCCGGACCATCAGGCACATCGTCGGGATGCACAATCAAAATTCGCAATTTACCCAATCCAATCACCCGCATAGCATGATCAACAAGACTAACCATCCATGGCGCAGCATTGGTAGTCCCGACAACTTGACCTTGCTCACCCCGGAACGGACCATCAGGACGTTCTTGTTGCATTCGCCGACTTTTAGCCACATCTAAAAGAGCCAACCTTCGAAATTGTGCAACTTTATCGGGATCATTAACCAACCAAGAAGGCAACCTCTTGGTTCTAATATCATCGACGCCAATTGCATTCGAAACACGATAAACAGGTAAATATACTGTGCGACTAAACTCATCCATTGTCTTCAATAAACCGTGATCGGCATCGAAAGTCACAATTTCGCCACCGACAGTCCTCACTGCATCGTGCATGAAGTTCGGAATTGTTTCTTTTGTCGATTCAGCAAGCTGTCTGACAGGTTCTTCAGTCGGTACAGGAGCCAATTTACCTTCAGCCTTGCCAAATGTAACCGGTTGCCGGGCAGGAACCTCAAGCACAGACTGTATCGGCGGCCGCATGGTAATGGCGTGCATTGGGATGCCTTTAAAATTCAAGGCCCCTTCTCGATTGGCAGTCGTTAACATAGCCTGGTTGTCAAATGCACGAAGAATATTAGGCGTCTCCATAAGAGCAGCGTCCAAATCCTTTTTAGAAATATCCGGCAACTGAGCACGAATATCACTAAGCAATGCCTGTCTATTATAGTTCCCACCTGTAACCGCCAAGTATGCTTGCTGAATACGATCACGAAGAGTGGGAACCTCAAGCGCAGGCTGTATCTGAATGCCAGTCTTTGAAACATCCGCCGCTTGCTGTTCTTTTACAGGATCAACTTTTCCAAAATTAGTGAAGTCAGCTTTCGGACCTACTTGCGGCTGCTGGGTCGCGAGGATTTCTTGGAGAGTGGGACTTTCACCGACTCCTCGGGATGCAGCTTCTTGGGCAGGGACATTCCCTTGGGGGTATGCTTCTCCCACTCTGCCGCCATTTTCGGATAATTGGCGTACATCCACGCCCGCTGTGCCTGGCTCTCGAACGGCATTTTCACCTCCTCCAAAAGGAGTGTCCTTTTCTCCAGCAATATGATGCTTTTCATAAGGATATTGTGCAACAGGCGCATTCGCAATATTCGGCTTCGGTTTCTCCGCCTTCTCGATTTGCGAATCCCACCAGCCATTATAGGCTTTCTCGAATATATCCGGGTCCTTACCATTAGCCGCTGCGAACTGACGCACCGCCTGACGCTCAGCGACAATACCACCTTCCTTATGCGCCATCTGATAAAGCTTGTCCGCATCCATGTTGGGAAATTTCTTCTGCAACTGCGCAATAAGCACAGCTTCAGGAATTTCATGACGCGCCACCAGTTGAAATACTGGCGTCTCGATACCGTCAATCGTGGCAGTCGCCCGCTGATCGGGGGGTTTCTCATCGTTGATGCGCGAATCAATATGGATTAAGGAAGGATCGTTAACGTCAATACCTACTGCATCCTTGACGGTGCCGGAAGTATCAAATCTGACCTTAGCAAGACTCGCCCTAACAAGAGGATGGTTAAGTAACATATCAGCAGTCGGCTTCTCCGGCAATGTCGGATTAGCCAATTCCTCACGAGCATCAGCCTCTGTATGCCATGCCAAATGTTGCTGCACTTCATTCCGTTCAGCTTCTGTCAATTTTGCAGTCTTGAGTTTATCCCCAAGTGCGGTAGTATCGAAAGTCTCATGGCCGCCATACTTGGCAAAAAGTCTTTGCAACATCTTCGGCGGGTCTTCACCCTCCTCGAGATATGAAGCCAATTTCTCCCGAAGAGCCATAACCATACTAGGCTCATCTGTCACATTTGCATAATCCGGGTCCTTTCGGAACTTGGCGATCGTCTTATCCGCAATGCCTTCAGCATTGAACATCGTCGCCCGGAAAGCCGTAACTGCTGGATCAACAGGCAGAGGCACACCAGAAGCAACCGACGACGGAACCGCAGTTTCAGGCGGCGCACCAGGAGCAACCGGAGCAACCGGAGCAACCGAAGGCGGAGAAATCGGAACAGCTGGATCAGTAGCAGCCTTTAGAGCATCATTTGAAATCTTACCAGGTTCACCTCTCAATGGAAGAGCCTTCCCGCGCAATGCGCCAAACGCACCGCCAAGCGCAGCGCCAAAAGCGCCACCCTGCATCGCCCTGTCCACAATCTGAGTAGCGCGATCAACGGCTGGCATGTCAGGATGGTAGGCTTGCTGAGTAGTCGCGGTAATTCCAGCACCCAACGCCGCCTGATACCCGCCCACTTTCGCCGCTTCTTTGAACGCGCGGGTACCGAAACCGCCAGCCACAGCAGCAGCGCCAGACCCAAACAATTCATGAGGTATCCAGCCGGCCGCCGCCGCTTCAGGCAAGCCAATCCCGATCGCCTTGAGCGCCCCACCCTGCGACAATTCTCCACCATGTGTCGCTTGTTCTTCCTGGACATTCTGGCCAATCATCTGAGGAAGAAAGGCCGCGCCGCCACGCGCCACGCCCGCCAGGCCACCAGCACCGCCCCCCATCAGTCCAGCCAGAGCGAGAGTCGGGGCACTCTGCAACAAGCCATATGCGAAATGCTCGGGGTAATACCAAGGCTGCTTTTCAATATCGGGATTTGTCCATTGCCGAGCTTCTTGCTCCGCTTTCAAGGCATGAGCCTGTCCCCACTCGGCAATACCAGGAGCGCCTACCGCCGCCCCACCAGCCTGAATGGCCCTGGCGGCACCGCCTAGAAAACCAAAAGCCCCGCTGGCCAGGGCGGGTGTAAAGAAACCGGAAGAGGACGGAGGCGCAGACGGTTGTTCCGAAGCGTAAGTAAAGTTCGGCGACACCGGCGAAATAGCCGGCATCCTGGGAAGCCAAGAAGGTTCGTTAGGGGTGAAATCGACCATATTACTGACCCGCCGGCTCAGTTAAACCAGCACCTGGAATAATCTGATTCTGATCAGCACCTTGATCATTCCCTATACCGTACGCCTGACGCGCCGCCGCCTCCGCCTTCCACTGGCCATTCAGGAACTGCCAATAATCATCCTTCAATTTCGCGTCAGCTATCCTTGGGTCCATCCCCTTCGCAATAGAATTCGCATGCTCCTTCTCCATCATTTGCACCACTTTCGCAGACACTTGATTCTGAGGATTGGAAAGAGCCGCCATTCTTGCTTGAAGAAGTGGAGCAAGAAGCGTCAAGGCACGAATTGACATCATGTGCGAACCAGGAACACCAGGAACACCAGAAGCACCAGCCGGAATCGCACTTGTATTCAAATCATTGTAATGCGTCATTTCGCCTCTTCGAATAATATCGAACGGGCGCTCCCCCTTCTCATTAATTGCAGCACCGGGAGTATAGCCGGCAGGAATCTGACCGAAATTTGTCATGGCTGCTGCAAGTTTTGAAGAAGTCCCCCAAGGACTGGCAGATGCAACAGGTGTGACAGGCGCAGTAGGTGCAGTAGTAACGCCGCCACCGGCCGCAGGAGCGGCAGAAGGAATGCCTGTTAAACCACCCCAAAAACTTCGAGCCACCGGCGCAACCGCGCTCATAACGCCGCGACCCAAAGCAAAAGTACCGGCAGGAATAGATGCAGCCACACCAGTCAATGATCCGCCTATCTGACGCCCTATATCACCAGTCCGAGCCCCTTCCGTAGCCGCTGCATAACCTCGCGCCGCCGTACCTGCAAAAGGATTATTAGCAGCAAAATTAGCTGGAATTGCAGAAATGGCAGTAGGAAGCAGAGGCGCAGTAGTCGGCAAATATCCAGCGGGCGACGTAACCCCCTGCGCCACCTGTGAAGCAGGATTGGGAAGAGTCGGTACGTCAGGCGTACCAACCTGATAACCAGGGATAGCGCCCATACGGAGCGAGGTTTTCTTGGGGGAAATAAGACCGGCCATGGCGGGTACTCCAAACAAGCAGAGCCACCACTATAGCGCGTTAATCCTACAACAGCAAATGGCTCACAGATAATCCGTATCCCATGAAAATCCGTTCCTACCGAATCCCCAAGCCGAGACCGCAAACAGTTTGCGCATCATAATCTTTCGAGCCTCCAAACAATGCACCTCGAAAGTCTGCATGAATTCCTGCGCTCTGTTCGGCATGCCCTCATCCACATCCACGATACGCAAGGCAAGATAGGCCGCCCAATCTAAGAGATCAAGATGATGCTCTTCCGGAATCTCTGGCGACACATCCAAATTTTCCAGGGTAAGATGAGTCTTCGGTAAACGCAAGACACGTAAACGCAAAGGTTGAATATGAAGCGGGTCCGGCGCAGGAAAGACACGCAGAGTCATTGTCCCAAGTGAACCTTCGTCATCCTCCTGGAGATATTCGTCGGTATCAAAAGCCAGCATCTTGCCAGGCGGCAACGCGCTCAACGAACCAGGATCAAAGAAATATGTGTCAGGAACATGATAGGTATCAAACAATGCATGACCAGCACGCGCGAGATCAGAATGATCTTCAGGAAGTGGAGGACTGACAGAAGGAAGCGCCAGACAGCGCGCCGAAATCACCGCAATCACATACGGCGGAAGCTTATATGCCTTCTCAAACGGCTTTGTCGGAAAATAAGAAATGTAATCACGCAAAATAAGCGCCTGACGCGCCATGCGTCGCTGCGCTTGATCGATATATCTCACAAGAGTCCTGTCAGACCAAAGATAATCGGAAGCCCCGGCAATCTGATCAGAACGATCGTGCAGAATGTTCTCCCGCAGCTCTTCGAGCAGCTCGCGAAGGGTCATTCAACTAAGTCCTTAATATTGTTCAGGAAATTTTTCTATACGGATATCTCTGTCTGTTCCGCCAACCGATCGGTTTCAGAGTGTTCGGATCGAGCACCGGGCGCGTCTCGACCGCGTTGTCGAGAATGTCAATGATGCCCGTTGGCACCATGACTTCCTCGCCAGCCCTGAGAATATAACTGACACCATTGATGCCGAAAAACTGTCCAGTCGGAGGAATGTTGTCATTCTCCTCCAGGATAATTTTGACGCGCTCCGGCATGCCGACAGGCTTAGCCTTGACAGCTACCGGAATCTCACGTTCGAGATTGCTACCCAAGTCTTTCAAAGACATGACAAACTCCTTCAGGATCAGCCTTGACGGCCATAGTTATAAGTCGAGATATCATAGGCCGAAGCCACAACCGTAAAGCCAACGCCAACCGTGATCGTTCGGAGAACCGGAAGAGTCCCCACAGTACCGCCAACAGTCTTCAAGGTGAAGAAAATCAGCGAATTGGCGGTAACGCCAGCATCAGCCACAGTGACGGGAGTCACACCGTTAGCCACAAAGGTGCCAACAGCCGCAATAGATGCGCCGGTAGGGCCAGTGACGGTGGATGCAGGACCTGTCCAACCAGTGGGACCAGTCGGGCCAGTGACATTACCGGTTGGACCTGTCCAGCCTGTTGGGCCAGTGACGGTCGATGCCGCTCCAGCAGGTCCTGTCCATCCCGTGGGACCAGTTGCACCCGTCGAAGAAGCAGTACCTGCGGCCCCGGTCGGACCGGTAACAGAAGGTCCAGTTGGTCCAGTAGACCCGGTAGGGCCGGTGACAGTTGAAGATGCGCCGGTCGGGCCGGTAACAGAGGGGCCGGTCGGTCCAGTAGACCCGGTAGGGCCAGTATAGCCGGTAGGACCGGTAACAGTCGAAGTAGCTCCGGTCGGACCAGTGACGGTCGAGGATGCGCCGGTGGGGCCGGTTGCTCCGGTAACGGAAGGTCCGGTCGGACCAGTCGGGCCAGTCGAGCCTGTAACGCCGGCATTGATGCCGGCAACCACAGCAGTGAAATTAGTGTTGATATTCGCAAGCTGGACACCAAGAGACGAATTACCGGTATCGTCCAGGGAGATGATTTTCACCGTCATGGTCGTCAGTCCTTATCCTCGCCACCCTTGACGGCGGCATTGAACGCCTTCGAGAACGGATCGGGCGGCTCGGGATCGAGAGGAAGCGCGATCTCCGCGATCTTCTCGATGAATTCCAATGCCGCCCCCAGTTCTTTGAACAGGTACTCCCGATCGGAATCCTTCCACTTGCTGTTCGGCTTCTGATTCTCGGCGGCAATCTTCGGGTCCGTGGCATGAACCACATACCCGTTGGAAGCTCGCTCGATCCGAATGCAGCACATGAAACTCACCGATCAGCCGATCGCCACCCAAACGTAATTATGAGCAGAAGTATTCAGGTTCGTGCCGAAAGTCAGACGATTGCCCGACTGGGTGATCGAGTAGTCCGAGACCGAGGTATTGCCTAACGTGCCATCACCAGCGCCACTGCCGCTGGGCAGATAGACGCCAGCCGAGACGATGCCAGTGTTGATCACGCCGTTAGTCGAGATATTGGTGTTAGTGTCGATCACCGGCTGCGGCGCGGCCTGGGTTTCAATGAGCGAATCGGTAGCAGCCATGCCGAGAATCCACTCATAAGAAGTGGGCGAAGTCGTCGCCGACATGTCCACAACTTTTACCCAAGTCGGGGTAAAGCCGATATCGACAGGAATCGCACCAGAAGCATCGCCGGTGTAATAGCCGGTGGCGATGTTGGCCATGGCGTTGTAGTTGATCGGGCTGATGTGAGAAACTGCGTTAGTCATGTTCATCTCCTAAGAATGTGCGAAGTCACCAAAGAATCGTTTTGCCGCTGTAACATATGCGGCATGAGCTTCCTGAGCAGTCTCGAACCGACCAAGATGCTTCTGCTTTCCGTCGATGCGGATACGAGCCTCAAACTTTGCCTTTCCGTCCCGTACCACATTTACCACACCCTTCAACCCGGTCCTATTTGTCCTGAACGCTGCTCGATTAGCCGCATTCTGCGATTTTGTCGATTCCCGCAAATTACACCAACGGTTGTTAACCCCATCTAAATCTAGGTGATCAGTTTCCGGTTCAGGCCATCTTCCTGTCATCCAAAGAAAAATGAGCCTATGCGCCAAAAACCAACCCCCTTTGTATCGCACCTCCAAATATCGACCATTCGATTTCCGAGACCCAGCAACTGAACCCCTCTTATGGCACGAAATGCTAATCCGCCATCGAAGAATGCCTGTTTCGGGATCGTAATCAAACAACTCCTTAACCAACTGCGCATCCATGAAACTCTCCCCTTGACATTCCGTCTCGGGGAGAGTATATCAACTCACATTACCCGTCAAGCCGTAGCCCCTACTTCCAAACGACCCATAAAGGCATCCTGGAGGATAACCGTGGAAGTCCACAGCTTCCACCCGACTGTCCCGCGCTGAGCCAGCGGATCGCCCGGAGCCGGCTTCGGATTAACCACCATCGGAGTCATCGAAGACTTGCCCTTGAGCGGCACGATGCCGAAAGCGTCGCGACCGAAGATCAGAATCGGATAGACATCGCACGAACCAGCACCGCCAGCCGCGGTGTACCGCAGGCCATTAGTCACCGAAGTGCCACCTGTATTAGTCCAGGGAGCGATGACGGTCGAGGTAAGGTAACGGACCTGCTCGCAAGACCCGATCTCGCCTTCGAATGGCGTGGTGTGCGGACCGTAGTCCGCGACCACCTTGAAGCCGGTCATGTTACGAAGATCGCTCTCCAGGTCCGGATGGCAGACGGCCATGTAGGACGCCTCGACCGACTTCGTATTAAAGTCCGGCGTCGATGCGACCACCTGACTGATCTTGCGGGCATTCTGGCGGTTAAGACCGGTTGTCACCCGACGCTGGTCAGCCAGCGTAATGGCGGTGACAACGGCACCGCGAGACACCTGGGCATTGGCGAACCATACATTGGTGCCGGCCTTGAGAACATTGAACCGCAGCGTCTCGACGGTGACCGCCGCAGACTCGCCGAGAATGTCGGTGGACTGTTGCAGAACCGGATCAGTA
>Ga0187869_10002786_pt1 | contig 13428 bp, 10 predicted proteins | sample June2016WEW_13_1_2_FD_132972 | JGI IMG/M metagenome (GOLD analysis project Ga0187869, IMG submission 132972) | Peatland microbial communities from SPRUCE experiment site at the Marcell Experimental Forest, Minnesota, USA - June2016WEW_13_100 | ecosystem: Environmental > Terrestrial > Soil >...
CGCGCTGCTATCATGAGAAAAGCACCGCAGTGGGCGGTTAGCTCAGTTGGTTAGAGCGCCTGCCTTACAAGCAGGAAGTCGGGGGTTCGAGTCCCTCACTGCCCACCAAAAGAATCAATAATTCAGTTAATGTTGATCTCCCGTTCGCGCTCTGATTGCGGTGACAATTGCGAGTACCCCGACGCAATCTGCAAGTTTGCAGGAATGCTGAATGATTCCACGGCGCTGCGCAATTCTTCAACTCCGAAGTGACCATAACGCGCGGCCATCTTCGCCATTGTGCTAGTGGACCACCCAACAACCTTGGCAATGATTGGGATTGGGATACGCGCTGCAATCATGCGAGAGACGGCGCTGTGTCTCAAGTCATGGAAGCGAATCCTCCCGATCCGAATCAGAAGTGCACTTGTCGGAGACCGTTGCCACGAAGGGTGTTTGTGGAGGCGCAAGCGGAATAGCGGGAGGGCCGAATTCCTTATTGGTGTGAGCAAAATTATACACAGGTAGGGACAATTTACACGCTCGGCGGCCGCTCCATGTGGGAACGATTCGCGGCCTTTCCGCTCGCTGGGGCTGAAGATCATTTGTATGAGGAGTATGGAGGAATCGGTCCCGATGCGATTGGTTTGGCGCGAGAATTGCAACTATAAACTACAAAATCACGTTTGGATATTGCTCCAGCTATCCTCAATTTGGATGAGAATCTGCGTTGGTTGCGAGCGAAGGTTTCAAAAGAACGGACGGCTGTGTCAACGATTCGGTTCGGTCATGCAGATAAATTCATTTAACCAAGGCGCACGTTGCATATCCGAAAAGCCCCGAAGCATAGATGCGGGAGCTTCACAACGTCGTTTGCGCAAGTCAGAAAGTTCCGCCCTTGACGATTGCGACCGGTAGATCAGAGTTTTACTGACCCCCCGCTGAAATCAGTCTTGAGCGAGTTCTTCAAGGACTCATTTACATAGCGATTGCCGTCCAGGCACAAGAGCGTTGTGGCCTATCGCATTGCCTTGTCCTGACGATCGGCACCAAATGAGCGAGCTGGTTGACTCAATGCGAGCATCCAGCCGGCGGGAATCCCATGGCTGCGAGCCATGAAACAACACGACCCTTAAAGAGGTTCACAAATGATGCGATTGCGCGACATTTTTCCTTGCGCGCCGTTGAGAGATGAATTGACAACGGCAAGGACGGCTTGTGGCCGTTCTTCACGGTCGAATTACCACGACACCCACCTGCGTGCTCGCGTCGCGCAGCTAGGCCGCGGCCTTCGAATTCCCTTGTTTTGCGTTTTGATTTTCTTCTCATTCTGTGGCGAGACTGCTGGTGCGGCTACAAGAGCACGATCCCTGCAGGCATCTCCGAGCGTTGTCAGTTTTGGAGGAGTATCGATAGGAGGAACGGCCAGCACGAGCATTTCTCTTAAGAATACGGGCACGGCATCAGTGCAAGTTTCGAAGATTACCGTGTCGGGAAAGAGCTTCTCGGTCAGCGGCGAAGGTAGCCTTCCAGTTTCGGTTGCCGCCGGCGGCGAATATAGCTTCAGCGTTGAATTCTCTCCGACTGCGACTAGCACGATTTCGGGTCACCTTACGATTACCAGCAATGCCTCGACGGACGAAAAAATGGTGGTCGATCTCAGCGGTACGGGACTCTCCGCGAGCACGCCGACCTTGACTAGCCTAAGCTGCACAAGCTCGTCGTTCACGGGAGCGGGGACGGACAGTTGTGCATTAGCCGTCAACGCGGCAGCGCCGAGCGGCGGGTTCAAGGTTAGCGTGTCCAGCAACAACTCAGCCGTTGCCGTCCCTGCCAGCGAAACCATCGCTGCGGGAGCCACAACCGCCAGCTTCACAGCCACGGTATCCTCGGTGAGTTCGGCGCAAACGGTGACGCTGACAGCAAGTGCGGGCGGTGTGGCGGAGACCTTTGCCCTGCTACTGGGCGAGACGGCGGCGACGCTCAGAGTGAATGCCAACACGATTGCCTTTGGCAATGTGAATTTGAACTCCCCGGCGACGCAGACACTGATCCTGACGTCAACCGGTGGCGCGGCGGTGACAGTGAGCACGGCCACGGTGAGCGGAAGCGGCTTCACCGTCTCCGGAGTCAACTTCCCGATCACATTGAACCCCAATCAGACGGCCACCCTCAGCGTAGAATTCGACCCCACCGCGGCTGGGACGGTGACAGGACAGCTGACCATCTCCAGCAACTCCTCCACGGGATCTTCCGCGGTAATCAGCCTGACTGGAACGGGAGCGGCGACTTCCTATCAGGTCAACTTGACCTGGGATGCGCCCACAAGCTCTACGGACCCAGTCGCCGGATATAGCGTATTTCGATCGCCGAGCGGCGCCTCTTCGTATACGCAATTGAATTCGACCGCCACGACTCAAACGACCTACACGGACACGAACGTTACGAACGGCCAGACTTACGACTACATTGTGGAGAGCGTTGACGCCACCGGAGTCCAAAGCGTGCCGTCCAATACGACAGTTGTTCCGATTCCGTAACCGCTTCGGCACAACCATCAAATTACTCGAATAATCGCGCCGCTCTGTGCGCTGCGCCTCTTCTGCTGGCACTTGACCCAGTACTCCTAACCCGGAATCAATCGCTTCACTTGCGCCGGTTTGCGGTACAGAGGCGAATCGACATTGTGCGCTCTATCGCACGGCCATAGGGAACCATCACCCAAAGGCCAGCGGCGCGTCCTAGCCAATCCTGTCAGGCCGCTTTTTGGGGGAAAACTCGCGGCCCTAGACGATAGACCGTTGGCACCCGGCTTTCATTAGGGGGATGCCATGCGGTCAGAAAGCAAGCTCAAAGGTATACAGTTCCGCAAGCCGCCGATTTCGCAACAAACACGTCTACAGTCCCCGCAGTTTCCACCGCAATTTCACAGGTTCTAATGGCATAGCCCTGAAAATGCAGGGAGAATGTACCTGCAACTCCCTGCTGGCTACGCAGAAGGCACACTTTGACCGGAACTCGGGTGGTGTCTTCTTAGTGTGCTCTCGCCCGTGACAGTCATCACGGAGGCCTATTCTCGCCGCGGGGTATCGTGTCCAAACAAGGTAACGGATTCCCTGATCTGCCACGAAGCCTCTCCGCACAGGAGAGGCTTTCGTGCGCTTGAGCGCTTTCAAGCACCAACGCAGATTTAAGAATCTACCGGAAATCGCAGTTACATTCCCGGACCCCTTTTTATGGTGGGCTTGCCTGTCCCGGGCCGGTTGTACTCTCGGTTGCTTTAGCGCTGCACCTTGAATGAAAGGGTAGTGGTATGCGTAATGCCTCCGCCCCTTCCGGTGATCGTGATCGGGTAAGTGCCTATTCTGGCGGATCTCGACACGGTCAACGTAAAGTCCGACGTGCCCGAACCTGGTGCGGCGATTGGATTCGGACTGAAACTGCCGGTCACGCCCGAAGGAATGCCTGCGGCGCTCAGCGAAATCGCCGAGCTAAACCCACCGGAGACGGTTGTGGTCACGACCGCATACCCGCTCTGTCCTTGATCCAGGGATCCCGAACTCGGCGAGACGGAGATGGTGAAGTTGGCTGCGACGGGAGCCGTGACCGTGAGATTCACCGTGGTTGTTTTCACCGAACTGCCAGCGGTTCCGGTCAGGGTAATGGGATAGGTACCGGGCGTTACGGTTGAACCCGATGCGACCGCAATCGACATGCCCAGGCTGCCCGTGCCGGTAATCGAGCCCGGCGAGACGAAGGTGACCGACACGCCCGAGGGTTCGCCCGAAGCCGACAGCACGACCGCAGCATTGAAACCGCCGCTCACCGTGCTGGTGATGGTGGAGGAGCCTGAACCGCCCTGCACGATCGAAACTGACACTGGCGAAGCGCTCAGGCTAAAGCCTGGCGCAGCTACGATTCCAGCGAGCGCATTGAGCAGGCCGCTGCCGTCGGGGCTGCCCCAACCGGTAGCCAGGTCGTAGCCTTTTGCGGCCGAGTAGCCATTGCTGCCACTGGTGATGTCGTGGAAGTCCGAGTCGTAGCTTGAACCGGCGCCGATCGAATACAGGCTGGGATTAATGAAGCCCAGCGTCTTGTTGCCGTTGGCCACGGACTGCTGGTTGGTGAGCGCAAGATAGCCGGCCCACATCGGCGTGGCAAAGCTGGTGCCACCATACTCGTTGGCCGTGCACGTGGTCTGGTCGGCGCAGACGTAGAAAGTGAAATTGGCGTTGGCCGAAACGTCAGGGCCGTTGCGATAGGTTTGCGAACAGCTTGCGCAGCCGGCGGCCGCGGCCGTCTGCCAGGATGGAATGGCAAATCTATCGGGCGAAATGCCGCCACCGCCATCGGACCAGGCGGTCTCAGAACCCCAGGGTCCGGCCGCGGAGCTGGTGGTGAGGTCCGTCCCGCCAACCGAGGTGACATACACATCGTCTGCCGGATAGATCTCGGAACGTGCTCCCCATTTGCCGTCGTCGCCTGCGGCCTGAAAGAGATTCTGACCCTGCGTTGCGAACTCTTCGAAGTAAGGATTGTCGGTGTTCGGGTCAGCCGGACTCCAGGTCCACGAAGAGCTCAACTGCGCGTTGAGCGGGCTGGCGGTAGCCATGGCGTTGAAGATGGCCGCATCAGTCGAGCCCACGTACATCACCAGGCTCGACAATTCCGGCGCCATACCGAGGGCCTGCGTCATATCCAGGGTCTGTTCGGTGTCGTCGCAGCTCGGATACACGCAGCTGGTGCTGGTTCCGTCTGTAGAGAGTAGCGTGATGGGCACGTTGTTGGTTTGGCCGACGTTCTTAAAGTAGGTGTTGAGGTCAGCGAGGTCAGTGCCGTAATACTCCAGCAAGCCTAATGACTGGCCGCTGCCGGTCAACGATCCGCCGCCGTAGTAGGCCGCGCGCATGTCGCTGCCCAGATAAGAAGCCGACGGGCCGGAGCCGGTGGTGGCGCCGGACTTTGCACCGGAGCTCGCCGGGATTCTATTGAGACCGGCGGGATGCGGAATCGAGAAGTTGTCGAGGCCCGAGATGTGCCACAGAGAAAACGTCAGGTTCGTAGTGGGCTCGCGGTCCGGCGCAAAGAATGTGCGATTCTCGGTGGGGTGCTGATAGACGCCCATGTTCACGTGGAATGCGCTCTCAACGTTGGCCACACTTCCCGAGACCTGCACGTTGAGGCGATTTGGTGAAGTGCCGGTTACGGTCAGGCCGTTCTGTTTGGCAAAGGCGATCACCGCGTCAAAGTCCTGCTGGGTCGGTCCAAACTGCTCCGTGAACTGCTCCACGGTCAGGAACTGGTGGTAGTTCGGACCGCTGGGATCGTAGAGATTCGTCAGGAGCTGATCCAACTGGTCCTGATTGCGCAGCGGCAGCGTGATCACCAGATTCATGTTCCGGCTTGACGGCAGACGGTCGATGAACCGCGCGGTCCCATCCTGAGAGGCTTGGCGGACGTGGTGCGTCAACAGCGACTGCGCCTGGCCAACTGTGATGGCAATCGACAAGAACGCGGCGATTGGGAATACGAATTTTCCCACAATTCGCATGCATTTCTCCTTTTTCTATCGAATACGAAAACGCACGTCCTGGCGGACGGGGGACCCCCTGTGTATTCACTGAATTCTCCGGCAACCAAAACACTCCTGTCTATCGAAATTTTCAGAAAATTGGGCCGTTTTCGCGTTACTTTTGTGTAAGCGAGGCAATTTTCGGCAACTCCAGTTCGATGGAACGCTGACGGATAAACCTCAACCCGAGGCAGAGCGCCAGGCACTCAGCGATCTCTTTGCTGGCTCAATTGGCCCATACAAGAACCCAATCAGCCATCACACCGTTCAAATCGATGACTCTTCAGAAGCTGGTGAGATGCTGCTAGCGAGTCATCTTCGACGTATCGTTGACGTCCGCTCGAATCCCTAGAACTACGGTGAAAATTGCGGGTACCCTAGCCAGAAAATGAGTGAAATTGACAAAAATCACGGGCGGCCGGTGAAGGCCAGAAACCCGTGATTCTGTAGTAATTGGAGTAAGTGGGAGACAGTGAGAGAATAACTCTCGATCCGACTTACAAGCAGGAAGTCGGGGGTTCGAGTCCCTCACTGCCCACCATTGCATCGAGCAACCGCTCGCTGATCGCTCGCAGAACCTCCTCGCAGATTCGCACCGCTCACACCAACTCCCAGCATCGAAAGCTCCGCTTGATAAACTCAGCCCGTGGGCACTCTCATCGTCAACGCCGATGATTTCGGGCTGACCTCTGGCGTCAATCGCGCCATCAAGGAACTGCACGAGGCCGGCCTCGTCACCAGCACCTCGCTCATGGCCCGCGCTAACGCTACAGAAGAAGCTATCGATATTGCCGTGCGAACGCCGACACTCGGCGTGGGCTGCCATGTGGTTCTGGTCGATGGCGAGCCTGTACTCCCGCCGGATCAAATTCCCAGTCTCATCGATTCCAAAACCGGCAGTTTTCCGAATTCGTTGGCCACATTTCTGACGCGCTTGTTTACGGGCCGGATTCGCTCGGCCGAAATCGAGGCCGAGATCTCGGCGCAGATTGCGTTTCTCCAACAGCGCGGCGTTCACCTCACCCACGTAGATACACATAAGCACACCCACGTATTCCGCGCCGTGTTACGTCCTCTGCTGCGAGCTGCGCGCTCGGCGGGAGTTCGCGCCATCCGCAATCCATTCGAGCCCCATTGGTCCACACGGGCCACGCGTCGCGCGCACTGGATGCGCCTGGCGCAGGTGGGGGCACTGCGCTGGCTCGAGCCTGCTTCCCGGCGGATCATCGAGGAGGGAGGTTTTGTGACCACGAGCGGAACTGTAGCCGTGGCCGGCACGGGCATTCTGGACGCCGACACTCTGCGTTCCCTGCTCCAGTGCCTGCCCTCCGGCAAATGGGAGCTGGTCACGCATCCCGGCTACAACGACGCCGATCTCGGCCTTGTTCGCACGCGTTTGCGAGCCACGCGCGACGTGGAGCGCGCGGCACTGGCCGTGCTCAAGGAGTTTCCCACGATCAAGCTCATCTCCTTTGCGGGTCTGTCATCCGACCCGCTCGACCACTAACATGCTGAAGAACAGCCTCGCTGACTCTGTGCATCCTCCAATCACTGCCGCGCGTCCAAAGCATAGCGGAAAACCAAATCATCCAAAGTAAGAAGGCCTCATGCGTATCGGGATTACCTGTTATCCAACTTATGGCGGCTCGGGAGTTGTGGCCACCGAGCTGGGGATTGAGCTCGCCGTCCTCGGACACGAAGTCCACTTCATCTCCTATTCGCAGCCCTTCCGGCTAAACGGCCGCGACGACGGCATCTTTTACCACGAGGTTCCTGTCTCGAGCTATCCGCTGTTCGAGTTTCCACCGTATGACCTGGCGCTTGCCTCGCGTATGGCCGAAGTGGCGGAGTACAACTCGCTCGATCTGCTCCACGTGCACTATGCGATTCCTCACTCGGTTTCTGCGCTGCTGGCACGGCAGATGCTGGCGACGCGCGGGCGGCGACTGCCCTTTGTGACGACTCTCCACGGCACCGACATTACGCTGGTCGGCCTGGATCGCAGTTATCTGCCGATTACGCGCCACGCGATTCAGGAGAGCGACGGCGTGACTAGCATTTCGAATTACCTGCGCGACAAGACGATTGCCGATTTCAACGTTACACGACCCATCGAGACCATCACCAACTTCGTCAACTGCGACGTCTACACTCCAATCAAGGATGAGGTTGCGCGCGCGCGCTGCCGCGCGCATTACGCCGCGCCTGATGAGTCACTGCTCGTACACCTGTCAAACTTCAGGCCGGTGAAGCGCGTTACCGACGTGGTGAAGATCTTTGCGCTTGCGGCGCGCGAGCGGCCGGCACAGCTAATCCTGATCGGCGACGGGCCAGACCGCTCGGCCGCGGAGTGGCTCGCGCACGATCTCGGCATCCAAGCCCGCGTCCACTTTCTGGGCAAGCAGGAGCGCGTGGCGGAGCTGCTGGCGATTGCGGATCTGCTGCTGATGCCGAGCGAGCTCGAATCCTTTGGCCTCGCGGCGCTCGAAGCCATGGCTTGCAAGGTTCCGTCGATTGCCACGCGCGTTGGCGGGGTTCCCGAGCTGATCGACGAAGGAGTCAATGGATTGCTCTTTCCCGTCGGCGACGTCGAGGGCATGGCCAATGGTGCGTTGAGCCTGCTGAACGATCCGCCGCGACTCGACGCGATGCGTGAGGCAGCCCGCAAGAACGCGCAGAAGCGTTTCTGCGCTACGCTTGTTGTGCCGCAGTATGTCCGATTTTACGAGCAGGTGCTAGCGCAGCCTGCCCGATAGGAAATTCCTCAAAAACTTCTTGACCAATTCACGGCCACTGCGGGTATTCTGCATCCATCTGGAGGTCATCCATGAGAATCGGGAAAGCACTGTCTTTTGCCTTGGTTTGCGCACCGGCGCTGCTCTGGTCCCAAAATGCGGGCGGACCTTTCGACGGAACGTGGACCACGAACATGTCCTGTGACGCGAGTGAACACATGCCTGCCTACACTTGGACATTCGTGAGCACGATTGCCAACAGCACCTTTCACGGCCAGCACGGCGAGGAGGGTGGGCCAGGCTACATGGTCATGGACGGGACAATCGGCGCAGACGGCTCGGCGAAGCTCCACGCCAAGGGCAAGGTGTCGGCGGGAAAAGCGGGCCTGGTAACGCAACTGAAAGGCAACAAGTACGACTATTACGTGGATGCGACCTTCACGGGTACGTCTGGGACCGGTAAGCGCGAAGAAGGCGCGGGGATTCTGGGGCGGCCGTGCACCTTCCAGTTCACCAAGCAGACGGATACGGGCGCACCGCCCGCTACGCCGGCAACACCACCTGCGCAGTAAGCTTCGAGCCGCAAGCAAATGCGACCTTCGGCAGCGCGCCGCCGGATCCTTTTGGTGTTGCGGCATAGAAGCAAAATCAGTCAAGGAGAGTGGAGTTGTGACTGTGCGCCGACGCAAGATTCACGTTGAGCTTGCCGAGGCCGCAGTTCGGATCTTTGCCGCGAACGATCTCCTGAACCAGATTCTGATCACGAATCTTGATCCCTCTGTTTGGAAAGCCCAGCCACCCGGCAAGGTCCGCACGATCGCGGCCATCTTCGCGCACATGCACAACGTGCGCACGAAGTGGATCAGGCTGACGGCGCCGCACCTGGGAGTTCCTCCGCAACTCAATCGCGCCCGGTGCACCCCGAGCGAGACTCGAAAAGCACTGGCCCGGAGCGCGGCCGCGTGCGAAAAGATGCTTGCCGAAGCGCTGGGCAGCGAGGGGCGCGTGAAGGAGTTTCGAAGGGACGGTTGGGCTCGTCCATGGCCGGCCGGACCGGAGATGCTCTGCTACATGATTTCTCACGAAGCGCACCATCGCGGACAGGTGTGCATGATCGCGCATCAGCTCGGATTCCCGCTGCCTGGCAAAGTGACATCGGAATTATGGAACTGGGAGAAGCTCTTGAAATGGTGAGGCGCGCGTCGTTAGCAAGCTATGGGCGGCAATGTTGGCGGATAAGTCCGTAGTCTATTTACCGACGAGTTAATATCTAAAACATTGATTCTATTGAAAACCGCCTGAATGACGCCTCAATTTGCACCGAGGATGGGGCAGTTTTCAAAAAAGAAAATCACGCGGCGGGGATGGCCAATTTCGGTTGCGCCTTCAGGAGAGCCATGGCGATTTTGGCTGCTCAGCGACAGAGCTTGCCGAGGATGAGGACGCGTTTTGACGTTTTGTCATGGCAGGATTCCTTGATGAAGATTGATGCTGTGACCATGATGCGCCGGAAAGGCGTAATTATCGGCAAACTTGGGCCTGAAATCGTCGGTTGAAGGATGCGTCGCAAGTGATGGATTAAAAGGGGGTTGGGAGAGCGGGGCGGAAGGGCGAAGAAAAAAGTTGAGGGCGGGGGGCTTGACAAGGTGGAGAGCGCGGACCGATTTGGGTGCAAACGGCTGCCCCAATAAGCCGGGGTCGGCCGAGAAATACCTTCAGTCGAGTCCACGACCCACTGGACTAACGAGCGGGTCAATGTTAGTGAAGAAGTAAGTTCTGGAGTGCACGTAACACGGCGTCAATTCACCGACGGTTTCTCGATGTGATCGACGACGATTGTATCCACCGGACCTTTTGCGGGCAGGAGTTTGAGCCCAAGCTGCTCCTCAATGGCGGCGAAGATGTCAGGCCCGGAATCAGCCGATCCTTCCGCGCCCTCCGGCGCCCATTTGAGCGTGATTGCGACGTTGCCGGTAAGGCCGGTCTTGTTTATGACGAAACGGCCCACGTCGTTCGAGAGGCTAAAGATGAAGCTGTCAATCGGGACGCTCTTACCTTCAAACCGTCCGTCTCCCATCGACCAGGAACTGTTTACGTTCGCAGTCGCCTGTGTCATCTTGATGCCGTTCTTCGCGACCATCAGATCGTAGACGGGCAGCTCTTTGGTCTCGTGGTGAACCTTCAATTGAAAGCGATCGAAAAGGACAGCTTGCATCATCAAGTCCAGCTGGCGCACGTGCTCCTCTCGAGGCAGCTTCTGCATGGCCGCAGCTGTGTCTTCGTCCATCTTGGCCTGGACGTCAAAGGTATCGGACGAGGCCCATCCGGGCAGGCCCGAAATCTGCTCGGGCATGATGAGGTGGAAGGCGCTCCGGATCAGACTTTCTGGCGAGACGTTCGAAGCGGAAAATCCATCGAGCGTCGTTCTCCACGACATGCTGTCGTCTCCAAGCTCATGCGGTTTGATCGAGACGACTTCGAACGTTGGCGATTTGGCAGGCGTGGGCGCGGAAGCATTTAACTGGGCAGACGACGGTGTTGCCAGGGTGATCGATGCGGTTGCCGCGAGAAGCAAGAAGCCAGCAGGTGATTTCAAGGAAGGGATAAAGTGGGCGGCCATCACTGAGACGATTCCTTTCTGAAGCGTCTGCTTTATTGTCTCTCCGCCGCCAGGTAGACGATTGCGTCGCCAAGCAACCGCAAAGAAATATGTCGAGGGCGTCGGCCATGACGTCCGAGTTTCGCCCGGATGGTCTCCTACTCGTCAAGAACGGCAAAGATGGCGTCAGGCTGGGTATTGATAAGCTCTAACCGCCTATTTCTAACACAGATCCCCTTACATCAAATCATCGCACGGAGCACGAATCGCAACGGAGGATGCTCATCGATGCGGACAGCCGGGCCAGCAGCACGGTCGCCGCATCCCTTCTTTGAGCTCCGAGCACACCCTTTCGACGTGCTGCCGCCTTGTCTCATCTTTCTTGACGGAGATGGTCCAGCAGATCCATTCGTTGCGTGCGAGCGGCGTTATGTCTTCCCAGGCTGCCAATGCTTTCGCGTCGGACTCGAGCGCCTTTCGGAGATCAGCCGGAAGGTCATGTACGACTCCCCCTGAGGTTCGGATCAATGTCATAGAGTTATCTCGCAGGCTAAGAAATCAAGCATCTGATACGAGATTACAACTCGAATTCCGGGGCTTTCGTTGCCCATTCGCGAGTAGCCAGAAAGCAGTTTCAGAAGGGAACGCAAACAACGAGCCGAAACTTCACATCCAGAGCCCCCACCTGACGTTTCGCCGGCCAGTGCAAGCATTTGCTGAATCGAGGCGCGGTTCAATGTTCATGGAAGAATAACTGCGGAGCTGCCGGCCGCCCGCCCGGAACTCGATTCTTCAAGTCCCTGAGTTGCTCAGTGACGATGAAGTGCCTTCGGTCTAGTTGGCGGCCAGGAGAGTCTCAATTTCCTGGTGGAGGTCGCGCTTGACTTGGTCGGCGCTGCCGTAAGCGCTGTCGTCAAATCGGATGCGACCGCTTTGGTCAACGACGAGCAAAAGCGGGAGCCATTGGGTTCCATTCACCTTGACATACGTTTGCAGCGGGTCAAGCGCCATGGGCATTGACACTGGCCTGTGTTGGACGAACTGGGCGATCTTCTCCGGCGTATCGCCCATTATTTCGGTGTTGACGAGGAGAAAGCGCACTTTGGGATTGCCGGCGTACTCGTTGTAGACCGCATCCACTGCAGGCAGCTCGGCGAGACAGGGGCCGCACCACGTTCCCCAGAAATCGATGACCGTAACATGGCCTTGCAGCGCTGATAACGGGATTGGTTTGCCGTCGAAGGTGGTCAACGCCAGGGCGGGCAGAGGCTTATCGACCTGGCCACTGGGAGGACTGACGCGCAACAAAAGATTGGCAACAAAGAGTCCTGCGGCAACAAGGATGATCGTCCCCAGAGATACGAGAACGCCGGCCATCCGGCGGTGGCTGCGCCACAGACCCACGCTCTCGGCCCCGGCGGAGCTGACCAGGAGGATGCACCCGCAGTTCAAGAGCAGCTGTGTGTACGGACCCCACGCCCATGTGTGGAAACGCACAATGGCGATACCAAATGCCAGTGCCAGGAGGGGAGCACACAGGCCAAGTCCAGCCAGGAGCCCCTGCCGCCATGGACGCCAATCGGATATTCTCTCCGCCAACACAGCCATGGCCACGACCTCGATGGCGACCGCTCCGTCAAAAATCCTGGAGCCTTCGTGGAAGACTACATCCAAAGCAAGAAAAAGGATCAATGCGGCGAAACCGAGGAGAAGCGCGCGGAATGAGTGCTTGAGGCTTTCGGATTGCATGGGTACATTCTCCGCCTGCCATCGCATCATCCGCCGAAAACCCGCAAGCAGCAAGTGATTCGCATCACGATCCTGGCTCCTCGATCATGAGCAGAAGCATCATGCCATTGAAGGCAATGGAGCCGGCGATAATGAGGCACAACATCTTCAGCATGATCATGGGATGAAAAACGACCGCCAGACCTGCAATGAGCGATCCAATGACGCCGATCGGATATTCCGCTCAGAGTGGCCTCGATGGCGCCGTGATCAAGGGCTTGTTCTCCTCAATGCTGAGCTCCTGGATCACTTGCTCGCCTTAAACCACCAGTGCGCCGCCTCTTCGCAGGAAAAGCTGTGGCAGCGTTAGAGGGGCACTGACCGCAAACTGGCTGGTCGCCTTTGATTGAATCAATAGCATGGAGGAACCAGGTGGTCTCTCTTTTGAAGTTTCAATCACCACATCATGTTCAGGTTCCTGCACCGAGGGTCTTCCGTCTCTGCCGCCTCAATTCTGCACCGAGGGTCTTCCATCCCAATCATCACGCGAATGAGCAGACTCCTGCACCGAGGATCTTCCATCACAATTTCGACGCCACTGAGCAGGTTCGTGCATCGTGGGTCCTCCGTCTTTGCCGCCGCGATCTTGCACCGAGGATCTTCCATCTCAATTTCCCCTGAATAACCAGGCGCTTGCACCGGGTCCCCTGTTACCGCGCATTGACAGGGGTTTCTTGCTCGGTGAAATGATCATGCAGAATCACGTTAATCAGCGGCTTGCGGACCCGGATGCGACCGTTGTAGTCAATAAGGCC
>Ga0187869_10002822_pt1 | contig 13301 bp, 7 predicted proteins | sample June2016WEW_13_1_2_FD_132972 | JGI IMG/M metagenome (GOLD analysis project Ga0187869, IMG submission 132972) | Peatland microbial communities from SPRUCE experiment site at the Marcell Experimental Forest, Minnesota, USA - June2016WEW_13_100 | ecosystem: Environmental > Terrestrial > Soil >...
GTTGAGCAACGATGTCGTGAACAACATCATTCTCGCAGAAGGCCATGGCTGGCGCGAACGATCACAAGGCGCGCCGTGACACGGACTTATGAACTATCTTCGTGGCATTCGGGACGTGAGCGCTTTTCGTGATGGCTTTTCGCTGCAGTCTGGGCGGATTTCCTTCGCGCCCTTCGCGCCTTCGCGGTTCAACTCTTTAATCCAGCCACAATCGCTTCTTCAGCTTGGTGGGGAGATAGGTTTCGGTGATGAAGCTGAAATCCTTGCTGCTCAGGGCTTCCAGCTCAAGCTTCACGCCGGTGGCGAGCATGTGGTGGATTTCCTTTTGCCACGGCTTTTTGTTCTTGAACCACGGGTAGGCCATGATCTCCTTGGCCCGCCGCACGTCCTCATCCTTCATGGCGATGGTGACGGTGCGGCTGATGCCGAACTGCTCGGCGTCGTAACTGCTCATGCCGATGAAGCGGGCCTTGGGGATGGCCATGCGGACCGATTCGAACGCCAGGTTGATCGAACCCTGCTTGACCACTGAATAGATGTAGTAGCCCCATGGGTCATTATCGACCAGGACGTAGACGGGCAGATGCAGTTCGTGGTGCATGCGGTACATGAGCCGACGCACGCCGCGCGGCGGCTGGCCGCCGCCGTGGAGGATGACGCAGTTGTTGGTGTCCCAGTACCGGTCCTCGTTGAACCGCCGCCACACCGCCCCTTTTTCGATCAAGAGGATGTAGTCCGCCTCGCACTTTTTGAGCTGGATGATGTCCGGCTCGACGATGCTGGGAACCGACCAACCGCCCGTGCCCATCCTGCGGCCGTCGATGACGTCGCCGTTGTCGATCAGCGTGATGTTCCCCACCATCGCCCCCTTGTTCTCCGCGAAGAGACCCAGCTCTTCGCGCAGGCTGGCGATCGTCACCTCCAGGTCCTCAATAATGGGATCGCTTTCGCTCTGCTCGTCGAAGGTGTTTTCGCGCGTGCCATCGATGGTGTGTTTCAGGTGGTAATACAGGTCGCGGATGCTGGTGGTTTTGCCCTGTTCGTTCAGTTCCTTGCACCCGGCGGCCACCAGCATCGTCTGCATGAATTTTTTGGCCTGGCCCAGATTGAAGAAATTCCGCCGCTGCGACGCATCCCCCATGGTGATGATCTGCTTCTTCTCGTCGAACTTGGCGTTGGACAGCGCCCGGGTGGGGATGTCGAAGCCCGGGTCCTGGCGCTTCTTGGCGAAGGCGACCACCGTGTCAGCCATTTCTTTGAGCTTTTGGGCCGTTTCGCGATTGCGCGTTTTGCTTGCGGTTGTTGCCATGGCGATCATCCCGAAAAATCTGCGGCAAAATCAATCACGCGGCCTCCTCGGCGAACAAGCCGGGCTGTTGTTTCTTGGCGGACGGTTTGGCCCCGTGCCGCTCGTCCTCAGCGGCGATGGTCTGGGCCGCGGCCGCCTCCACCACCACCACGTTCTTGTCCCCATCCAGTCGGCCGGCGCTGGGCGGAGTCTTGATCGCGTTGCCATCCTCGTCGAATTGCACGTCCGCAGTGGCCGTGCGCTTCTTGGCCACCAGTTGCAGCTCGGCGTAAAGCTTCTTGGTGTCGCAGCGGGTCATCTTGCGGCAGGCCGTCACCACCTCGCCGATGTATTTCTCGAACACGTGCCGGCGCTCGCCCTCGCGCGCGATGCGCTGGCGGCGGCGAATGTAGGTATTGAGCTTCCGCCCGCATTCCTGGATGGCCAGCTTGATCTCCTTGCGGATTTCGTCGTAATCGGCGATGGCTTCCTTGGACTCGCTGGTGAACGGCACCCACACCGAGGCCATGTGTACGACGATGATCAGCGGGCCTTCCGGCAGGCCGTTGCGCGGCTGGGCGATGGCGTAGTTGCGCCAGTTGGTGTCGATCACGCTCTTGGTGATGCAGCAGGACGAGGGCTGATACAGCAGCGGGACGCGATTGGCGAAACGGATGACGCGCGCCGAATCCTCCGTCGGCAACTGTCCGCCGTAGGCCAGCCCCACCTCGATCTGGAACGGATTGCCGCGGTAGACCGCCGGCTCGCGCGTCTCGGCCGTGTAAAACTCCGCCTTGATCTCCTTGAGCAGGCCTTTGAGGATCTGCTGCGGACCGATGGGCACCAGGCAATCCGTCGGCGGCGCGATGATCCTGGTGTTCTGGATGGCGTGATGCAGGCGATCGGTTTCCTCGCGGGCCACCTGGGCGCACCAGGTGCTGGCGGTCAATCCGGCCTTCTGGCAGATTTCCCTGGCCACCTTGGGGCTGACCCGGCTGAATTCGCCCTGCAAGAATCCGCCCAGGTGCTTGTGATTGGTCTCCTTGAGCATGCGGATCAGCACGCCCAGTTCCACGCCGTACGGATGCGGCTTGATCGACTTGGGCGATTCCGGCACCTCGTGCACCTCGCGCGGAAAATCCCGGTGCAGACCATCAGGCGCGGACCAGTGAATTTCCGCGTGCGGGTTGGCGATGGCCACCTGCTCCAGGTATTCATCCACGCTGGCCCGCCCGCGCTGGAAGCGCGCTTCCAGCGTGATGCTCACTTCCGTGCCGTGATCCATCTCACGGCCATCCGCCTCCCAGTGCGGCATTTCCTGATCGGAGATGATCTCCGGCCGGTTTTTCTTCGTGTCCATCTGCAGCTCGAAGCGATGGACGGGTTTTTTCTTGCCGGTTCGGCTGATGATTTCCACCGATTGCCCGGTGGTCAGCAGTCCGTACATGCCGGCGGCGCTGATGCCGATGCCCTGCTGGCCGCGGCTCATGCGCAGGCGGTGAAACTTGCTGCCGTACAGCAATCGCCCAAAGACGTTGGGAATCTGCGCCTTGACGATGCCCGGGCCGTTGTCGCGCACGGTCATGCGAAACCGCGTGGCGTTGGCCATCGACGGCGCCACGGGCTGGGCCGGCTCCGGATTGGTTGCTTCGATCAGGACGGGCTGCGTCTCTTCCTTTTTTCCTTTGGAATCGCCGGCCAGCGCCCCCGCCGCGGCACGCGCGCCGCCGTTGAGCGCTTCGATCTTCACCCAGACGGTGGGGAGAATCTGCGCCTCTTCGCAGGCATCCAGGGAGTTGTCCACCGCCTCCTTGACCGTGGTCAGCAGCGCCTTTCGCGGATTGTCGAACCCCAGAAGGTGGCGGTTCTTGGCGAAGAACTCGCTGACGGCGATCTCCTTCTGCTGGGCGGCCATGGTTTCGGCCGTCTCGCCCCTGGGTTGTGATTTGGACTTCTTGGGCACGTCGGAAGAAAACAGATTTTCGCGTGATTTCTTGCCGCGGCGTTGCACACGCATGCGATCCTCCGTGACCTTTGCCTGCCTTATCGGCACGAATTGGAGGATTTCTCCAAACTCGATGTTAGCGTACTGTACGGTATGGCGTGCGCGAATTCAACATTGAGCCGCCGCCTCCGGTCCGCTACCATCCCCGCACATCGAGGGAATCGCGCATGTCCACATCACCTGACTCACCGCCCATGGAAGCCCTGCGCGCCGCATCGCAGCAATACCCGAGCGCCGCCGCCGCCATTGCCGAGGTGGCCGCCCTGCGCGCCGAGTTGCTGTTGCCCATGGAAGCGGTGCACATCATCGGCGACGTGCACGGCGAATACGCCAAACTGCGCCAGGTGCTGCACAGCGCATCGGGGCGCCTGCGGCCTTTGGTCGATCGCCTCTTCACCAGCCGGCTCCCCGAGAACGATCGCCACGAATTGCTCAACGTCCTTCACTTTCCGCGGGACGAGATGGAGCGGCAGCGCGATTGGCTGAGCAAGCGCCGCCATCGCCACACGTGGTCCTCCAGGATGCTGCGGAGGCAATTCGAGCTGGTGCGCGAGATGTCCGGCCAGCGCCGCCTCGGACGCGTATTGGATCTGTTCCCGCAAAACCATCGCCAGCTCTTTGCCGAGCTGTTTGCCGAGCCGCTGATCCGCTGGGAACAGAATTACGTCGAAGCGATGATCAACACGCTGATCGAGGCCGACCGCGACCTGGATGCCGTTTCCGCCGCGTCGCAATTGGTGCGCAACCTGGCCTACGCCGAGCTGGTCGTCGCCGGCGACTTGGGCGACCGCGGGCCGCGCATCGACCGCGTCATTGACGACCTGCGCCGCCAGCCCAACGTGTTAATCGTCTGGGGCAACCACGACGTTCAGTGGATGGGCGCGTCGCTGGGCCATGCGGCGCTGATCGCCGCGGTCCTGCGGCTGTCCACCCAGCACAACCGTCTGGCACAGCTTGAAGAAGGGTACGGCATCTCCCTTGGGCCGCTGGAGAAATTGGCTCGCGACGTTTATGGCGATGATCCTTGCCCCGCCTTTGCCGCCGCCGCTCAAGGCGACGGCCCGCGCGACGCGGCTTTGCTCGCCCGCATGCACAAGGCCGCGGCCATGGTGCAGTTCAAGCTCGACGCCCACGTGCCGCGCCGGCATCCCCAGTGGGATTTCAAGCATCGCCATCTGCTGCACAAGATCGACCACGCCGCCGGCACCATCAACATCGACGGCAAGACCTATCCCCTGGTGGATCGGCATTGGCCGACGCTGAACACCACCGATCCGTACACGCTGTCCGACGCCGAGCGGTCGTGCGTCGAGCAGATGCACCAGGCGTTTGTCGGCAGCGCCAAACTGCGTCAGGACATGCAATGGCTGGCCGACCACGGCCGCATGTGGCTGCGCCGCGGCGACGCGCTGGTCTTCCACGCCGGCGTACCCGTCGATGCCTCAGGCAATCCGCTGACCGTCGCCATCGACGGCAAGGACCTGGGCGGGCGGGCCCTGATGGACGGCCTTGAAGCCATCGTGCGCAAAACCTTCGCCGCCGGCGACGGCGCCGGCCAGGATGCCGATTGGCTGTGGTATCTGTGCAACGCGGATCGCTCGCCGCTTCTGGGCAAGGACAAGCTCGCCACCTTCGAGCAGTATTTCGTCGAAGATCACGCCGCCCGGCGGGAAAAGCGAAATCCCTATTTCCAGCTCATCCATGACGCCGCGTTCTGCCGGAAGATCGGCCAGGATTTCGGCGCCGGCGATGACGTGCTGCTGGTCAGCGCTCACCTGCCCGTGCGCCTCGAACGCGACGACACGCCGCTGAAGCGCAACGACCACGCCGTCAGCCTCGACGGCGCGTTCGGCCAGACTCACCGGGATCACGGCTACACGCTGGTCCTGGATTGCACGGGGATCAAGCTCGTCAAGCATTCCCAATTCGACTCGGTCCAGGAAATCCTGGTGGCTCCGGATGAGAAGTTGCCGCAGACGACGTCCCTGCGCCAATACGATCCGCCGCGAACCATGGCCGATGGCCAGCGCGGGGCGCTGCTGCGCGAAAAGATCGCTTTGCTGCGGCGCCTTCTCGAAGCTTATCAGAACAAGCAGGTCCCGCAGTACGAATGACCAGTCGCCCCGGCAGGGTCCGAGAAACCTCTTATTATCGACTTTCCCGACAATCTGAAGGCCGCGCAGAGTTGAACCGATCTGTAGGTTATGGGAAGGACTCACTGCGCGCTGGTCGCGTTGGCATGGGCGTGGGCGCTGGCCGTCTGCCCGCAATCGGCGCGGGCGTCGCTCATTTCGTACGACGCTTCCAGCGGATTTCTGCCGGCCGATCCGCCCTTCCGATACGTTGACACCGCGTACCTGTACGGCTCGGCCGTGACGCCGAGCATCGCCGGCGGCATCGCGTCGCTGGGACCGACCTCCACCCTCGGCCGCTCGTTCTGGTACACGGATGTGCTGACGCTCAACCACGCCGCCGGCGTTGAAATCTCCGCGCGCTTGCGCCTCGATTCGGAATCTTCCAGCGATCCGACGGACGATTCCGGTCTGGCCATCACCCTGAGCGATGACCGCGATCTGTATCAGGACCTGTTTATCAGTCCCACGGAGGTTTTCTTCGGCAAGCTCAACGCCAGCGGCACCGGCGTGACGCGCGACACCAGCTACGCCCTGGACGCGACGCAGTGGCACACGTACACCATCGATCTGCTGGGCAATACGGTGACGCTGGGCGTGGATGGCTCGCCGCAGATCACCTCGAGCCTGTTTGACATTGCCCCGACCGGCCAGCTGGTCTTTCCCGATTTTGTCACGCTCGGCGACGTCGCCGTGAACGCCAGCTCTCAGTTCGATATGGTCTCGTTTTCGGTGCTGGTGGTTCCCGAGCCGTCGTACGGCCCCGCCAGCGCGCTTGCCGCCTTCATCGTGATCGCCGCGCGATCCCGCCAGACCAAGCCACGCCGTCCCATTTAGCGGCGGTGAGCCTCCTCCCAGGCCAGGCGGAAAACCAGTTCCACGTTCAATACCGCCTCGGCGTTTTGCCGGGCGATGAGCTGGATCATGGTCATCGTCCGGCCGTGGGTTTGACCGCGGTAGCCGAAGAACGCGGCGGGGTCGAATTGGCCGGTGGCGTAGCCAGCCTGGGCCGCCCGGCCGACAAACGGAAGATAATCGTAGCTGTCGCTCAGTGTCCGCAAATCCCAGCGGAAGGGATCGAACGTCTGTGCCGTCGGCTGCGGCTGATGCGATCGCTGCGCCGCCTGCGCGTCGATCTCGGCCAACAGGTCCTGGAAGAATTGCCGGCGGAAGGTGGCGCGCGGCTCGTCGCCGTTCTCGAATAACCTCCATTCGATGTCCGCGTGCGGATCGAATCCCTCGATCCTGCGGAGCAGCACGATCGCCAGCGTGTCCGGCTGGGTGGTGACGGGAATTTGTTTGACATGGCCGGCGAGGTAGCTGTAGCTGCGGGCATCGATCGTGGCGTGATGGGGCTGCGTGGAATCCTCGACGTAGTGCGCCAGAAATCCGGCGGCTTCCAGGGCCGCCTGGGGATCGGCCGCGACTGCTCCGCCGCCCAGCGCCTGCGCCAGCTTGTGATACATCTCCTCCACGCGCAGGGGCACGAACCCGCCGCGCTTCCAACGCGGATCGCTCACGTCGTGCGGGATCTTTTCCACGTCCGGCTTGCCGCTCAAATCATCCCGGTATTGCCACTGGCCGGAAAACGCTTCCAGATCGAGGTAATGCATCTGATATTCCGGCGCCCCGTACGGCTTGATGTTGACGCGTCCCTCCGGCAGCAGTTTCACGCGGTCGGGCATGGTCGCCCATTTGTCCAAACCCTGGTCGTACTGCGGCAGATTCTCCGGATGCGCCCCGACGGTTTCCTGCTCGGCCAGCGATTGGCAGTCGGCCAGGCTGTGGGGCATGTTTTGCCGCAGAAAATCGCGCAAGCCCTTCGGCGCGGCCGGGTCCTCGATGATACGCAGGCACGCCAGACGCGTCAGCAGAATGTGCCCCTGGTGGCTCCAGCCAAAGCACGCAGCCCACGAGCCGCAGACCATCACACAGAACCAGCTCCATAGGATCGCATGACGTGTTTTCATACATCCTCTATGATACCCGTCGTTGCCGCAGGTTCAGTTGCAATGAAAATCGGACTGATCGATTTCGTGGATTGGGAGTATACGGTCCAGAGCATCCGGCAGGTGCCGCTGGGCGGCTCGCAGTCGGCCGCGTGTGGCTTGGCGCGCTGCCTGGCCGAGTTGGGTCAAGAGGTATTTCTGATCAATCACACCAAGGTCGCGGCCAACCTTGCCGGCGTCCATCACGTGCCCATGGCCGAGGATTATGCCCAGCAAGTGCCCTCGCTGCATTTGGATGCGCTGATCGTGATCCAACGGCCTGCGAACGGCAAATACCTCAAGGCCGCCATGGGCGCCGCCACGCGATTGGTCCTGTGGCTGCAGGACGCGGCGGAGCAACCCAACGTGCAAGTGCTGCGCGAACCGCTGGTGCGCGACGCCTACGACGGGTTTGCCCTGGTGAGCCACTGGCAATCTCGCGGCCATCGGGAGACTTTTGGGGTCGATCCGGCCCGCATGGCCCTGCTGCGCAACTGCATTTCGCCGCCGTTTATGGGGCTCTTCGGCGAAGAGGCAAGCATTTTGCCGCACAAAACCTGGCCGCCGGTCATCGCCTACAGCAGCGCACCCGATCGCGGACTGCGGATTCTCCTGGACGTTTTCCCCGAGATTCGCCGGCAGGTGCCCGGGACGCGCCTCGCCGTTTTCTCCAGCATGAAGTTGTACCGCATGAAGGAAGCCGAGGATGCGCAAAAGCACGGCTCGGTTTACGAGCGATGCCTGCAAACCGAGGGCGTGGACTACGTCGGCGTGCTGCCGCAGCCGCAACTCGCCCAGCGCCTGCGCGAAATATCCGTGCTGACTTACCCCAGCATCGTGCCGGAGACGTCGTGCATGGCGGTGATGGAAGCGATGGCGGCCGGCTGCCGCATCGTCACCAGCGATCTTGGCGCTTTGAGCGAGACGACCGCGGGTTTTGGCCGCCTGATCCCCGGCAAGCTTCCACCTCAGGAGTATGCCCAGCGGTTCACCGAGCAGGTCGTCGCCGTGTTGCGTGAGAGTCAGACCGAGCCGGCGGCCGTCGAGGATTTGCTCCGCCGCCAGGTGGACTTTGTCAACGCCTCGTGCACTTGGCCCGCTTGTGCCCCGCAGTGGCTGCCGTGGCTGGGGACGCTCCAGGCACGGCCGTCGCCGTTGTCGCTGGCACAGTTGCAGGACGGCGACCGCAAAGTCGATCTTGCCGTCGAGCAGTTCCGAGCCGCGCGGTTTTCCGAGGCGCGGGCCCTGTGCCGTGAGGTGTTGGACCAGCAGCCGCACTATGCCCACGCGCTTTATCTGCTGGGCTTGATGGCCCATCAAAACGGAGAGAACGAGTCGGCATTGGATTTTCTTGAACGTGCCGCCGCGATCGATCCGCAAGCGGCCCAATACCATGCCAAGTTGGGGCTGGTCCGGGCCGCGCTGGGCCGGATGGACCAGGCCATCGACGCGTTGTGCCAAGCCCTGACGCTCGATCCGAAGCAACCCGACGTCTACAACAACCTGGGCAACGTGCTGTGCGCCCAAGGCGATTGGGATCGTGCCATCGTTTCGTACCAGCGGGCGCTGTCCCAGCAGCCCCAGTATCCCGAAGCCTACAACAACCTGGGCAACGCCCTGCGGGCTCGCGGGGATTTGGATCAGGCCGTCGCCGCTTACCGCAAAGCCATGGAATGGCGGCCGAATTACGTCCAAGCCCACGGCAACCTGGCCCTGGCTCTGTCGCTGATGAAGCGCTGGGAGGAAGCGATCGACGCGTTCCGTTGCGCTGATACCCTGCGTCCGGATCATGTTCCAACCCTCGTCGGCCTGGGCGACGCACTATTGGCCAGCGGTAGAGTAGACGAAGGGATGTCGGTGTTGAGCAAGGCCGCCCGTTTGCGATCGGCCCATCCCGAGCAGACACGATGATGACGGTCCAGCAAATGTTGAGTTTGGCCGTGCAGGAGCAGCGGGCCGGTCGCCTGTCCGAGGCCGCGGCGTTGTACCGGCAGATTCTCTCCCAACAGCCGGATCATCCCGACGCCCTGCACCTGCTGGGTTACGCCACGTTTCAATCCGGACGGCCGCAGGAGGCGCTGGAGTTGATCCGCCGGGCCATTGAATCCGGCGGCCAGCGCGAGGATTGCCTCTGCAATCTGGCCGTGGTCCTTGAGTCGCTGGGCCGTCATGCGGAGGCGGCGGATGCCTATCGCCAAGCCGTGCGCCTTGTGCCCCAGTTTCCCGAGGCCCTTTTCGGCCTGGCCAACTGCATGACGGCTATGGGCGACACCGACGGCGCCATCGCCGCCTACCGCGAAACGCTGGCCCTCAAGGGCGATTGGCCCGAAGCGCATAACAACTTCGGGATCGCCCTCATGAGCCGCGGAGATTTGCAGGATGCGGCCGATGCTTTTGACCGCGCTGCGGCCCTGCGCCCGAACTTCCCCGAGGCGCTACTCAACCTGGGCAGCGCCCGGCGAAAGCAGGGCCGTCTGGACGATGCCGTCGCCGCATACCGGCAGGCGCTGGCGCAGCGTCCGGATTACGCCGAAGCACTGCTCGCTCTGGCCCAAGCGCTGCGGGAAGCCGGCGGCAACGATGAAGCCATCGATCTGTATCACCAGTACATCGCCCGCCGGCCGGACGATCCCTTGGGCTATTACCACATCGGCGAAGCGCTGCGAGAAAGTCGCCAGTGGACGGAGGCGACCGCGGCGTTGCGCAAAGCCTTGTCCCTCCGCCCCGACTGGCCGGAGGCGTTTTTTGGCCTCGGCTGCGCCCTGCAAAGCCAGAAGCGCTTGGACCAAGCCGCCGAGGCTTTGCGGCAGGCGACACGCTTGCGGTGGGATTTCGTCGACGCCCAGAACCTCCTGGGCAACCTGATGAAGGACACCGGCCAACTCCGCCAAGCCATCGCCTGTTATCAGAGCGCTTTGGCCGCGCAGCCCCATCACGCGCAGGTGCACAGCAACCTGCTGATGACGTTGCTGTATTGCCCGGACCAGGATGCCGGCGAGATTCTCCGCCAGCAGTGTTTGTGGGATCAGCAGCACGCCCAGCCCCTGCGCGCTTGCATCCAACCCCACGCCAACGACCCCAACCCCCGGCGTCCCCTGCGCATCGGCTACGTCTCGCCCGATTTCCGCGATCACGTCGTGGGGCGCAACCTCCTGCCTTTGTTCGCCCAGCACGATCACCGACAGTTCCAGATCTTTTGCTATTCCAACATCCCCGGGGCCGACGCGTTTACGCAGCACTTTGTCGCCTGCGCGGACTTCTGGCGGGAGATCACGGCGCTGGATGATGCCCAGGCGGCCGAGCTCGTGCGCAAGGACCAGATCGACATCCTGGTGGACCTGGCCGGGCACACCGCCTGCCATCGTCTGCTGCTTTTTGCCCGCAAGCCGGCGCCGGTTCAGGTCACCTTCGGCGGCTACCCCGGGGGCACCGGCCTGGCGACGATGGATTACCGCCTGACCGATCCGCGGCTCGATCCGCCGGAATCCGACGCGCACTACGTCGAGCGGTCGCTGCGGGTGCTGGAGAGTTTCTGGTGCTACGACGCGCAGGCCATGGGGCTGGACGCGCTGCCGGGTCCCCTGCCGGCGCTTTCCCGCGGTTTTCTCACCTTTGGTTGCTTGAACAACTTTTGCAAGATCAACGACCCGGTGCTGGCTCTTTGGAAACAAGTGCTGGAGGCGACGCCCCATTCGCGGCTGATGCTGCTGGCTCCGGAGGGATCGCATCGCCAGCGCACCATCGAGAAGCTGGGCGTCGCCCGCGAGCGGGTGGCGTTCGTCCCCCCGCGGCGACGCAGCGACTATTTGAAAACCTATCACCGCATCGATCTGGGTCTGGATACGTTTCCGTACAACGGTCACACCACGAGCCTGGATGCCTTGGCGATGGGCGTGCCGGTCGTGACGCTGGTGGGCGATCGCGCCGTCGGCCGCGCCGGCTGGAGCCAACTGTTCAATCTCGGTCTGCAAGAGCTGGCCGCCCATACGCCCGAGCAGTGGGTGCGTCTCGTAACGGACCTGGCCTGCGACCTCCCGCGCTTGGCCCAGTTGCGGTCCACCCTGCGGCAGCAGATGGAAAAATCCCCCCTGATGGATGCGCCGCGTTTTGCCAGGAACGTCGAGTCGGCGTATAGACAGATGTGGCGGCAATGGTGCCAGCCACGCTCACCATGACCCAACCCGCGAAGACCGAGCACCTGTTGGACGCCGCCCGCCAGCATCACCAAGCCGGCCGCCTGCCCGAAGCGGAGTCGCTCTACCAGCAGGTTTTGGATGCGCAGCCGGACCATGCGGAAGCGTTGCAGCTTTTGGGGATGCTGCACTACCAGGCAGGGCGCTTCGATGCCGCCGCCGAGATGCTGTGCCGCGCCGCCAACGCCAACCCCGCCTCCGCCGAATGCCGCTTCAATCTCGCCCTGGCCCTCTTGGCCTTGGGCCGGTGGGATGACGCCATCGCCGCCTTGCGCGATGCCTTGTCGATTCGTCCCAGCTACCCCCAGGCGTACAACAGCCTGGGCACCGCCCTGCAGGCCAAGGGGCAACTGACCGAAGCGGTCGAGGCCTATCGCCAGGCGGTGGCGTTGAATCCCGACACCGCGGGGTTCTGGAGCAACCTGGGCATCGCGTTGCACGGTCAGGGCAACTCGCAGGAGGCGGTCGCCGCACTTCGCCAGGCGTTGAAACTCAAGCCCGACTACGCGGAAGCCTACAACAATCTCGGTCGTGCTCTCGTCGGTGTTGGCCGGATCGGCGAGGCCCTGGCGGCATGTCAACAGGCGCTGCAGTTTCGCCCTGAATTCCCCGAGGCCATGAACAATCTGGCCAATGCACTGCGCGACACGGGCCGAATCAATCACGCCATTTCCACCTATCGCAAAGCGATCAGTTTAGCGCCAGACGATGCCAGCGTTCGGGGGAATCTGATTTATGCGATGCACTTCATCCCGGGCGATCCCGCCGCGGTTTTTCAAGAGCACCTCAACTGGAACCGCATCCACGCACAGCCCCTGGCCGGCCAGATCCTTCAACACCGCAACGACGCTGCACCCGATCGGCGGCTCAAGATCGGCTACGTCTCGCCCGATTTCCGACAGCATTCCGTCGGGTTCTTTTTACTCAACCTGCTGGCCAACCATGATCCGGCCGCGGTGGAGGTGTTCTGCTATTCGGATGCGGCTCGGCCGGATGCGGCCACCGCCCGCTTCCAGCAATCCGCTCACCGCTGGAAGCCGGTCGTCGGCGTGGCCGATGCCCAACTGGCACAGATCATCATCCAAGACCAGATCGACATCCTGGTGGACCTGGCCGGGCACACCGCGGGCAATCGGCTCCTGGTTTTTGCCCGCAAGCCCGCGCCGATCCAGGTGAGCTACTGCGGCTATCCGGACACGACGGGGCTGGCCACGATGGATTACCGCTTCACGGACGCGTATGCCGATCCGCCGGGCGCCACCGAGCAGTACCACAGCGAGCAGCTGGTGCGTTTGCCGCGATGCTTTTTGTGCTACGCTCCGCCGGCGGATGGTCCGGAGGTTGGGCCCGTGCCCGCCACGGCGGCCGGGCGGATCACCTTCGGGTCGTTCAACAGCATCTCCAAGCTGTCCGATGCGACGGTGGCGATGTGGTCGCAGGTATTGTCGGCTGTGCCCAACAGCCGGCTAATGATCAAGGGCCAGGGTCTGACCGATGCCCCAGTGCGTCAGCAGGTGCTGGAGCGGTTCGCGGCCCACGGCATCGCGGCCGACCGCCTGGAATTGCACAGCAGCATTGCGTCGCTGGCCGGCCACCTGGAGCTGTATCACCAGATCGACATCGCCCTGGACACCTATCCGTATCACGGCACGACGACGAGTTGCGAGGCGATGTGGATGGGGGTGCCGGTCGTGA
>Ga0187869_10002839_pt1 | contig 13231 bp, 10 predicted proteins | sample June2016WEW_13_1_2_FD_132972 | JGI IMG/M metagenome (GOLD analysis project Ga0187869, IMG submission 132972) | Peatland microbial communities from SPRUCE experiment site at the Marcell Experimental Forest, Minnesota, USA - June2016WEW_13_100 | ecosystem: Environmental > Terrestrial > Soil >...
CCGCTTCATAAAGTAGTTAAAGGCGATCACCGCAGGAACAGCCACGAATAGCCCCATGGCCGTACAGACCAGGGCCTCGGCCACCCCTCCAATCACAATGCTCATCCCTCCCGCTCCGGCCGCCGCAATGTCATGAAAGGCCCGAATAATCCCCAACACGGTCCCAAAGAGCCCGATATAGACCGCCGTGTTGCCAATGGTCCCCACAATGCTCGTAAAGCGCTCCAGTTTCGTCGTCTCGACCGTGATCTCCCGCTCCATGGCGCTGGATATTTCTTTCTCATGATGATCATGAAGGACGAGTCCGGAATAGATGACGTTCGAGAAGGGGGCACGGGTGTGCGTGCAGATTTCCATTGCCTTTTCGATGCTTCCGCTTTTCAATGCCTTCTTGATTCTCGCCATAAACTCCGATCGTTTGGTTCTGGAGCGTCTTCGGTAATAGAGGAGTCTTTCCAGAAGGATGGTGATGGACAGGAAAGAGCAGAAAAGCAGGATATACATCGTAAAACCACCGATCTGAATGATCTCCAAAATTGTTTTCCCAGCAAACATCTCAGTTCTCCTTTAGAATGCTGCATTTCTTTGGCCATGGAAGGCCATTTCGTCAAACAATATTACTCATCCTTTAAGATTTCGCAAGCAGTGTGGTCAGTTTCACATCCACAGAGTTAAATTGGCATCAAGAATTTGTGAATCTCTTCCAGAGTACGAATTCCTTTTCTGCCGCCAAGTTCTCCACATTTGAGGGCTGCCGCTCCATTGGCAAATCGCAAAATCTTTCTCACCTCCCAATTCTGCAACAGGCCATAAATGAACCCTGCATGAAAGACATCGCCTGCACCGGTCGTATCGACGGCATCTATCTCGAATCCCTTAACGCAGAGGATTTCTCGATCCACCAAGGCAATGACACCTTCACGGCCCAAGGTTGCACAGAGAAATCCAGGGGCCTGTCTCTGCATTTCGACGAGAGCTTTTTCCTGGTCTGAAATTCCCGTAAAGAGTGTGGGGAACCTTGCTGAGGTGATGACAAAGTCAACTTTTTTGATCAGCTCAGACGTAAGAGGTTCTGCCTTATCGAGGTCAACGACGGTCGGAATCCCTTCTTCCTTTGCCCAGCTTGCGCTCCGAATAGCAGCATGGATGTCGTGCCCGTCCAAGTGGAGGAGTTTTCCGGAGCAGATCTCCTCTTTTCGGAGTTCTCCTTCACGATACATCAAACGGTCATCTCGGTTCCAGAGGATGGTGCGGTCTCCGGTTGAGCGATCCACAATGATCGTAGCGAACTGATTTGTGGCCTCGGGCTCGGTTGTCACTGAAGACACATCCACTCCCTCCTGACGGATGGAACGGAGAGAAAACTGCCCCAATTCATCCCCTCCGACTTTTCCAATATATTTTGCTTTTACACCCCATCGGCTCAGAGCGACCATGGCGGTAGCCACTTGGCCCCCTCCTTGTTTGGAAAACAGGAGCATTTCCATTTTTGAATTCACGGTGGGGAATTCCGGAACCACGCAAAGGAAATCGACCGAATTGAGGCCCATCCCCACCACATCAAAAGGTTTGTCTTTCAGGAAGGAGAGGTTGAATCGCATGCTTCTTTTTAAAAAAACTCGCGCGGAATTTCAAGAAGTCCAATTGTGGTGTCCGCGGGCGTTAAGGGAGAGGATAATGCTGCGTAGCTTTCACCGCTCAAGGCTGACGTACCGTTGTAAAACATTACCCATGAGCTGGTGAATCGCGGCTCACTTCAGATATCAAAGGAGGCTAATGAAAAAATACGTCTTGTGTTACTAACGATCCGTTTTAGAAGAGGAAACCGCCTTGATGAAGCTGTCGGGATAGTTTTTGAAAATCTTTTTGTCTGTTAAATACTGAGCCGCTTCATTTTCATCCGTGAATTGTCCCACAAGGACTCTGTGAAAGCTCCCACTCCCCTTGCTTTTAACAGTGATCCAATAGGCCTCCAACCCTTCCTTCTTAAAAGCTTCTACAACCTCACGAACGTTTTCCATATTGCCAAATGCCCCAACCTGTATCGCATAATATCTTCCCCGGGGAACAGGTTTATTGGGTTTCACAATTTCCTGAGGTTTTGAACTTGCTTCCTGAGGTTTTGCCGTTGCTTTTTCTGGCTCTCCCTCGGTTCTTTTCACGGCTTCCTGTTTCGCCTGAACCGGGGGCAACCCAGAGGCGGGTTTTGGGGGTGCAGGAGAGGGGGTGACAGAAGTGGGTGCTGTGGTGGCGGGTGGGGTAGCAACAGGAGGGGAAGGCGGGGCTGCTGGAGAAGCGGCGACAACTTGGGGCTTTCGAGGCTCCGGAGAAGTAACAACAGCAGCAGGGGGTTTAGGGGTTGCCGGAGAGGGGACAACCGCAGGGCGTTTGGAGGGAGATCGAGGGGTGACAACGGTTGACGGCTGAGTGTCGCCCGTTATTAAACGCTGGAGGAGGGTCACTGGGTCAAAGACGGTAATGGCCAAGATAGATGCCAAGGCAATAAAAAAAATGAACGCTGCGATGATAATGGTGCGGAATGTTTTCTTTTTCCTCTGCTGAGGTTTTGTTTTTACAAAGGTCGGGGCCTCCGCGGCCTCCTCTTTTTCGATATCAGCAACCCGTTGATACATCGTATCCAATTCTTCGAGCAGTTCTTCTTCCGATATCTGTTTGTCTTTCATTTTTTAGCGTCTCCTTCTTGGGTGGAGAAGAGCAATTTTTTTCGTGTCTCCTTTTTAGTCATGGATTCTTTTTAGATAACGACTTGCCACCATGTCCGCATCCAATCCAATGCATTGGGCATAGGCCCTTAAGAAACCCTTTAGGAATATTCTCGAAGGGGTCTTTTCGAACTGATCATCCTCGATAGCATGCAGGTAAACGACTCTGACCTTCACCAATTCCGAGATCTCCTCGAGAGATATGCCCAATTCATCCCTGATCTTCTTCAAATCTCTTCCTGATAAGACATCGCTGGCCAGGACTTCCTGGATCACAGGGTTTGAGGACACGATAGGTTTTAATCTCTCTCTTATCCTTAACGCCGTATTCGTGGAAGGACGTTTCGCATCATACATCAGCCCCAATTTCATCCGCTCCCCCTGATATTGCGTCGACTTTTCGAGGATACCGCGTTCAATCAGTAATTGATCATAGCGCGATCTTCTCTTTTCATCCATCAGGGTAGAATACGCTTCATCCAGCTTCGCAAGTATCTTTTCTCTCTCCTCTCTGGAAAAAAAGGAATAGCTTGCCAAAGAATCGTCATGGTAGAGTTGGGTCATCTCTTTATAGGCCTGATGAACTTCGAATGGGGAGGCATCGAATGCAAGTTCCAGAAGTTCATAAAAGTTCAGGTCCTCAAGTTTCTTCATATGATCATGAGCTCATGTTGGGACTCGCTTAAGCGAAACCCAGGCTTTACGAAGCCACGGCCTGCTCCTCTGTCACGCCCGTGATGGCCTTGATGATGACTTTAAGATCCAGTGTGGCCTGGGAGTAGGAATATTGATCGACAAAGGACTCTTTCCTGCACACCGCCTCGTGGACCCGTTCATCAAAACTTACATTGCCTATGAACTGAATTCTCATGCCGAGGTGTTTCTCTACGATTTTGCAGACGAGCGCCCCGATCTTCGGGTTATCTTGTCTTCGAACCTGATTCAGAACGAGTTTGAATTGGAAGGACTTCAAAATTCTTTCTATTTTAGCGCCTTGCTCCGGATCGATCGTCTTCAACATGTCGAGGAGGTATTCCGGATGATGGATGGTGGCGTCCGGGTTCTGTGCTTCGGCTTTCTCGGCCAGACTCCTAAAGCGATCGATCTTGAGCACTTGGCGAATCTTGCGAGCATATACGGAGCGAATCAGCCTATAGATATTTTCGATCGATGTGGGTTCTGGATTACAAACGAAGATTCCAGAGTCCCATATGGTGAAAAAATCGATGGTATTAAACGAGGTGCCTGTGCCGAGATCGAGCAGAATGTAGTCATAATCAAGCCTTGATACCGCACGCAGTACTTTCATCTTCTGTTCATGAGCGAGATTGGCGATATCCAGCTTATTTTTGGCTCCGCTGATCAGAAAAAGATTATGGATCGGCATTTCCAGGACGGTTTCCTGAAGTGTCGGGACTCTTTTATTGAGAAAATCAGAAAGGCTTATGGCCGGATTGGGAAGACCGACGATCGTGTGAAGATTCGGTGCGCCGAGGTCGGCATCGATCAGAAGGGTCTTGAACCCCTGCCTGGCTAACAGAATCCCCATATTGCTGGTGAGAAAACTTTTGCCAGTTCCTCCCTTTCCCCCACCGATGGGCCATATGTGAGGCATAAAGTCTGAACTGTATGGATTTGTACTATTCATTATTGAACCCTGCGTCATTATAGCACAATCGAGGGTTTTCCGCGGTACGGGTATATTCAAGAAAATGAGGACATCCCATGCTGTTTCCGCCCCTCAGGTCCCGGAATGAAAGCAGTCGCACTGCCTGGATAGATATTATGCATTTTTTATACCGGATTTTATCTTTTTTCGGGCTGAAACAAACTACGGCCCACAAACACGACTCAACGCTATTTTGGGTCAAATGGTCTGTAAGCCCTCTATTTGGCAAACTAATTTACACCCCTAAAAGGCTCTTGTCAACCATTTAGGACTTAGCCAGGGTTGACGAAAAGGCCCGTCCATAGTATAAAAGAGGTTAAATCAATATGAAAGGATAAAGATTTGGAGGGGATTACCACCGTTATCCTTGCGGCCGGAAAAGGGACCCGGATGAAGTCAGAACTGGTCAAAGTACTCCATCCGATCCTGGGACTTCCCATGCTTTCCTATCCCATTGACCTTTCCTTGAAAGGAATCAAATCTGGAAAGACGATCGTGGTGGTGGGCTATCAAGCGGATCAAATCAAAGAGAGATTTGGAAACCCCGGGATTCAGTTCGCCCTCCAAGAAGAACAACTGGGCACAGGTCACGCGGCCTTGCAAGCCATTCCATTCCTAAAGACATTCACCGGTACGGTTCTTGTCCTCTGCGGAGATGTTCCGTTGGTGAAAACGGATACCATCCGTACCTTTATAGATGCTTATGGCAAGAGCAACGCGATCCTCTCTGTGTTAACGACCGAAGTAGAGGATCCGTTTGGGTACGGGCGGATTGTCCGAGGTTCCGAAGGTTGGCTGGAAAAGATCGTGGAAGAGAAGGATGCCTCGAGGGAGGAAAAATCGATCCGAGAGATTAACACAGGGATATATTGTGTGAAGGCTTCCTTTTTGATCAAAGGCTTGAGGGAGATTGGAAGGGATAACGCACAAGGCGAATACTATCTCACCGACCTGGTTGAGATTGCAAAGAGGAAAGGGTTGAGGTGTTCTGCTCATATCGTGAAAGATCCCGTGGAGGTGATGGGAATCAACACGAGGGTCGATCTTGCGGTTGCCAATGAGGTTCTCAGACTGGAGAAGCTGAAGGAGCTGATGCTTTCCGGAGTGACCGTTCTGGATCCCAAAACGACCTACGTGGAGGGAACGGTTGAGGTGGGGAACGAAACAACTCTCTACCCGAATTGCTATCTCCATGGGAAGACGAAAATCGGCCGACGCTGTATCATCGAATCGAACTCAAAGATCACAGACTCCGTTCTTGGTAACGAGGTGACGATTCGCTCGAATGTGGTCATCACTGAAAGCAAGATTGAAGACGGGGCCATCATCGGACCTTTTGCCCACCTAAGGCCTTTATGCGAGATTAAGACGAAAGCAAAGATTGGAAACTTTGTGGAGGTAAAGAAATCGGTCATTGGTAAGGGTTCCAAAGCCAACCATCTTACGTATATTGGGGATTCTTTGCTTGGAGAGGGCGTGAACATCGGCGCTGGAACGATCTTCTGTAACTATGATGGGTTCGAGAAGCATCGGACGATCATCGGCGACCGGGTTTTTGTGGGGTCGAACGTGGAACTGGTAGCCCCCGTCAAGGTGGGGAATGGTTCCACGATCGGTGCGGGGTCCACCATCACAAAGGATGTTCCAGGAGGGGCGTTGGCGATCAGCCGAACGAGACAGAGGAATATCAAAGGATGGGGAGAGAAGAATGAGCATCGCCGGAAAAAAATGAAAAACGAGAAGGAGTGAAAGATGTGTGGCATTGTCGGATATATCGGCTCCAGAGAGACGGCGAAGATTCTTATCGAGGGGCTCAAACGGCTCGAATATCGAGGATATGACTCTGCGGGCATCGCGGTGTTTCATCAAGGAAAGGTCGAGATCCGAAGGAAAGAAGGGAAGTTAGCAAGATTGGAGGAGTTGATCGGAAAGGAGACCTTTGACGGAAAGGTAGGGATAGGTCATACGCGATGGGCGACGCATGGAAGGCCCTCGGATAAAAATGCCCATCCCCATAAGGCAGGCAGGGTCGCTGTGGTCCACAACGGCATCATTGAAAACTATCTTCCTCTCAAGGAAACGCTCAAGAGCAAGGGCCATGTTTTCACATCGGAAACGGATACGGAGATCGTTTCTCACCTGATCGACGAATTCATTCGGGAAGGTCATTCCTCCCTGGAGGCGGTTCGATTAGGATTGGATAAGATCAAGGGGTCTTATGCGCTGGGAATTCTTCTCGAAGGAGATGAACAGTCTTTGATCGCCGCCCGCAAGGAGAGTCCATTGGTGATCGGTCTGGGAAAAGGAGAGTATTTTATCGCTTCGGATATCCCTCCCCTTCTTCCCTACACCCGGGACTTTATCTTTATGGAGGACGGCGAGGTGGCCCTTCTCTCTTTCGAAGGAGTGAAAGTGTTCGGTTCCAAGGGTGACGAAGTTTCAAAGGAGACAAAGCATGTGAGCTGGGACCCTCTCATGGCCGAAAAGGGTGGGTATAAACATTTTATGCTCAAGGAGATCTTTGAACAGCCAAGAGCGGTGACCGATACCATCCGGGGTCGGCTTTCAGAAGAGAAAGGCGATGTCGTTCTCGAAGATGTTCACTTAGACCCACAGATCCTGAAGAAGATTCGGAGGGTCCACCTGATTGCCTGCGGCACCTCTTACCATGCCGCCCTCGTGGGGAAGTTTCTTATCGAAGAGTTTTGCCGAATTCCAGTGGAGGCGGATATCGGATCTGAGTTTCGATACCGGAATCCAATTGTGGGAAAGGATGATCTCCTTGTAGCGATCTCCCAATCCGGGGAGACGGCCGACACCCTGGCGGCGTTGAGGGAGGCAAAGCGAAAGGGCGCAGCGACGTTAGCCATTTGCAATGTGGTGGAGTCGAGCTTGGCAAGAGAGGCAGACCATGTGATCTACACCCATGCAGGCCCCGAGATTGGCGTGGCTTCCACCAAGACCTTTGTCACTCAATTGGTCATCCTCTTCCTTATAGGCATGCGAATCGGCAGGGGGCTGGGTTTTCTCACGCCGGAGAAAGGTAAGGCGTTGATTGAAGAATTGATCAGGGTCCCGCACCTCATGGAAGAGATGCTGAAGGCTTCCGGTCAAGTAGCCAGGGTTGCCAAAAAGTACCTCCATGCCAGAGATTTTCTCTATCTCGGGAGAGGGATCAACTACCCCATAGCCTTGGAAGGGGCATTGAAATTGAAGGAGATCTCTTATGTCCATGCGGAAGGCTATCCGGCTGGTGAGATGAAGCACGGCCCCATCGCCTTGATCGACCGGGAGATGCCGGTCGTCGTCCTGGCTACCCGGAACGATGTCTACGAGAAAATGGTCTCGAATATCGAGGAGGTCAGGGCAAGGGAAGGAAAGATCATTGCCCTTGCTTCTCCCTCTGATCGAGAGATCGTCAAGAAGGTGGACGATGTGATCATCATCCCCGAGACGCTTCCTTCTCTCACCCCTATTCTCCTCACCATTCCCCTTCAACTTTTGGCCTACTATATGGCTGACTTCAAAGGCACGGATGTGGATCAGCCGAGAAACCTGGCCAAGAGTGTGACCGTCGAATAATTCAAAAAATCATTGCAAATTATAAATTGTAAAATGCAAAGTTAACATTTAGAATAAAAAAATTCCTAAAATTTTGCACTTTGCATTGCTAATCTTGCATTTTGCAATGGTATTTGGGCAAATGTCTCTTCTCAACGAGCTCAATCCCATTCAACAGAAGGCGGTTCTGGAAACCGAAGGGCCACTCCTTGTCTTTGCGGGCGCCGGAAGTGGTAAGACCAGAGTCCTGACCTACCGGATCGCCTATCTCATTCAGGAAAAAGGGGTGCGTCCGTGGAACATTTTTGCCGTGACCTTTACCAATAAGGCAGCGGATGAGATGCGGGAACGGGTGGAAAGGCTTCTTGGAGGATCGGCCAGAGGGGCATGGATCTCCACATTTCATTCGGCTTGTGCCCGCATCCTGAGACAACATATTGAGCCTCTCGGTTTCAAAAGAAATTTTGTCATCTATGACGATCAGGATCAGGAGCGGCACCTGAAAACGATCATGAAGGAGTTGAACCTTGACTTCAAGATGTTTCCTCCGCGGGCGATTCAATCCGGCCTTGACCAATTGAAAAATGTGGGGGTCACTCCCGACCAGTATTCTCCCAGCCCTTATAATATCTTCCAAAAGAGGCTGGCAGTGGTCTATCAACGCTATCAAGAGGACCTCCATAGAAACAATGCCCTCGACTTTGGAGATCTACTTACCTTCGTGGCGATTCTTTTCAAACGTTTTCCGGAGGTTCGTAGGTTTTATCAGGAACTCTGCCACTACGTGATGGTGGATGAATTTCAAGATACCAACCTGATCCAGTATCAGCTTATCAGACAAATGACAGAGACTCATCGCAACATTTGCGTGGTCGGAGATGACGATCAATCCATCTACCGCTGGAGGGGGGCCGAAGTAGGAAATATTTTGAACTTTGAGAAGGATTTTCCCGAGGCGAGAGTGATCACCTTGGAACAGAATTATCGCTCCACACAGAACATCCTCCAGGCTGCCAGTCATGTCGTACGGAAAAACCGTTACAGGAAGGAGAAGAAACTCTGGACCGAGAATCCGGAGGGGGAGCCTCTCACTTTTTTCGTAGCCGAGGATGAAGAGGACGAGGCACGTTTCGTCACACAGAAAATCATGGAACATGTCTCCGCGGGGAAATCCGGCAGGTCTTACCGCGACGTGGCTGTTTTCTACCGGATCAACGCCCAGTCTCGTGCCCTGGAAGATGAACTGGTCAAAAACCGGATTCCTTATACGGTGATCGGGGGGATGAAGTTCTACGAGCGTAAAGAGATTAAGGATGTCCTGGCCTACCTGAAGTTGATCGATAACCCCTCAGACGGTCTCAGCCTGAAAAGGATCATCAATGTCCCCTCGAGGGGGATCGGGGAAAAGACGGTCGAGAAGATAGAGGCCTTCTCCAAGGAGAAAGGGCTTCCCCTTTACGAGGGACTAAAACAGGGGATCGAGGAAGACTGGCTGCCACCGGCCGTCAAGACGAAGATGAACGAGTTTATCCAATTGATTGAGACGTTCCGAAAAGATGCGGGTTCCTTTACCCTTAGCCAGCTCACCTTAGCGCTTCTCGCTAAGACAGGGTACCTTCGACGATTGAAAGAAGAAGGAACGGATGAAGCCATTTCAAAGATGGAAAACGTGGATGAACTCATCAACGTGATGATGGGCCTCGATCAAGGAGAAGAGAAGGTTTCGCTCGAAAGCTTTTTGGATAAGGTCTCGCTGGTGACGGACGTCGATCTTTACGAGGATAAGGGGAATCGGGTCTCTCTGATGACCCTCCATTGCGCAAAGGGACTGGAGTTTCCAACGGTTTTCATCGTTGGAATAGAAGAGGGGCTTCTTCCTCACTACCGGAGGGGCGAGGAAATTGAAGATATGGAGGAGGAGAGGAGGCTCTTCTACGTAGGGATGACACGTGCGAAGGAAAGACTCTTTCTTTCACGGGCGGAAGAACGGTCCACGTTTGGTGTGGGCCGCGCCAATCTTCCCTCCCGCTTTCTTGATGAATTCCCGGTCGAATTGATGCAATTCGAAGAGAAAAAGGGAAGAATGGAAAGGCTGTTTTCACAAGAAGCTCACTGGAAAGAGGACGCTCATCAGAACGAGATGATGCCGGAAGACCTGTCCCAGGAGATTTCCTACCCGGAAGAGGGTGGTCTTGTGCTGAGCCCGGAGGGATTCTTCCCGCTCAAAATAGGGATGCGAGTGAAACATCCGAAATTCGGCGTGGGAAGGGTCAAATTCATAGAAGGGATGGACGAGAATCAAAAGGCAACCGTTGTGTTTCAAGATGCGGGAGCTAAACGATTAAAGGTCAGATATGCAAACCTGGAGATCCTTGAATCATAATGAAGATACGGGCCGGGCTTGTCGTCGAGTGGAGGAAATACCCCCCCTATTCCCCCATTAATTGAGGGGAATGAAGGGGGGTAGGGTTTTTTTACATCTGGATATTCCCTTTCTTCAGGGTCTGTGTGGGCATAAACCACTTAATGCCAAGCTTCTTCGAGATGGCCTCGCACCGCTCAGCTACTTTCGCCCATCCCATTCCCTTGCCGAGGGTAAAGGGGCCAATGACCGACCCGCCGCCATTCACCACCGCTTTGTCGATCTCTGCAGGGCTTTTGGTAACGCCCTCTTCCAGGAGTTTGGTCCCTTCATTTATCTGAATGCAGACAATATCCATGGGGTCGAAGTTGGGATCGGCCTTGCTGATATCAATCGTCGGTCTGGCGCCTCCCGGCCAAGTGAAAATGCCCTTGCCGGTCTTCTTGCCAAGCGCTCCGGCCTCGTTCATTTTCTTGAGCCAGTTGGGCACCTTGAATTCAGGTGAGAGTGTTTCAGAAAAATATTCCATTCCGTGCAGATTCACGTCCAGTCCGGTGTAATCCATGATCTCGTAAGGGCCCATCGGCGCGCCAATGGACCTGATTTTGGCGTCAACGGCCTCGGGATTCACGAGACCTCTATCATACAACACAGAGACATAAAGCCCCACGGGGGCCCCAAGCCTGTTGTAAATAAATCCTGGGGTATCTTTCTCCACACGGACCGGAACCATCGCACCCCTGAAGTTTTTGAATTTGAGAACAAGGTCATGGCTCGCCTTCATGGTTTCCTCAGAGGTTTTGTTGCCACGGATGACCTCAACCAGAAGCATCATGACCGGGGGGTTAAAGAAGTGAAGGCCGACGACTTTGTCCGGTCTTTTCGTTGCGGCACCCATCTTCGTAACGCTCATATTGGATGTGTTTGAGGCAAGGATGGCGTGCTTCGGTGCATGCTCGTCGATTTCCTTGAATATCTTTACTTTAAGGTCGAGTATTTCAGGGGCGGCTTCGATCGTGTAATCGACATCCTTCACCGCGTCCTTCAGAACGACGAACCCCTGGATATTACCTATCGTTTTGCTCATGTCCTCTGCGGTCATCTTCTGCTTCGAAACCTGTTTTTCGAGACTTTCCTTTATTTTGCTCTTACCCTTGTCCACAAATTCCTGCTTGATGTCGTAGAGATTTACCTTAATACCTGCCATGGCAGCGATTTCTCCGATGCCATGGCCCATGTCACCTGCGCCGACGAGTGCGATCTTCTTGATGTCTTCTGCTTTCATAAATTTAAGGCTCCTTTCAATGGAATATTAATGAGAAACTTTCTCATTTTCGCCATTAGGCCCGGGGAACTTTATAAGAATCTGCCCTTCGGGTGAGTTAAATATATGAGAAAGGGAATTGGATGTCAAGAAGAAAAGGGGCTGTTGCGGGCAGTCCTTCAGGAGCTGAGGACAAAAACAAACCAGATGCTGAACCAAGTTCAGACCTTATGATTGAAAAAGAAAGGCAAGTCTCGATTTTTCGGATATAGTTTTTGGTACCACGCAAAAACTCACCGAAAGGAGGCTTGCCATGAGTAATGTTAAGAGTAGCAGACTTGATTTTACGGGTCAACCTATTTACATCGGTCTGGATGTCCACAAGAAGAGCTGGAGTGTAAGTATCTTTTCGAAGTATGGGGAGTATAAAACGTTTAACCAACCCCCTGAAGTGGATAAGCTGCTTCACTACCTGCGACATCACTTTCCAGGGGGAGACTATCGCTCGGTATATGAAGCTGGCTATTGTGGGTTTTGGATCCATGACCAACTGAGGAAGAAAGGGATCCAGTGTCTTGTGGTGAACCCGGCGGACATCCCGACGAAGAATAAAGAGCGAAGGACCAAACGGGACCCGATCGATTGCCGCAAACTGGCCCGGAGTCTTCGCAATGGGGAGATCGAAGGCATTTATGTCCCCTGCAGACCGAAGTTGGAGGATCGGAGCCTGATCCGGACCCGTCAGAGCATGGTGAGGAAGCAGACGCGGTGCAAGAACCAGATCAAGGGGATGCTTCTCTTTTATGGAGTGGGGATTGCAGAGGAAAGAGAGATGGGGCATTGGTCTCGGCGATTCATCCAATGGATCGAGGGGATTCGGATGGAGCGAGCCAGCGGGGATATCGCCCTGAAGGCCCATTTGGAGGAACTGAGCCACCTGCGCCAGTTGATCGCCTCTTTGAACCGGGCCATTCTGCACCTGGCCAGGACGGAGGAGTATCGGCCTTTTGTCCGTTTGTTGAAGACGGTCCCCGGGATCAGCACGCTGACCGCCATGATCTTGCTGACGGAACTGGGTGAGATTACGCGTTTTCCGTCTCTGGACGAGTTGTCCTGTTACGTTGGGCTGATTCCAGACACTCAAGAAAGTGGAGAGAAAGAATACGTTGGGAGTCTGACGCAGCGACGCCATTCGCAGTTGAGATGGCTGCTCATTGAAGCTTCGTGGGTTGCTGTCCGCAAGGATCCGGCGCTTCTGATGGCCTTCGAGGAATACTGCAAAAGGATGCGCAAGACGAAGGCCATCGTCAAGATCGCCAGGAAACTCCTGAACCGGATCCGCTACGTTCTCAAAAATCAGGCGGAATACGTTCCGTGTGTCATTGAGTAACTCTAAATGCATTGGGACACGACCCGATCTGAATAAATCGCTTCCGTGGGCAACGATATGTCATGCTTGCAGCTCATCGCAAGATGATGGCTGCTACAGTTCAGACTCCGTGCCCACACTTTAAAATATGACAAGATTTTGCAGCTATCCAAAAAGGATATGTCTGCTAATAGAAGGTTGATTTTAAAGATTGGCGCTGTCCTTAAAAACATTGTCTATTACTAGGTCTACGCTAATTGAGACTTGCTTTTCAACATAGAAG
>Ga0187869_10002875_pt1 | contig 13092 bp, 8 predicted proteins | sample June2016WEW_13_1_2_FD_132972 | JGI IMG/M metagenome (GOLD analysis project Ga0187869, IMG submission 132972) | Peatland microbial communities from SPRUCE experiment site at the Marcell Experimental Forest, Minnesota, USA - June2016WEW_13_100 | ecosystem: Environmental > Terrestrial > Soil >...
AGGAGATCGAAAAGCGCACACAATTGCGCTTGAAGGTGCAGACGCAGCCGCCTACGGGACCGGCGATTGTGCTCGGCCGGGCCGACCAGGTCAAGTCAGCCGTGCCGCAACTTGCGGGTGCTCCGGACCAAGCGGAGGGGTTCACCCTTCGGTCGGCGGCTGGAGGCGCCGGGCCGCTGGCTGTGGTGACGGGCCATGATGATCGCGGGGTGGTCTTTGGGACCGGCTACCTGCTGCGGCAGTTGCACATGGGCCGTCAGCGCCTCGAACTTGCATCCGACCTGAACGTCACAACAGCGCCTCAGGTACCAGTCCGCGGCCATCAACTCGGATATACGCCCAGAAACAACACTTATGACGCCTGGGGAGTGAACCGGTGGGAGCAGTATATCCGCGAACTGGCGATATTCGGAACGAATACGATCGAGTTGAATGCGCCGCGTTTTGTAGAGGACGCCGACAGCCCGCATTTCCCGCTGCCGCCAATCGAAATGATGGTGGAGGTGTCCCGAATCGCGGACGAGTATGGGCTTGACGTTTCGATCTGGTATCCGGCCATAGACAAAGACTATTCGGACCCGGCCACGGTTGAATTTGCGCTGAAGGAATGGGCCGAGGTCTACCGGCGGCTGCCTCGCATCGATGTCATCTTCGTGCCGGGCGGCGATCCGGGGCGCACGCCGCCGAAATATCTGATGGCTCTGCTGGAAAAGCAGGCGGTGAGCTTGCATAAGTATCATCCCAAGGCCCAGATGTGGATGTCGCCGCAGATGTTCAATAAGCAATGGATGGGTGAGTTCCTCTCCATTATGAAGACCGAACCTCCGTGGCTGGGCGGTATAGTCTTTGGACCGTGGGTGAGGATGAGCCTGCCCGAATTACGCGAGCGCATCCCGAACCGCTACCCGATCCGTCTGTATCCCGACATTACGCACAGTCTGATGTCGCAGTTCCCCGTGCCCGACTGGGACTTTGCATATGCCGAAACGGAAGGTCGTGAGGTGATCAATCCACGCCCGCTCGACCAAGCGGTCATTTTCCATGCATTCCTGAAATACTTCAACGGGTTCGTTTCTTACTCTGAAGGTTGCAACGACGACGTGAACAAGTTCATCTGGAGCGGCCTCGGATGGAACACGGATGCTCGCGTGAAAGACATTCTGACCGACTACAGCCGGTTTTTCATTGGAGATGACATGGCGGAAACTTTCGCGCAGGGGCTGCTCTCGTTGGAGCGTAATTGGAAGGGACCGCTACTGATGAATGCCGGTGTCGAAACCACGCTGGAGCAGTTCCGGGAAATGGAAATGCACGCCACGCCGCAGATGCGCGCCAATTGGCGATTCCAGGAGGCGCTCTATCGCGCCTATTACGATGGTTTCCTGCAAGCGCGGCTGCGCACCGAAACCGAGCAGGAGCAGCGGGCACTCGGTGAGTTGGCTTTGGCGAAGACGCGAGGGTCTCTCTCGGCAATGACAGCCGCGGAACAGGTACTCGATGCAGATATGCCGACCCGGTCGGCGCGCGAGTATCGTGCTCGCGTGTTCGAGCTGGCTGAGGCCCTGTTCCAGAGCATCGGGATGCAGTTGAGCGTGACTCGTTATCAGGCGCTCGCTATCGAGCGCGGAGCAAATCTGGACACAATAGATTACGCGCTGAACGACCGCCTTTGGCTAGAAAACCGATTCGCAGAGATTCGGGCGCTCAATTCGGAACAGGCCCGACTAGCAAAACTGGATGAGATCGTCAACTGGACCAATCCCGGTCCCGGAGGATTTTATGACGATCTCGGCAACGCGGCGGCGCAACCGCACCTGATCACGGGAGAGGGATTCGATAAAGATCCCGAGCTACGTCATACCGCTTTCACCGGCTGGGGTTATATGCCGCCGGCTCCTGGCGGGCGAGTCTCCTGGTTGACCCAAGCCGCGACCCTGTTCGATGAACCGTTGCGCATGCGGTACATCGAACTCGATCGAACCGCTCAATATAAACTGCGTGTCGTTTATGGCGGTGCTGGAACGATCCGTCTGGTCGCGAACGGCAATACGCAAATCCATGATTACGTAAACAAGCCTTCCCCACCGGTCCCCCTGGAGTTTGAGATCCCGAGGGAAGCAACAAAAACCGGGACTCTCGCGCTGGAATGGACCAAGCCGGAAGGGTTGGGTGGAGCCGGGGGTGAAATAGCAGAAGTGTGGCTGATCTGTGAAAGAAGTAAGTAACGTCTTGGGCGCGCGAACAGCCGTGACCATAAGCCGTGATATCGCCGGACGCAAGAAGCGAAGCATTTTGCGGGCGCCGGGCAAGCACTTCATGCAGCGGTGGCCATCCCCGAAGGCGACCAAGAAGCGTCGGGACCGGGTGCGAGAGTTAACGGATGCGCGGCAGAGCGGGAAGCATATGAAACGGCGCTGGCAGTTTCGGCGCGGCGGGCAGCGGGCGACACACCAGAAGGCTTGGACCGGCGATCAGCTCTACGGGATGGATCTGCATCGGCTGCAAGGCGCGGTGTGCTACCCGACGCAAGCCACATCAATAAGATCATCGTTAAGCTGTGCGCGGGAAAACCGCACGCACAGTTTGAAAGGGGGTGACATGGAAACGGGCCAGCGCTGAAGGCTGGTACCGCACCATAATCTACCCATGATACTCCGCAGGGATTTTGTCAAACTCGCAGCCGCCGGCCTGGTCGACGCCGGCCGTTCCTTTTCGGCCCCGCCGCGGCGCCCCAACATCATCGTCATGCTGGCGGACGATATGGGCTTCAGCGACCTCGCCTGCTACGGCAGCGAGATCCGCACACCCCATATCGACAGCCTGGCCCAATCCGGCGTCCGCTTCACGCATTTCCGCAACACCGCGCGCTGCTGTCCCAGCCGCTCCAGCCTGCTCACCGGACTCTACGCGCACCAGACGGGAATCGGCCACATGGCCAATCCCCGCCCCGGGCTGCCCGGTTACCAGGGCGACCTCAATCGCTCCTGTGTGACCATCGCGCAGGTGCTGAAAGGGGCCGGTTACCAGACCATGATGAGCGGCAAGTGGCACGTGACGCCGAACGACGGCAGGAAGCACAACTGGCCCTTGCAGCGCGGCTTCGACCGCTATTACGGCATCATCGCGGGCGCCTCCAGCTACTACCAGCCGTGGACGCTGACGCGGGACAACGACCCAATCGAACCCGAGGGATCGGACTACTATCTGACCGACGAGATCGGCCGCAACGCCGCAGCATACATCGAAGATGCGGCGCGGCGCCCCGACCCCTTCTTCCTGTACGTGGCGTTCACCGCGCCGCACTGGCCGCTGCACGCCTTCGAAAGCGACATCGAGCGCTACCGCGGCCGTTACCGCGACGGCTGGGACGCCCTGCGCGCCGAGCGCCGCCAGCGCGAGATCCGCATGGGACTGGTGGAGGCGAAATGGGGGCTGACCCCGCGGGACGAGGAGGTTCCTGCCTGGAAGGACGCGCCCGACCGGGAGTGGCAGCAGCGCCGCATGGAGGTGTACGCGGCGCAGATCGACCGCGAGGACCGCAATGTCGGATCCATCCTCGATGCGCTACGCCGCACCGGACGGGATCAGGACACCCTGATTATGTTTTTGGCCGACAACGGCGCCTGCGCCGAAGACTTGCCCGCCGGGATCCTCCATGTTCACAGCCCCCACCAGGCGCGCGACGGACGCCCCATGCGCCCGGGCAACGCGCCCTCGATCCTCCCGGGCGGCGAGGACACGTTCGCCAGCTACGGCATCGCGTGGGCCAACGCGTCGAATACGCCGTTCCGCCGCTACAAGCACTGGGTGCATGAAGGCGGCATCGCCAGCCCGCTGATCGCGCGCTGGCCGGGCGGCATCGACTGGCGCGGCGCGATCACGCACGAGAGCGGGCACATCATCGACGTGATGGCCACCTGCGTGGATTTGGCCGGCGCGCGCTACCCCGAGCAGTACGACGGCGAGCGCATCCTTCCCCTGGAGGGGCGCAGCCTGGTGCCGGCGTTCCACCGCAAGAAGATCGCGCGCAGCGGCGGGCTCTACTGGGAGCACGAGGGGAACCGCGCGATGGTGGACGGACGCTGGAAGCTGGTCTCGCGCTTCCCGAACCGCTGGGAGTTGTACGACCTGGAGGCCGATCGCTGCGAAATGCGCGACCTCTCCAGCTCCGATTCGTCGCGCGTCGAGCGCATGGTCGGGCAGTACGGCCGCTGGGCCGAGCGCTGCAACGTCCGCCCGTGGGACGAGGTGAGCAAGATCCCGGAAACGCCGCCGCGGCGGAACCCGAAGTGAAAACTTACTTGCGGAGCCGATTTTCCCGGCATTCCGGGACCAGAAGGAGTTTGACCCGGCTCGACACGGCTGAAACAATCCTGCCAGCCCCGCAAGAATTCGACGACGAATGGTCTACTCCAGCACGTCTTCGATCCCGGCGGGAATCGGCCCGGCCATGTCGCGGAGCTTTTCGAACAGCGCATCGTAAAGGGCGGCGTACGCCTGGAGCGACGGGTCGGGCGCGCTCTTGAGCGCCAGCGCGAAGGTGCGGCGCATGTGGCGCACGGAGACCAGCAGGAGCTTTACTTCGTCGTCGGTGAAGCCAAAGGTTTTCGCCATAGGAAGAGTGCGGCGAGCGCGGCCATCCAGGAGAGCGCGCTCAGAGCGGCCATGAGGCGCGGCTCGGCGGTCGCGCGGTAGTCGAGCTCGATGTGCGTGGCCGCGGCGGCGGCCGGGCGCAACACCATAAATCCCAGGTTGTCGATCTCGATGGGGATGGCGCGGCCATCCTGGAAGGCCTGCCAGCCAGGGTCGGCGTTGACCCGCACGGCCACCAGGCGGCCGGGCGGCGCGACGCCGTCGATGACCACGGTATCGGCGCCCAACCAGCGGGTTTGGAGCGCGGGCCGGGCGGGGTCTTCCAGGGCCGCGATGTAAGGCTCCAGCACCCAGGGGCGCGCGGGCGCATCCTTGCCGGGGAGATCCTCCGGGTTCAACAAGTTCGCCAGGGGGCGCGCGGGCAAGGCGTAGAGCGCGTGCTCGCCGATGCCGCGCCGCCGGGGAGGCGCGCCGCTCCGTTGCGCCAAACCTTTTGGCACGTCGGTGCCGGGGCATTTTAGCACTGGCCGAAGTCGGCGATGAGCGGGGCCGCTGACGGGATCAGTCCCTTTTTATGAGCCCGACAAAATTCGGCCCTGCGACGGGCCGGCGATTTTCGGGGCATTGGACCTCCCATACAAGATCCAGATTGAGAGCAGCAATATCACAGCCACCAAAAAGTAAAGCAACGAAGTGGCGCTAAGGCAGACACTCATGCTATAAGTCTGAGCCGCAGCTGCAATCGCCAAGGGCGCCATTCCGCCCCCGATCCAGCCGATCGAATTCATCACTCCGACCGAGGTCGCCCGCTTCTCCATTGGCACGACATCGTGAAGCGATGCCCAGATGTTCGCGTCGTAGAGACCTTTGCAGTACCCGAAACCAGTCAGCGCCAAAACGAGAACTCCCACGCTCATGGTCCAACCGGAAAGAAACAGGAACGGGACACCGAGGGCCAGTCCTATGGCTTGTACCACCATCCTGCCAGCGGGAGTTCTACGGACGAGACGGTCTGCGAGCACGCCTCCGCTCAGCACGCCGATCATGGAGGCCGTCTGCAGATACACCGTCGCGTTCAGTCCGGCCATCGAGAGGCTCATGCCGAACTTTCGATACAGGAATGCCGGAAGCCAGGTCAAGAAAATCATGGCTACGAAGTTCGCGCCAACAAACACCAGCATTAGAACAATGGCCATCGGATGAGCAAAGGCTTCTCTGACGGAACCCACCGTACCTGATTGCGGAATCCCCGCGCTCACCGGTTCGGGCCCGCGGGCGGGCTCTCGAAGCAGCCCGAGCAGCGCTAATCCCCATAGCACGCCGACGGCTCCGAACAGGCAGCAACTCGAGCGCCATCCATAGTGCTCGGCCATGAAACCGCTGACCGTGCCTCCGACAATCGTCCCCGCGTAGACGCTGGATTGATGGATCGACATGGCGCGCGAACGCGTCCGCGGATCGTGATACGCGCTGAGAAGAGACATCGATGCGGGAAAGTAGAAAGCCTCTCCGAGCCCCTGCAGAGCCCGGAAGAGTACCAGTTGGCCGTAGCTTCGGGATAGCGCCGTCGCCAGCGTAATTAATGACCAGAAAATCAGACCAATGATAATCAGCAGCTTCCGGCTGAAACGATCCCCGCTCAGTCCGGCGATCGGGCCCGAGAGCGCGTACACCCACATGAACGACGAGCCCACTATGCCTAATTGCAGATCGGAAAGGTGAAGTTCCGATTTCAGCAGCGGAAAAACGGAGAATATCGCCTGTCGATCCGCGTAGTTCAGCAGACACACGAGCCACAGCATGGCAACCAGCCACCATTTATACGTGTTCCTCAGATTTAAGACTTGCAGCGGATCACCTCGTGCCAGTGCCATTATACAGGCTCTTCGTAGAACCACGTTTCATCCACCGCTCGTGCCTGATCGAGTGATAGTTGTCCTTGTATTTCACATGAATCAAACCATCTTCCGACAAATGCAAATAATGATATGTATACGCATAGCCGCCGGCTTGAATCACCCGGTTTGGAGGCCCAGGTTGTTCCGTCAATCTTCGGACAGAGGCCAGGTCCGAAGGCGTCCTGCTGGTTCTGTCCTTGAAAGCGAGCACGAGCGCACCGTCCGGCAAGCGCGCCATCCGGCCGAGGGACTAGTAGTCCGGAGTGACCAGTGGGTCGAGTGCCGCGATCGAGAAGTCTTTTGATCTGCATAGCTGAAAGATGGAGGTTTCTTCCTCAACGATCTTTGCGCAGGTCGCTGCAATGTCGTGGGCGCAGTCGCGCGGGATGACCACGGCACCATGCCGATCAGCATGGATCAGGTCGCCCGAGGCCACTCTCATTCCGAAAACCTCAACATCCCGATCATAATCCTCCAGGTGCGCATATGCGTGTGATACGGAGATACCCGAAACAAGGAAATGAAACTTCAAGTCTCGCACTTCCTCCACATCCCGCACATACCCGTTGAGAAGTACGCCTTCGCATCCGAGTGCTTTGTGAATATTGGAATGAACTTCGCCCCAAAAGGCCCCCAGAGGCGGGGAAGACAGTTCCTGCATTACGATGACTCTCGGTTTCGGAGACGAGGCGACATAGGCCCAGTAATCACGGCGCGGGAAATGCCTGCGGGATCGGGCGGGTTGGCCCGACATGGAGATTGCAGTGCACGCGTACCCCACCATAGGCCCGAGCGCCGGATAAAGGCAACGGACTTCCTGTGTTGTAAAATAACCTTCTCGTTTGCCGGTCAGGATTTCGATGGCATTGGAGACCGTGGGTGTCGTGTATTTTCGGAGCGCGCATATCTCGTCCGCGCTGAGAAATGCCTGAGCCTTTTGGACGGGCTCGATTGTCTCAATTTGCGTTCCCATTTGTGTCCTCGTTCTAGCTAGCTAGTTCTACAATCAGATTCTAGGGCCGACAGCGGGCAACATGCAATCGAGATATTTTGAATCCGCGATTCACGCCTGGTGAATCGCCTCTTCCGCCCGGACCCAAGAGCGTGAAGTGCTGGAGGCGCAAGCTGCGCACGGCGCGCGGCTAAACCCTCTCCAGCTTCATGCAGGGCAGCGCCATACTCTGCGTCAACTCGATGAAGGCGCCAAGCGCGCGCGGCGTATAGGAACTTCTCAATTTGATCAAGGACATGCGCGCCATTAGCGGGGGCATGTCGACCGAGATAGTGCGGATCTGTCCCGTGCGCAGCTCAGCGTGCACCGCATACAGGAAGGCCATGCTGACGCCGACTCCATCCTTGACCATGGCTATTATCGCCGCCGCGCTGTCGGACCGCATGACGACCCGGGGCCGGAATCGGCACTCGTCAAAATAGTGTTGGATGATGGCTTCGATCCGAGAGCCCGATGCATACGAGATAAAAGGTGCGCTTTCCAGTTCCTTCATCGTGCAGCGCCCCCTTCGCCTGGAAGCCGCCGCGATGAAGTTAAGCGGAGCAGACCATGTCGCGACCGGTGCAAGATCCGAATGTTGCTGGGTGCCGTAATCGAGTTCAAACGTCAGATCGAGCAACCCGTCCTCCAACCCCTTGATGAGATCATCCCGATTCCCGACCTCCACGTACAGGGCAACTTCTGGAAACCTGTGGCGGAAACGCTTGAGAATTAAAGGAAGTACCGTGCTCGTGAATGCCGCGCCCGCTCCCACGCGAACAACCCCGTGTGGCGCGCGCTTCCAGTCCGAAAGGGCCTTCACAGCCGCTTCCCGCTGCGAAAGCACTTCCTTTAGGAAAGGAAGCACGAACTTTCCGGCCGGTGTGAGTCGGAGTGTGCGGTTGTGTTTCTCGTACAGTTTGGTATCAAACTCCGCCTCGAGGGACTTCAGGTGTTTGTGGACTGCGCCGGAACTGAGATTACACAAGCGGGCCGTTTCGAGAATGCTGCCATTCGTGGCCAGTTTGGCCAAGCTGGCGATTTCACGGATCTCCATATGCACCTACCTGATTCACGAATAGTGAATCTCTATTGTACAACAATTCAATTGCATTGGCGCGGCCCGCCGAATATAATCTGTGCGTGTAGTTTCACCGAGGGTGGAGGTTTTTATGTCCCGAGTCGGACCCCAGATAATAGTGTTTGCCTGCGTGCTGGCGCTGGCCGTATCGAGCGTGCCTGCCCAGGACGTCACTGGATCGATTACCGGTGAAGTCAAGGACGCCAGCGGAGCCCTGGTTCCCGGAGCCATCGTTACTGCCCGGCACGGCGGCACTTTGGCAACGTTCACCAGCAAAGCAGACAACACCGGTACGTACTGGCTCCGCAATCTGCCGGTCGGTATGTACGAAGTCAGCGTCGAGGCGAAAGGGTTCAGCCGGTATCAGGCCGTTGATCTGCGACTGCAGGTCAATGAAGTCGTACGCCTTGACGTGGCCCTTGCCGTCGGCGCCAGCACCGAAAGCGTTACCGTGGGAGCGCAGGCCGTAACCGTGGATACCACCAGCGGCGTTCTGAAGGAGGTGGTGGATCAGAGGCGCATCGAAGATCTGCCGCTCAATGGCCGCGACGCCGCGCAACTCATGCGCCTGGTCGCGGGCGTTTACATCTACGAGACAGTTGGGTATATCTCCGGAGTCACCTCGGGCGCCACGTATCCCGGAGCCACTCCTGTCAGCATCAATGGGACTCGCGGCAACACTACCAATTATATACTGGATGGGGGTACCAATAACGCTCCTTACAACAATATGCCCATGCCCCTGCCGAACCCCGATGCGCTGCAGGAGTTCAGCGTCCAGACAAGCAGCTTCAACGCCGAGTTTGGAAGACAGTCCGGCGGCATAGTCAACGCCGTCACGAAATCGGGTACGAATACGCTTCACGGCTCCGCCTTCGAGTTCGTCCGAAACCAAAATCTGAACGCGGCGAACTGGTTCTCCCCGATCGTGAACGGCCAGAAGCAGGGTGACGGCCTCAAACGCAATCAGTTCGGCGGCACCATAGGCGGCCCTGTCTTCGTCCCAAAGGTCTACGATGGCCGCAACCGCAGTTTTTTCTTCTTCTCGTTACAGGAGACCACCCTGCGCCAAAGGCCGGTGCAGTCGTCCGTAGTGGTAGGCACCGCGGCGGAGCGCGCCGGTAACTTCGGAGCACTGACGAAACAACTGCTTGACCCTCTCAGCCATCAACCGCTCCCCGGCAACATCATTCCCGCATCCGAATTCAGCCCTATCAGCCAGTATGTCCTGGGGTATGTTCCGGTTGTACCCGTAGGTAACACAGTCACGATTGCGCCGCGCAACACCACCGACGACCGGCAGGTGCTGGTGCGTGGCGACCAGCGCTTCGGTGATCGCAGCACTCTCACCGGGCGCTACTACCATTCCGGGCAACTCACCACGCCCTACCTGAATCCATTGAACTTCCTGGAAGTACTTACCGGCGGCAAGTGGCTTAGCGAGTCCGTCTCTTTGTCCTACAGCCACATCATTAGCCCGAGTGTGACGAACCTGGCGCTGTTCAGTTGGACGCGTAATTACCAGTGGATGGCACCCGTCCAGCCCCCCAAGAGCCTCCCAGAACTCGGTGTGAAGATGCACAATCAGCCGAACTACGGCTGGGGCTTCCCGGTTACGGGATACTTCTCCCTCGGCACCGGCAACACCAATCACTTTCTCACCAACGAGTACCAGGGGCTCGATACCTTTCGCTGGACGCGCGGCAAGCACCAGGTCAGTCTGGGCGCCGAATATGTGCGGGCGGCTTTGGAAATCGGCGACAACGTAGGCTCCATGGGTTCGTTCACCTTCAGCCCTACTGCTCCATTCACCGGCAATGGCCTGGCCGACCTCCTCACCGGTCATTTCAACGACATGATGCAGTACTGGGGTACTCGTCAGGAGGAGCGCGCGAACCGCACGGCGCTGTTCGTTGACGATACGATCCGCATCCACCAACGCGTTACTCTGGATGTCGGCCTGCGCTGGGAGCCCTTCTTCCCCTACACGGACAACCTCAACCAAATGGCGGTTTGGCGCCCAGGCGCACAGTCAACCCTCTATCCGAATGCTCCCTCAGGCGTGCTGTTCGCTGGCGATCCCGGTGTGCCCGACCGGCTCGTTCCCATCAAGTGGCTCAATTTCGCCCCGCGAATCGGCCTGGCCTGGGATCTGTTCGGCAACGGCAAGACGGCCTTCCGGTCCGGCTACGGCATTTTCTACGACTCCCCCGACCTGATCTGCCACGTGAATCAGCCCACGCAGGCGCCGTTTACGCCGAAAGTCGACACATTCGGGAACGCCGTGAATTCCCTCGCCGACCCCTACGCTGGAACAGTGGATCCCTTCCCCGGTGCTGCAACGCCGTCGAAGGCCTCTGTCTTCCCGCAGTACAGCGGGCAGACCCTCGAGGCGCCCGACTACCGCAATTCCTACGTGCAGGCATGGAACGCCACCATCGAGCGCCAACTCCCGTCCAATTTCGTAGTCCGCGTCTCCTATGCGGGCTCCAAAGGCACGCGGCTGGATCTGCCACACGAGCTCAATCCTGCCGTGTACGTGGCGGGCGCAACCACCGCCACCACCAATAACCGACGGATTTATGCACCCGCAATGGGCACCACCATGCTCCGCCAATCTAACGCGAACTCTACGTTCCACAGTCTTCAACTCACAGCGGAGCGACGCTTCGCCCACGGGTTTTCCATCCTGGCCAATTACCAGTTCTCCAAATCGCTGGACGACGGCTCGGCCAACAAGGGCAGCGCCAGCTATGGCGGCGATCCGCGCAACTACCATCTCCAGAAAGGGCTTTCCGACTTCAACCGGCCCCAAGTGTTCAACTTCAGCGGCGTGTGGGAAGTTCCCTTTCGGCCCGCAGCCCGTTGGCTGAATACCGCCCTCGGCGGCTGGAATCTCAACGCTGTCTCCAACGCACGCAGCGGAATTCCTCTCACGATCTATAGCGGTGTGGACAACGCCCTGTCGGGCATTTCCTTCCAGCGGGCCGATCTGATTGGGAACCCGTACATCGCCGGGCCCCGCACTAACCAGCAGTTGGTGACTGCATACATGAACCCGGCCGCGTTTGCACCCAACGCGCTCAACACCTACGGCAATCTGGCGCGAAATACGTACGCCGCGCCCGGTACTGCCACACTAGATCTCGGCTTGGCCAAGACGTTCCCGATTACCGAGCGCGTTCGCGCGATGCTCCGCTTTGAAGTGTTCAATTCTTTAAACCGCATCAATTTCGGGCTGCCGGACTCGACCAAGAGCGACGCTCTCTTCATGCACATCACCTCCGCGGGCGACCCCAGAGTCCTGCAACTAGCGCTGCGCCTGGTATGGTAGTAACCGATGAACCGTCGTGTTTTTCTAGAGTGCGGTATTGCCGCCTTTTCCAGCAAGGCCAAGGCGGCCACTACTCCAGATCGAGGAGTGAAGAACGTGACCGTGTACCGCCGGCGGGGCCGCTATGGTGGGTGGCCTGCAAACCACGGCATCTGGTCGTGGGATAACGAAATTCTGGTCGGGTTTGAAGCCGGCTATTTTCTGCCTAGTCATGCCATTGACCGGGAGAAGCCGTACGCCGTTGACCATGCCATTGACCGGGAAAAGCCGGAGGAGCATCTGTTGGCTCGTAGTCTGGATGGAGGCGAAACTTGGTCTATCGAAAAGCCCGAGAGCCTGAAAGCTCCTCCTGGAACCAAAATGTGCGGAACGCCCGTCGAATCGGGGGGAAAAGTACCGGAGCCGTGCCCCGGTGGAATCGAGTTTACCAGGCCCGGCTTTGCCCTGACCGCCCGCATGGAGGACGTTAACATCGGGCCGTCACGCTTCTACTATTCCTACGATCGCGGGAAGCATTGGAACGGCCCTTTCTCATTACCGGATTTCGGTCAGAAAGGCATCATGGCGCGCACCGATTACTTGGTGAATGGCACACACGACTGCATGCTCTTCCTTGCCGCTTCCAAGTCCGACGGCCGTGAAGGCCGCCCACTCTGCGTACGAACTACCGATGGCGGCAAAACCTGGGACTTCGTGTCTTTCATCGGCCCCGAACCTCCGGACTACGCGATCATGCCTTCCACCGTTCGTCTCCCCGACGGTGCGATCATAACTGCGATTCGAAGACGGGAGTGGATTGAGATCTGGCGCTCGGACGATGGCGCCAGGAGCTGGCAGTTCCTTACTAAGGCAGCCGAGACGGGCGGCAATCCACCGTCAATGATTCACCTTCGCGATGGACGGCTCACGCTGACGTACGGCTATCGCCTGAAGCCGTTCGGCATTCGTGCGAAATTCAGCTCGGATGCAGGCGGTACTTGGGGAGAGGCGGTCATTCTACGCCAGGATGGCGGCACCTGGGACCTCGGATACCCGCGCACCGTCCAGCGGTCCGATGGCAAACTCGTGACGGTCTATTACTTCGCCGATAGCCTGGACAGCGAGCGCTACATTGCCGCAACTATCTGGGATCCGGGCAGGTAGCTCGGAGAGATGGAGGTGCTTGTGCGAAATATGCGAAATAAAACAACAATGG
>Ga0187869_10002883_pt1 | contig 13053 bp, 9 predicted proteins | sample June2016WEW_13_1_2_FD_132972 | JGI IMG/M metagenome (GOLD analysis project Ga0187869, IMG submission 132972) | Peatland microbial communities from SPRUCE experiment site at the Marcell Experimental Forest, Minnesota, USA - June2016WEW_13_100 | ecosystem: Environmental > Terrestrial > Soil >...
ACTTGACAGCGCTGCCCTCGTACTGAACTAGCGAGTCATTCAGAATCAAGACGATGGAGCCTGAAGCGTTTATGTTAGCAGCCGAATCCGGGTCAGTTTCGACCGAGTCACCCGAAAAGATAGCCGACGACCGTGCGATGCTGTTGCCATTGAGCATCGCGGTTCCATGGCTGTAGAGCATGGCAGTATGTTGGTCCGCCGCAAATAGCGCAGCCGGAAAAATCACAGCCATCACGCAGCTCAGGATCTTCAAGTATAGAGCCCTAATCATCGCAAGCACCTCCGACCTTCGGAGATGCCCCTGAGCGCAGCAGGAACAATCAGCGGCGGCACGCGACTGACCATCTTTCGGAAAACTGACATGCCCATCCCACGCTCCGTTATTAACTAATGTGGTGACTGTTAACGCATCCTACCCTCCAAAGTTCTTGTCAGTCAATCACTTTTGTGCTTGGAAATCGGGCTTAGCGGTGGAAAACTTTTTGGGGTGGGGGGAGGTGGTCAGTGTCCAGCGGCTAGTGGTCAGAAAAATTCCTCGGGCCGGGCTGGCCACTGATGACAAACCACTGATTATTCAGCGCCACTGATCGATTGCTTTCCACCAAATCAGGCGCAGCCATTCGTCCACAAATGTCTTCGCCCATTGCCGATGGGTCCACCATCGGCCGCCGAATTCCCCATCGTTCTCGGACGCCGCCACGGAATATTCATGTCCCGGAATTTCCCGGCGAAAAATCTCCAGAGCACGGCGCGTATGAAAGTCCGAGGTCACAATCAGCACGCTCTTTGCTCCTTCGCGACGCAGGCAGTTCTCAGCATCTTTGGCTTCCTCTTTCGTCGACAGCCCCTCGATCGAACAGATGCTGAGCGGCGCCGCCTGCGGCAGATGCTCGATGTATTTCCGAGCCAAGTCAACCTGCGTGAATTCGTAGATCTTTGCCTTGGCCGGCACATCCAGCACCACGCGCCGTCCATATCCCTGAGCAAGGAGCTGCAGGGCGCGCTGCGGACGGCGGTCTGTTTCCCCCGCCAGCACCAGGATCACATCAGAGGAACGCGGCGCGTCCACGATCAGGAAGCGGCCAGCTTTCATCGCCAGCCCGACCGACAAAACTGCCAGCAGCGCGAGAGCCACGACCCAAGAGTATTTGGTGCCGGTTGGTCTTTTCATGAAGTCCAAATTCTGAACACGGAATCAAAATCGGCTGCAGACAGGAGCAGTCTCGATCACTGTTTCGAGCTGCAGCTGCGTGCTAGAATCGGTACTGCCATCCTAAGAAAATCAGAGATTCCTGCTATAACAATGACCAAAAACTCTGCCGCAAATCGCACCGTCGATTCCACGGAAAACAGGATCAAGCAGCGCCAGGCGCGCGTCGGAATCATTGGGCTGGGCTATGTGGGACTGCCCCTGGCCCTGCTGTTTACCGAACAGAAATTTGCCGTCACCGGTTTCGATATCGACCAACGCAAAGTCGAGACTCTGGCGCAGGGCAAGTCTTACATCTACCGCATCAGCGCGGAAGAAATTCAGGGGGCCCACGCCCACGGCTTTTCCGCCACCTCCGACTATGCGCACATCGAGGAAATGGACGCCATCATCATTTGCGTTCCCACCCCGCTCAATCAATACCATGAACCGGACCTCAGCTTCATCACCGATACCACGCATGCCATCGCGCCGCATCTGCAGCCCGGCCAGTTAGTGGTTCTGGAGAGCACAACTTACCCCGGCACCACCGAAGAGGTGATGGTGCCCATTCTCGAAAAAGAGAACAAGCTCGGATTGAAGGCTGCCCGCGGCGATTCCGACGCGCAAAAAGAATTCTTCGTGGCTTTTTCTCCCGAGCGCGAGGATCCCGGCAACACCACGGTGGCCCGCCGCGACATCCCCAAAGTGGTGGGAGGGGTGAATCCCCGGGCATCCGAGCTAGCCGGAGCCCTCTACGGCTCCATCTTCCACCGCACCGTTCCGGTCTCTTCGCCGGCCGTGGCCGAGATGACCAAGTTGCTGGAAAATATCTACCGCTGCGTCAACATCGCACTGGTCAACGAGCTGAAGATGCTTTGCCTGCGCATGGGTCTGGACATCTGGGAGGTCATCGAAGCCGCCTCCACCAAGCCTTTTGGCTTTCATCCCTTCTATCCCGGACCCGGCTTGGGTGGACATTGCATCCCGGTTGACCCTTTTTACCTATCCTGGAAAGCCAAGGAGTGGGACTTCCGCACCCGCTTCATTGAACTGGCGGGAGAGATCAACACCAACATGCCCTATCACGTGCTCGCCTCCATCGGTGGAGCGCTGAACCAGCATAAGAAATCGGTGAACGGAGCTCGCGTGCTCATCCTGGGCGTGGCCTACAAGAAGGACATCGATGATCTGCGCGAGTCTCCCGCCCTTACCATCATCGAACTGTTGCAGAAAGAGGGAGCGCAAGTCAGCTACCACGACCCCTACTTCCCTTTCATCGGAAAAGGACGCAAGTACGATTTGCAGATGAAGCGGTCGGAACTGGAGAAGCTCGGACAATACGACTGTATCGTGATCGTCACCGACCACTCCGATTACGATTATGGCAAGATCGTTGCCGAAGCCCAGTTAGTGGTCGACACCCGCAACGCGACCAAGGGCATTGATAGTCCTAAGGTGGTGCGCTGTTAATAGGTCAGCATGACCGCAATCCGGTCGCAAAAACTAAAGTATGAAAAGAGGTCCCATGCCAACCATCTGTTTGCAGTCAGTTACGGCTCTTTTCTAGGGAGCGTTAGAGTCCAATGACTCTGGTCTTATGGCGTGGGTAAAACGCTCGGGTAGGATGTAAAATCTTTCTCAATCGCCCGGGGGCTCGGGGTACACTCCCGGATACCCGCTTCCAAAACGATTTGCTTTGAGATACTTACACTGACAATTTCTTTTCGAAAACGGCCTTTGCCGTGCATGTTTTGGCGTGGTGGGGTGGTAGACTTAGCCGTCTGGGTTCTGGCTCCCCCGAGCTAAATCTTCTGGGCAAAACAGAAACTTTCGAGCCGGAAAGGGTGTTCCAATCTGGGTCGGGTAGGCGCGGTCATGGGAAACTCTGCATCGCAAGAGACTCTCTTCTCTTTGCTCCCGAAGACGAGAACTCCTTGGACGGAATTCGTTTTCAGCACGGGAACTCAGGCTTGTTTAATCGCCTTCTTACTGTGGTTGCGCCTGCTGCATCCCGCCATTCTGGCCGCCCCGGAGCACACTTTCCGTTCGATTCAGTTGGTCAGCACTCCGGTGCCGGTGAATCATCAGCCCCAGCCTTTACGGGCGTTGCCAAAGCCCGTCCTGGTCGCGAACCTTGATCCGCCAGCGAATGCCTTGCGCCTTCCCGCTCCGCGGCCAAAAGCGGCGAAAGTGGAAGATGCTCTCGCTCCCACGGTCAGCATCGCTCCCAAGAAATCGGACCCGCTTCCTCTGAACGCGACGCCGGCAATTCCTAAAGTTGTGAGGGTGAACACATTCTCCACCGGCAGCTCCGCCGCACCCACTGTCGCGCTCGCCCCATCCCAAGTGCAAACTGGAGGCTTCGGCGATCCCAATGGAATTCCCGCCAAGGCCAATCCGGGGAAGGCGGTCAACATCGCAGCCCGGGGATCGTTTGATCTGCCATCCGGTGGTGGGTATGGCAACGGTAGCGGCGGTACCAAAGGGACGCCCGGCGTAGTGGCCAGCGCGGGGTTTGGTGGTGGCACCGCCATCGGCGATAACCGCCCACACAATTCGACGCACGCCGCGGTTCAACAAAGCGGGTTCGGGGATGCCGATGTTCCTGCGCCTCCAGCCGTTCACCCTCATTCCGCAGAATCCGCGGATGGTTCGGCGGCGCCGGCAGAAATCATTTCCAAGCCGACACCGGACTATACTCAAGAGGCTCGCAAACTGCGGATTGAAGGCGAGGTTCTCTTGGAAGTGGTTTTGGAGGCGTCCGGTAATTTGCGGGTAAAGCGCGTTGTGCACGGACTGGGCCACGGGCTGGACGACAACGCCGTCAAGGCAGCAGAACAGATTCGCTTTAGGCCGGCGACGAGAAACGGCCAACCAGCCGATTCCACCGTGGTCTTGCATATTATTTTTCAACTGGCATAACTTGCTCCCCTCGAAGGTTTTTATGCGTATTTTCCAGGTAGGTTTGTTTTCCTTGTGGTTGATGCTGGCGTCTTCTCTCCCCGCATTCTCTCAGGACTCCGCGTCTCCCTCATCTCCAGTCGCAGCTACCGACGCCGCCGCACAAACCGAAGCAACTTCTTCCCCGCCGCTTCCCGCGTCCTTTGATGAGGTGATGGATCGCGTGATCCAGAAAGAGCATCTCTTCCTGGCACAAATGCGCCACATGCGTCCCATGGTCGAGACCTATCTGCAGAATCTCAAGTCCACCGGCGATGGAAAAGCCACCCCGGACAAAGACGAGTATTTTCTTGGGCGTCTCGACATGAGCGATGGCCCGGAAGACACGTCGTTCATGGGCCAGCCGGGGTTCGGACACCGCATGATGAATCGGCTCACCGGCCTCTACGCCTTGCACTTCCTTCCTCTGGGTTTTGCCCAGATGGTAGTGCTCGACACCGATTTCCAACGGAAGTATTACAACTTCACTTTTGTGCGCCGCGAGTTCCTGGGCGAAGTGCGCTGCCTGGTCATCGACGTTCAGCCGCGGGAAAATGCGCCACCGGGACGGTTCCTGGGTCGCATCTGGGTGGAAGATCAGGACTACAACATCGTTCGCTTTAACGGGACTTACTACCCTCACCCCAAGAGCAGCTATTACCTCCACTTCGATAGTTGGCGCCTGAACATGCGGGCGGGCACTTGGTTGCCTGCTTACATTTATAGCGAAGAGTCAGACCTGAAGACGTCTTTCGGCCACCCTTTGCGTTTCCGGGCACAAACTCGTCTTTGGGGATATGACTTAAAAGGTTTGAATAAGAATGAGGAGTTCACTCAAATCCTGGTGGACTCTCCCCAGTCGGTAAAGGATCAGAGCGACGCCGCAGCGGATGCGAGTCCGGTGGTCGCCGAGCGAATGTGGGAACGCCAGGCGGAAGACAACGCCACCGAGCGCCTCCAGAAAATCGGCTTGCTGGCTCCTCCCGGTGAGGTGGATAAGATTCTGCTGACCGTGGTTAACAATCTCTTGTTGACCAATAATATTGATCTACAGTCCGACGTCCGCTGCCGCGTTTTGCTCACTTCTCCTTTAGAGTCGTTCACCATTGGGCACACCATTGTTGTGAGCCGTGGCTTGCTGGATGTGCTTCCCGACGAAGCTTCTCTGGCTATGGTCTTGGCCCATGAAGTCAGTCACATTATTCTGGGGCACAATCTCGATACCAAGCTGGCGTTCAACGACCGCATGTTTTTCCCCGACGAAGATTCCTTTCAACGTCTGGATTTCAAACGCCGCCCCGGTGACGAAGAAGCCGCGGATGCCAAGGCTTTGGAATTGCTGAAAAACTCTCCTTACAAAGACAAGTTGGGGACCGCGGGGCTTTTTCTGAAGGCGTTGCAGCAAAGCGCGCCGGAATTGCCCAACCTAATTCGTCCGCACCTGGGCAACAGTCTGGCCAGCGACAAGAGCATTCGCATGTCGATCCTGTTGGCTTCCGCTCCCGAACTGGACCCGCAACGCACCGATCAGATTGCAGCGCTTCCTCTGGGCGGACGCATCAAGCTGGATCCCTGGACTGATCAGGTCGAATTGGCCAAAGCAAAACCGGTGGCTCTGGCCTCGGCTCGCGAGAAGATACCGTTCGAGATCACGCCGTTCTTCCCGTACCTCACAAGATTGTCCACGCCCGGTAGCGAGAAGGTTGCACAGACCGCGCCGGCCACGAAGTAAGGCGCAGGCGCATAGATCCGATCATACGAGTGTCTTGAGGTTTGGTCCAAAGCTGAGTGACGCGCCGGGTGGCGCGTCATGAGAGAAGATCAAGCTGACCGCTTAGCGATTATTGGATGGCGCTGCCAACCTGCGAGAACACGTTGTTGGCGTTCGAGCCGATGAGCCGAATCGTGCCAACCACGATCACAAGAATCACCGCCAGCATCACGGCGTATTCCGCGATATCCTGGCCACTCTCATCCTGGTAAAAATTATTCCAAACGTTTTGTAGGATTCTTGCCACGGGCTCCGTCTCCTTAAAAGTCTTGCTTATCAATCCCTCTTCCCGACTGGGGGAAAATTGATCTTCCATTCAAACCCTTGCGACCGGATCAGTGCGTATCCCGAGGCTGGTCTTGACATAAATGATAGGTTTCGCGACACTGCGCGCCAATGGCCCATAAGTGCTATAACCCCATAGGCCAGTTGGAAGTCCCTCTAAGTGCTTCTCACACAATGCTTTGCAGTGGTAGTGATTGGTTTACCGCAAACAGAGCCAGCTCCAGACGGGTCGATACGCCCAATTTGTCGAAAATGTTGCTCAGGTGGTGTTTGACTGTGTCTTCGCTGATTTTGAAGTATTCCGCGATCTCCTTATTGGAATACCCGGCTACCACCGCCGACACGATTTCCAACTCGCGCGGCGTGAGCCCAAATTTTTTCTGCCGCGCTTCGTCGCTGGACGACTGAACCAGCGTCCGCAGATATTGCACCAGGTTCGAAACGCTCTCCCGCCCGACCCAATACTCCCCCGACATGACGGTCTGGATCGCTTTCAGCAGCAGTTGTGTGGCGGAGTCTTTCAGCACTACGCCCCGGGCCCCCAATTGCAAAGCCTCCACAATCTGACTTTTTTCCGCCGCCGCCGTCAGCAGAATTACTCGAACCGGCGTCGAATTCGCTCCACTGCCCAGATCCCGCAAGGCTTCGAGACCCGGATGCTTCGGCATAGCCAGATCGAGCAACAGGATGTCGGGCTTTAACTGCCGCACCATTTTCACCGCCTCCGCGCCGTCCGCGGCCTCGCCAATCACTTTCAAGTTCGGTTCTGCTTCCAGCAGCCGGCGCAGCCCATCGCGAAATATCGGATGGTCGTCGGCAATCACAATTCGAATAGGCTGTGGCTTCTTAAAGTTCATCAGAAACTTCTCCACCCTTCGGAACCTTAACTTCCAGGCGCGTTCCTGCGCCGGGATTTGATTCTACAGTGAGTGCGGCAGCAATTAAACGCGATCGCTCTTTAATAATCAGCGGGCCCTTACCCATCTGGTCTAACTCCTCCTGTGAAAACCGCCCGGAGAAACTAAAGCCTTTCCCGTCATCCTCAATGGTAAGGGTCCAATGAGTGGGGTTGGAACTCAGCCGCACCAGAGCATGACGGGCTCCACTGTGCTTGCGGATATTCACCAGGGCCTCCTGCACGATACGCAGCAGCTCCCGGCAAACCTTATCCGGCATTTCCAGTCTCTCAATGTCAGTCACAAAGCGGGCGGAAATTCCCGTCTCCCTTTCAAACCGCTCAACCGCGTCGGTCACGACACTCAAGAGCCTTCGCGAATCCACATCGATGGACTTCATCTGCTGCATCAGTTCGCGCAGCTTTAAGACTTCTTCGCGCAGCAGCCCCTGAATCCGGCCCAATTCGCCGCTCACCACTTCCGGAGTGGTCTCCGCCTGCCGCTTGAGAACATCCACCTGCATCTCTACCGCGATCAGCGACTGCACCGCTCCATCGTGTAATTCTCTGGCGAAGCGGGCGCGCTCTGCCGCCCCCGCCCGGCGCCGTAACCGGTGCAGTAAATAAACGTTGTAAACCGCCGGTCCTACTTGGCGAAGCAAATCCAGCAGAGAACGCAGCTCTTCTTGCGTGTCCCCTCGCCACGAAGGCTCAAACACAAAAACTCGTCCCCGCCATTCGGTTCCGAAGACGTAGGAAATCGCGATCAAAGATTGAAAGGGTTGCCGCTCCTTCAGTTGGACCAGAGACTCGGTTTCCGGCACCGGCAGCTGATTACCGTCGCCATCCAAGGCCGTCACCGACCAGCGTTGCTTTTCGTTGGCCGCATAACAAACCTCTCCGGGGAAATCCTGCAGGTAAATCTTGGCATCCCGCGGACGCGAGTCCAACCATTTGAAATCCGAAAGCTCGCCGTTGACGTTGCGCAACTCGGCCAGAAATCTTCTCTGACTGTGAATTTCCTGGGCCGCCATCACCAGTCGAGATGCGCCGTAGATGCTCACGATCTCACGGCTGATCTGCTGCAGCGTTCCGGTCAGCCCCGCGTCCACTCGCACCTTGGATAGCATGCGCGTCACCCCGGCTTTTTCGGCTCGCAGGTGCTTCTGCTGGTCCGCCAGATAACCCAATAACAATCCCATCACCAGCAAGTAAACCGACAGCATGAACAGCCGCTTGGGCTCGAATTCGGTCGTATTGATTTGCAAGCCGGAGAAAATATGCCAAGGCAAGCTTCCCCCGCGTACAGCCCAAACGTGCAGCAACACAAAACTCTCGGCCCACAGCAGAACCACTTCTGCCGCTGCCGTGCTCAGGGTTTCCCACAAGCCCCACCGGTAGGCTGCCGCGGTCAGCACGAATACGAAAAACAGGAAAAACGGACTCCTCGGCCCCTCCGCAAATACCGAGATAAAAGCCGGCCACACCACGTCGGCGGCGTGCACCATGAAACGAAACGAGGCCGTCGACGCCTTGCGCCGGCGCAGCAGCATCAAGATCAGGATTCCGTTTGACAGGTAGAAGACGAAAAGACCGTAGGCCGCTCTGGAATGGCCCAATTGCGTCGGATCCATGCGAATCGCCACCAAAGCCGAGACTGCCAGGAATACCCGCGCCGTCGCCAGCCAGCGTTCTGTCCGGCGAACCTCACTGGGGTCCGCTGCGGCCTGGGGTCGACCGAACAAACGGTGATTCTTGTCAGTAGGCAATCGGATCACTTTCCGCACAAGGCGAAGCTTTTCGGATTCACGGAATTGTCTCGCATATTATTGATAAGAAAGATCGGGGGCAAGTGAAAGTTTAGTGCGGGACATTGCTCAGGCACTTTCAACGCCCAATCCGAGACTCATGCCTGTTACCCCGGCGGATTACTTCAGTAACCTAACCCTTCTCCAATCCCGATCTAGAATGGCAACGAGGTTCGTGTCTTTGCACCGCCCCTTTCCGAAGCTTTGGACCACGTTCGTCGCTGGTTGCATGGCGACTCTGGTTGTGGCTGCGCTTGTGCTGCCTCGGTCGTTTCGTCTGGCGGCCTTTAGCGATTGGATCCAGTGCCTCTTGCTGCTTTCCGGCACTCTGGCTCTTATCCCAAACGCGGTGCGCTCGCGAGGACGGCTCCGCATGTTCTGGGCGCTGTTAGCCACTGGCGTTGCTTTCTGGTTTTCCTACCAGCTGGTGTGGACCTACTACGAAGTCTGGCTTCGTCAGGATGTACCTGACCTGTGCGCCGCGGACATCATCCTCTTTCTCCACATTGTCCCCATGATGGCGGCTCTGGCCCTCCGTCCGCACGCCCCGCAAGACGAATATTCCACGCGTCTGCGCCGCCTCGATTTCGCTTTGATGATGTTTTGGTGGGTGTATCTTTACGTCTTTGTTGTGATGGCTTGGCAGTATGTCGTCGCCAACATTGATGCCTACGATAGTAACCTCAATATGTTGTATCTGATCGAAAAACTTGCCTTTCTCAGCGCCTTGTTCGTGGCCTGGCTGAACAGCAAGGGTCGCTGGAGAATTCTGTACGCCAATCTGTTCGGCGCAAGTCTGACCTATGCCACCAGCTCTTACATCGCTAACTGGGCCCTGGGTAGCAATCTCTACTACAGCGGCAGCCTTTACGACATTCCCCTGGCCGCCTCCATGACCTGGATTACCGTGATTGCCCTCTGGTTGCGCGAGGACGAGCCTCAACCGATTCCCCGCTCCAACTCTACATCGCATGGCGTCTGGCTGGCCAGGGTGGGCATGATTGCGGTCTTTTCTCTCCCTCTGTTTGCCGCCTGGGCCTTGCTGGAATCTGGTGTTCCTCCCCGCATCCGTTCCTTCCGGCTGGTCCTAACTCTCGGTGCCGCACTTTTCATGGGCATTATCGTTTTCGTGCGTCAGCACTTGCTCGATCGCGAACTGCTCCGCCTTCTGACGCAGTCACGGGAATCCTTCGCCAATCTGAAGCGTCTGCAAGCTCAAATTACGGAATCGGAAAAACTCGCCTCGATCGGCCAGTTGGTAGGTGGCGCAGCGCACGAACTGAATAACCCCATCGCCGCGATGCTGGGTTATTCCGATCTGCTTCTAAGCACTTCTCTCAACCCGGATCAGCAGGAAATGGCGGCAAAAATCGGACAGCATATTCGCCGGACCCGGTCGCTGGTGGCCAGCCTGCTTAGTTTCGCCAAACAAGGCCCGGCCACCATGGCTCCGGTCGACCTGAGGACGGTGCTCCGAACCGCCGTCAAACTATCGGAACCCATCTGCCAAGCTCTCAAAATCGAAGTGCTGACAGAATTGTCTCCTGAGCTGCCACCCGTCATGGCTGATTCCAATCAGTTGCTTCAAGTCTGCGTGCAAGTCCTCAATAACGCACTGCATGCAGCGGATCAGTGTGGGCGCCGCACACTCACCGTTGCCGCGAAACTGGAAAAAGGGCTTGTCGTCATCAACATCTTCGACACCGCCCTGGCAGCCAATCTGGACACTACGCCGGATCGTGCCGCGAAAAGCGCCGCTTCCGATGTTGGCCCGAACCACCCTCTATCGTACATGGGCCTGAGCGCATGTCAGGGCATCCTGCAGCAGCATCGTGGAAAGATTTTGTGGCAGAACAGTACCGAAGCCGGTATTACGATCCGTCTCGAACTCCCCATCATTCCTGCGGGCCCTGAGAAATCGCCTGTAGCGGCCGGGGCAGGGATGTGGCAACCTCAACCGTCCTCTTAAGTTGCCCGCAAGCCGCGTAGATGTCTCGTCCCCGCGGACGCCTCACAAACGCCGGAATTCCCGCTCCCCGCAGAATCTGCTGAAACGCTGCCACTCGTGCTTCGCTGGGAGTCGCGAAGTCAATCCCCGGCCCCGGGTTCAGGGCAATCAGATTCACCTTGCAGCGCAGCCCGCGCAGCAACTCGGCGAGTTCTTTCGCATTCTCCGGTTCGTCGTTCACGCCCCCAAGCAATACGTACTCGAAGGTGATCCACTCCCGCGTGCGCAGCGGAAAATCTCGGGCCGCCGCCAGCAGCATTTCCAGATTCCACTTCTGGTTCAGCGGCATGAGCCGCGTGCGCAGCCCGTCGTTCGACGCGTTCAAGGAAATCGCCAGCTTGGGACGGATCGCCTCCCCGCCGAAGTCGCGAATGCGCGGCACAATTCCCGCCGTAGAAACTGTCATCCGGCGCTCCGCAATGCCCACGCACTCCACCAGCAATCGCGACGCCTTCATGAAATTTTCATAATTCAAGAAGGGCTCGCCCATGCCCATAAAAACCAGGTTAATGCGATCCTCCGGCGGCGAGACTCGCCGATCTTTCAGCACCGCGCAAACTTGTCCCACAATCTCGCCTGGCGTGAGGTTGCGCTTCACCCCAAGCAGAGCAGTCAGGCAGAACTGGCAGTCCACGGCGCAACCCACTTGGCTGGAAATGCAAATGGTAGATCGTCCAACGGAGCGCGCACTCTTCAGCGCCGGACCTCTGGCCGATTCCAGATCCGCTGACGAGCCCTCGGTTTGGTTGGCGCGTTTTTGGGTGGCGCAGGGTTCTAACGCTGCGATAGGCTCGCACTCTTCGGAGAGGGCTTTAGCCCCTGTGGTAACTGGGCTGGAGCTTTCAGCTTCTGCGCCCGCTTCGCTGCCGTCGCCCGCTTCCCCGCCGTCGCCTTCGGGCATCCACACGGTTTCCACCGTTTGCCCGTCGGCAAAGCCGACCAGATACCGCACCGTGCCATCCTGCGACACAAATTTATTCTCGATCCGCGCCGCCCCGACCGTGACTCTATTCTGTTTCAGCCATTCGCTGAACTCCGACGGCAGGGTGGAAATCTCGGCCGAATCTTCCACACGTCGCCGGTACACCGCGTCCATGATCTGGCGGGCGCGATAGCTCGGCTGACCCGCTTCACTCACCAGTCGAATGAGCTCCTCGCGGTCCATTCCGAGCAGCGACGATGTCTTTGGTTCGACCATTTTTGTGCCGTTTCGCCGGCCAGCGTCGGGGTGAAAAAGATCCGGCTAGTCTTTTGTAACTTTATGATTACAAAGCGCTAATTGCGTAGATAAAGGCGTTTCAGACCGCGGCTGCCGGATGTGTAACAATAGTACGGTACCTTCCGGGTAGTTCCGAAGTCTAAACTACTCGTGTTCCGGCTTCAGATCATTTTGCACGAGACATATTCGAATTAGACATCGATATGGCAAAAGAAGTTCGCAATATTCGCCGTCAAGTATTACCTCACGGCCTCACCGTTATTACCGAGCAGATGGAGCACATCCGCTCCGCTTCCATTGGCGTTTGGCTCGAAACCGGCTCGCGCGACGAGATGCCGGAATCCAATGGTATCTCCCACTTCATCGAACACATGGTCTTCAAAGGGACCGAGCATCGCACCGCCGAAGAGATCGCCCGCCAGGTCGATTCCATCGGCGGCAACATGGACGCTTTCACCTCCAAAGAATGCATCTGTTTCAATGTCAAGGTGCTCGACGATCATGTTCCGGTAGCGCTCGAAATCCTCTGTGACCTGGTTCTGTATCCCGTATTCGATGCCCAGGACATCACCCGCGAGCGCGGCGTGATCCTCGAAGAGATCAAAATGGATGAGGACAATCCCGACTACCTCGTCCACGAAATCTTCACCCAGAATTTCTGGAAAGATCACCCCCTGGGCAAGCCCATCCTCGGGACCAAGGAAACGGTGAAGCGCTTCGAGCGCGATGCCGTGCTCGATACCTATGCTCACCGTTTCGCCCCCGGCAACATCATCGTGGCCGCCGCTGGACATCTCGACCACGATCATTTCGTCGATCTGGTGGTCAAGCATTTCGAACATCTCAAGCCGGCGCAGAACGGATTCCACTCGGCAACGCCCAAGATTGTTCCCCGCATCGTGCTGCGCAATAAGAAAGCGCTCGAGCAGGTGCAG
>Ga0187869_10002892_pt1 | contig 13016 bp, 14 predicted proteins | sample June2016WEW_13_1_2_FD_132972 | JGI IMG/M metagenome (GOLD analysis project Ga0187869, IMG submission 132972) | Peatland microbial communities from SPRUCE experiment site at the Marcell Experimental Forest, Minnesota, USA - June2016WEW_13_100 | ecosystem: Environmental > Terrestrial > Soil >...
CAGATAATCGCGGCCGCTACCGAGAGAGCGGTGTACGTGGGGCCGGTCGGTACGTTCCTGGGCCAGACGCTGCCGCAGGCGATGGTCCCTCTCGGCGACTCTCAGGTGACCTGGGCCCTCGCCCTCGACGCCACCGGATTGCGGCTCTTTCTGCTGTCGGGGACGATGGCGCCGGACGGGAGTGTCAGTTCGATCCGCGAGGTCGGGTACTCCAGGCAGGGCTCGGGCTGGGCCAAGGTTCTCGATTCGTCGACGCCGTTCGAGCGGGCGATCGGCCAGGTCTACCTCGATTGATGCGGCCCGGCCTGACCCTGCGCAGGCCGGCGCGCCTGTACGACGATGCGCGGCACTCCGCGGTCAGCTTGGCTGGCTAGACCGCATGCCTGCCATGCCTCAGGCCCCCAAGCGGTCCAGGCGGACCCTTCTGAGCGTGAAAGACCCCGAGCGACGCCATCTCCGTTGTGGCGGTATTCGCGAGCGTAACGGGATCCGTAACGAGCGATTGCCAGGGTCCTTCGAAGGGGCGTTCCGAGGCCGCGTCGTCGGCATGTCGCGCCCAATACCGCATGATCGGTAGCGATCGGCGACAGGCGGGTTGGGGGAGCGATCAGGGACCACGAGAGACCCCCGACGCAGCCGCTCGACTGGCCGGTCTACTCCGGGATCGTCGGCCAGCGGCGGAAGCCGCGGTGTGCGGCGCAGGTCATCGTCCCGGCGTCGTTTCGGGTCTGCGCGGTCAGACCGCCGATCCGTCCTCAGGCTGCTGCTTCTGGGGTATCCACGTCGACAAGCGTCGGGCCGACAGCCGCGTTGCAGCCCCTGCCATCTCTCGTCGCAGTAGGGATCTGTCGGCGCTACGGCCTCGGGGCTCGGGCTCGAATCCGACGTATGGACGACTCGCTGCGCCCCACCTCGGCCGCGATCTGGGCGGCCGACAGGCCATCGCCCGTCAGGCTCCGCACCCTGTCGGCCAGGGCCTCGGCTTCGCGACGTCGGCGCTGGCCCGCGGCTTCGAGTGCCTCGCGCCGCGTCCCGGCCAGCTCGGCCAGGGCGCGGATGACGACTGCCTCATCCGAACGGCCATACCCTCCCAGGATGCCGTGGAGGAGGACGACGCGCCGCATGAGGTCCGGGTCGCGGGAAGTGACGCGATGGCGGCCCTGCATCCGCATGAGCGCTGCCACCAGGACCTGTGTTTCATTCCTCATGGCCGCGAGGGTGGCCTCCGCGTCCGGCTGCTGCCTGATGACCTCGGCCTCGCCGTTCATTGCCTCGATGAGCGCGTCGATGTCGTTCGTCACTTCGACTCCTGGAGGTGATCGCCCGGCGATAGGGCCCGGCCGGCGGCGATGGCTCGCTCGGCTCGCGTGCTGGCGGCGTAGTGCGTCAGCGTGGCGCGGCTGCGCCAGCCGGCGAGAGACATAAGGTCCGACCCGGCCATGCCGCCGCCGAGCATCGCGTGGGCGTAGGCGTGGCGCAGCTGGTGGGCATGCAGGTGGTCGCCGAGCCCGGCCTGCTTGCCGCGGAGGCGGACCAGTCCGGCCAGGCCCGTCTCGCCGAGCCGGCCCTTGCGCCCGAGCCAGAGCGTCGGGGAGTCGGCGTCGGCCCGGCGGGCCCGGGCGCGGAGGTAGCGGTCGAGTGCCTCGACCGTGCTTGCCCCGATCGGCACGACGCGGGTCCCGGTGCGCCCGCCTCCCACTTTGAGAAGCCCGCGGTCCAGGTCGACGTCGTCCAGTTTCAGGCCGAGCAGCTCGGCTCGGCGGATGCCGGAGTCCAGCAGGCAGCGCAGGATCGCCTCGTCGCGCCGGCCGGCAAAGGAGCGATCGCGCGCGCAAGCGGCCAGCAGCCAGCGCAGCTCGATGTCGCGGAGCACCGGGACGGGCGCCTCGGGCAGGCGCGGCGGCCTCATCCGCTTCATCGGCGAGACGCGCACCTCGCCTTCCTCGAGGCACCAGCGGAAGAACGCCTCGCAGCCGCGAAAGCGGTTGTTCGCGGTCGCAGGAGCGCGCCGTTGGAGCAGGTCGCGCACGAATGCCTCCACGTGCTCGCGGCTGATGGCGCCGAGGTTCTCGGGCATGCCCTGGTGGTGGAGGAAGGCGGCCAGTTGAGCGACCGCAGTGGAGTAGGTGTCGATGGTCGCCGGGCTGACACGCCGGGCAGCGAGAGAGCGCCGCCACGAGCTCGCGAGAGCGGCCAGGGCGTCCGGTGCCGTAGAATGCAGCGCGTCGGTCGGGCTTGTCGTCATCGGTCTTCTGCACCGCTGGGCCTTTGGACGGGAACTAGCGTGCAGTATTCGAACGGTGCAGGCAAGTTCGATCAGGCAAGGACTGCGGGTTATGTGCTCTAGTTGAGCACATAGCGGCGGGCGGTTAGCTCAGTTGGTTAGAGCGCATGCTTGACATGCCGTCAGCCCCCGAGCGGTGCTGGCAAAGCCGTTCTTTGGCCCTTCTGAGCGTGAAAATCGCATCATCTGGGCGAGCGATTCGGCCGCAGTTATTGTGGTATTCGAAGGGGGAGGGGGGCCCTCGCGAAGGCCCGTCAGGACGTCTTCTGACGCCCCGGGGACGCCGCAAGGCCACCTCTATAGGCCGCGTGCCTTCCGAGCATGCACGCCTATCCTGCGGCTGCCACGAGGGAATCCGCATGCGGTATTGGTGCCGGCGACACGCGGTGGCGACCAGTATCTCTCGATCAGCGGTTTTCAAGTCTGGGCCGGGGCGTTCGCGGACGTCCGCTGATGACGCTGCCACGCACGATTCCGCTGGTCGGGCCGACCTCGAATCCGCCGATCGTCGGCCCTGTTGCTACCGGCCGTTGCAACCGGCTACGCCCTCGCGACCGATCACCAGTCGGTGTCGGCCTCCATCAGATCGAGGTCGACCTTGCCGGCCAGCTCTTCGCGCGTGTACGTTGCCGGCGGCTCGTGCATGGCGCAGTTCGTCGTCGCCACCGACGAGTTCTGGAGCAACGGCAAGGAGTGCCCGAGTATCACAACGTCGTGGTCTGGGTCTGACGTCCACTTAGTCGTATTTCGACTCCGCCCAGTAACCCTGGGCAAAGGAAGGAGAGTCCTCCCGAAGTCCCATTTGGCGCGTCACTGATCAGGCACCACTGTCCGCCTCTGCACGACCGACCCACGGCCGCAGCCGTCTGCGGACCGCATCTTCTGAGATCGGGTCGGCGAAGTGCCACTCAATGAGGGTTACGCCATTGGCACGGCAGGCGGCCCGTTTTCGGTCGTCCATGTCCTTCCTGTCGGACAGACCAACGTCGCCGCCGAGGTGATCCAACGGGAGGAAGTGCTGCTCGCCTTGGTATTCGATCGCGAGGGAAAGTGCCGGGACGAAGATATCGAGTCGCTGCGGTGCAAGCCACACCGGAGTTGCCTCGCGGACAACCCTGAAGTTGGACAGCACTTCCTCAACGCACTGTGCGAGATGGGTCTGGGCCATCCATCCCTCGCCCTTCGGCGGCAACCCATGCTCGCGCCGGAACCGCAAGTCCATCTCGTTGAAGTAAGCCTGTTGATCTTCCTTGTCGAAGAGATGCATCAGCTTCGGGTGGACTTGGCCTTTGGCCTTGGTCCGTGGGTTGGCCATCCAGAAGCCTGACGGCGGTGCCTCACCGAACTTCTGGAGATACCGTTCGATCCACCAATCGCGGCTGTCGCGGGCCCATATCTCGAACAAGGTCGGGCCGCGAGAGAAGACGAGATTACCGGCGCCGCCTTGCTCGCGGAGTTCGCGCGCACGTTCGCGACGGCGAAGGTCACTCACGGTGGGTGACGGCTCTAGCCCGAGTGCAGCTTCTGCGCTCGAAAGGCGCTTGGAGATGTCGTCCACGACCCCGCGCAGAACCCAGGAACGTCGTAGCTTACTGTCTCCATACCGCCGTCGAAGATCCGCGATCGCTGTCGTCGCCACGTCGTGAAGGCGTCGAGCGGCGTCGAGCCGGTCGGAGTTGGGCGACATCGCCAGCACGTGCTCGGCGCCCTGCGTCACACGTTGCCAGGCGGTCAGGTACGTGGCATCTTCATCAGTGACCACGTGTTCCGCGACACCTTCAGCGATCTGCAACTCGGACAGATGATCGTCGAGAGCACAGGCAAGGCGGGCGAAGTCCAAACCGAGTGCCGCCGCGGCACGGCCGCCCAGCAAGCCGCCACCGAGCGCCGCTGACCACTGCTCGGGTCTACGCTCGAATACCACGCTGCGGGCCCACTCCACGCTCACACCGAAGTGGTCCGCCGTCAACTCAAGCCGATCCTGGGCCGAGTCGATAGCCCGACGAGGCTCATTCCTCGACACAGCCATGCACCCAATCGCGGGCGCTCCCATGGGTTCTGATGCGATCAAAGTCGGGAGACACAGAAACGGTTATGGTGAGGGTGCTGACCGACAGGGCTCCGTATGTAACGTCGCAGCACGTCCGAGTTCTCGCGGTCTCCGAAGTGGGACGCGGCGCCAGTGTAGTCCGCGCTTGATGCCCCCGACGCAGCCGAGCGAGTTGGCCTGGCGCCTAACCGGGATCGTTGGCTGCCCGTGGAGCGGGGGCCAAGGCGACTGTGGGAAATGCTTACATGGGTACTGCGTCTAGTAGTCGTATTCATCTCTTGCGCCTTGCCTCATCGTGCTCGATCGCGAAGATCGCCGCGTCCGCAAGAGCAAGGAAGTCCATCGCTTTAGCACTGTCTAGGTACATGCTCTGGCCGCCGGTTGCGAGGAGGCGGAGTGTTGAGAGCTTCCTGATTGCGGTCGCCGTGCCTTGGCTAATGAACCCGGCCTGGAGCGCTGCATCTGTCATCTGTCTTACCGAGTTATTCGCTACAGGTAGCCCGGCATCAATCATCTTCTGCCGAAGACGCTTGTCGACTTCGATCCATCCCATCGCGACCGCCTCCTCGGGCGAGTCAGCGGCGAGGTCGGCGAACTTCTCTGTCAGTGAACCTGATGGACTGGCCGCCTCGACCGCGTTGGTACTGGGTGCGAGAACAACGCGCGCCTCTTCAATCGTCTTGGCCCAACCTTCGAACCAAGGGCTCTTCACGTGTTCCAAGCGCCCGATCATGTCCCCGATGGGGCCGCGGAACACGACAACCACGATGACAACCGCGACAGGCCAGGCCAGGCTCGACACGAGGGACGCGACGAACTGGTAGTTGTCCACCCGAACAGGATAGCGAGCCTCGACGCCCCGGACTGGGCTGGTCGAGCGGCAGATGCGAGAATGCGTTACATGCTCTCGTCCTGGTATCTCGTGGTCCGCGGTAACGACCCCGACCTAGCAGCGCTCGGCGATTTGTGCGCGTCCTCGTCAGACCACTCCCTAGCTCAGGAGGCGGGCGAGTGGCGCCTGCGATCCTCGACAGTCGGGTCGACACTCGGTCACGAGGAGGCATGGCCGGCCCTGTGTGACCTGCTCGTGCACTTATCCGACGTGGCAGCAAGCGCGGGATACACGCGAGTGCGGGCGGTCCCCGGCGCGCTCGGGCGCACGCGGCCAGACGGCGCGTCAGACGTCTTTGTCCATCCCGAGCCGATCCGAGTCAGGGTGCAGGCGTCCCCTCCAACGGTTGTCGTGAATGGAACCATCCTCGAGCCGATGGAGGTCAAGTTGCTTCGCCTGCAGGCGTCGAACGAGCATCTTCGTCTCGCCCTGCACTTTCTGAATGCCGACCTGTCGTGGTTCAACCTCTGGAAGGCGTTCGAGCCGATACGGGACGCCAACGGCGGCGCCGCGGGGCTTGTCGCCCGAGGGTGGACGAGCGAACCAGATATAGATCGGTTCCGGAAGACCGCGAACACCTACGCGGCTGTCGGCGACGCCGCACGACACGCGATACTCGCGGCCGCGCCTCCACCGAACCCAATAGGGCTAGAGCAGGCCGAGGACTACGTGAGGGCAATCCTCACGCGATGGGTCGATTCTCTCGCTTGAACGAGTGTTCACCTCGGCTAGGGCCGCGACGCCCCGAACTGGTCTGGTCGGGCGTCCCCGAGATCGAGCCTCCGGGCGCGGAGCGCGGCCCGCTCAAGAGGTTAGAGGTCGCCGCTCATCAAGCGGCCTGGGAGGGAAGACCACTCTCGTACCTGGGCCCAAACGTCAACAGTCGTACCGTGAGTCCCGGCCAGATCTGGTCGTACAGTCGCCCGCATCTTCTGTGCGCCGGAGGCCGTGCCAGTCTGAGGTGCACCGAAACGGTGCCTCCCGCGGACCACCGATTCCACGCTCAGTTTCGGTGAGTCATGAACAGCTCCGAAACGAGGCTCGGTCCTTCTGGAACGGCCGGTGCGGCCTGCTACCCTCCCCCTTAACATGGCCGAGACGCTCGCTATCCCCATCCAGCCGATATCCCAGCCGATTGCGCCCAGAAAGCAAGCCGCGCGCCGCCACTACGGCAGCCACCCTTACTTCACTAAGCGGGCCTGGAACGTCGTCCAGAAGTACATCGAGACCTTCTCGGCCCCGGGCGAGACGGTCCTCGATCCCTTCGGCGGCTCGGGCGTGACTGCTGTCGAATCCCTGGTTCTCCGGCGTCACGCTATCCACTCCGACATCTCCCCGCTCGCGAACTTAATCACCTGGGGAATCGCCGTCGCTCCCATCGACGAAGACGCCCTTCAGTCTGCATACGCCAAGGTCCGAGAGGCGTGCTCAGACCGGATCAAAGACCTGTACAAGCTGACTCCGACCGAGATCGACGCCTCCCGGTGCCCTACGGGGACCCAGGTTCGGTGCGGCTCCCCAAGGACGCGGACGTCGAGACCCTGGACAAGCTCTTTCACCGGCGCTCCTGGATCGCGCTGTCCATCCTCCTGCACGAGATCAATGGCGTTGCCGACCCCGTCGTCCGGGACCTGCTCCGCTTAGCTTTCGCCGCGACCCTGAACAAGACGAATCTCACGTTTAGCTCGACGACTGGGCGGCTCGAGAGCCGCGACGACAGCGGCATCTTTCGCGTGTACAGGTACTGGATCCCTAAGAAGACGATCGAGCTCAACGTCTGGGAGCAGTTCGTTCACCGCTACCGAGGCGTACTGCTTGCGAAGCGCGAGACGAACGACCTCATAGGCGACTTCTACCGCCCGGGGGACACGATCCAGATCCTCAGAGACAGCGCAACCAACCTCCGGACCCACGTCCCCGACGAGTCGGTGGACTACATCTACACCGACCCGCCATACGGGGCGCACATCGCCTATTTGGACCTAAGCACAGTGTGGCACGCCTGGCTGGGGTTCGAGGTGACCGACGCCGATCGCCAGAACGAGGTGATCGAGGGCGGTGACCAAGGAAAGACGAAGGCCGAATACATCGGTCTCCTCCAGGACTCAATTGAGGAGGTGTTCCGGGTTCTCAAGTGGGACCGCTGGCTGTCGATCGTATTCGCTCACAAAGACCCGGCCTACTGGGACGCGATTGTCAAGGGCGCCCAGCAGGCGGTAGTGCATCAGTTTGCCTAGGGGGCCGCCCCCAGGTCGCGCCGTGAGCGGCAAGCTCGGCTCATGCCCTCGGTTCGAAGGGGACCCCACGTTCATCCGTCGGCGTGAATATGCGCTCCATCTGCCCGATCTGGGGGAGGTGGCAGACGATGATCATCTCCCGGAAGCGGCACAAAGTGAAGAAGCACTCGTTCACGAGGATGGTGCCCTCGGGCGGAGCTTCCCCCGGCGTAAGCGCCCAGAACGATTTCTTCGGATCGCTGCGGAGTTCTGCGACACCCTCGAAGAGCACGCCGTCCCCGAACATAAGGAACCCCGGCCCGCGAATGTCGCAGTCTACGAAACGAGTCTCGACGACCCGCCGGGGTCCGTCGCGATCTGGGCCTACTGCAAGATCGGCGAGCGATACGTCCTTGTTGACATATTCGTGCGGATACGTGATGGGCGGCCCCGGAGGTCCGAAAGGTCCCCAGTCCATGAAGGGTCCTCCGAAATAACGGGGACCTATTATGCCGCGGCGGTCGCGCATGTAGACTGCGGAAGATGGGCATTTACCGCCGTCTCGTGTTCATCACACGGATCGTGCGGGCTGCTATGCCTCGGCTGAATGCGGTGATACCCAGCCTCATGCCGCTTGCCATCGCCGTGGTGGGCTTGGCTGGCGCGGCCGTTGTGTCGAGGCTAACAGACGGCACCTCGCCGTGGCCCTTCTGGATCGGCCTGGTCGGCGTCGCGGGGGGCATTCTTGATGCTGCTTATCTCGAATGGGACCGATGGGCACCGTATGACCCGCCGAAGGTGGATCTCAGTCTGAGGGGCAGTCTGTCGGCCCTCGATCTGATCGTAGAGAACCACGACGTTCCGGCGTATTTCCGTCTCAGTGTTGTCGATGCACGGTGCGCTCCAGACGATGTAGGCGAAGGGCTTCCTTGGCTGATGCTTTGGGACACCGGCAACACGGAGCGGCACATCATGCGAGGGGAACAGGGCCGGATCACCCTCGTACGGATCGACCGTGCGGCGGCCAAGTCCACGATGGAGGGGCATACACTGGAGCCCGCCTTCGAGTTCCCGAGTGTGGGGCATCCCGGTTACGTGCTCGGGGTTAGTCTCCTGTCTGATCGGCCATCCCAGGACGTGTACATCGGCGCCGACGGCAAGCCCCTCGGGGTCACGGCGCCCTCTCAGCCGCCTCAGGTTCAACTGACGTTCAGCTTGTTTCGCGTCAATCTACCCACCCGAGGTATTGAACGATCTCTTGTCGTCAGGTTCCCTTACGGGGATGCCGAAGGCGAGTGGGCTCAGTCCTCCTGAACAAGCTCGCGTACCTGTTCTGGGACCAACTCATCAAGCTCTACGACCGGTACTCAGGCCAGAACGCTCCGACCAAAGAGACGCTGGTCGCCCAGATTGACGCGCTGCGGAGCTACCCCAAGCTCGACTAGTCGAGCAGCGCCGTGATCTCCTCGCAAGTCCAGGGCGTGATCGGGATCCATGACACGACTGAAGAACCACCACTTCGTACCGGCCGCCCACATCGCCCAGTGGTCCGACCAACCAGCGCGGCGCCGACGCGAGTCGCTGGTCCCGGTCTTCGACAAGTCCAGCGGCCGTAGCCGGGGACTGTCCAAAGCCGCGAATCTCGCGCGGGAGCGTGACCTCTATGCTGCCCGACTCGGCGACGTCGCCAATCGCGCGTGGTTCGACACCATGGACCAGCTCCTTGAGAGCTTCCTGTCCCACCTACCCAACACGGATATCGAGAAGGTCAAGGCCGAGGCGGAGAGCGTGGGCATGCGGGCCATGTGCGCCGTCGACGAGTGGACACCGGAGAGCATTGATGGCGCCGATCGTGTCGCCGTCACACGCTACGTCGGTCTGCTGATCGCGCAGCACCCGCTCATGCTGCGAGCAAGGCGGCCGCTCTTCGACCGCCTGTTCGCGGAACGCTTGACGCGAGCAATGGGACACGCCATGACCGAGGAGCAACAGGCTGTCCTGCGACATCCCGCCTGGGAGCACATGGGCAAGGGCGTTGTCCTCGTGACACTCCACGTTGACGCCCAGGTTCACGCAAGCCTGTTGCAGTCCTACGGTTGCACCGTTCTCAGGCGAGCGAGCCCGCCCTTCTTCCTGTACGGCGATGCAGGTGTCTTCGCGGTCCATGCGGGAGTCCGAGGCCCCGGCCCAGGTGATCTCGCCGACCGTCGTTCCCGGGTTCTGGTTCCGTGTTCACCGCGGACGGCGCTCATCTTCCGGCCGGAGGAAGGCGACTACTACCGCGAGGCGACCGAGCACGACGTCCGGCAGTTGAACCAAATCGTCTGGAACCGATCGGCTCGGGAGATCTATGGAAAGGACCTGGACACGGTCGACCGCTCCAAGGCCGACGGCGAACCCGGCCTCCAGTTCGTACCCCGAGCCGAGAGCTTCCCCTTCGACATCAGGCACCGGGCGTAGTCGCACCTCAGACGGAGCGCGCCACTACTGCTAGCGCCGACGACCCACATGACCCGACAGGCAGGGAACGATCTCCTGGCACAACGCGCCAGAAGGACCTCTTTCTGAGACGGCCCAGGTGGGTCCTCTCTGCCGCACGAATCAGGGGCCGATGCGAGGCTGCCCTTTCGGAGCGGGCCGGCGGCGGCCAGTACGGGCGCTTCGCGACGACGATCGTGCCAGCGTGGTCATCGACCCGGCAGAGCCGAGCTTGGCTTTCGCCTGGCGGAGTGCAGCCGGCGCGATGTCGCAGCCGATCACGTGGGCCCCGAGTTCGCGGGCGCCGACCAGGAGCGCCCCGCTGCCGACAAACGGGTCGAGCACCACATCGCCTGGACCAATCCTCGCCATGCGGGCGAGGATGCGTCCCAGCTCGTCCGGCTTCTGAGTGGGATACCGCCCGGCCGTGCCCGGGCCGACCGCGGTAACCGAGACCAGGTCGACGCCGGTCAGAGTGCGCGAACCCGGGAGCAGGCCCACCAGCACGAACTCGGTCTGATGCCGGAGACCGCCCCCTAGGCCCGGGTAGCGGCGATCCCAGGTGATCGTGCGGACCCGCGCGAAGCCGGCCCGCTCCAGGGCCCCCAGGGCGTCGTGGAGCCCGTCGCTGTTGGTCATCACGAAGGCGATGCCATCGGAGCGGAGCTTGCGCCGAGCGACTGCGAGGATGCGGCCGATCTCGCTCCAGGAGAGTCCGCCCGCGAACCAGCGCTGAAGATGAGAACCCCGCCCCCCCTGGCGGTTGACGCTGGTGTAGGGAGGATCTGTCAGCAGGACGCTGATCGAACCCGCCGGGATGGCGGCCAGTGCTCTCTCGGCGGGCATCCGGTACAGACGGGCAGGACCGGCTGAGCTGCGCTGCGGCTGGCTGCTGGTCATGACACAGGTCCTCTTAGTGCTGGCCGGCGGTTGCTGGTGTTGGTGGTGAGGTCGGGACCACCCACGCAATGGACTCCGCGGCCACTGGCCCGCTTGGTTCCGGTCTTCTCTGAGCGCAACCGGCCTACCACGGCGACCACCCGAGCCCTCCCGGTAGACCAGCCGCGTTTCCGGACCTCGTCGGTGGCGGTGGTGGCGTCGGCGATGGTTCTGCCGGTGGCGTGCCACGGCTTCCCAGCGCGACGGCAACCACTCCAGCGACGGCAAGCCCCAGCCCGGCCGCGACAAGGAGGGTGCCCGGGCTCCAGTGCCCGCTGTGGCTCGGGGACGGCCCGTCGGAGTCAGTGGACGCGACAATGGTCGGCAGTGGATCGGCAAAGGCTTGGACTGGCTCGGCAATGGTCGGAACTGGTGGCGCGGCAATTGCCGGCAATGGGTCGGTGGCAAGGCGGTGCAGCCCATCGGGACCGGTGACCACGACCCCGGCCGCCCGGAGTCGGGCGAGGCGGTAACGGACCGCCCGATCCCGTATTGCGAGCCGGTCGGCGATAGCGTTGGTCGGCAAGGGCCCGTCGGCAAGGAGCAGGCACATGGCCGCGTCGGACCCGTTGGCGGGTAGCTCAGCCATCGGATCTGCCTCCACTGTCGAGCTGGGCGGCAAGGAGCCGGCCCAGAGTCGCGGTCCCGATCCCGAGCCGACGGGCGGCCTGCCGCCGAGAGATCCGTCTCGCGGCAAGGTCCGCCTGGACCCGACTCCACCTAGCGGCGAAGCCGGGTCGGGCCGTGACCGGCGGCCGGCCAATCTGCTTACCCTGTCGGGCTGCGTGGCGCATCCCTTCTCGTACCCGGTCGGCGATCAGCTCTCGCTCCATCTCGGCGACCGCGGCGAGGATGGTGAAGACCAGGCGCCCCGTTGCCGACGTCGTGTCGAGCTCGGGTTGGGTGAGGCTGGCAAAGCCGACCCCGGCATGCTCCAAGTCCCGGAGCGTCGCGAGGGCGTGCAGCGTGCTCCTGAAGGCCCTGTCGAGCTTCCAGACCAGGACCTGGTCGACCCGCCGCCGGCCTACGTCGCCGAGAAGACGAGCCCAGGCCGTCCGGTGGGCTAGATCGCCTGCGGCCGCGGTGTCGACGTACTCGATCGCCTCCCAGCCTCTGGCCGCGACGTAGGCGCGTAGGGCCTCGAGTTGCAACTCGGGATCCTGGTCCTTGTCGCGGGTCGAGACCCGGGCATAGAGGGCGACACGGGGCGGGCGGGGTGCAATGACGTAGGTCATGAACCATGACCTACGTCTGCTCGCCCAGAAATTGACTCTAAGGGTGCCTCAAAGGTGGTGACGAATGGTTCGGGCGTCCTCTCGTCCCTCTTCTCCATGTCAAAGAAGGGGGAACGACCGTCACCACCGTCACCCGAGCCAGTTTCATTCACGAGTTCGTGGTGACGGTCGACCGAGGCAACCGTCACCCCATCGTCACCACCGTCACCTGACAGCGCCTCGTCTCGACGGTCGGGGTGACCGTCGGTGACGGTCAAAGGGGCGGCCGTCTGGTCATCGTCACCGGAAGTCGGGCTCGGGGTGACCATGGTGACGGTGGTGACGGTGGATCCGCCCGCCTTCTGCCCGATAACGATGAGCCGGCGCCCACTGTGCGACTCACGCTGGTCGAAGACGACATCGAGCTCGCCGCTCCGCAGTTCGGGCGCAACGCGTCGCAGCTGCCCCCCGAGAGCGCGGGGCGTCCGAGGCCAGTTAGGGCGCTGGCGGGCTCGCTCGTCGACCAGACTTTCGAGCGCATTGAGCAATTCGGCGGCCGTACCGCGCCAGGCTCCGGCCTTGGCCAACTCGCCGAGCGGCACCGTCAGCGGTGATGCCTCAAGCACTGACTCCCGGCTGCCGGCGCGCATGGTCACGAGATCGTCGGCGAACGTGCCCGCCGGCCAGCCGAGCGTTTCTTCCGTCGCGGCAACGAACCGGGCTGCATCGACCATGCGCGTGGACTGCTTGAGGACCACACCGTCGACACCGCCTAGGCCGGCCACGATGGCGTCGAGGAGCGCCCCGAAGATGGCCGGCCGCGCCCGCCCGAACGCGTCCCAGAAGTCTCGTTCGGGGCGCTTCCGATCATCGGGGAGGACGGGGAGATCTACGCTCCAGGTCCGGTCCAGCAGGTCGCCCCGGGTGACGAACTCCTCGATGC
>Ga0187869_10002912_pt1 | contig 12943 bp, 6 predicted proteins | sample June2016WEW_13_1_2_FD_132972 | JGI IMG/M metagenome (GOLD analysis project Ga0187869, IMG submission 132972) | Peatland microbial communities from SPRUCE experiment site at the Marcell Experimental Forest, Minnesota, USA - June2016WEW_13_100 | ecosystem: Environmental > Terrestrial > Soil >...
CGGACGCGCCTTCGGCGCAAAAACTCCCAGAGTCGAGATTGGACTCAGTCCAGCGGGCGATGCCGGCCTTAGCCGAGGCTGCCAAGTTAGGCGCCAAGGCGCGAAAGTCTGGCTTCGACTGGCCGAACTGGCGCGATCTGCTGCCCAAGCTGGCAGAGGAGACTGCGGAACTGGAGGCCGAGGCCGCCACGGCGGACCCGGCCCGCAAGCCGGCCGTCGAGGCTGAGCTGGGCGACCTGCTCTTTACCGTGGTCAACCTGGGCCGGCACCTGGGCGTGGATGCGGAGATGGCGTTGCGCGGCTGCAACCGGCGCTTCCGCGAACGCTTCCGTGTGATGGAGCTGGCCTCCGCGCGTCCCCTGGAAGAGCTTTCCCCGCCGGAGTTGGAGGAGCTTTGGGAGCAGGCCAAGCAGAAGCTGGCCTTGCAATTCGAAGAAGGAGAGAGATTTTGAGCGAATATTGCGAAAGACTTTCCTCCGGGGCTAAAGCCCACGTTCATTCTGCCGACTTAATGCGGGGGTTGAAACCCCCGCCTCCCTCCGTATTGGGGACGCGGGCATGATTACGATCCGCGCCTGCACGGGCTTTGAGGAGTTAGAGGCCTGCGTTCAGCTCCAGATTGAGACCTGGGGATACGATGAGAGCGACGTGATTCCCCGCAAGGTATTTCTGGTGGCGCAGGCGATCGGCGGCCAGGTGATCGGCGCTTTCGATACGGAGATCTCCGGCGGCCAGCCTGAGGGTGGGGCGAAATCGCTAGTGGGTTTCGCCTTTTCTTTACCGGGAGTAAAGACCGGAGGGGGCGAACCGCGGGCTTATCTGCACTCGCATATGCTGTCGGTCAAAGAGGGGTACCGGAATCGCGGCCTGGGCACGCAACTCAAGCGGGAGCAACGACGTGAGGCGCTTTCACGGGGGATACGGCTGATGGAATGGACCTTCGATCCGCTGGAAATCAAAAATTCTTTCCTCAATATCCACAGGCTGGGAGCCATCGTTCGTGAGTACAGGGTCGATTTTTATGGGTTATCCTCATCTCGGCTGCAGGGTGGGCTGCCGACGGACCGTCTATTGGCGGAGTGGCAGCTCGATACGCCCAGGGTTCAGGCTATCCTTGAGGGTCGCCCGGCAGCCGCGCGTATCATCGAGGAAAAAATCGAAGAACGTATTCTGGTCCCGGCCTCCATCTATCAATGGAAGGCAAGCGAAGCCGGCCGGGAACTGGCCCTCGCCGTTCAATTGGAGAACCGCCGGAAGTTTCTACAGGCATTTTCCCAGGGGTTAGCCGTACTTGGCTTCGTCCGGGATGCGGAAGGAAATGGAGTCTTCGAATTGGGTCCCCTTACTCAAGCGATGATGGAGTGATCTCCCGAGGAACGAAAAAAACCTATGAGAATCGATGCAATTTTCCTGCGCGAGCTGCACCTGCCCCTGGTGCGCCCCTTTGAAACCAGCTTTGGCGTAACCCGCGAGCGGAGAATTCTACTGGCCGAGATCCAGTCGGAAGGACTGACCGGCTGGGGCGAATGCACGGCGGGAGAGCGGCCGTTTTTCTGCGCGGAGTGGACCGATGGCGCCTGGGCTGCGATCGTGAATGAGCTGGGTCCGATGCTGGCTGCGGAGGCGCCTGAGCATGGCGGGGATTGCCCCGGAATCTTCCGCCAGGTGCGCGGCAACCGCATGGCCAAGGCCACGCTGGAAAACGCCATTTGGGATCTTGAGGCGCAGCGCGAGGGCGTTTCTCTCTCCCATCTGATCGGCGGGGTGCGGGAGACGATTCCGTGCGGCGTTTCGCTGGGAATTCAGTCCTCCATCCCCGAGCTGATGACGATCATCGAGCGGGAACTGGCCGCCGGCTACCAGCGCATCAAGCTGAAGTGCAAACCGGGCTGGGATACGGAGGTCTTCGAGCGGGTGCGGCACAAATGGCCGGGCATCACGCTGAGCTGTGACGCCAACTCGGCCTACCGTCTGCGCGACGCCGACCACCTGGCGGCGTTTGACGCCTTTGACCTGCTGATGATCGAGCAGCCCTTGTGGCACGACGACTTTTATTACCACTCGATGCTGCAAAAGCGGTTGCAAACGCCCATCTGCCTGGACGAATCGATCCGCAACCGCCGCGATGCGCTGGCGTCCATTGAGATGGAGTCGTGCCGCATCATCAATATCAAGCTGGGCCGCGTGGGCGGGTTCTCCGAGGCCATCGCGGTACATAATGCGGCGCAGGAGCGCGGGATTCCGGTGTGGTGCGGTGGAATGCTGGAAACCGGCGTGGGACGGTCGCACAACATCGCGCGTTCGACTCTCGAAAACTTCACCTTGCCCGGGGATGTGTCGGCCTCGGCCCGCTATTGGCTTGAGGACATCATCGAGCCGGAAGTGACAGTTTCTTCGCAGGGCGAGATTGAGATTCCAGATACGCCCGGCCGCGGTTATGAGGTTCGCACGGAGCTGGTGGAACGGCTTACGGTGCGCAAGGAGATGATCCGGGCCTTCGAGCTGGTGGGATAATCTGCCGCTGGAGGGGTTTGTGTTTGCGGCAGGGTTCCTCCCGAAGGCAATTAAATACTATTTTCCCATGTGGAAATTTATCTCTTGACATGAGCAGGAATAAAGATGTTTCCTCATAGTACTGAACCTTCTTATTCCAACGGAGAGCCCGGTAATCGGGCATTCGTCTGCGTTGTGACGAGGGGAGCGGGCAAGACGGAAAAACGGGAAAAGGACGCATCGGGTTGACGTTGACCCGGCAGAACGTCCAGGAAAGATGGGAACCCGGCGCCGTCAAGCATGCTTCCTCTTTGCGCTCCGATACCGGCATCGGATCGGGACGCAAGGGTCCTCGGACAGGGGAGGGTTCGTGTACAAGCGCAGCGTGGATATCGCATTTGCCGGGTTGCTGCTCGCCGTATCGCTGCCGTTTCTGGCCATCGCCGCAATCATCATCAAGTTGGATTCCGAGGGCCCGGTGATCTTTCGCCAGGTTCGGATGGGCTTGCGTTTCAAGCGTTTTCAGCTCTTGAAACTACGCACCATGAGAGTTTCCAGCGGCGGCCCCGCCTACACGCTTGGCGCCGATCCGCGCATCACGCGGCCGGGGCGCTGGCTGCGCTGCTTTAAATTCGACGAATTGCCGCAACTGTGGAACGTGCTGCGCGGCGACATGAGCCTGGTAGGACCGCGACCGGTTGTTCCCGAATTGACGGTGGAGTTCAAGTGGGCTTACGACCTGCTGCTTGAGACGCGTCCCGGCCTGACTGACCCGGCTACGCTCAAATACTGTCGCGAGGCCGAGATTCTGGCCATGGCTCCCGATCCACTCGAGTATTTCAAGACGGTGGTAACTCCGGACAAGCTGCGCATCTCTCAGGCCTATCAGCAACGCGCCAATCTATGGAGGGACCTTAGCGTGATGACGGGGACGGCGGTAGCCCTGTTGCGGTCTAGTCCCGCGGTAGATGCGTGTTGCCTGCCAAGTGTAAAGCAGAGCACTGGCTTGGTCTGAGAGAGTGGAATTCAGATCGCTGAATAAGTCCGTACCTATAAACAGATTGAAAATGAGAGAGATAATACCACAAAAGTGTCCCCCGAAAGTTGGCGCCAGGGCTGATGAGTGAATCGGGCCGGTCCCGCTCGCGGGCTAGCCGTCTGGCTCTGGCCCCATCGAATGCTGCCGTGCTGCCGCCAAGGGGTGGGGAGCGTCCTTTCTTTCGCATAACTGAGTTAGCCGGCATGAATTTCCAGTTAATGTCTTCTGCTGTGGCAACTAATGATGGAGTTATAGGGCGTGTATGGATCTGTTGAAATCTTCCGCCCGGTACGGCAACTTGAGGTAATAGTGTTTATAGGCGAGGCCGAGCAGCAATGCGTAGCGAGATCTCCGCCATTGCCCACTGCGAAGACCGGCCGTCTCGCCGAAGGATTCCGAGGTCAAAATGTTGCATTTACGCTGGCGGTTCGATCTGTTCTGTCCAAATATGCACACATGGAACTATTTCTTGATAAGCAACACAAGGCATACTCCACATATTGGTAATCAATATACCGTAACCAACGTACCATATCATGGGTAATCGATATAACACAAATTTGCCATATCGATTATCAACTTATCACGTTAAAAATCTTGACAAAGCACATGGTGCAACGTAGTTTATCCTTGTCCCAGAACTGTCAATCCGCCTGTTGGTAAAAAGCGAAGCTGAGAGGAGTTTTATGTCAACCACGCAATCCCTGTTCCAGTTCGTCTCCGTTTGCGCCCGTCTCACGCTCAAGGCGCTGTCGTTGGCAACCTGTTTCGTCCTCATTTTCTTCGCTGCCTCCGCGCCGGCGCAGCAGTACGGCTCAATGTCAGCCTGCGCCGGCATGTCGCTTGGCACGCCCACGACAAACGGCACGATCGGTGGAAATCTGAACGGATTTGTTCCGTTTCCAGCCAGCAATGCCTGGAACACCAACATCGCCAACGCTTCACTTGACCCCAATTCGGCCACACTGGCCGCCGCATTTCCGGTGGCTGACCTGCACCCCGATTTTGGGCAGGCAGTCAACGGCTACGGCGTTCCCGACAACGGCATTCCTTACATTGTCGTGGACTCTACGATTACCCCCGCCATACCAATCACCCTTTGGAATACCGCCGAGTATGGAGGCCAGGAGGATGTGGTTGTAGCGCCGTATCCTGCCAACGCCCCCATCGAAGGCGCTCCAACCAACTGCGAGTACTGGCCGCAATCTCCCAACGGCGATTCTCATGTACTGGTGCTTGACCGCGCAGCATGCTGGCTCTATGAGACGTACGGCACCACAAGCTGCAATGGGCAGTACGAGGCTGAGACGGAGACGATTTGGGACATGGCCAACGGCGAGTCGCGGCCCTGGGGCTGGACTTCGGCGGATGCCGCCGGATTGTCGATCTTCAGCGGGTTGGTGCGTTACGACGAGGCAATCTCAGGAACGATCAGTCACGCATTCCGTTTTACGATGGAAGATACAGAGGGAGATTCCAATGACGGGTATTTCGTGTTGCCGGCCAGTCATGCCGCAAGCAGTAACACGACTGCCAATTTGCTCCCCATGGGGACGCGGCTGCGCTTGAGGGCCACTACCCCCATCTCCAGCTTCTCCACGCTCAATCAGACCATTTTAACCGCGATGATGAATTATGGGTTGATCCTGGCCGACAATGGCGGAAACTTCTTTGTCCAGGGCACGCCCGATGCGCGCTGGAGCGACAGTGATCTGGGCAATTGGCACAGCGGCGCGTCTCCCATCACGCCGGCTGACTTTGATGTAATCCTAATGACTCCCGAATACCCCGGCATGGATTCTGTATCGGCATACACCGATTATCCGGGAAGCGTGCCGGTGATCAATAGCTTTACCGCGACGGATTCAAATTCGAATCCGCTAACGGATGTGCAACCCGGAGATGCTATTACCTTCAATTACACCGTAACCGGCGACTCCTACGATTACATCGATAACATCGGTCCGGTCCGACTTACCTCCGGCAGCGGGAGCGTGACGATAACTCCCACACAAACCCAGGAGTTTACTCTCTACTCCACCAACGCCACGGGCCAGGCCACCAGCACGATCGATATTACGATGCCCAGTTCGGTGGTAGCTCCGCCGGTCTTCACCCCGCCGCCGTCGGTGACAGGCGTGATATCCGCGGCAAAGAATGTGACCATCAGCACGCCAACTTCGCCGTCGGCGACGATCTACTACACCCTGACGAATGGAACGACGGGAACGACGCCGACGACCGCCTCGAAAAAGTATAACGGCACGTTGCTCACGGTCGACTCTGGCGCCGCCACGCAGACGGTGGAGGCCATCGCCGTAGTTTCCGGCTATCCGGAGCCCAGCGCGGCGAGCTCGGCGACTTACACTTTTGGAGCGAAAACTGCCACGCCTACCTTCAGCCCGGTGGCGGGAACTTACTCTGGCGCGCAGACGGTGACCATTTCCGACACCACGGTGGGAACCGATTCGAACCCGGCGGTGATCTACTACACGACCAACGGGATGACGCCGACGACCAGCTCGGCGATCTACTCCGGTCCGATTACCGTGGCCGTGGCACAGACAGTGAATGCCATGGCTACTGCCACCGGCTACGCCAATAGCGCGGTCGGCTCGGCGAAATACTCCTTTGCGGCGGCAGACACGCCGACGTTAAGCCTTGGAGCCGGAGAATACGTTGGCGCCCAGACGGTAACCATCACCGATCTAACTCCAGGCGCGGTGTTCTACTACACCCTGACAGCGGGGGCGACGGGGACGACGCCGACGACTAATTCGACGCTCTACACCGGTCCCATTACTATTGCCCAGACAAGTGTATTGGAGGCCATCGCCACGGCTTATGGTTACTCCACTAGCCCGGCCGTCTCAGCGGCATATACCCTGGCGGCGGCAGCCGAGCCGACCTTCAGCCCTGCAGCCGGAAGCTACAACACCGGCGCCCAGACGGTCACCATCAGCGATACGACCCCAGGCGAGGTGATCTACTACACCGTAACGGCGGGAGGGACCGGGACGGTGCCGACGACCGCCTCAACGGTCTACTCCGGCCCGATTACCGTATCAGCGTCCAGCGTAGTGGAGGCCCTGGCCGTGGCTTACGGTTACACCAACAGCGCGGTCGCCTCGGCGAAATACACGCTGACGATAGCCACGCCGACCTTCAGTCCGGTAGCCGGAAACTATAGTGGCGCCCAGACGGTCACCATCAGCGAATCAACCCCTGGCCCGTCGATTTACTTCACCACTGACGGAACTACGCCGACATTTCCGATTACCGGAACGACGCAACTCTACAGCGCTCCGATTACCGTCGCAGTGACACAGACAGTGAAGGCGATTGGCGCGGGCACCGGCTTTACCACAAGCTCTGTCGCATCGGCGACGTATACCCTGGTGAAAGCAGCCACTCCGACCTTCAGCCCAGTAGCCGGAAGCTACAACACCGGCGCCCAGACGGTCACCATCAGCGATACAACCCCCGGCGCGGTGATCTACTACACCGTAACGGCGGGGACGACCGGGACGGTGCCGACCACCAACTCGACGGTCTACTCCGGTCCGATAACTGTTTCCGTGTCAAGTGTAGTGGAGGCTCTCGTCACGGCTTACGGTTACAGCAACAGCGCGGTCGCCTCGGCGAAATACACGCTGACGATAGCCACGCCGACCTTCAGCCCGGTAGCCGGAAACTATAGTGGCGCCCAGATGGTCACCATCAGCGAATCAACCCCTGGCGTAACCATCTACTACACCACTAACGGGACGACGCCGACGACTAGCTCGGCGGTCTACTCCGGCGCGATTACCGTTGCAGTGACACAGACAATCAAGGCGATCGGCGCGGCCACCGGCTTCACCACAAGCGCGGTCGCCTCGGCGACGTATACCCTGGCGAAAGCAGCCACTCCGACCTTCAGCCCAGTAGCCGGAAGCTACAACACCGGCGCCCAGACGGTCACTATCAGCGATACAACCCCCGGCGAGGTGATCTACTACACCATCACGGCGGGGACGACCGGAACGGTGCCGACCACCGCCTCGGCGGTCTACTCCGGTCCAATTACCGTTTCCGCGTCAAGTGTAGTGGAGGCCCTGGCCGTGGCTTACGGTTACAGCAACAGCGCGGTGGCCTCGGCGAAATATACCCTGACGATCGCCACGCCGACCTTCAGCCCTGTAGCCGGAAACTACACTGGGGCCCAGACGGTAACCATCAGCACGACGACACCGTCGGCAACGATCTATTACACCGTTACGGCGGGGGCGACAGGGACAACGCCGACGACCAACTCGACGGTCTATACCGCTCCGGTTACCGTTTCTGCGTCAAGTGTAGTGGAGGCCATCGCCGTGGAAGCCGGCTTCACCACAAGCGCGGTCGCATCGGCGAAATACACCATTGTGGCAGCTACGCCCACCTTCAGCCCTGTAGCCGGGACCTACTATACGGCCCAAACGGTAACCATCAGCGATTCAAACCAAAATTCGACGATCTACTACACGACCAACGGGACGACGCCGACGACCAGTTCGACGGTCTACACCAGCGCGATTACCGTTTCCGCAACAGAGACAGTGGAGGCCATCGCTACGGCCGCCGGATACGGCACAAGCGCGGTCGGAACGGCGGCTTACTACATTGTGGGGGCAACACCCTCCTTCAACCCTGGAGCCGGGACCTACACTTCGGCCCAAACGGTGACCATCAGCGTTTCAACCCCAGGTTCGACGATCTACTACACGACCAACGGGACGACGCCGACAACCAACTCGACGGTCTACACCAGCGCGATTACCGTTTCCGCAACGGAGACAGTGGAGGCCATCGCTACGGCCACCGGATCCGGCACAAGCGCGGTCGGATCGGCGGCTTACACCATTCAAGGGGCCACACCCACCTTCAGTCCTGTTGCCGGAACCTACACTGGAGCCCAGACGGTAACCATCAGTGATACAACCCCAGGTTCGACGATCTACTACACCACCGACGGAAGTACGCCGACGACCAGCTCGACGGTCTACTCCAGCGCGATTACCGTTTCCACGTCGGAGACGGTGAATGCGATCGCTACGGCTACCGGCCTCACCAACAGCGCGGTCGGATCGGCGGCATACACCATTGTGGCGGTCACGCCCACCTTCAGCCCTGGAACCGGAAACTACAATGGGCCCCAGACGGTAACCATCAGCTCGACCACACCGTCGGCAGCGATCTACTACACCACCGACGGCAGTACGCCAACGTATCCGATTACCGGTACGACGCAGCTCTACTCCGGTCCGATCACCGTTTCCGCGTCGGAGACAGTGAATGCGATTGCTACGGCCACCGGCGACACTAATAGCGCGGTCGGGCCGGCGGTATACACCCTTCTAATGGCTGCGCCCACCTTCAGCTTTGGATCCGGAGCCTACAATACGGCCCTGATTCTAACCATTAGCGATACAAACCCAGGCGCAACCATCTACTACACTAACGACGGAAGTACGCCAACGTATCCGATTACCGGTACGACGCAGCTATACTTCAAACCGTTTACTGTTTATGGGTCAACGACGCCGACGACAGTGAATGCGATCGCTGTGGAAACCGGCTACACCACAAGCGCGGTCGTATCCGCGACATACAACATTCCGGTGATACAGCCGGTGCTCACGGCTCCCGCTCAGGGCAGCACACTGACGAGTACCAGCGTGACCTTCGCGTGGACGCCCGGCACCATGGGAACGCTCTACGAACTCTTTGTGGGCACCCTGGGCATAGGCACGAGCAACCTGTATAATTCAGGTGCAACAGGGGCCACTTCCGCGACCGTGACCGTGCCGGCAACCGCGCTGCCGGTGTATGCCCGGTTCTATTGGCTCATCGACGGAACCACCTGGGGTTTCGCCGACTACACCTTCACGGCATCGGGCACGCCGACACCCGCGGTAATCCTGTCACCCACTCCGGGCACTCAACTGGGGGGTACCAGCGGGACCTTCACGTGGTCGACCGGCGTCGCCGCCACGGACTACGAATTCCTGGTGGGCACCACCGGCCCGGGCTCGGACAACCTGTATAGCTCAGGTGAAACCGGGGCCACTTCCGCGACCGTGACCGATCTGCCCAGTAACGGGGAGACGGTTTATGTCCGGCTCTATTCGCTGATCAACGGAGCCTGGCAATATAATAGCTACACGTACACGGCATCGGGCTCGCCGACACTGGCGGTGCTCATGACTCCCACTCCAGGCACTACCTTGTCGGGCACCAGCGTGACCTTCGATTGGACGCCCGGCAACATCGCCACGGAATTCGAATTCCTGGCGGGCACCAACGGCCCGGGCTCGAGCAACCTGTATAACTCGGGTGAAACCGGGGCCACGAGCGCGACCGTGACCGATCTGCCCAGCAACGGGGAGACGGTATATGTCCGGCTCTATTCACTGATCAACGGAGCCTGGCAATATAACAGCTACACCTACGTGGCATCGGGCTCGCCGATAGCGGCGGCGCTCACCACTCCCATTCCGAACACCTCCACCCCACTGTCGGGTTCCAGCGTGACCTTCACGTGGACGCCCGGCAACGTCGCCACGGCATTCGAATTCTGGGTGGGCACAGGCTACTCGGGCTCGACCAACCTGTATAACTCGAATGAAACAGGGGCCACTACCGCGACCGTGACCGATCTGCCAACCAACGGGGTGACGGTGTATGTCCGACTCTACTCGCTCATCAACGGAGCCTGGCAATATACCAACTACACCTACATAGCGGAGTAGAACCCGCTCAACAGGGAGCTGAATATCGTTTAGGGGTAGTTTAAATCGCAGCGTTCATTTCCGGCACACATGCCGGGGATGGACGGTGCGATCGATTTTTTACTAGCCGGGGAGTCCGGCGCCGCCCGGGAAGGCGGATCAGCCAGCCCCATTGGGTTCCGCGCCACGGGTATTTATATCCAAAGCACAGGGAAATTACGATTGGTGTATCCAAGGCCGCGACTCTAAAGTGTTGACTTCTTCCGTGAAGTACGGGCAGCTCTCGGGATGTTTTTGGAAGAGGTCATGGCGGAGAGGGAAGGATTCGAACCCCCGATAGCCTTGCGACTATGTCTGATTTCGAGTTCTGCTTGAACGTAAAATCAACAACTTAGCGGAACATGCTCTGAAATGTATGTGCTTGTTTTCATTGGATGTTCCGCTCGCACCCTTCCAACGGATACATGCGCGTCTATGCTGCACATGGGCACAAAACTGGGCACAGTGCAATCTGTTGCCGCCGGAGCAATGGAGCGTGGAATTATTTCAGCGGGAGGCACTCTCGTGGACCGCAGACGAATGCTGGAAGTCCGATCCGCTGGCCGATTGGTTGCGATGGTGAGAGCGCGAGAGCCAGGGCGCGTGAGCCCGAAACCTTCTCCGGTCTTCAGTCGGCATGCGCACGCGGAGAACTGCGGGGGCGTTCTCGGCATCGTCAGGAGCAGCGGAATGGAGGCCCCTTGTAACGGCCCCGGTCTGGTGGGAAGGTGGGGCATGGAGGGAACAAGCATGGCAACAGCAACACTGACAACGGCGGACCTGAGCCAGTTCACCGGGTCTGAGAATTGGTATCGGCACAGCCTGAACCGCGACATCCTTTACACGGATGGTGCGCAGTATGTGGCCGAGGCTGGCGGCGCTTATTGGCTGCTAGACGAGATCGCCCTGGCGAACCGCTACCAGAGCCGGGTAAGGGCGGAAGAGTTCCAAGTGTGGACTCTGAGGCGGAACAAGACCGGCAACGGTGCAATGCTGACCTGCGGCGACGGCAACGGCCACACGGTTTACACCAAGCGGATCGAGTACACGGATTTCCCGCTCGACACCATCAAGCTGTTCTGCGAGAACGGGACGATTCTTCTACCGTCTGAGCATTGACAGCGCGAGTGCGCGAGTACGAGCCCGGTCCTAGTGGCCGGGCTTTTCTATTGCTCAAAACACCCCGTGGGAGCCTCAAGGGGCGTTCGTTGGTCCTCCGGGTAGGTTCAGGGTACGGCGGAGACGCCGCAGGCCGCAGAGGGATTGAAGTGGGCCAGGAGCATGGATAAGGTAGAGGCATTGGAGGGAACACCGATGGAGCCACACGCCTACAGACGACCGGCACGCGGCGGGCAATCTTGCGAGGTATGCGGCCAGCTTCCCGGCGCCTCTGTTCACATCCTGGCCTTTGCTGGGATGGAGGCAGCCGACCGGGAAGCGGAGGAGGCCAGACAGCAGGCGGAGGCCGCAGAGCTGACGGCAAGGCTGCTAGAGCCAATGGGCAGCATTGACGCGAAAGCGGGAGAGATGGAGCGCAACGCTCCTCTCTTCTTTGGAACTGGAGACAACCCCGCTCTATTCTGACGCGTTCCGAATTTTGGACTCACACGGCCCCGGCTCCGGTCGGGGCTTTTCTTGTCTGCTCCGGCTTTGCCCTTCGCGGCGCTGTTGGCCACGGCTCCGCCGCCGCCAATGCCACGCCCGCACACCTCCGCTCACGCGGACCCTGGCGCAAAGGGGTCGGGGGGAGGGGTCGCTGGCGCGACCTAGCCTCGCCAGCAAAAACCCAACCCGAGCTTTTATTGATGTAGGCACAAAGCTTGAGAGTACATAACCAGTTTTCGAGTTCTCTGGTGTTGGCAATTTCAAATTCCAAATTTTGGAATTTTGGGCCAATATCCAGATTGCCGACCACCCGCCCGGACCCAGGAAAAGCGGGCTGTAGTCCGGCTCGAAGAGTGCATTGGGCGTCGGCCGAAATTCTCCTTTGAAACATCGGTGAACGCTGGTCGACATTCGGGGAGAAATCCTGAGGAGACCCTGTAACGGGCAGAAAACAGTACCGTTATTCAGATTCTAGTCCTACTACATGTATTGGCCGCGAGATTCTGGCCGGAGTGAATTCTGCCGCCCATTAGGGCAAATTGCTGCTACCAACACTGTCGCGGCACCCAGCTCGGCCTCCGCGCCGCAGGCGTGTTGGGTAGTGCACAAGTGGTAACTGACGAGTGGGCGGTCACTCGACCGGAACCCTGGAATTTGCCTCCTGAAGCTCGATTCGCACCTGGGCGATCTTCCGCCAACAATCACGCGGACAATGATTCGGGTCTACCAGTCGATCTGGTAAAACGCATACTAATTTGCTTTCAAAGGCTTAAACACATATGCGTAATGCCTGCTCGGATTCTTGCGGGCCTCACCGTCTAGATCGTCTTGCGGCGATCTTGCAGTCGGAGTGAGCGGTGCAGTCGAAAAGACGTACCCGGCACTGGAACCGCCGGTACACAGCCCTTTCACACGAGTGATAAAGAATATCGCGTCAGGAAAATCCTCAGTGCGTACTATCCCTTCCAACAAGGACAGCTTCTTGAACGCCGACCGATATTCGCTCCAGCGGGCC
>Ga0187869_10002916_pt1 | contig 12933 bp, 8 predicted proteins | sample June2016WEW_13_1_2_FD_132972 | JGI IMG/M metagenome (GOLD analysis project Ga0187869, IMG submission 132972) | Peatland microbial communities from SPRUCE experiment site at the Marcell Experimental Forest, Minnesota, USA - June2016WEW_13_100 | ecosystem: Environmental > Terrestrial > Soil >...
CGAAAACTTCTCCGCGCACGGTGAACTTGACGGCATTGCCAACGAGGTTTGTTAAAATCTGACGCAATCGCCCGGGGCCGCCTTTCAAGCGGCTGGGAACATCATCATCCAATTGTCATACCAGTTCGAGGCCCTTCTGATGAGCGGATTCCGCGAAGAGTTGCATGACCTCTTCAACGGACTCTCGCAGGTCAAAGTCGATGCTTTCGAGCTCCAGTTTGCCTGCTTCAATTTTTGAGTAATCCAGGACGTCGTTCAACACTCCCAGGAGCGCCTCACCGGAGTGGAGCACAGTTTTGGCAATATTCCTCTGCTTTTCATTGAGATCTGTCCCCAGCAGCAATTCCGTCATGCCAAGCACGCCATTCATTGGAGTGCGGATCTCATGGCTCACATTCGCAAGAAACTGAGATTTGGCCAGGCTGGCCGCCTCTGCAATTTCTTTGGCCTCCTTCAATGATTTCTCGGCCCACTTACCTTCGGTGATATCTTGGCTGATTTTCCTTATCATCTGCCACATTTCATGGCTCTCAAGCGCATTGGAACTGTTGAGCAAGATGATGGAAAGAAGTGACAGGGTCAGATCGGGGATATCCGGCGCGGACTTGCCCGCCAGTCCCATGAACATTCCGCGAATCCTGGAACTGGTAGACATCACATGCAGGATGATATACTCCTCTTCAATCTTTGAAGGGACCGTGACCGGTTTCTTGTTCCGCAGGGCCCAGGCAAAAGTGCGTTCAGCGACCAAACGGTTGAACTCATCCCGGATGGCATCGCTGTAAAGTTCCGGCCGAATGCTCGCGGGATAAAATATGTTGCTCTCCTTCTCGATCAAATAAAAAGCGGTGGCTTTGAAGTGGATCAGCCTGTATATGCGGGCCCTGGTCTCATCCAGAATTACCGAGGGATCTTCAAGGTTATTGATGTTTTGCTGAAAATCCCCCAGGGATGCAGCCATTTCCAGGGCATCCAGGGCAAACCTGTTGACCTCGTCCAGGTATTCCACCCGTTTTTTCAGATACTCCAATTCTGAGTATAGCCCCATTTCGCTCATATCTACTCTCGATTAATCCCCGTTGTCTCTAAGGAGGTCATGGACAACGGCTTCCCGCTGAATTTCCATTTGTTCAAGCACTATTGGCAAGATCCTTGCCGAGAGACCAATAAACTCCCACGCCGCCTTGCTCAATGGCGGAATGAACCGCTCTCCGCTCGATCCCTTCTCAACCGCGTTGGTTATCACATCGGCCAGGTGCACTATCGATGCTTCGAGCGGGTCATTGCATCGCTGCGGTTCATGGTGATACCTCACAGCGACTTCCAGCGAGACCGGCAGCTTCCATCTTTTCATAAGAAGTGAGCCCACCTCGGCGTGGTCACACCCAAAGATCGCGCCTTCCGCCTTATAGAGCAGCCCTTGGTTGCACTCTGCCTCGACGAGGGCCGCTTTTGCCCCAACGGGAAAATGGCTGTACAAAACCAGCCGCCCTATATCGTGAAGCAACCCCCCCAAAAACAAACGCTCGGTGTTTTGAATGCTTTTGTAGAACCCGATCATCCGCGAAAGAATCCCACAGGTGATGCTGTGATCCAGAAAGGACTTCATGTCAACAAGCTCGGTAGGAATATTCTCGAAGAAGGTGACCATCTTTATGCCCGTGGCCAGAGTGCTTAACTGGTTCGTGCCCAAAACCACCACCGCCCGGAAAAGCGTATCTATCTGGGATGGGTAGCCAAAGAATGCGCTGTTTACAAGCTTCATAATTTTGGCCGAAAGGCCGACGTCCCTCCCGATCGCCTCGGCCATTTTCCTCGCAGAACTGTTGGGATCTCTTATAATTTCCATCATTTCAGATACGACGACGGGCAAGGCCGGAAGCGAGACTACCTGCTGGACGAAATGGACGGGATCTATCCTGTAATTTTCCGGGCCGCCGTTGTCGTCCCACTCCGGCTCCTCATCGCCGTCCCGGCACGAAGGTGGCTGCGAAAGCCCCTTGTCCCGGGCAAGTCTTTCGGCCGTTTGAAGAACGCAGAGCTGAAATAATTGCTGATTTGCCGGATGATCGAGGTCGCTGTGCACAAACCTGCGGCGGACGAATTCTTCGGCGGTCTTCAGCAGGCCGGGCTCCAGGTCTACAAAAGCGTTTTCATAAGTATCCCCGGAAGACTCGCCTTCGATATCCGCTTCGAGAATCCCCCAAGTCTCAAAGAGCCTCAGGTGGCCCTCGCTCAACTTCAACCCCTTGGCCGCGAGCAGTCGCCCACTGAGGTCTTTGACATCACTGGCCAGAACCATGTCTTTTTTCAACTGATCGACGCTAATCAGGCCCATTTTTTCAACCGCTTTTTGATTGATGAATTACCGCTTCCTGTGCTCAAGCGCCTAAGGAGTCTCAACACATCAATCGGCTGGATTTGTGCACACCTTTATCAAAAAAAGATGAGACATATTGTTTTAGTCATTGCTGTCCGGCTATAAGTAGTTGAAATTGACAGATAACTGAGTGCCGACTTTCGCACTTCGTATAATGTAAAATGGGGTGAATAATTCCCAGATTCTGTCATTTACGCCTCTCCGATTGGGGGCATCAATGAGCAGGGGGCAACGCAGATGAACTTGGCGCCCGAAGCATATTACCCTGAATAATGCGTAAACTTGACCTCCAACCGGCAATGTCTGATGCCTCCGGCAAAACCGGAGGCCTGAAAAAACATGAACCGCTCAAAGCGGTCATGAATCATCAGTGGTGCTGGTCGTCAGAAACAGCTTTGGCGGCTGGTCGAAAGACCTTGGAAAGGGAGCCCCTGCGTTTCGACAGACTCTGATGTGCCATTATCTTTTTAGGAAATGAATCTATTATAGCAGATCCGGAGCTGACATAGTTGATGCTGTTTTGGTTGGATAATGGTTATATTTTATCATCACTTACCGAAATATTTTAAATAATATCCTGAGGTTTATCTTCTTGTCGGTCAAGCTGAGCTTTTTCCGTATATGAAAACGGTTTGATGAAACCGTATTTACGGAAACATTCAGTAATTCAGCTATCTCTTTGGTTGCTTTGCCTTCCTTGATAAGATCGGCAGTCTGGACCTCCACCGGAGTGAGGCCAGGACATTTTTCGGAGTTACAGTCACATTCCGGTTTTGCAAGAATATTTTCCGGACAGAATGTTTTTGAACAGAGGATACAGGTGCAGGACCAGCGAGAGAGGAACTGGCAGCTCTCATGTCCTTATGAACAACAAAACCATACTTCCGGTAAGGAAGGTTGTCAATGCCAACAGCATCCAGACCGTTTTACACTGAGGAATGAAGCTATCTTAACCTGTGAACTCTCCAAAACGGATGGAAATGACTGTGTAATCATTGCTCACTGCGGAGCCGAAATGAACCCACAACCCTGGGCACCTCCCTCGCCTCAACTTGTTGAAAATCGACCTGGGATCAAAACGCTCAATACATGATCCACACATCAGAATCCCTCCTGCGCCGTCATGGATTTCCGTAAGACAGCCTCCGCTTTAAAGACCCCCTTCTACATATATTAATCGCCGAATCCAAATACAAACTTCATTCAATAATTCCACCCATATGAGCCGGAATAGAAACAAATCCCGCATCACAACGAAAGGAGGTGGAAGTTATAAGGCTCTGGGTATTCCCATTCATCCCGATGTTTATGATTGCAGCGCTGGAAGATAAGCCCCCGACCTTTCTTAGGCGCGCCTTCCCGTTTTTCGCGGGGAACGGATAATGACCGGCTACAGAACTGGTTTAAAGCGGTTCAATCCGCAATTCCGTAAGTGCAATGCCCAGGCGCCTGTCATCACCTCCCAGCCCTAACTCCTTTGACGAGCAGGCCGAAGGAACATCGATCTTTAAGACTTTCGATTTTTTGGGGTTGCTGAATTCGAGCACTCTTTCCTGAGGTGAAGTCCCCAATGTAAATCCGATGGCGTTATCTCCAACGTGGGCCGCAAACTCTTTTCCAACATTTGGGCCAAAAGCGTGTGCGACAAGATGAACAGTGAATTTTTCCGGAAGAGGTTTAGAAAATTCCAGGGTTACAACATCACCAGAAGACCATGTCCCCCACGGCTCAGCGAAAGACAATCCTCGTGCGTACGAAATAACGCCGGGCCATGAAAATTTCTTGAAGTCTACGGTGGTTGTGCAAGTCGCACGCGCGAGTGTAAAACCTTGCATTTGCAGTTGGTAGCACATATTTTCAGGTAATGCGTGCTCTCCGATAACTAAAATCCATTCTTTGCCAACCGGGAGCTTAGACACATCATAGGCAGCTCTCAGGGGAATCGTCTCAAAAGATGCTTTGGGGTTATCAAGGTAAAACAACGTGCGGTACATGCCGCATTCATCCGAGCCGACAATTACAAGCTTGGAAAGCTCCTCATTCGATACATTCGACAGGTAGTGTTTTGTAAAAATCCCCGCCCTGTCAAAAACGTTCGGCACAAGACGATGCCTGAGTTCGCCATTAACATCGTAAGTCGAAAAAACCACCGCAAGCGGCATTAGCAGATAGAGGAATACTTTAGCCCCGGCCTGAGCCGAATATACCCATAATGCAAGGGCCAAGAACGATATCCCACTCAGAACATAGATGACAGTCCGGTTGTAAGTAAAACCGCGTAATTCCGGGCTATCAATAAACATTGGCACATAGGGCGCCATGAATGTATAAACGGCGTACACAATTGCCGCTCCGATTGGAAAAGCAACGATCGCCCTTCGTTTGAGCATGTTAGCGGTTTGCTCTAGCGATAATTGAGAAGCTACGATAACGAGCAGCAAAGGGAGCGCAAAATTATAGTAGCGCATATGAAGATGCGTAGTCGTTATGTCTATGCCTGTGCCTGCAATAGAGGCTGTAAAAAGACTGACAACCAGAATAAGGCTAACTAAGACCAAAAGCGCATAAACAGCAATCCTATGGCTGGATCTCGTTTCCTCTTTATAGAGTGCAGACTCAAAGGAAGCTTTGATTGCAAAAGCGATCGGCACCCCAAACATTAAGCAGATCGCTAAAATATGGCCTTTAGCACTTTCAGTGGATAACGAAAGAAGTTCGAAGTAACGGTGCAAATTGGATGTTGTTCGGCTCGCGATTGCAGTGTAAAATGCGCCGAAAAAGGTCACCCCGGCTTCACCTGCAAGCAGATAACCAATTGAAAATTTTACCACAAATGCAATGGCGACAAAAATAAACGCGTTCCCAATTGCCTGCAGCGCCCATTTACCTTCTTTTTTTCTGCCGGCATACAAAATATAGACTACGATTGCCGGCAATAGAAAAAGGGTGTGCGGCTTAATCAGTGCAGAAAGGCCTAATAGTATTCCGGCAAAACACCATGACCGCAAATCGGCCGTGTTATCTAACCGCAAGATAAACCATGTGAGGAGCCAAAATGCGAAAAAATAGAGCGCCTCTGGCATGTAGTAGGCAGTATAGCTGTTAATTGGTCCCAAGACTGCCAGCAACGCAACAATTGATGCTATCCGCTTGGTGGAGACTCGTCTGGTGGTTAGATAAATAAACGGCATGGCCGCAATAAAAAACAGGGTGTTAAGTATTCTTGCACAATTGAGAAATCCATCGCCACAAATGTTGGTTAAACGATAAATCGATAGATATAGATAATCCGGGAGCGGTGAATATCTGAGCGGTAGCAGCCTGGAAAACTTGCTATAATAGTACTCATCTGCAAAAACAACAGGGTAAAGGCCACAATTTCTAAATAAAAAAGTGAGAAACAATACGACCGCTGCAAAATAAAGCCAATTATTTTTAAGTATTGTACAACGGTTTGAGTTTTCCGTCATACGCGACCCTCGATGTGTAGTTTTGGGTTATTTGCGATGTAACGGCCGCCGGGGTATTGAGGAGATGTCATACGCCAAAAAGGCCAGAATGAATTGAATGCCAATTATTATTGGGATTGCGGCAAGCATCACCGTGCCTGCCGGTGTTGGCAATCCTTTTTGCCAGGAGATTATCCAGTGATAGCCTCCGAATACAACCCCGAAGATAACCATGAGTAATCCAATGGGTAACTGAATTGACGCAAGAGACATATCTCTGAGGTAGTAGTTGTAAAAGACTCTTTTTGCAAAATTCCGGATATGTTTAAAGAAAAACTCACCGGCAATTTTCGAGATTTTCATATTACTTACTTCGCTTCCATATTTTGCGTCCAGCGGAATGTCGACGACGACTGCGCGCAGCGTATTCAGTCGAAAGAGCATATCGGTTTCAAAAAAGTAACGGCGGCTGATTTTTTTGAACGGTAGACGCCTTGCTACGTCGCTATGGATCGCCGTGTATCCATTGGTTGGGTCGAAAAGGTCCCAATAGCCTGACGACAGCTTGGTTATGAACGACAATGCTGCATTGCCAAATAAGCGAATCTTTGGCATTGCGCTGATTTCTTCCAGGTCAAAGAAACGGTTTCCCTTCGTATAGTCCGCCTCGCCGGCCAGAATTGGCGCTACAAAATGGGGGATCAGACTTGGGTCCATCTGGCCGTCACCGTCAACCTTGACGATAATGTCCATCCCGTCGGCAATTGCAGCTTTGTAGCCGGTCATCACTGCACCGCCGACTCCCTGGTTTTCGGAATTTCGAATGACCTTGACTCGCTCGTCTGTGCAGTGGCTTTTTACAAAATCTCCCGATCCATCAGGACAGCAGTCATCGACGACATAAATCCGATCAACCTCTGCGCCAATCCGAGCTATTACGCCGAGGATCTCTTTGCTGACCTTATAGCTTGGTATTACAAGTGCAATTTTGGGGTTTGTGGCCGTCGCGTTGTTTCTGGCCATTTGCACATTGATGATGCTCAGTTTGCACCTCTACTGCACAATAATCATGAAATATTAACCCGAAAAAGGTTTTGGAAAGCCCAACGTCTTCAAATCATACGAAACTCATTCAAAACATACAAGTGAAACAAAAATATCGAGAAAACATCCTTTAGAGTCCACGACGCACCTTCCGTGTGCGCTCTCTGTGAGGAGTCGGGAAGTTACCGCAATGCAGGCGCCGAAGCAGTTGAAACCCGGCCTTTCCATCTGGTTTCAATGACGGATGGCGGCTTCCATGGGCCGGATGATTTTATTGCACGGTTTCGTGGACGCTATTTGGCTGTCGGTACGACATATCTATATGGCGGCTATATCATCGAAAATCCTAGAAAGGACAACGCGTTGAAAAATCAGCACTGATCGCTATTCGCTATCTCAGGACCTTACAACCCGTTGCCCGCACAACGACATTTCTGATCTACGATTTCACCGATGAGCGCAGATCAGTCGCGCAATGATCTCTAATGCTCGTGAACGTGTTCACCCTGAAGCTTTTCATGATCAGGGTGATCATGATCGTGTTTCCCGTGCTCGCCATCGTGGGAATGAGCTTCGTGTGCTCTCCCGTGTTCGTGCTGGTGCGCGTGAGCATGGTCGTGTTCGTGTCCGTGCTCGTGAGAGTGCCCGGCATCGCCATGCCGGTGGTCATGAGAGTGATGGTGAGCATGCATGTGTTTATGATCGTGACTATGTTCCTGTTTTTCGTTCATGTCGATCTCCCAACCCAAAATGGTTCAATTCGAATGATGATCATTATTTATTCAAGTAGGTCTACCGGAGCATGTCGTCAAGTCCCCGAATATTTGTTTCATTATTGAAAAGCTGCTTTAGCAGGGTGCTGAAAAAGGGTTCTCTGGTGGGAAAAGAGCCTTAAAAAGAAGGGTGATTTCGTCATTCCGGCGGAGGCCGGAATCCAGAGCTTTTTTGAACTATTTGATATTTAAAGCAAAACACTGGACCCCGACCTTCGTCGGGGTGACGGCCCCACAGGGTTTTTACTGCAAAGTGGGAATTTCAAGCCTGCTTCATCACCCTGTTAGGGGACGTTCCAGACGGAAACGCCCATTTGTGAAGAGCTTTGCCCGACGTGTGGCGCCGGGAAAGCCTCGGCTTCCGTGATAGACTTACATAATAGCTTGCTCGAAAAAAATGCGCCTGACATGATAAGAGCGGCGGCCGTGCGCGCAGCCAGGCAGAGAATCAGGACTGAGGGCCTTCGGCCCGGCGCTGGGCAATCTGAAAGTGCTGTTTCGCCCGGCTGTACGCGCCACTGAGGACTGGGCAAAAAGCGGCGACCCTGTGCGAAGGCCGACCGCTCATTCTCGACAGCCCGCCCACCCACCCGCGAGACGGGGCGGTAGCGGGAGGCCCTCTATTGCTCAAAAAAACCAGTCATTGATGCCTCCTCGATCACCTTTCCCTCTATTGCATGCTGAAAGGCGGCCAGAGTTGCGTTGGGCTTAAGATCCAGCCTGGTATCTTTCAGGGCGTAGATAGTTATGACATACGCATGAGGGCCAGTGCCTTTAGGAGGTTGCGGCCCGCCATATCCGGCGTCGCCGAATGAATTTCTCATCTCGAGTGCGCCGGGCGGAATATTCTTGCCCGAGGCCCCTTCAGGAAAAGAGGTTGCATCCGGCGGAATATTTATCACCATCCAGTGTACCCAGTTTCCAGCAACCGGATGATGATCCACGATAGACAGTGCAAATGATTTGGTACCTTCGGGCGCTCCTGTCCATTTCAAGGGCATGGAAATATTATGTCCTCCGGCGGCAGGTCGCGCATAATTGTTGGGAATGGCCCCCCGGTCCTTGAAGGCAGGGGATAAAAGCTGCATCGCAGGAGCCGATGGCAAGGGGGCTGTTATCAGCAAAACTGTGGCGGCGAAAAGCGCAATCGTGAGTATCCTGTTCATTTGGACCTCCTTAATGCAGTTTAGACAATTCATTTAATTATCGAAAAAGTAAGCTTAAGGTCAGGATGTCAGTTTAGGCAGACCCACAAATGCCTCTGTATACGCAATTCTCTTCGCAGGCGCTGCCTTCCGTGAGCCAGAGTGGTGACACGTCCCCGGCAAAGATTGAGTTGAGCGCGGCGCCGGCGCCCTTCTCCCAGTCTTTCAGAAAGGGGCCGTGTTGTTCGGCGGGATCGAACATGACCTGGTGTTTCATGTTTCCCGGAGATCTAAGTTCGATGAAGCCTGCCCCGCAGTTATCGTTGGCTTTAAGCGCGCCGGCGACATTTCCCCTTGACAGCGCTAGCAGATATGCCGGGAGCTGAGGCTCATTATTCTTATCGATTACCTCGTCCCTGCGGGGAAGCCTGCCGGTCTTGTAATCCCAGCAGATAACGCCCTGTTGGGGGTGTGAATCGATCCTGTCGAGCCGCCCCTTGAGGCGGGTCTCGCAACCATCTATTTCCAGGCCCTCGAATGGCCGTTCTACAGCCACCCATGACCAGCCGTCCAGCATTCTCTCCCGTTCGGCATCCAGCCACTTTAGCAATAGACCAGGGCGGCCGGGTTTTCCTATCAGCCGCTCGAGCTCGACCGTCCAGACTGCATGAGACAGACGGGGCCCGATGGCGCCGGTTATGGTTTGTTTCAAAAGATCTGACAAAGCTTCGAATTCCAGTTCGGGTTCTGCGAATTTTTCTATTGCGTGTAAAACGAAAGAGGCCAGGATCCCATGGACGTTCTGACCCCGTTCACGTGCCGGGATTCCCGGCTCGAATTCGTCAAGCTCTTCGAGACCCAGAACATAGCGGAAGAAATACCGGGCCGGGCAGACCAGAGCTGACTGCAGTTGGGTGACCGAAATCCGGTCGGCTATCGGGAGCGGTTGGATTTGGAACTGGGACCGATCTGGTTCGCAAACAGATATCGTGCTTTCAATCGGAGCCCAAAGGCTAGTTTTCACAATACTCTGCTGCACCCACCGGGCCCGCTGCATAGCCGGAAGGCTATGCTTCCAGGGTATTACAGCTTCGATATTTTTTTCGCCATCTTCTGTCCAGAACGGCGACGGGATGCAGATTCCACCATCTTTTGAAGCGGGACGGCTCAGGACGATCCGGGGAGCGGCGGCGAGAAAATTCGTATAAAGATGGCGCGCAAAGGCGAACTGGCTCTCGATAGTCCCGCCAAGCACCTGCTGGCGTTCCGAAGAGCTGAGCAGGGGGAGCGATCTCACCGGCTGTGGGAAAGATCCTGAAAGCAGGCCGGGAATGAATATCTTGCTAAAAGAGAGCCCACGGGCATCGAGCCTGCCGAGGACCTGGATTCCGGCGTCCTCGAACCCGCTTTTCTGGACCCTTACGCGGCTTGCCGCGGCAGTCAGGAACTCAAAAAATTCGTGTGCGCTCAGGCTGGTCTCCCCAAAGACCGTTTCGAACTCAGAGATTATTTGAACCAGGTTGTCCCATGCAATCCGGTCCAGTTCGTTGGCGAGCACCGGAAACTGGAGGGCCGTCCAGATGTTGCGCAAGGTCTGCGCCCACTTTGAAACCATTTTTACGCCACTCTCCAGAAACGGAGCTATAGCAGCCCTTATCCCGCCGCACCCATCGGGAAAGATTTCTTCAGCCGAATCGCGAACAGCCTCAAGCAAAGGGTCGATTCCATTTTCGACGCCCTTTTCACGCCAGGTCCTGTCCCAGAGGCTCAGACGCCGGTTCCACCGGGAGAACGAACCATAATATGGGGAGCGCAGAAAAGTGAATAGGTCATTGCGTTTTTCACCGCCCAGGGCGCACCGGATCGGCAGCACTGCGGCATTGTATAGCCCCTGGCCGCACAGGCTCCGGTCAGGCAGAAGATTGTAGGCTGCCCATTGCGCCCTGATAGGCTCACCGAGTATATCCTTGAGCCGGTTCGAAATAGCCGGGTTGTAAAATTCGGAATCGCACAGCACGACCGCAATGTCATGAGGCGCATGTTCTTTCGCCGCTATCAGCAGGTTCTCCATAAGGCCGGTTATTTCCTGCTCGGGATCGGAGTAAACCAGACGATCCGGCTGGGCCTTACCCGCAGGCAGGGCGAAAAATACCGCCCCGGCTTTCTTTTGCAGCTCTTCCAAAAGGTATTTTTCCCAGTGGCCGGCAAATTCGAAGCCAACGAAGGCCATTCTGCTCAAATTCGCTGTTCTTTCAAGCCCCGGGATGTGGTGGGCAATTTTTTCGGGCAGCCGCGCGGGGTGAAACAGTCCCTTGCGCGCAAGCCTGTCGTCAAAGGATCGCCAGATCATTCGCCTCCATCCGATCATCGGGCCGGATTCCTGGCCTCCTGCCGGATCTATTGCAAATCTCAAGCACTGCTCAAAGCTCTCATCGAGCAGATGAATGAGATCGACCTCAGGGGCCTGTGGTTCAGGCGGGGGCGACTCATCCAGACTGTCTTTCAAAAATTGCCATCTTAAAAAAGAGGATGAGGCCGGCAGCGCCTCGGGCCACAGTTGCGTCCAAAAGTTCTCCATCCATCGGTTCAGGGTGTAGATTCTCGGGGTATCCCACCCGGGTTTTCCCTCTTCGATTCGTTTTAATCGAAATTGCCGCTTTATCTGGTGGACAAACCTCTCGGTCTCGGCCAAAACCGTATAGCCCTCTTCAAGAAGAACGAGCAGCCTGTTCTGAAGATCCTGATTGGTCATCTTAATTAAACTTTGATTCGATCGGGGTTATTGCCAAATTTCCGCCCTTTGTTAAAGCCGCTATGCAGAAACTGGTTTTAAACGCAGTTAGAAACTATATAATAGAACTTTATTGCGCATAAGTCGCTAAATTATGTCCGGACCAGACCGGCACGCAGGATGCAAAAGTGAACTGCAAAAACGTTTTCTCCAATGTTTTGGAATGCATCGGCAATACACCGCTCATCCGTATAAACCGGATGAACCCGAACCCGGCCGTAACGTTTTATATAAAGTTCGAGGCGAAAAACCCCGCAGGTTCGGTGAAGGACAGGGCGGCCCTTTCAATGATCGAAGAGGCGGAGCGACAGGGGCAGCTCGTTGCCGGAAAGATCATTGTCGAGGCAACAAGCGGCAATACCGGAATCGGGTTGGCGATGGTTGCGGCGGTGAAGGGATATCGCGTTCTTTTCACGATGCCGGAGACCGCCAGCCTTGAGAGGCAGAAAATCCTCAAAGCGTTCGGCGCGGAACTCCTGCTCACCCCCGGTGCATTAGGCACAGACGGGGCGATCGAAGAGGCTTACAATCTTGTTAGGGAGAACCCGGACCGTTATTTCATTACCGACCAGTTCAATAACCCCGCTAATCCTGCCGCTCATTATTATGGAACAGGACCGGAGATTTACGAGCAAACGGAGGGCAAAGTAAGCACCATCGTCGCCACACTCGGCACGACCGGGACAGCTATGGGGATTCTGCGAGCAATGAAGGAAAAAAATCCGGCCATCAGGGTTGTTGCCGTCGAGCCTCTTCCCGGGCACAAGGTCCAGGGACTCAAGAACATGAAAGAATCCTATGTCCCCGGGATTTTCGACCGGTATGCTCTGGATGAGATTGTCCATGTGAAGGACGAGGATGCTTTCGATGCCGCGCGAAGACTGGCCAGGGAAGAGGGGATATTTGCCGGTATGAGTTCCGGGGCTGCGATGGCGGCCGGAATTCAGATAGCGTCCGTCATGGAGGAAGGCGTGCTGGTTGCAATCCTGCCGGACGGGGGAGACCGCTATCTGAGTACAAACCTGTTTACAACAATGATCGAGCCGGACTTCAGGTTCTATGATCTGCTGGAGCGGCAGAAGGTGGAATTCAAACCTGTTAAGGAAGGAAAGGCGCGCATCTGTGTGACCGGACCTCCGCTGGATCAATCCCTGTCGATTTCGGATGCGCGGCGATTCCTGCTTGCAGACCTGCTGTCCAGGTTTTTTCAGGCAAAAAATTTCTCGGTCGATGAGGTCGTTCTCATTCCCGATTTTGACAGCCGCACCATAAACAGCTCGATTGCCGCTGGAATGTGCCTCGGGCCCTACACGCAGCAGCGATTCGAATCCTTTCTCGGCGACCTGGATTC
>Ga0187869_10002929_pt1 | contig 12881 bp, 9 predicted proteins | sample June2016WEW_13_1_2_FD_132972 | JGI IMG/M metagenome (GOLD analysis project Ga0187869, IMG submission 132972) | Peatland microbial communities from SPRUCE experiment site at the Marcell Experimental Forest, Minnesota, USA - June2016WEW_13_100 | ecosystem: Environmental > Terrestrial > Soil >...
CCGCCGGCACCTGGCTGTCGACCGGGGACTGCGGCGCGGTGTCAGCCGGCGCGGTGTCAGCCGGCGCGGTGTCAGCCGGCGCGATGTCAGCCGGCGCGATGTCAGCCGGCGCGATGTCAGCTTGCCCGGGGTCGGCCGCCAGCGGACGACCGCCGTCACCGGCCCGGAACTGCTCAGCGAGATGGGCGAACTCGCCCTCGAAGCCGCCTGCCGCATCCGACCGGGCGAGGCCGCCGACATCCACGATGGTGCCGCCATCCGGGCCCCGGTAGGCGCGCACGAAGATGCGCCGCCGCCGCACCATGAACGACAGGATCAGCCCGGCCAGCGCCAGGATCCCGGAAATCAGCGCAGCCGTCTGGCCGGGATCGTAGGTGATGGCGAGGCTGATCCACTGGCGGTAACCGGTGAACGTGAGGGTGCCGGCGCCGTCCGGCAGCTTCATCGACTGCCCGACGGCCAGCGGCCGGGGAGCAATCGGCAGCTTGTGCATCTGGCTGGTGACGAGCTGGTAGACCGACTGGGGCGGGCCGCTGCCCATGCCGAGGTTGCCCGCGTAGGAAACGAGGCTGACCTCCGGGTTCAGCGGGGCGGGGAACACCGACTCCAGCCGGCCGCCGAGGTCCGCGGCGGAAGGCAGGAAGACTCCGGCGAAGCCGAGCTGGGACGGGCTCGCGAACGGAACCTTGATCACGCCCTCGGAGGTGAGGCCGCTCTGCTCGACCGGGATGAACGGCACCGGATCGTTGAACTCGACCTTCCCGGTCGCGCTGGTGATCTTGAAGATGGGCGCGTAACCATGGCCGATCAGGTAGACCCGGACGCCGTCGACCCGCAGCGGATGGTTAACGCGCAGCAGGTAACTACGCTCCGGGGCGCCGGCTGCCGCGGCGTACTGCAGCGATGCGTCGAAGGTGATCGGCTGGCTCCGCTCGGGGCCCGAGGTCACGTAACTGGCCCGGAAGCTCTTCAGGGTGATCGTGAACGGCTGCAGGTTCGATGGCGTGACCAGCCTGCCGGGCCGGAAGACATCCAGCGCGGTGGGCGTGTTGGCGAATGACTGGCCTGCCACCAGCAGGCGGTTGGCCTTGTAGCCCCAGATGCCGCCGAGAGCGACCGACCCGAGCAGCGCGAGCAGGGCGATATGGAACAGCAGGTTCCCGACCTCGCGCAGGTATCCCTTCTCCGCCGACACCCAGCCGTTACCGGTGCGCAGCCGGAACCGCCGGGCCGCCAGCATCCGCCCGGCCGCCGCCAGCGCCGCATCCGGCTCGCTGGCCGTCTCGTACCGCGCCACCATCGGCAGCCTGGCCAGATTGCCGGGCGCCCGCGGCGGCTGCTGCCGGGATGAGCCGACCAGCCGGAAGGTCCGCGGCAGCACGCAGCCGGCCAGCGACAGGAATAGCAGCAGGTAGATCGCCGCGAACCAGGGCGCGGCGAAGACGCTGAACAGCGAGAGCCGGTTCAGGATCGGGGCCAGTTCCGGGTGGGACGCGTAGTACTGGGTGACCGCGGCCGGGTCGATGCCCTCCTGCGGCAGCACCGATCCCGGGATGCTCGCGACAGCCAGCAGGAACAGCAGGATCAGGGCGGTCCGCATGGAGGTGAGCTGCCGCCAGCCCCAGCGCAGCCAGCCGGCGGGCCCCAGCCGGCTACCCGGCTTCGGCGGCCGGCGGCCGTCAGCCTGCGCCGGCTGCTCGGTCAGGTCGCCGCTGCCGCGCCGGCCAGCCCCCTGGACGCGCAGGTCAGTCATCCGATCACCACCTGACGGTGAGTCATGAGCGCCCCGCGGATACCTCGGTGATGAGCGTCCTCAGCCCGGAATACGTCACCCCGCCGACTATCCGGGCCGCGATCCGCCCGCTGCGGTCGATCACCAGCGTGGTCGGGATGCCGGCTGGGGGAACCGTATCGCGGAACGCGAGCGCGATCTGGTCGCCCGGGTCATTCAGGCTCGGATAGGTGATCTGGTAGGTGCGCATGAACCCCTCAGCGCTGATCGGGTCGTCCCGGATGTCCACGCCGAGGAAGCGCACGCCGCGGGACTGGTAGCGAGTGGCGAGCGCGGCGAGGGCGGGCGCTTCTTCCTGGCACGGCGTGCACCACGATCCCCAGAAGTTCAGCACCAGCACCGACCCCCGGTAACTGGCCAGGCTCACCCGCTGCCCGGTCAGGGTCCTGGCCGAGATGCCCGGCGCAGCCGGGCGGTGGCCAGCCTGGTAGAAGGTCGTGCTGTAGCTGCCGCTTACGAAGCTCTGGCCGCTGCTCTGCGGGACATCCTGGGCGATCGCGCCGCCGTCGCAGCCGGCGGCAGCGAGGGCAGCCACCGCAACCGCGCAGGCGGCTGCGCGGCGGCTGATGCGCAGCCGGGCCGCCGGGGCGGCCCGGGCCGCGATGGCCGCTGGACGCGCGAGGCGCGGCAGGCGGGGCACAGGGAGATCTCCTACAGGCGGTAGTATCGCGCCCCATTGTGCCCGATCCGGCCGGGTGGCCCGACGCCGGCCCGGCGTTACCGGCGTGCTCAGGCCCCGGCCACCCTGCCGCGGGTCGCGCCGGAAGGCTCCGCGTAGCTCACGCTGACCAGGCGGTCACCGACGTAGCTGAAGCTGGTGACACTGCCGAGAGCGCACTGCCGGTAGGCCGGGTGATGCCAGAGCCTGCGGTGCTCCGCAGACCGCCGCGTCACCCAGATCGGCAGCTGGTGGCTCACGCAGACCGCCTCACGCCCGCGGGCGGCTTGCACCGCATCGGCGATTGCGGCCTGCATGCGGGCGACCACGGCGGTATAAGGCTCGCCCCAGGACGGCCGGAACGGGTTGCGGAGGTGGATCCAGTGCCGGGGCTGGCGCAGCGACCCGTCCCCCACCCCGAAGCGCATGCCCTCGAAGTGGTTCCAGGGCTCGATCAGCCGGTCGTCGATGACCGTCTCCAGGCCGAACTCGGCTGCCAGCGGCTCCGCGGTCTCCACCGCCCGGTTGAGCGGCGATGACCGCAGGACGGTCACGTCCCGGCCGGCCAGGAAATCCGCGGCGGCCTTCGCCATCAGCCGCCCGGCCTCGGAGAGGTGGTAGCCGGGCAGGCGGCCGTACAGGACGCCGCGAGGGTTGTCCACCTCGCCGTGCCGGACCAGGTGCACGATCGTCTGCTCAGCACCAGCGGAATCTGCGGTCATAGCGCGATTAGCCTACGGCACGTGAGCGCCGCCGCCGTCGCGCTCATCCTGGTCGGCAGCCGTCGCGTTCCGGCAGCCGACTGCCGGTCAGGACACCTCGATATACCGCTGGCGGTCGATGATAACCTCGCGGATCCGGCGGCCCCGGGCCGTCAGCTCGGGGCCGTCAGCCCAGCGCCACGGCCGCGGCCCGGGCCGCGGCGGGCAGCGCCGACGCGATCCTGGCCATCGCCTCGTCATCGTGCGCCGCGGACAGGAACCAGGCCTCGTAGGGCGACGGCGGCAGGTAGATCCCGCTGTCGAGCATGGCGTGGAAGAAGGCCGCGTAGGCCGGGCCGGACTGGGCGCGGGCCGCGCCGAAATCGCGCACCGGCCCGTCCACGCCGAGGAAGAACGAGAACAGGCTGCCCGCCTGCTGCAGCCGGTGCGGCACGCCTTCCGCGCTGAGCGCGTCAGCGGTGAGCTTGGCGACCGCGGCGGCGACCTCGTCCACCCGCGCATACACCTCGCGGGTGCACTCCCGCAGCGTGGCGAGGCCGGCCGCGGTGGCGAGCGGATTGCCGGCCAGCGTGCCCGCCTGGTAGACGGGCCCGGCGGGGGCAAGCCGCTGCATGATCTCCGCCCGGCCGCCGAATGCAGCGGCCGGGAGGCCGCCGCCCATGACCTTGCCGAAGGTCATCAGGTCACCCGCGATGCCTTCCCGGCCGTACCAGCCGGACTGGGTGACCCGGAAGCCGGTGAGCACCTCATCCATGATCAGCAGCGAGCCGTACTCGCCGCAGAGCGCGGACAGCAGCTCGTTGAAGCCGGCCGCCGGCGGCACGACTCCCATGTTGGCCGGGCAGGCCTCGGTGATCACGGCGGCGATGTCGGTGCCGTACTCGGCGAATGCCTGCCGGACGGCCGCCGCGTCGTTGTACGGCAGGACCAGGGTGTCGGCGGCGACCGCGCCGGTGACGCCCGGCGAGTCGGGCAGCCCGAACGTCGCCACTCCCGAGCCCGCCGCGGCCAGCAGCGCGTCCACGTGGCCGTGGTAGCAGCCCGCGAACTTCACGACCAGCCGCCTGCCGGTGTAGCCACGAGCCAGCCGCAGGGCCGACATGTTCGCCTCGGTTCCCGAGCTCACCAGCCGTACCTGCTCGACCGGCGTCCGGGACACGATCAGCTCAGCGAGCTCGACCTCGCCGGCCGTTGCGGTGCCGAATGACGTGCCGCGGCTGGCAGCCGCCCGGACCGCGCTGACCACTGCCGGGTGGGCATGCCCGAGGATCATCGGCCCCCAGGAGCACACCAGGTCAACGTAGGAGTTCCCGTCGACGTCCGTGAGGTAGGCGCCGGTGCCCGACGCCATGAACACCGGGCTGCCGCCGACCGCGCCGAAGGCGCGCACCGGCGAGTTCACCCCGCCCGGCAGCACGGCCCCGGCCCTGGCGAACAGCTGCGCGGATTCCGGGCGATCGGTCTGCGGCGGCATCAGGACATCTCCTCGCAAAAATCGGCCAGCACCTCGAGCATGCGCAGCCCGTCCGGCAGCGGGTAATCGGCGGGATCGCGGATCCACCGGGCGACCATGCCGCCGCCGTACCGGGACGGCGGCGCGAGCACGTAGCTATCCCGGCAGTGCCAGCGCAGGCCGGCCACGTCGGCCACCAGTTCCGGCTCGCAGTCCAGGTGGCAGGACCACCACTCGTCCTCGTTGGCCGGAGATCCTCTGGTCAGGACGAAGAAAAGGGCCCGGTCCCCGGCGCTGACGGCGACCGGGCCGGGCCGGACCCCCGACCGCTCCATCTGGGCCAGCGCTGCCGTGCCTACCGGGGCCGGGACGTCCAGCACGTCGAAAACCCGCCCGGTGACCAGGATGACGTTCGCTTCGGGCATCGCCTGCCACAGCGCGCCGACGGCCTCCGGGCTCGCACTGGCCCGGATCTGCCAGGCCGGTGACATCGGGTGCGCGCCGGGAGCCGGGCAGCCTACCCGGTCGCAGGAGCAAGCCCGGCCCGCCTCCTGCGCCCGGCCGGGGAGGCGGGCCCCGGCGCAGACCGGCCAGCCCATCGCCGCGTAGCGGACCGCCGCGACGGCCGTCCGGCCGGCGTCCCTGCGGCGCCGCGCACGCAGCGTAACTTCGACCACTGGCTCACTCCCGCCCAAGCCCCCCGTGCCTGCTAATACCGATCATGCCGCGCGCCAGCGATGGCCGATGACCGGCCCCGCCGAGAAGCTGACGCGATGCGTATCGGAGATGGCCAGGCTATCGTCGCCGGACTGCGGCACTCAGCCAGAGCCGGTGATCCGGGCCGAATTCTGCGGCGGCCGCGAGCCGCCGGGTGTGTTTGTGCGGCCGCCTGCTGCGGCACCGCGGCAGATGCGACATCCTGATGTTCATGCCGTTGTCAGCACCGGCGAGGCCGCGCCGCCTGCGCTCGGGCGCGAGCTCAGTCGCCCGGTCGGTCCCCGCTGCTGACAGCGTCTGGTGGCTGGCGGCCGTGGCGGCCGCGTTTACCCTGGCGCAGCTGCTGTTCGTGTCCCGGCGGCTCGGCCTGAGCTGGGATGAGGTCGTCTACGTCAGCCAGGTCAGCGCGCACGTGCCGGCCGCCTACTTCGACCCTGCCCGGGCTCGCGGCATCCCGCTGCTGGTCGCCCCGGTCACGCTGCTGACCTCGTCGCAGACCGCCCTGCGCGGCTATCTCTCCGTGGCATCCGGCCTGGGCTTGTTCCTCGCGCTGCTGGCCTGGCGCCGGCTGCGGCCCGGCTGGATCCTGGCGCTGGCCGGGCTCAGCTTCGGCGGCCTGTGGGTGGCGCAGTATTACGGGCCGCAGGCCATGCCCGATGAATGGGTCGCCTTCAGCTCGCTCGCCGCAGTCGGGTTCTTCCTGCGCGCGGCCGGCCACGCCCGGCCGGCCGCGGAGCCGGACCAGGACCAGGACGCCACCGGGATCCGCGCTTCGGGCAGCGAGGCTGCCGGAGGGCAGGGCGCCGCGATTCAGGCGCCCGGCCCGCAGTACCAGCCGCCGGCCGGACGGCCCAGGCCGGCCAGGCCGGCCGCCGCCGCCGGGCCGGTCAGGGCGGCAGGCGGCGGCGCCTGCGCGGGGCTGGCCGGCTGCGTCGCCACCGCCGCGCTGGTCCGCCCGGGCGATGCGGTCTTCCTGTCCGGGGCGCTGGTCGTAGCCGTGCTGGCGGTCCCGTCCTGGCGGCGCTGGCCGCTGCTGGTCGCTACGGTAATCGGCCTGGCGGCCGGCTCAGCCGAGTGGATCGCCGAGGCCTACCTGCGGTTCGGCAGCCCGCTCGCCCGGCTGCGCGACGCCGGCGCCGAGCAGGGCGGCTTCGGGTTTCACCTGGGCATCTGGGACGAGCTGCGAGCGCTCAACGGCCCCACCCTCTGCCGGCCGTGCACGGTCGGCCTCCGGTACCCGGAGCTCAGTCTCTGGTGGCTGGCCCTGCCAGTGCTGGCCATCCTCGGAGTGCTGGCCGCCCGGCGGGCCGGCCGTCTCGGCTCGTCGCTGCTGGCGGCCGCCTGCGGCCTGTGCATCGCCTTCCAGTACCTGTTCCTGATCGACTACGCGGCGCCGCGATTCCTGCTGCCCGCCTACGCCCTGCTTGCCATCCCGGTGGCGGACGCGCTGGCCTGGCTGATCGCCGGAGTCAGCGCGGACACCCGGCCGCTCACCCGTGCCCTCGTGGTCGTCGGCCTGGCCGTCCAGCTGCTGGCCCAGCATCTCGTGCTCGACCATGAGGTGGCCGGCACCATCGCCTTTCACGATGACTACACCCGCATCGTTACCGACCTCAGGCAGGCCGGCATCCGGCCGCCCTGCCTGATCAAGGGCGATCAGGACATCCCGATCGCCTACTACGCCGGATGCGCGTCCGCCCCCAGCGCCCCCTCCTGGGCACGCCGCGGCGCGGACGCTGGCCGGATCGCGCTGCTGGCGACCCGCGGCGCGCCCGTGCCCGGTTACGCACGCCACTGGCGGCTGCGCCCGCTGCCCGGCACCCGCGTGCTCAGGCTGATCGCTTACCTGCCGCGCAGCTGACCCGAGCGCCCGCCAGGCCCGGCCGCGGCGCCGCCGCGGCACGCGGCGGACGTGCCGGCGGCCGCCCGGCGACAGTCACCCTGTCCCGCGGGGCTGCGGGCCGCCGCGGGCCCGCCGGCTCCTCAGCCGAGCCAGCGGGCGGCCTCGGCGGCCCAGTAAGTCAGGATGATGCTCGCACCCGCCCGGCGGATCGCCGTCAGCGTCTCCATGATCACCCGGTCCCGGTCCAGCCAGCCATGAGCCGCCGCCGCCTCGACCATCGCGTACTCGCCGCTGACCTGGTAGGCCGCCACCGGCAGCCGGACGGACGCCGCTACCTGGCTGATGATGTCCAGGTAAGCAAGGGCCGGCTTCACCATGACGATGTCCGCGCCCTCGTCCACGTCCAGCTGCACTTCCCGCAGCGCCTCGGCCGGGCTGCTCAGGTCCTGCTGGTAGGAGGCCCGGTCGCCGAACTGGGGGGCGCATTCCGCGGCGTCGCGGAACGGCCCGTAGAAGGCCGAGGCGTACTTGGCTGAGTAGGCGCAGATGGCCACGTCGGTGAAGCCGCTGGCATCGAGGGCCGCCCTGATGGCGGCCACCTGGCCGTCCATCATGCCGCTGGGCGCCACCACGTGCGCGCCCGCGGCTGCCTGCGCGACGGCGATCGAGGCATACCGCTCCAGCGTGGCGTCGTTGTCCACCTCGCCGGCCGCGGTCAGCAGGCCGCAGTGGCCGTGGTCGGTGTACTCGTCCAGGCACAGGTCAGCCATCAGGACCGTATCGTGACCGACCTCAGCGGCCAGGTCCCGCAGCCCCTGCTGAACGACGCCGGCCGGGTCGTCGGCCGCCGAGCCGCGGCCGTCCTTCACCGCGGGAATGCCGAACAGGATCAGGCCGCCGACGCCGGCGTCCACCGCCTCGGCCGCCGCCTTGCGCAGGCTGTCCCTGGTGTGCTGGACAACCCCCGGCATCGAGGTCACCGGCTGCGGCTCGCTGATGCCCTCCTTGACGAACAGCGGCAGCACCAGATCGGCCGGCCGCACGCTCGTGGCCGCGACCAGGCGGCGCAGCGCCGGTGTCCGTCGCAGCCGGCGCGGCCGGGCCACGGGAAATGTCGGGCTCATCACTGCTCCTGCTCCTCGCGGCGGCGGGCCGGCTACCCGGCCAGGCCGCCGGCTACCTGATGCGACGGCGAGCGCCGCGACGGCGCTCGCTCGGCCGGCGAACCGGCTCGCCCGCCTCGATGGCCGCGTCCCGGATCCCGGCGCCGAACTCGGCCAGCGCCTCGACCAGCGCGGAAACCGACGGCGTGGGCGACACCACATCGACCCGGAGACCGAACTCAGCCGCAGTCTTGGCGGTCTGCGGGCCGATCGCGGCAATCGTCGTCACCGCGTGCGGCTTGCCGGCGATGCCGATCAGGTTCCGGACCGTGGACGACGACGTGAACAGCACGGCATCGAATCCGCCGCCCTTGATCGCCTCCCGGATCGGCGCCGGCGGCGGGGCCGCCCGGACGGTCCGGTAGGCGGTGACGTCCTCGGCCTCCCAGCCCAGGTCGGTGAGCCTCGCCACCAGCGTCTCGGTGGCGATGTCGGCCCGCGGCAGCAGCACCCGGTTGATCGGGTCGAGCACGTCGTCGTACACCGGCCAGGAAGCAGCCAGCCCCTCGGCTGACTGCTCGCCTTCCGGCACCAGGTCCGGCATGATCCCGAAGTCGCGCAGAGCGGCAGACGTCTGCTCGCCGACGGCAGCGACCTTGACGCCGGCGAACGCGCGGGCGTCGAGGCCATACTCCTCGAACTTCTCCCGCACGGCGCGGACCGCGTTGACCGAGGTGAAGGCGATCCACTGGAACCGCCCGGTCACCAGCCCCTTGACCGCGCGCTCCATCTGCTGCGGCGTCCGCGGCGGCTCGACCGCGATCGTCGGCACCTGCTCGGGCACGGCGCCGCGTGCCCGCAGCAGGTCAGAGACCTCCTCGGCCTGCTCCTTCGTCCGCGGCACGAGCACCCGCCAGCCGAACAGCGGCTTGGTCTCGAACCAGGACAGCGCTCGCTGGGCGGCCACGCCGTCGCCGACCACCGCGACAGCGGGCCCGTGCGCGGTCAGCATGCTGACCCCGGCCGCCTTGAGGTCCGCGGTCACCGAGCCCAGCGTGCACTGGACGGTGTACTGGTCGGTCGTCGTCCCGTTCCAGGTGATCGCCAGCGGCGTGCTCTCCGCCCAGCCGGCCGCCACCAGCATCTTGCCGAGATCCGCGGGGCCGGTCTCGGCGCCGAGGATCACCAGCGTGCCCGGCCCGGCCGACATCCGGCTCACCTCGGCTGCGTGAATGATCCGGACGTCGCTGTTCGCATCCGATGTCAGCGGGATGCCCGCGTAGACGGGCACCGCGGTCGCCGCGGGCACGCCGGGCACGATCTCGAACGTCACCCTGGCCTTCGCGCAAGCCGCCGCGTCAGCCGCCGCGTTGCAGAACATGAACGGGTCACCGCTGAACAGCCGGACGACGGCCTGCCCGGCCCTGGCTGCCTTGACGAGCAGCCGCGGGTCCTGGCTGAACGGCTCGGAATCGGCCACGGTCGCATCCGGCCGGATCAGGTGCGCAACCCGCTCGCTGATCGAGGGCGCGGCGACGACCAGGTCCGCCTGGGCCAGCAGCTGCGCCGCCCTGACCGTGAGCAGGCCCTCATCACCGGGTCCCGCGCCGACGAGTGCCACCCACCCGGCCGCGGGCTTCGCCTGGCGGCTGGCGGCCTTGCCGCCGGCCTTGCCGTCCTTCTTGTCCGACTTCTGCGTCGCTGATGTGGGGTTCACCTGTCATCGTCCCCGCTGCTGATGTGTCCACCGGACACGGCCATATATCGTCCCGCTCCGCGACGCAGCAGTTCAGCGGCCAGGTCGCGGCCAAGGCGCTCGGCCTCGGCCACGGGGCCGTCGACGCTGGCGCGGAGCGCCATACCCCCGTCGGCTGCTACCACGGCACCGTGCAGCCGAAGAACATCCGTGCCGGCAGCATACGCGCCGACCGGCGCTGAGCAGCCTGCCTGCAGCGCGTCGAGCAGGCTGCGTTCGGCGGCTGTCGCGGCCCGGCTGGCCGGGTCATCGACGCACGCGAGCAGTGCCGCCATGTCGTCCCGGTCAGCCCGGCATTCCACCGCGAGCGCGCCCTGGCCCGGAGCGGGCAGCATCTCGTCGGGCTCGAAGACCTGAGTGATCACTTCCTGCCGCCCGAGCCGCATCAGCCCGGCGCAGGCCAGCACCACCGCATCCACCTCGCCGGCGCCGATCTTGGCCAGCCGGGTGCCCGCGTTGCCGCGGATGGGAACCGGGCGCAGGTCCCGTCGCAGCATGAGCAGCTGGGCGGCCCGGCGCGGCGAGCCGGTCCCGATCCTGGCGCCGGCAGGCAGGTCGGCGAGCTTGGCGCCGTCCCTGGCGACCAGGGCATCCCTGGGGTCATCCCTGGGCGGCACGGCGGCCAGCACGATCCCCGCGGCCTGGCCGGCGGGCAGGTCCTTCAGCGAGTGCACGGCGAAATCGATCTCGCCGGCCAGCAGGGCGCGCCGGAGCCCGCTCACGAAGACGCCTGTGCCGCCCATCTGGGCCAGCTGCTCCCGGCTGACGTCGCCGAGCGTGGTCATGCCGACAAGCTCGACCTCGCGGCCGGTCCGGGCGGTTACGGCCCGGCCGACCTGGCCGGACTGGGCCAGCGCCATCGGGCTCTTCCTGGTGCCCAGCCGGAGCGGGCGGGCCAGGCTGGATGTCACGGTGCTGCCTCCTGATCCGGCCAGCCGGCCAGCTCGGCGTCGGCCCGGGTGACCGCCTGGACCGCCTCGGGATCCAGGTCGAACAGCACCCGCAGGGCATCCTCGTAGGATTCCGCGCCTGGCGAGCCCGCTAGTTCCTTGACCCGGACCGTCGGCGCGTGCAGCAGCTTGTCGGTGATCCGCCGCATGGACCGGGCTACCTCGTCGAGCGCACCGGGCTCCAGGCCGCCGAGGCGGGCGGCCAGCCGGCTCAGCTCCGCGTCGACCACCCCCGCTGCCTTGGCCCGCAGGGCCACGACGGTGGGCGCCACCCGGGCAGCGCGGTGAGCCGCCACGTGCGCAGCGAACTCGTCGGCGACGATCCGGCGGACGGCCGCCACGTCGGCGGAGACGACCGCGTCCTGGCGCAGCGCGCCGCCATCCGGCCCTGGCTCGGACATGCTCTCCAGGTCGATCACGGCCACGCCGGGCAGCTGGGCAACGGCCGCATCGACGTCCCTGGGCAGCGCCAGGTCGAGGAAGACGAGCGGCCGGCCCGCGGGCTCGCGCAGCGACAGCGCGCTGCCCACGATGCCGGCGCCGATGACATGCCCGGCCGAGCCGGTACAGGAGATGACCAGGTCCGCATCCGCGATCAGGCCGGGCAGCGCGGTCAGGTCGGCTGAGGTGCCGCTCACGGTGTCGGCCAGCAGCCTGGCGTGCTGCGGGGTACGGTTCGCGACGCCGATCCTGGCCGCGCCGGCCGCTGCGGCCGCCGATACCGCCAGCGAGCTCATAGATCCGGCCCCCACCACCAGCACCGAGCGCCCGTCCAGCAGGCCGGCAGGCCCGGCCGCCGCGCCCAGCTGCTCTGCGGCTGCCGTCAGCCCGACGCTGACCAGGCTCGCGCCGGCCCTGCCGATGCCGGTCTCCGCATGCGCGCGCTTGCCCGCGTGCAGGGCCAGCCGGCCGAGGTCGGCCAGTCCCCGGCTGAGGGTGCCCTGCTCGCGGGCCAGCCTGAGCGATTCCCTGACCTGGCCGAGTATCTGGCTCTCGCCGACCACCATGGAGTCGAGCCCGCAGGCCACGGCCAGCAGGTGCTGCACCGCGCGATCCTCGTAGTGCACGTACAGGTGCGGCGTGAGCTCGGTTAGCGGCATGCCCGAGTGCCGGACCAGCAGCTCGCAGATCGCGGCCACGCCGCCGTGGAAGGTACCGACCTCGGCGTACACCTCGACCCGGTTGCAGGTGCTGACGAGGATCGCCCCGGCCACCTCGTCGCCCTGGTAGGCGTCGCGCAGCAGCTTGGCGACGCCGTCTCCGGTCAGCACGGCACGCTCCAGCGTCGCCACTGGCGCGCTCTTATGGCTGAGACCGACTGCCAGAACGCTCATGTCCCTACCGCCTGAGCCCCCATCCCGCTATCACCGTTCAGCGTCAGCAGTCCGCCCGGGTCCAGGCCGCTGACGGCCATCATCTCGTGCCCGGACCGCGTCCGGGCCGGCCAGCGATGCTCCGCCTGATCCGCGATGCGGACCACGGCGCGCCGCTGCGCATGGAACGCGAGGATCTGCAACTCAATCGACAGGTCGACCTTACGCACGTCGACCCCAGAAGGCACGCTGAGCACGACCGGGGCGAAGTTCAGGATGCTCGTCACGCCGGCGGCCACGAGCCGGTCGCAGACTCCCTGCGCCGCGGCGGCCGGGGCCGCGATGACGCCGATCGACACGCCATGGCTGGCCACGACATCCTCCAGCTCGGCCACGCTGCGCACGGTATGCCGGGCGATCACCGTCCCGACCATGGCCGGGTCGCTGTCCAGCAGCGCCGCGATCCGGAAGCCACGGGAGGCGAAGCCGCCGTAGTTGGCCAGCGCCCGGCCGAGGTTACCGGCTCCGATGATCACCACCGGCCAGTCCTGGGTCAGCCCGAGCTCGCGGGATA
>Ga0187869_10002950_pt1 | contig 12830 bp, 10 predicted proteins | sample June2016WEW_13_1_2_FD_132972 | JGI IMG/M metagenome (GOLD analysis project Ga0187869, IMG submission 132972) | Peatland microbial communities from SPRUCE experiment site at the Marcell Experimental Forest, Minnesota, USA - June2016WEW_13_100 | ecosystem: Environmental > Terrestrial > Soil >...
AAGCCAGGACGTGATCCAATCCGCCGTAACCGATATCGTATGCCCAGCCGTCTCCACCCAGAATCCAGACGCTCTTTTTCACCAGATAGTCGGCAAGACTAAGCAGGCTTTTGGCATCCGGCGAGTTCGTTCCGTTTAACCGGTCTTTAAGGGCCGTTACTCTCTCTCTTTGCTCGTAGATTCCCGCTTCATCGGATTGGTTCGCTTCCAGAAGACCGGTCACCAGATCATCGCCGATTTGCGAACTGAGTTTTTTTACGAGCTCCCGTGCCACGTTTGTGTGCTGGTCAATGGTCAACCGGAAACCCAGGCCAAACTCGGCATTGTCCTCGAACAAAGAGTTGCTCCAGGCAGGTCCTCGTCCTTCTTTGTTAAAGGTGTAGGGCGTAGTCGGAAGATTGCCGCCGTAAATCGACGAACAACCTGTGGCATTGGCAATAAGGGTCCGATCTCCGAACAGCTGAGTCAGGAGCTTGATGTAAGGGGTCTCGCCGCAGCCTGAACATGCGCCCGAGAATTCAAAGAGCGGCTGAAGGAGTTGATTGGTTTTAACGCTGCTCAGCCGCACCAGACGACGATCAAATTCGGGCAAGTTCAGGAAGAATTCAAAATTCTCTCTCTCCTGCACGCGGATCGGAAGCTGCGGGACCATATTGATCGCCTTCAGGCGGGTTTCCTTCTTGTTTCGCGCGGGACACATATCCACGCAAACGCCGCATCCCGTGCAGTCCTCCGGTGCGACCTGGACCGTATAATTCATGTTTGGACCGAAGTCGCTCCCTTTAGCTTTCATCCATTTAAATGTGGGAGGCGCCTTTTCAAGCAGTTTCTCGTCATAAGCCTTGATCCGGATAGAAGCGTGCGGGCATGAAATAGCGCATTTGCCGCATTGAATGCAGATATCGGGATCCCATGAAGGGATCTCGAGTGCGATACTGCGCTTCTCCCACTGAGCCGTTCCCGTGGGGAATGTCCCATCGACCGGGAAGGCGCTTACTGGAAGCTGATCCCCTTCTCCCGCGATGATCCGGGCTGTGAATGATTGGACGAACTCAGGCGCCTGCGGGGGAACCGCCGGCGGCCTTTCGATCTTGCTGTCGGCCTGAGCCGGCACTTTCACTTCGAACAGATTGGCAAGCGTCTGTTCCACGGCCTGGAAATTCTTTTTTACGACCTCATCGCCTTTAGCCCCATACGTTTTCTTGATCGAGTATTTGATGGCTTCAATCGCCTCGTCCCTGGGCAGCACGCCGGAAATTGCAAAGAAGCAGGTCTGCATGATCGTGTTAACCCGCGCGCCCATTCCGGTCATTTTGGCTACTTTGTACCCGTCGATGACATAGAAGCGGATCTTTTTGTCGATGATCTGTTTCTGAACGCTGCGCGGGATTTTGTTCCAGACCTCATCAGGTCCGAAGGGGCTGTTCAACAGGAACGTGGCGCCGGGCACGGCATCCTTTAGCATGTCGTATCTTTCAAGGAAAACGAACTGATGGCAGGCAATGAAGCTGGCCTTCTCCACGAGGTAAATCGAATGGATCGGTTTTGCGCCGAAACGCAGGTGCGACACCGTCACGGAGCCCGATTTTCGCGAATCGTAAACAAAATAGCCTTGGGCGTTATTGGGAGTATCTTCGCCGATGATCTTGATGGAATTCTTGTTTGCTCCCACGGTTCCATCTGCGCCAAGACCATAGAAAAGGCATCGCGATACTTCGCCGCCGGTCGAGAAATCAGGATCATATTCAATAGAATTATTCGTCACGTCGTCCTTGATTCCGACGCTGAAGTAATTCTTTGGATTCTCCTTCTTCATCTCGTCATAGACGCCCTTGATCATGGCCGGGGTGAATTCTTTTGAGGAAAGTCCATAGCGGCCCCCGATGATCTTTGGGAAACTTTTGAGAGGCAAGCGGCCGGAACTGAAGGACTCGGCAACCGCAGTAACAACATCTTTATATAGCGGCTCGCCGGAAGCGCCCGGTTCCTTGGTTCGATCGAGAACGGCGATGGTGCGGGTTGTTGCCGGAAATGCGCGAATCAAATCCTGACTGGAGAAGGGCCGGAACAGATGGACTTTTACCAGACCCACCTTCTCGCCACGGGCATTAAGATAGTCGGCTGTTTCTTCGGTGGATTCTGCTCCCGATCCCATAATCACGATGACGCGCTCGGCGTCAGGAGCGCCTGCATAATCAAACAGGTGGTATTGTCTCCCGACCAGGGACGCAAACTTGTCCATGGCTTTCTGAACGATGGCGGGAGCAGCAAGGTAATAGGGATTGCAGGCTTCCCGCGCCTGGAAAAAGACGTCGGGATTCTGAGCGGTGCCGCGAATAACCGGCTTATCGGGAGACAGCCGCCGCATGCGGTGAGCGCGCACGAGTTCATCGTCGATCATGCTTCGCATATCATCCTGCGTCAGCTGCTCAATTTTCATGACCTCATGCGAACTGCGGAATCCGTCAAAAAAATGGATGAACGGGACGCGCGTTTCCAGCGTGGCCGCCTGGGCAATCAGCGCGAGATCCATGATTTCCTGAACGGAATTCGAGGCGAGAAGCCCCCAGCCGGTCGCCCGGACCGCCATGATGTCGCTGTGATCGCCGAAAATGGACAAAGCGTGGGTCGCAATCGTTCTGGCGGAGACATGGAATACGGTCGAGGTCAATTCCCCCGCGATTTTAAACATATTGGGAATCATCAGGAGCAGACCCTGGGAGGCAGTGAATGTCGTGGTCAGAGCGCCCGCCTGTAAAGCGCCATGGACCGCGCCTGCGGCGCCCCCTTCGCTCTGCATTTCCGTGACCGAAGGAATCATGCTCCAGATGTTCTTTTGGCCTTCAGCGTTCCAGGCATCCGCCCACTCTCCCATCGCGGACGATGGCGTAATCGGATAAATCGCGATAACTTCGTTGGTATTGTAAGCTATATAGGCTGCAGCCTCGTTACCGTCAATGGTAACCATCCTTCTATTCATGTTTCACCATAGTTATGATTGAAAACTAATCGATAAACTCATTTTAAGCAGAGAACCTTATATCTTAGAGCAATCAGCGGATAATGGCCAGAGCCTTTTAATGTTTCTGTCCCCCAAAAGGCCCGGCCTTCTTCATGTGGGGCGGCTCTCCAGAGCCGCCCGGCCGAAGGCCGCTTTCGGCGCTGGCGCGCCGGGCGGCTCTGGAGAGCCGCCCCACATGGGATAGCGCGTTATAGCGATGTGGCCACAACTTTTGTTCCGCTTGCGATTCGGCGACCCATCTCAATCGCCTCCCGGTTGCTTTTCAACATTTCCGGCTTTATCCCGTGCTCGGCAAATGCGGAAAGAATCGACTCCTGATCCACGGCATGAGTCACTTCCAGGTACGCCCCCAACATAATCATGTTTGCAGCCTTTGGATTTCCCAGGTTTTCGGCTGCTTCATACGCAGGAATACCGACGATCCGGATGTCCGAACGGTCGGGCAGATCCTGAACCATGGACGAATTCACCAAAAGCAATCCGCCGGGCAGGATTTCATGAGCGAACTTTTCAACTGAGGGCTGATTGAAAGCCATCAGGCTGGATGGACGGCTGATCCAGGGCGAAGCAATCGGCGTTCGGGAAAGACGAAGATGGCAATGCGCGGTTCCGCCGCGCATTTCAGGACCGTAGGACGGGATCCAGGAAACTTCAAGTCCTTCGCGCACTCCGCCTTCTGCCAGTGCCAGTCCGGCAAAAAGAACTCCCTGGCCGCCGAATCCGCTCAGCGTCAGCGCGACCTCCTTGATCTCGCCTTTTGCTACGGCGCCCAAAACCGGAGCCGATTGTATTGCGGGTTCCTGCGCGGAGGCCTGTTTTGCGCTGCGCGTCGGAGCAACCGAATGGATTTCCTGGCTCCGATCGATGTCCTTGAATACCTTGAGTGGGAAAATAGGGAACATATTTTTCTCCACCCAATGGATTGCTTCCTGCGGAGTTAATTTCCAGTTGCTCGGACAGGCGCTGAGAACCTCGACAAAAGAAAATCCGCGTCCCTCGATCTGGTTCTGGAACGCTTTGCGGACCGCCTTTCTGGCGCGCATATGCTGCTTCGGATCCGTCAAAGCGACGCGTTCAATATAAGCAGGACCATCCAAAGTCGCCAGGAGTTCGCACATCCGCATGGGCGGGCCTTCGGCGCCAAATGTCCGCCCTCTGGGCGAAGTCGTCGTTTTCTGACCCAGCGGCGTCGTCGGAGCCATCTGTCCGCCCGTCATGCCATAAATGCCATTATTAATAAAAAAGACAGTGATAGACTCTCCTCGGTTGGCGGCATGCAATATTTCGTTGCCCCCGATTGCCGCAAGATCGCCATCCCCCTGATAGCAGAAAACAATAGCTTCCGGACGCACACGCTTGACCCCCGTTGCGACAGCAGGAGCACGTCCGTGGGAGGAGGAGATATTGCCAACATCCATGTAATAGTACATGAATACCGAGCAACCTACGGGGCCGATCAGGATAGTCCGGTCCTGAATGCCAAAATCGTCGATGGCTTCTGCGATCAGCTTGTGCAAAACCCCATGGCCGCAGCCGGGACAATAGTGTGTTATTTCGGCATTTCCGCCTTTGCGTTCATACAGGTCATAGAAAGATGCGGCTTTGCTATGCGTGATTTCCAACACACTCTCTCTCCATCTTTTTTATGGCTTTCACTACTTCTTCGGCTGTGGGCATCATTCCGCCCGTACGCCTGAGCAGTTGAACCGGCGTTATTCCGCCCGTGAACAGGCGGACATCCTCTATCAATTGACCGCTGCTCAGTTCCAGGACCAGTATCGAGTAGGCCTTCCCGGCCAGCTGTCGGAGCCGGTTTGCGGGAAATGGATATAGGCTAATCGGTCGAAGCAATCCTACTCGTATCCCGTCCGCCCGGGACATTTCAACAGCGGCCCGCGCGATTCGGCTGCTGATCCCATAGGCGACCATCAGAATCTCGGCGTCCTCTGTATGGATTTCCTGATACATAACCTCATTTTTCTCGATTTCAGCATATTTCTCTTCCAGCTTATTAATGATGAGAGCTTCATGCTTTTCGTGCTCGAGGTAGATCGAGGTAATCAGGTTCTTGCGGGTGGCGGCATTGCCGACTACCGCCCAGGGTTTTTCCGGCTCTTTCGGGTCCGTTTTGGGGATTTCGATCGGCTCCATCATCTGGCCAAGGGCGCCGTCAGCAAGCACATAGACCGGGGTGCGGTAGCGATCGGCCACCTCAAAGGCGTGAATTGTCAGGTCACACATTTCCTGAACGCTATTAGGCGCAAACACCGGCGTCCGATAACACCCGTGTCCACCCCCCTTGACTACCATGTGATAATCCCCCTGCTCAACGCCGAGGTTCCCGAGCCCGGGACCTGCACGCATTATGTCTACGATGACACCCGGAAGCATTGCTCCCGCCATGTAGGAAATCCCCTCCTGCATCAGGCTGATGCCCGGTCCGGAAGAGGCAGTCATGGCTCTGACGCCGGCGCAGGCCGCACCGAAAACCATCTGGATGGAACCGATTTCGCTCTCTGCCGGGACGAAAATTCCTCCGTGTTGCGGCAGAAGCAAAGACGCCTGTTCGGCAATTTCACTCGCTGGAGTGATGGGGTAGCCGAAGTAAGCCTTACATCCTGCCGCTATTGCCCCTCGTATAACCGCGTCGTTCCCCTTAAGCAAATGGCGCATTCATCGTCTCCTGAATGAATTCCCTGGGAGCGCGGGCGTCCCCGCCCGCAAGGCCGTTGCGGGCGAGGCGCCCGCGGTCCCGGGCCTATGCGGCCGGCTTATCCTTTTTGTCCTTCCGTATCCGAATCGTGATTGCACCCGGCTCAGGACAGACATAAAAACAGATGCTGCAACCGGTGCACCCCGATCCCTTGTAGGAAACTGCATAATATCCCTGGCGATTCAATGAAGTGCCCTGGATCAAAACCTCGGCAGGACATGCCGCAATACACAGGGAGCATCCTTTGCACAAATGGCTGGCTATTTGAATGTCCCCGCGACCAGAATCTCCCACAATTCCCTCCAGAACGTTTCGTCGTTTACATCTTAGTAGTTAAAAACAACTACTCTAAACTCGTTTGAGCACAGAGGCAATACCTGTTGCATACAAAAACGGACAATCACCGGCCGGGAGCGCCGGCGTCCCGCCGGCGCTCCCGGCCGGTGACTGTCCCCGTTTTTAAATCGTTTCGGGGCCTATCACCCGCGCTTTCGGACCCTGGACTGGTTTCGGAGCCGGAAGCAGGGAGGGACGATGGTTTCAAAACAAATTATATCCCCTTGCTTTAGCGCAGTTAACAGGAATCGGACTGAATTCCCGCGCGGCCCGGGAAGCTTGGCAAAGGAGTTGCATCGGTTAGAGTTGGAAACGGGTTATGGAAAAAACAGAGAGAGAAGATCTTAATGTGCTGGTGGTTGAGGACGAGAAGCTTTTGAACTGGTCTTTGTCATCTTCTCTTTCGAAATGGGGCTTTGATGTTCAACCCGTTTTTACGGGAAGCGAAGCTCTTGCCCAGATTGAGAATTCAGGATTTGACGTAGTTTTGTTGGACTACAGGTTGCCTGATCTGGATGGACTGGTGGTCGCCAGAACGGTTCGGGAAAAACAGCCGGATGCCGTGATCTTTCTCCTCACGGCATTCCAGCTGAACGAACTCCCGGTCGATGCCGGCCTGATTGACAGTTATTTTAATAAACCTTTGGATTTACAGCAGCTCCATCAGGCTCTCGAGGAAATCCCCAGACTCCGTGCCAAATAAGCCGTCAGCTATCAGCTTTCAGCAAAAACATAGCCATTGCTGATAGCTGATAGCTAATCCGGGCTTTTTGCTGACGGCTGATAGCTGACGGCTGAAAGCTAATCCAGATCGATATCACGGGTGGGCTTGGATATGGGAGCGTCCTTGTTCTTCTCCAGGGCCGCTTCGAATTTTCGTTCCAGCAGCTGCGATTGGATTTTGACGTCTTCTGTGCTCTGTTTGAAGATCGCTTCTCGCCGCGCAGCCTGTTCTTTTAGAAGAGCGGCGGCCTGATCCAGATCCAGGGCATTGCGTTTCGGTGGAGGAGCCTCGTGGCTTACCACCTTGCAGAGCCCCGCATCAACTGTCAGGCGGGCGCCGCAGCAGGGGCACTCTATTGATAGATTGTTGCTTTTTGCCTGAGCCATCATCGTACCTCGGTGATTACAGGATACAGGATTCCGGATGCCGGATGCAACCGGCCAGGTCACAGAGGGCCGACGAAAGGTTTGGGAATCTGCCCGACTCCGAAAAGGACTTCTAATTGGTTTCTTTATTCAAATAAGCGGAACTTGACTAAAGCAGCATTTGGGTAATAATTATAAGGTGTCCGTTGAAGAGCTTTTGCTGGCGCTGCTTCGGACACAACAAGTGCTACGATTGCGACGGACCACGAGACCTGAAGAACAATCCCTTGAAAAATCAGGCGCACGTCAAGCAGATTCTGGGGTCTGGAAGCAACGAGGTGCAGAACCTGAGTCTGAGTGTAAATATCGATGTATTAAATGAGCTATCAGGCGTCAGCCATCAGCTTTCAGCAAATACGTTTTTGGCTGACGGCTGATAGCTGACGGCTGATAGCTAATCCAGATCGATGAGGCTATGCCGAATTCTTTTCCGGATAATAATGTTATTTTTATCATCGACGACGATGAGATAATCCGGATTTCCTGCGAACGAATCCTTCAGAAGTCAGGATACAAGGTCGAAACCTTCGGAAATGGGCATGAGGGTATCGAGCGCCTCAAGCAGGTCCACCCTCCCCTGCTGGTTGTCGATATCAAGATGCCGGAACTGAACGGCTTTGAGGTAATCAAAATCGTTCGCAAGATCGACCCGGATGTGGTGATTGTGGTGATAACCGGATATGCGACGATTGAGACTGCCGTGGACGCCATGAAAATGGGCGCCTATGATTTTTTGCCCAAGCCCTTCACACCCGGCGAACTTCGGATGATCATCGATCGGGGCTTCGAACGGTGGCGCCTGACAAAGGAGGCCAAACGCCTCCGGAAAGAAAAAGAAGAGGTCGAACGCAAGTTTGTGACGCTGGTATCGCACCAGTTGAAGGGCCCGCTGGGGGCGGTAAAGCAGTACCTTGATGTTCTGCTTTACACCTCTCACGACCGGCTTCCCGGAGAGACGATTGAGTGGATTTCCCGATCTCAATCACGGATCGCGGAGATGCTCAGTCTGATCCAGGATTGGTTGATGATGTCAAAGCTGGATCATGGCGTTCTCTGCGATCGCAGCGCATCCTCGGATATCGTTAAGATCGTTGAGGGTGTCATCGAGGAATACCGGCAATTGCCGTCTGCCGCAAACATCCGGATGAGCGCTGAAACGGCTCCCGGGCTGTCACCGGTGCGCGGGGATGCCGTCAGTCTCAATATGCTGGTTGGAAACCTGATCAGCAACGCGGTCAAATACAACAGGCCGGGCGGCAAGGTTACGGTGCGAGTTTCTGCAGACGGAAAATGGACCGTGCTCACGGTGAGTGATACGGGGCTGGGAATACCATCGGCTTTCCGTGCGCATCTTTTCGAGGAGTTTTATCGAGCCAAAACGCCTGAAACCCAGAATATTCCGGGGACAGGACTCGGATTGGTCATCTGTAAGAGAATTGTGGATGAACTGGGCGGTTCGATCGAAGTTGACAGCAAGGAAGGGGAGTATTCCACATTTACAGTGAAGCTCCCGGTCGCCGAACTCAGTCAGGAGGCCGAGGAATGATTCGAAATTCGAGATTCGAGATTCGAGATTTTGGGAAAACATATCCCTGTCTTCAATCTCGAATCTCGAATCTCGAATCAATTTTACATTTGGTGAAAACGATGAATGAACCAAAGACAATACTGATCATCGACGATGATAGTGATTACGTGAGAGCAAACCAGGCCCTCCTGGAGTCTTCCGGGTACAAGGTCCGAAGCGCGTTGAACGGCCGGGATGGCCTGCAGCTGGCGAAGACTCTGCAGCCGGACTTGGTCCTGCTCGACATCATGATGTCGGAAAGAACTGAGGGATTTTTTGTGCTTCAGGAGATGCGCCGCGTTCCGGCATTGAGCGCCACTCCTGTAATCGTGATGTCCAGCATTTATTCCGACGAGCCGGCATTTCGAGTCGATCCGGAAGCAGGCTGGCTTCCAGCAAACCTGTTTCTGGCAAAACCGGTCGAACCGGCAAGGCTGCTGGCCGAGGCAAAGCGGTTGACAAGCTCTCCTTCAGAGGCAATCACCAACTCGGCTGGGAGGAGGTAATTATGAAGATACTGAAAATGGCAAAGCGGGACTTGGACCTCTTCGTTTCGGTTCTCCCGGCTTTCGGCGAAGTTTACGCTCCGATACAGCGCGGCGACGGGTTTGCCTTTGAAAAGCCGTCCCTCTGGTCGGATGTCCGGATGAATTACACGCGTACCATGCTGCCGCCCAAAAAGCTGCTTCTCCCGCCGCGCGAGACGACGTTCGCTTTTGATCCGAATAAAGGGTATCAGGATCTCCTGGCGGACGCTTCAAAACCGATGGTTCTGTTCGGAGTCCATTCCTACGACATTTACGGATTGAATATCCTGGACCGCGTCTTTGCACAGTCGAAATTCCCGGATCCGTACTACATAGCCCGGAGAAAAGCGACCGCCGTGATCGGCGTCGATTTCGTGCCGGACGAGTGGCACGCCGCAAGCTCGATGAATGCGGATTTTGTGGACCACGGATTCGATCTCTTCCTTAGCGACATCGGGGATGAGTATCTCGCACTCGTTGGAACCAGCCGCGGCGATGACATGGTCGTCATGAGCGGTTGTCTGATGCAGCCGACAACCGAGGCTGATTTCATGGAGTACAAGAAGCGTTCCCAAAACCGGCGCAGCACATATAAAACGCACCTGGAATTGGAAGACCTGCCCGAAATACTCGAAATGGAGTACAACAGCAAGGCCTGGGACGAATTCGGCGCCAAGTGCCTGTCCTGCGGATCCTGCAGCATGGTGTGCCCCACCTGCTACTGCTTCGACGTATACGATGAAGTGGAGCTGGGAAGCCGGGCGGGTTGCCGAATCCGCTCGTGGGACTCCTGTCTCCTTCAGACACACGCGCTTGTTGCGGGAGGCGAGAACTTCCGGGAAAAGCGTTCCTCACGAGTGAAATTCCGCTTTTATCATAAGCAGCGCGGATTCGTCGCCGAATACGGCCGTCCCAGCTGCGTCGGTTGCGGCCGGTGCGTGGCGGTTTGCCCGGCCCAAATCAACATTATTACTGTCATTGAAACAATTCGAGGTGAGCGAGATGGAAACGCAAGCACTGCACCCGCGTCCCGCTGAGCGCATGGAAAATCCATACCAGCCGCATATGGCGCGCATCGTCCGGATCCACCGGATGGTGCCGGACAACTATCTGTTCCAGCTGCGCTTTGCCGACGACGCGGTCGTTCAGAACTGGGAACACAGGCCCGGGCAGTTTGTTGAACTGTCCGTTATCGGGACCGGGGAAGCTCCAATTTCGATCTCCTCGCCTCCAACGCGCAAGGGGATCCTGGAACTGTGCGTCCGGCGCGCGGGCAGAGTGACATCGGCGCTGTACCGGCTGCCGACCAATGCCATGGTCGGGATCCGCGGACCTTACGGCAACGGCTTCCCCATCGAAGCAATGGAAGGCAACGATCTGCTGATCATTGCCGGCGGGCTCGGAATGGCTCCTCTTCGGTCGCTGCTCTGGTACGCGCTCGACAACCGGGAGAAATTCGGAACGGTTACTCTGATGTATGGCGCCCGCAGCCCGGCGGAAATGCTCTTCCGGGAAGAACTGCTGTCCCTTGCAGAAGTGGACGATTTGAATTGTCTGCTGACTGTGGACCGCGACCCAACCGGGACGTGGAAACACAACGTCGGTCTTCTGCCGAGTTTGTTCAAGAAGGCGACGTTTGATCCGAACAAAACCTATGCCGCGGTCGTCGGCCCGCCAATCGTCTACAAGTTCGTTCTGGCCGAACTGCTGAAACTCAATTTTCACAAGGACCGCATTTTGATGAGCCTCGAACGGCGCATGAAGTGCGGAGTGGGCAAGTGCGGCCATTGCAGTGTCGGCTACAAATACACCTGCATCCATGGGCCGGTATTTACCTACTGGGATGCGATCAATCTTCCGGAAATCGTGTGAGGTGACCTGTGAAACCCAAAATTGGAATATACGGATTGAGCGGCTGTTGGGGCGAACAGATCGCCATTCTCAACTGCGAAGATCAACTGCTGGACATTGTAGGCGCCGTGGACATCGTGGACTTTCTGGGCGGATCATCCGTCAATGACACGGAAAGCCGGCTCCTCGTCTCTTTTGTGGAAGGATCCATCGCCAATGCACGGGAAGAAGCCTCGCTCCGGCAAGTCCGGGATCGATCCGATCTTCTTGTTGCCTGCGGAAGCTGTGCCTGCTTTGGCGGAATCGCCGCCATGGATGCCCGGTCTCCAAGGGCTGAAGTTATACAACAAGTCTACGGAAAGAATGGACCGGCCCAATCCTGGGATATTGGAACGCACCGGCCTCTTTCGGATTTTGTCAAAGTGGATTTATGTATCCCGGGCTGTCCCATTGAAAAGACCGAATTCCTGCGCGTTGTCTCCAGCCTGTTGAATGGCGATGTTCCTTTGATGCCCACGTATCCCGTCTGCCTCGAGTGCAAGATGAAGGAGAATGAATGTCTTTTGGTGGTGCGCGGACTGCCTTGCGCCGGCCCCGTCACCCTGGCAGGCTGCAACGCTCGGTGCCCCAGTTACAATATACCTTGCGTGGGCTGCCGCGGCCCAGTGGCTGAAGCCAACATGGGCTCTCTTGAAGACATCCTGGAACAGAAGCATTTCACGAAGGATGAGATCAAACGGAAACTCAGAGTTTTTGCTGCTCCCGTTTTGGACAGGACCGAGAATAGGGGATAAGAATGACACGTACAATTTCAGTAGAGCATCTTACAAGAGTGGAAGGACACGGCGGCATCACCGTGGTTGTCGACGGGAACGAAGTCAGCAAAGTCGATTTCGATGTTTTTGAAGGCATCCGGCTGTTCGAAGGCCTTGTCCGCGGCAGAACCATAGAAGACGTACCGCAGATTGTGTCTCGTATTTGCGCCATCTGTTCAACGAACCATGTCGTGACCTGCTTGCAAGCTCTGGAAACCGCCCTTGGGGTAAAAGTAACGAAGCAAACCCGCAGGCTGCGCGATCTCGCATTTCAGGGCGCCAACATTGAAAGCCACGCCCTGCATGTATTCGTTCTGGATCTGCCCGACCTGTTGGGACACTCCAGCGTTATCAGCCTGGCGGGAGTAATTCCGGATGCTGTTAAGGTAGCCCTGCGTTTGAAAAAGCTGGGGAACACGATTCAGGACGTTGTCGGCGGACGGGCGCTTCACCCCATCAACCACGTTATCGGCGGATTTGGCCGCGTTCCCTCGACCGATGAACTCGTCGATCTCAGGGATCAGGTCCGAAAAGGTCTCGGCGATTGTGAGAAAGCCCTGGCGGTGTTGCGCACCGTTCCGATTCCTGATTTCGTCAATGAACCGATCCGATGCGCCGCGCTCGTCCCGGAGGATGAAGCATTCTTCTTCGGAACTGAAATGGAGATTCTCGACAACGGCGTCCGGACCCGCATCCCGGTTCGGGATTACCGGAAACTCACCAATGAATTCCTCGTGCCGTACTCGCATGCCAAACACAGTTTGTATAACGGCCGGTCGTATATGGTAGGCGCGCTTCCGAGACTGACTCTGAATGGAGACAGGATCGGCGGGCTTGCGCGAAAAGCCTG
>Ga0187869_10002952_pt1 | contig 12828 bp, 6 predicted proteins | sample June2016WEW_13_1_2_FD_132972 | JGI IMG/M metagenome (GOLD analysis project Ga0187869, IMG submission 132972) | Peatland microbial communities from SPRUCE experiment site at the Marcell Experimental Forest, Minnesota, USA - June2016WEW_13_100 | ecosystem: Environmental > Terrestrial > Soil >...
GCGCTGCACGTAAAACGAATGTTGTTCTTCGAGGGTGGGAGGTAGCTCGGGGCGCATGTCCTTGACTTGCCCCAAGTCGGCACGGACTTGGTCGATGTCCCTTATGTCCAGCTTTCGTTTATCGAGGTCGGCGCGGACTGTCCGGAGCCGAGTCCCAATCGTCTTGAGTTCGGTCACGCTCGCTTCGACATCTCGCCTGATCCGCAAAATCTCGGTTCGGTTCGGCCGATCGATCAGCTGCAGCCTAAGCTGCGGTTTATCGGCTGAGGCAATCTGCTGAAGTGCATTTTGAGAGTAGATCTCGACATCCTCAAGCAGATCATCACCAAGCGCATCTCGTGTACCGTTTCGCAGGACACGCGGACCAGTACCGATTTCCCGATCTATCGTGTACTCGACCGACTCACCGTCGTCCTCAACTACAACGGCGCAGCGCACGCTACCCGCCCCCAGAGTCTTCGTGATCAGCCCATTGGGCTGCGTCAGTTCGGCTACCCTCTCGCGGTCTGAATCGAATGCAAACCTTATCGACTCTACGAGGGTCGATTTACAGGTTCCACGCGCCCCGATAATGCAGGTGAGCTGGGGAGCAAAATCAGTTCTACAGCGTTCCAGAAAACCGCTATTCGTCTGAATCGACTGAAGTCGCACCCTACGCACATTGACCCCCATGCTCGGCATGCTACCCGAGGTGATTCTAAGAACCGGAACTCCTAATTCTGACACCTCTCCTTGGGATGCACAATTCCGAGTGGCGTGGACATCCACGCCGGCTGCGCAGCTCCCTGGCTGACGTTGCAGTGTAGATTGACCTGCCCCGCTGGCATCCGCACACCGCAATGAAGCGTTTCACGCCGCCCTGGCGCCGCCGCTGATACGTGAGTGAACCTCTGAACGGTGCCACTAGCTACACCCGCTGGTGCCACCGCAGTTGCCGCACTTGTAGCAGCTTCCGTTGCGCGTCATGATGGAGCCGCACTCGGAACAGAGCGGGGCGTCGGCCGCGACGGGCGCAAAAGGCAGCTCCTGCTGCGGGTCGGCCTCGGTGGGTTGAAGATCGGGACTTTCGCCGGCTTCGCTCACCGCGTACTCGGGGCCCAGAAACTTCGCGCCCAGCCAGCGGAAGATGTAATCCATGATGGACTTCGCGTAGGGGATCTGCTGGTTGCCGGTCCAGCCGCTGGGCTCGAACCGCACGTGCGCGAACTTGTCCACCAGGAACTTCAGCGGCACTCCATATTGCAGGTTGAAACTGACCGCCGTGGCAAACGCATCCATCAGGCCGGAGATGGTGGAGCCTGCCTTGGCCATAGTGATGAAGATTTCACCCGGCGAGCCGTCGTCGTACATGCCCACCGTGATGTAACCCTCGTGGCCACTGATCGAAAGCTTGTGCGTGATGGAGCGGCGCTCGTCGGGCAGCTTGCGCCGCCTGGGCCCGTGAGCCGCCTTCTCCACCGCAGCCGTAGCCCCGCTGGGGGCGGCCGCGGCGGCGGTCTTCTTCTCGCCCTTGCCGGACCCCGAGCTGAGCGGCTGCACCTTCTTCGAGTTGTCGCGATAAATGGCGACCGCCTTCAGCCCCAGCTTCCAGCTCTCGATGTAGGCGTTCACGATGTCTTCCACCGTGGACTCTTCGGGCATGTTGATGGTCTTCGAAATCGCGCCCGAGATGAACGGCTGCACCGCCGCCATCATCCGCACGTGGCCCATGTAGTGGATGGAGCGCACGCCGTTCTGCGGCCGGAAGCTGCAATCGAACACCGCGAGGTGCTCGGGCTTGAGGTGCGGCGCGCCTTCGATGGTGCCGGTGGAATCGATGTGGCTGACGATCTGCTCGACCTGGCCGGGCGTGTAGCCCAGCTTGATGAGCGCCTGCGGCACGGTGTTGTTGACGATCTTGATGACGCCGCCGCCCACCAGCTTCTTGTACTTGATGAGCGCCAGGTCGGGCTCGACGCCGGTGGTGTCGCAATCCATCATGAAACCGATGGTGCCGGTGGGAGCGAGCACCGTGACCTGGGCATTGCGGTAGCCGTTGCGGCGGCCGGATTCGTAAGCGTCTTCCCAGCAATGTTCCGCGCCGTGGTAGAGCGCCGTGGAAACATTGTTGCGGTTGATGCGGCCCACCGCGTCCCGATGCATCCGGATCACTTCCAGGAAGGGCTGCTCGTTCACGGCGTAGCCGGGGAACGTCCCCATGGCTTCGGCCACGCGGGAACTGGTGAGGTACGCCTGCCCGCACATCACCGCTGTGATGGCGGCGGCGTGGTCGCGGCCCTGGTCGCTGTCGTAGGGGAGGCCCATCGACATCAGGAGCGCGCCCAGGTTGGCGAACCCCAGACCCAGCGGCCGGAAGCTGTGCGAGTTCTCGCCGATCTTCTGGGTCGGGTAGCTGGCGTTATCGACGATAATCTCCTGCGCCAGGATCATAGTATCCACGGCGTGCCGGAAGGCTTCCACGTCGAACTGGCCGTCGGGGCCAACGAACTTCATGAGGTTCAGGGACGAAAGGTTGCAGGCCGAGTCGTCGAGGAACATGTACTCCGAGCACGGATTCGAGGCGTTGATCCGCGCCGTGTTCTTGCAGGGGTGCCAGCGATTGATGGTGGTGTCGAACTGCATGCCGGGATCGCCGCACTGGTGGGTGGCTTCGGCGATCTGGCGCATCAGGTCGCGCGCCTTATAGCGGTCCACCGGCTGGCCGGTGGCCACCGACTTGGTCCACCAATCGTCGTCGTGGAGCACCGCTTGCATGAAATCGTCGGTGGCGCGCACGGAGTTGTTGGCGTTCTGAAAGAAGATGGAGCTGTAGGCTTCGCCATCGAGGGACGCATCGTAGCCGGCTTCGACCAAGGTGTAGGCCTTCTTTTCTTCCTTGGCCTTGCACCAGATAAACTGCTCGATGTCGGGGTGGTCGGTGTTCAGGATTACCATCTTGGCCGCGCGCCGAGTCTTGCCGCCCGACTTGATGACGCCGGCGAACGCGTCGAAGCCCTTCATGAACGAGAGCGGCCCGGAGGCGCGGCCGCCGCCGGAAAGCGCCGCGTCCTCCTCGCGGAGCGCCGAAAGATTCGATCCCGTGCCCGAACCCCATTTGAAAAGCATGCCTTCGGTCTTGGCCAGGTCGAGAATGGATTCGAGCGAATCGTTCACCGAAACGATGAAACAGGCCGAGCACTGCGGCTGCACCACGCCGGATTCCAGCTTGACCACCCGGTCGGCCTTCTTGTCGTAGATCCAGCCGTAGCCGCGCGCCTCCTTAACTCCCACGTTGAACCAGACCGGCGAGTTGAAACAGGCCTTCTGGGCGAGCATCAGGTGGGCCAGATCGAAGCGGAAGTTCTCGCCGTCTTCATCGGTCTTGAAATAGCCGTCCTGCTTGCCCCACTCCGCAATGGTGTCCACCACGCGCTGCACAAGTTGCGCCACACTGGTTTCGCGCTCGGGCGACCCGAGTTTGCCATGGAAATACTTGGAGGCGACGATGTTGGTGGCGGTCTGCGACCAGTCCACGGGCGCTTCCACATCGCGCTGCTCGAAGATCACGTCGCCCTTATCGTTGCCGATGGAGGCGGTGCGGGTTTCCCATTGGACGTCGTCGTAAGGGGTCTTGCCGGGTTCGAGCCGTGACGTAAAATAACGCGGAAAGGAAACCCCCGTTTTAATTCTGGTGGCAGGTCCGGTCTTCAATAAATCTATTTTCGCACTTAAGTCCACAGACAATTGTCCCACGCGCCGGTCCTCCTGGGGGTTCCTGCTGATAGAATCGCCTTCGTAATAGTGCCCCAATATATAGTGCTACGTCAAGGACTTTATCTATATGAAGTGTGTTAGGGTTACGGGCACAGTGTTCTGAAGCGCACAGAACCACTGTCAAGAGGGGATATTTCGGGGGCTTCGAGACCCGTGCGTCCGATCACGCCACACTGGTGACCAGATCGGCCTCCTGCGCGCGGGCGCGCTCGGGCCGGTAGTCGAAGTGGCACCGCGCGGAAGCGATGACGCGCACCATTTCATCGCGTTCGAAAGGCTGCGCGAGAACGTCGTAGCCGCCGATGTTCAAGACTTCGGCCCATAGATGTTCGTCGGCGGTGCGGGAGGCGACGATCAGCAGCGGGGGGCGCACCAAACAGCGCAGGTGGCCGAGCATCTCCTGCCAACTTCCGTCCGGCATGTCGCTCTTGGCGATCACCACCTGGACCGGATGCCGTTTCAGACACTGGGTGGCCGACCGCTGGTCCGGCGCCTCGAAGAGCCGCCAGCCGTACTCGCGGAAGACCTCCCGTACCAACGAACGTTCGTCTTCAAATCCGCCTACGAACAAGGCGGAAACGAAACACTTATGAGCCGTATCGTCCATGGCGTGCGCCCCCTTTGGATAGCTCACCACACCAGAGGTTCACTGGAAACTGGACGAATGACCTACTCGCCCATCCAAAAAAACTTACATTCGCAAAGTAGTTCCCGGATGCCAGCGGGATTCTCAGGAAAAATCCGCCGGCCACAAGACTCCCGTGTATCGACTTCGACCGCCTCGTCCCGCAACCGGACACCGCGCCCGCCGCCAGCGGCGTAAATTGAAGGAAAAGCACGCTCTTCACCCCCCAAGGTCTGGCACGGCGGTTGCAGCCAGAATGGTCTATGCCGCTGTGGAATGACACTCGTTTCGCCCTTCGCCAGCTTCGAAAGAGTCCGGCCTTCACACTCGTGGTGCTGGCCACGCTGGGACTCTCGATCGGCGCTAACACCGCCATCTACAGCGTGCTGGACGCCGTCCTGCTGCGCCCGGCGCCGTACCCTGAGCTGGACCGCCTGGCGCTGGTGCACACCCACTGGCGTCAGAACGGCAAGGAAGGCGAGGAAGAAAGCCAGACCGGAGCACTGTTCGAGGGTGTCCGCGATGGCTCGCGCGCTCTGGATGTAGCGGCGTTCGGGGGAGACAGCGGCGTCAACTTCGCGGCCCAAGGACATCTCGAATATGTGCGGCAACAGCGCGTTTCCGCCGGATTCTTCCGTGTTTTGGGGATCGCGCCGCAGATGGGACGGGAGTTCAGCCGCGCTGAGGATACCGCGGGCGGCCCGGCGGTCGCGGTTCTGAGCTACGAGTTCTGGCAGCGGGCGTTGGGCGGAGACACCTCGGCGCTGGGGCGGGCCATCGCGCTGCGCGGCGAGCCGTATACCGTGGTGGGGATCATGCCGCGCGGCTTCCGCACCAGCGCTCCGGTGGACTTGTGGACTCCCTTACGGCCCTCGCGCACCGGGGAAGGATCGGGACAGAATTATGGCGTAATCGCGCGCGTGAAACCGGGCTTCTCGTGGGCCGCGGCCGCCGATGAGCTGAAGGCGCTCAGCCCCGGGATTGCGGAACAAGCGCATGTTGCGAGAGATTCCACCATCGAGCAGCGCGTGGTTCCTTTCCAGAGCGGATCCACCACGGGGATGCGCAGCGAATTGCTGCTCACCTGGGCCGCCGTCCTGATGGTGCTGCTGATCGGCTGCGTGAACATCGCCGGGCTTCTGCTGGCGCGGGCGGGCGGGCGCGGCCGCGAGATTGCCACGCGCATGGCGCTGGGCGGCAGCCGCGCGGCCATCGTGCGCCAACTCCTGATGGAGAGCCTGCTGCTGGCGCTGGGCGGAGGCGCCGTGGGGGTGGGGATCGGCGCATTCGCCATCGATTGGCTGAAGCGCCTGGGGGCCAAAGACTTCGAGCTGTGGCATCCGATCGAGCTGGATGCGCGGGTCCTGGCCGCCATGCTGGGGATTGCGGCGCTCACCAGCCTCTTTTTCGGACTGGCGCCCGCGCTTCAAACCACCCGCCTGGATATCCGTTCGGTGCTGATGGAGGCGGGGCGGAGTGTGGCCGGCGGGCGCCGCCGCTGGTGGGGAAACGCGCTGGTGGCGGCCGAAGTGGCGCTGAGTCTGGTTCTTCTGGTCGGCGCGGGGCTGATGTTGAGAACGCTCAGCTATCTCGACGGACTCAATCCGGGCTTCGACACGCGAAACGTCATCAGCGCCGAGGTTTCGTTGCAGGACGCCCGCTACAAGACCAGCGCCGCCGTCAACCGGCTGTACACCGAGAGCCTGGAGCGGATCCGCCACATCCCCGGCGTGCAATCGGCGGCGGTGGCGCTGACTCTGCCCTACGAACGGCCGCTCAACGACGGGTTCCGGATATTGGATGGCGACGATCCCGCGGTGCACATGACCGAGGAGGTATATGTCACACCGGGCTACTTCGAAACTATGCGAATCCCCGTTCTCCGCGGCCGCGGGCTCCTGGATTCGGACACGCCGGCGAGCGCCAAGGTGGTGGTGGTGAGCGAGTCTTTCGCCGTGGAGTATTTCCACGGCACCGAGGCCGTGGGGCATCATTTGTCGAGCGGGGAGATCGTCGGAGTGGTAGGCGATGTGCAGCAGCACTCCGGGCTTTACAGCAATCACGGCCCGATTTCGATGGAACCCACCCTCTACCTTCCGGTTTCCCAGACCCCGGATAAGTACCTTCAAGTGATCCATACGTGGTTTTCGCCGAAGTGGGTGATTCGGGCGAGCGGCCCGATCGGCAGCCTGGCGGCACAGATCCAGCGCGCCGTGGCCGGCGTCGATTCGCAGCTTCCCATCGCCAGCTTTCAGACCATCGACGATTTGCAGGCGCACGTTACCAGCGGCCAACGGTACCGCGCCGCGCTATTTTCCATCTTCGCGGGGCTGGCCCTGCTGCTGGCGGCCGTCGGGATATACGGTTTGATCTCGCAATCCATCACGCAGCGGACGCACGAACTGGGCGTGCGCATGGCGCTGGGGGCCAGCGCCCGACAGACGATGGCGAGCGTGATGAAGCCGGGGATTCTGCTGGCGCTGATTGGCACAGGCGCGGGATACGCGCTGTCGCTGGCGGCCGTCCGGTTTCTGGAACATCTGCTGTGGGGCGTGCGGCCGGCCGATCCGATCGCGTTCGCGGCGGCGGCGGCGATTCTGCTGCTGGTGGCGGCTCTGGCGAGCCTGGCGCCGGCTCTGCGCATTTTGCGGCTGGACCCGGCGCAGACGCTAAGAAACGAGTAGGGGGCGGGCGATAGAGATTTACCGCCGAGGCGCTGAGGCTCTGAGTAAGACAAGGGCAATCGGGAGCACTTGTGTGTTGGGGATGACGTGTCCTCCCCGGATTGGCGCGCTGAGGAAGCGGAGAAGATGAGGCCGAGGGGCGGAAATTGGGGACTTTGGCGGCTGGGGAAACGTTACGAGCGGAACTGGCCGGTCTTTCCGGATTACTGGCTTGCGGATTCCAGATCGAGTGCGAATGCCAATGCGCTCTTCAGCTTTGTCATCACGTCTCTTGGAAGTCTGCCGAGTTTTGGCTCCAGCCGTACAGTCGGTATGGAGGCAAGTCCTTGAACTTTGGCTACCGAGTCCCGGTCAAGAAATGGAAATCGCGGTAGGGGTACTTCGTGCGGGCTGAGGGGCCAACCAAGCGTCATCCCCCGGGGAACGTCCCGCTTCACCCGCCAGCGAGACAGATCCGCGACTTGGCGACAAACCGTCAACGTGGATGGGATAATTGTGAACACTTCGAAGTCTGGGATCTGCCTGGCGCAGGCACACGCATGATCTCTTTTTATGCCAGCTACGGCGGAACGATCCCCACGCGATGGACGAGATCGGTAAAGCGCGGATCCGAGCGAAGGGGATCGAGTCCGGGAGCCCCCGGGAGCCAGAACAGGTAACCATCCCGGAGCCGGTAAGCCGTTTCGAGCCAATCGAACGCCGCGTCAATATCGCCGAGTCCCGCGTAGATTGTCGCGAAGGCGATCGGCGGGGCCTGACCTCGAGTGCGGAGCTGATCGAGTTCCTGGAGAAGGCGCTTGGCTTCGTCTTTTCGGCCGAGCCGGCCATAAACATGTCCCAGGTAGGAGAGTGATAAGGCTTCGCGCGAATGGCTGAGAGCTTTCTCGAAGACGGCAACCGCTTCCTCAGCCCGGCCCTGATACCATTGAGACCACCCGAGTACGAAATAAGGCTGAAGGGAATCCGGGAATAGTTCGATGGTTCGCCTGGCTTGCGCCTCCGCCCGCGCGTGCTGGCCCGTATGGAAAAACATCCAGGCGGCATACTGGTTCGGGAGGAGCGACGCGGGATTGAGCTTCAGCGTGTACTGAACCTCTGCAATCGATTCAGAATGCCGGCCCACAAAACACAGAAGCGTCCCATAGAACGAGTGCGCGTCCGTGTCGCTGGGGCTCAGTTCAATGGCGCGCCGAACCTCCCGCATGGCATCGTCCAGGTCCCAATGGAGCAGCAGGTTCATCCAGGCGAGGACCACATGGGCCGTGCTAATGCTGTCGTCTATGGCAAGAGCCTGCAATGCCATCTGCTTCGCGCTTGGGTACACCTCGCGGATGGGAGCGTGCCCCCAGTAACCCAGGCAGAACAAGCATGCGCCATGCAGGGCGAGCCCGAGCGCGAAATCCGGCGCCTCGACGGTGATCTCCCGTAAGTACTGGAGCGCCTTCCCGAGCCCTTCCGCGCTCATCTTGTCGAACTCAATGCGGGCTTTCAGATAGGCCTCAACAATTTGCGGCGCGGGGTGCCCAATGGGCCCCGTGCCCTTTGGGCCTGCCGCAACCGGGGCCGGCTTCACGGCGCCGGCGGACCTCAACGCCTCGGCCACGCATGCGGCAATCGCCCGCGCCGCCTCACGCTGCGTCGTCAATACGGCGGACATGTCGCAGTCGTAGCTCTGGGCCCATGCGTGACGCTCGGGCTCCATCAGGATCAACTGCGCCGTCAGGCGAACGCGATTGCCCTCATGCAACGCGGCTCCTTCCACAACGCCATCCACTCCTAGGTCGCGGGCGATCTCATCCAGCTTCCGCCTGCTCCCTCTCAGATGGAGTACGGATTGGCGTGAGATCACTCGCACTGCCGGGATGCGGGCAAGTTCCGTTATGAGCGCATCGGTCACGCCATCGGCGAAATAATCTCTGGCAGGATCGCTATTCAGGTTGGCAAAAGGCAGAACGGCCAGCATGGGCTGCGCGAACGGCCGCTGCCGCTTAATCGGCGCGATGAAGCGGTAGCCTCGGCGGGGAAGCGTCTCGATGTACCGGGGGGCGTGCGCCTGATCGCAGAGAACGGAGCGGATGCGGTTCACAGAATAATCGATCCCGATGTCATAATCCACGAACGTGGACTCTCCCCACAGCCGGCGGCGTATTTCCTCCCTGCTGACTAGTCTGCCTGCCTCACTGACCAGAAGGCACAGAACGCTGGCGGCCTGCGGCTGAAGCTTCAGGACGGTGCCGGACCTCCACAACTCACCGGTCCCCAGGTCAAGCTCAAACGTACCAAAGGTAACCCGGCCGGAAATCGCAGGCATGCGACCAGAATTATAGACCCTCGACGCCGCAAGCTCAATCTTTCCATCAGTTTGGACCCAAAGGAAGAACCAAGCCAGATCCAAGCCGTTATTTATGGCCGGGAGAACACCCCCGGCGTAATCTGGCCTGTGAAAGGAGCATATTCAACATGCGACACCATCAAACTTTCGCACGCGTGGCAGCCCTGCTGCTTCCGCTTTGCAGTTCTTCCTTCGCGCAGTGGCGGTGTTCCTCGGACACAGTGCGCGGAACCTGGGCGTACCAGGGTCACGGCACGGTCATGATGAATGTCCCCGGCAACTCCAGTCCCGTACCGGTTCCATTTACCGGGCTGGGAATCGGGAAGATCGACTACCAGGGCCGCTACACCGTCCATGCAACGATGTCAGGCGGCGGACAGGTCCAGGACGTTGACTTTTCCGGTTCCATTCAAGTGAATCCGGACTGCACGGCAACGGCCACGTACACATCCGGCTCGGTGCAAGGCGCCGACCGGCTGATCATTCTCGACAACGGCAACGAGATGCGCTCGATGCCCACGAAGTTCCCCCTGGGTCCCTTTGCCGGCATGTTTTACTTTCGCCGCCTCGCATGGGCTGATGCGCAGTGCACCAGCGACATGGTTCGCGGTGCATACGCCGGGTGGCGCGAGGGGACCCTCATGATGCCGGTCTCCGGCCAGTCACAGCCTCTGTCCCTCCCGTTCTCGGCACTGGTCACATTTACGGTTCAGTCCGGTGGAACCGTCACTGCCGCGTCTACGGCATCAATGGGTGGTAGCATCGTCGATTTCGAAATGCCGAAGGCTTCGCTACAGGTGAATCCCGACTGCACCGCCACCCTGAACTGGAGTGGATACCCAAAAGGGTTCCCTGGCCAAACGTCCACAGGCACCCTCAAGTACATCGTGCTGAACTACGGCAACGAGTTGATCGGCATGGACACGCAAAGCTCCAGCGGTTCGTCGATCGTGATCGAGAGTGACAAGAGGATTTCCATGATGCCAATAGCTTCCGACCAGTAGATCTGCGTCTGAGCGAATCGCGTGCGCCTGGCGGCCACGGGAAACCAGGCGCACGAATCGCCCGCTCGGATAGCCCCATGGTTGCAGCAAGCTTGACGGCGCTTGTCGTGATCGCCGGCTTTGTGGTGCCGCGCATTACGGCCGTCGCCAAGCGTTTAGTGACGGTTGGCCGGAATCCACTTGGCCGAGAAACGCCCGTTCCGGAGGACTGCGTGAGCCCGCCAATCTGGGTCACGCGGCTCATTCCCGCGCCGACCGGCTCCCGTTCTATAATCCTTCTAGGGCAGCTAGCGATGGACGAAGTCCTGACGATCGCCGAGATTGAAGCGAAATTCGACTCCGAGTGGATACTGATCGAGGACCCATCGACTGATGAGGCCCTGGAAGTTCGCAGCGGAACCGTGCGCTGGCATGACAAGGATCGCGAGGAGGTCTACCGCCGAGCCGTCGAGACTCGTCCCAAACGGTTTGCAATCGTCTATACGGGCAAGATGCCTCGGGATACTGCGATCGCGTTGTGAGTTCTTCATTCAATCCGGGTCGCGGCCTCATCGTCATCGGGGCGGAACTCGATGGGCCGAGCGGCAGCGCCATCCTGCGGTTGGCCCTCGATACCGGAGCCACCAGCACGTTGGTGAACGTCGCGATGCTGGTGGCCATAGGATACGACCCGGCGCTGGCCGCGGATCGGGTCCAGGTCACGACGGGAAGTGGAGTTGAGTTTGCCCCTCGCATCGAATTGAAGAGACTGGCCGCCCTTGGGCAGGAGCTCTTCGGATTTCCGGTGCTCGGACATACCTTACCGCCGAGCGCTGGAGTCGATGGGCTGCTGGGGTTGGACTTTTGTCGAGGATTGCGCCTGACAATCGATTTTCGCTCTGGTCAACTGCACCTTGCTTAGCTCTGCAATCCACTTGGCTGCCCAACCCACAGAGATGCCGTAGCCGGGCCCGGAAGTCCCCTCTCTTGGAGCCTACCATCCAATCAGAGAGCCTACGAAAACGCCCGTCGAGAGCGTTATTTTGATGCCCCTGGCCAAGCCGGGCTGCCGCGCCTGCGGGCTTAGGAACCAGCCGGGGCGAGGCTTGCCTCGCCCCTACGAGCGGAACTCCACCGAGCGGGCGAACTTCACGGCCGGGTTCGCGCGCAATTGCGCCAGCACGGATTCGGGCACCAGCTCGTCGGTGGAAACCAGTGCCACCGCCTCCAGCGGTTCACCGGGGGCCGGCGGGGCATCGCGCCGGCCCAGCGAGAAATTCGCGATGTTGATTTTATTGCGGCCCAACACCGTTCCCACGTGGCCGATTACGCCGGGCACGTCCTGGTTCTTCATAAAGATCAGAAAGCCGGAAAGCGCGGCTTCGCAGTAGATGCCATCCACCTGGATGAGGCGCGGCTTTTCGAGGAGCACAACGCCTTCCACGGTGGTGACGCCGGAGTCGGTCTCCACTTCGAGGCGGATGGAATCGGTATGGACGGAGCGCTTCTCGTGGGTCTCCGACACGTTCCAGCCGCGGTGCTCGGCCATTTGCAGGGCGTTGACCAGGTTGGCCTTGCGCGTAGTGGAGCGGCTCAGCACACCGGCCAGGCCGGCGTTGCGCAACAGGCTGGTGTTGGTGGCGGCGATCTTGCCGAAATACACCAGCCGCACCGTGCGCGGGTTGCCGGTGGCGATGTGCGAGGCGAAAGCGCCGAGCCGCTCGGCCAGCGTTATGTAGGGACCCAGGGCGCGGTACTGCTCCGGGGAAAGCGAGGGCATGTTGACGGCGTTGATGGCCACACCGTTCTTCAGGTATTCCACCACCTGCTCGGCAATGCGAACCCCCACGATCTCCTGCGCCTCCTCGGTGGACCCGCCGATGTGCGGCGTGGCGAGCACGGCGTCGGAAGAGAACAGCGGGAATCCGGCGGGCGGCGGCTCGGCGGAGAATACGTCCAGCGCGACACCGGCAACCTTGCCGGATTGAACGGCTTCCAGGAGCGCCGCCTCATCCACCAGCTCGCCGCGCGCGCAGTTGACGATGCGGACGCCCGGTTTCATCTGGCGGAAGGCCTCGCGCGAGAGCATCCCCTCGGTTTCGGGCGTGGTGGCCACGTGGAGCGAGATGTAGTCGCTGGCGCCGTAGAGGGCCGGCAAGCCGACCAGCTCGACGGCGAGGTCCTGCGCCAGCTTGGAAGTCACGTAGGGATCGTGCGCCACGATGCGCATCTCGAAAGCACGCGCCCGCTTGACCACTTCGCGGCCGATACTGCCGAGACCGATGATGCCCAGCGTCTTGCCGCGCAACTCGTTGCCCATGAGCTTTTTCTTTTCCCACTTGCCGGCGCGCGTAGAGGCGCTGGCCTGCGGGATACGGCGCGCCATGGCGAGCATGAGCGCCAGGGTGTGCTCGGCCACGGAGACTGCGTTGCCGCCGGGTGTATTCATGA
>Ga0187869_10002962_pt1 | contig 12797 bp, 10 predicted proteins | sample June2016WEW_13_1_2_FD_132972 | JGI IMG/M metagenome (GOLD analysis project Ga0187869, IMG submission 132972) | Peatland microbial communities from SPRUCE experiment site at the Marcell Experimental Forest, Minnesota, USA - June2016WEW_13_100 | ecosystem: Environmental > Terrestrial > Soil >...
CACGCTGCGGAAGGCGAGCGGCTCGCGCCCGCTCTGGATCCGCTCCAGATCGAGGATGTCGTTGATCAGCCTGACCAGCCGGTCGGAATTGGTGAGGGCGATGCGCAGCAGATTCGTGGCCTTTTCGTTGGCCTCGCCGAGAATGCCCGAGCTGAGCAACCCCAGCGCTCCGCGGATGGAGGTGAGCGGCGTGCGCAGCTCGTGGCTCACCGTGGAGATGAACTCATCCTTCATCCGGTCGAGAGCATAGCGCTGGCTGATGTCGCGAAAGCTCAGCACTGAGCCCGAAACGCGGCCCTGCGCGCGGATGGGAGTGAGAGCATACTCGGCAGGGAAGCAGGTGCCGTCGGCGCGAAAGATGTTTTCCTCGCCGTTGGCTCCGGCAGATTGTGTAGCAGCGCTGCGCAGCGGACATTCTTCGCTGCATGCGCGGTCTGTCCCCGTGGCGCCGTGCAGCAGCTCATGCACCGGCTTTCCGATCAGCGCATCCACAGGCGCGCCCAGCAGCCGCCCGGATGCGGGATTAGCAAAGGTCACCTTTCCCTGGCGGTCGAGCCCGCAGATTCCTTCTGCCACCGCATCCAGCAGCACTTCCTGTTGGCGGCTCAGTTCCTCCGCACGCCCGCGCTCCTGCGTCCGCGCCAGCAATTGCCCCAGTGACGCCGCCGCCGTTTCGATCGCAGCCATGGCCGCGCGATCCTCGCGCAGCCGGAAGGAACAATAGAATTCCAGCACCGCCAGCACCTTGCTGCCGGCGCGCACCGGCACTGCCCAGCCCGAGACCATCTCCTGCTTCAGCGCCGCTATCACGCGCCCGGATGCGGGCGCATCCTCCAGGTCGGCCGCCCACACTGTTCGTCCCTCTGTCCAGGCACGCTCCGGCAACTCGCTTGTCCCCGTCAGCGTCAACCCCATGCTCCCTTGAATCAGCGCCTCCGCGTTGCGGCCGGGCACTCCCCATGCCGTTCCAAATTCCAGATGTTTCTGCTCGGCTCCGACCACCCATTCGATGGCCACATCCCATCCCTGCGAGATGCACAGCGCTTCAAGGATGCGCATCCCCGCTGACTCGCCCGATGTGTTTTCTCCCACAATCTGGCTCACTGCCAGTTGCAGCGCAAGCCGGTTCTCGCGCTGCTTCTGTTGCGTCACATCGCGCATCAGGCAGCGCACCGCCAAAGGAACGCCGGTCTTCTGCCGCCGGCTCAGGCTCAATTCCAGTTCCAGGACGCGCCCGTCCAGCGTGTGGTGGCGCAGCGGAATACGCTCCACCATCTCGCCATCGAGCGCGCGGCGGAAAAGCGCTGCTACCTCGTTCCTGACGCCTTCTGAGAACAGCTCTTCAAAGGAACGCAAATCCAGGAGCGCTGCCTGCTCCACTCCAAAGCACCGCTTCCACGCCGGATTGGCGTAGAGAAACTGTCCCGAGGGACTCAGCGTTGCGATCATTTCGGTGGAGTGCTCAAACAGGTCGCGGTAGCGCTCCTGCGACTCGCGCTGCGCCTGCTCGCGATTGATGTTGTCGCTTTGATCCACGGCCACGGCAACCATCCCCGTCAGCTCGCCTGCCGCATCGCGCAGCGCCGAGATGTGCAGAATCACCGCGATTTGCACGCCGTCTTTGCGGCGCACTTTGGCTTCGAAGCTCGGAACCGTGCTCGGTGGCAGCATGCGCACGCATTGCATGGTCGCCGCCATCAGTCCGGCCCGCGTGGCTTCCGGCGGCCGCTCCACGCGGCACAGCTTCTGCATCTCCGCCACAAGCCGCTCCGCCTCGCCGGGCGCAAGAAGCTCCACGGTGCCCCACCGTTCCAGCAGCTCGGCGGCACGGTAGCCCAGCACGCGCTCGGTGGCGGGATTGCAGTAGATCAGCTTGCCGCTAAGATCGAGCGCTACCACCGCCGGGCCGGCCGAGTCCAGCAGTTCCCGCAGTCCTTCGGCGATGGGCTCCATATCCTGCGCGGCTCCGGCGCGAAGCAGGCGCCGATTCAACAGCAGCGCAAACAGAGCCGTGGCCAGCACAGCCGCCACCACGGGCAGCGATTCCCATCGGAAATGGGGAAACAGGCGGGCCAGCGCGGCTCCGACCGAAATGGCGACAATGGAAAAAGGCAGAATCAGCCAGAGCTGCGAGACCCCGCCCTGCGCCGCTGGCGCGGGCTGCGTTTGCTCGCTCAATGCCTCCGGCCGCTCGCTCATCGGCGCTCTCTCCTCAACCAACGCCTGGCTCGAAACTGCACCACCCTGGCCTTGACGCCAGTGCTGCAGCCGCCATCCATCTCGCCCGGGGACATCGACAAATCATCGCAATGCGCCGCGGGTATCTTGTTTGCTCGTCGCGCCCTGCCCGCGTGGAAGGGCCTTTGGCCGGCGGCAACGCGATGTGCAGGTAGTATATGCGTTTGATTTCAGACTCTCTAGACAAATCAGCCCTTGGTTGCCTGAGGCGAAACGCTCCAGTAACCACCTCCGGCTGTGCTCCGTCCTCCTGGTCGTGTTGTGGCATGCGTTTCAGCCGTCCGGGCTTCATCTACCCGGCAAGCCGCGCCGTATACTGGCTGCATGTTTCATCCATCCTTTACAGCCCGCTCGCTACGTTTCGCTATGTTCGCCGCCGGTTTGTTCTGTCTAGCGGTCACGATGCCGACCGCTCACGCATGGGAGCACGAGGGCCATACCATGATCAATCGGCTCGCGGCCTCCACGCTTCCGGCTGACGTGCCCGCGTTTCTCGAAACACCGTCGGCCATCGATGAGATCGAGTACCTGGGCCCCGAACCCGACCGCTGGCGCTCGCCCGCCGAGCCAGAATTGGTCGCCGCCCAGGCGCCCGAGCACTTCATCGACCTTGAGCTGGCCGACGCTCTTGGCCCACTGCCCCACAAACGTCTCGACTTCGAGGCCATGGTCTTCGCCGCCGGCCAGCGGCCGGAAAAAATCGGGCTCCAGCCGTGGGAGACCGATGAAGTTTGGGAGCGGCTCAAGGCTGCAATGCGCCAGTATCGGACTCTTGCGGCCGCCGGCCAGGACACCAAGCCCGTCGAGGCGGCGATCATCTTCTACGCCGGCTGGCTTGGCCACTACGTCGGCGACGGCTCGCAGCCCCTCCACGTCTCCGTGCAGTACAACGGCTGGACGGGACTCAATCCGAACGGCTACACCACCGGCCATCAAATTCACCACCAGTTCGAGGGACCGTTTGTCGCCGCCAACATCCACATGCCCGAGATTCAAGCCAGAATGACGCCACCCAGGTTGATTGAGGGCGATATGTTTGACGCCTACCTCGCTTACCTGCGCCACACGGCCACTTACGTCGAGAAGGTCTATCAATTGGATAAGGCTGGCGGCTTCGCAGGCGCGGGCACGCAGGAGTCGCGCGACTTTACCGCCGCGCGCCTGGCCGCCGGAGCCAGCATGTTCCGCGACATGATTTACACCGCATGGATCGATAGCGCCCAGCCAGTGCCGGATCCGTACGCGGGGAAGTAGTTTCTCTACGTGCGCACTCCGGATGCGACGGTTTCACTCAATTCCATCGACCTGCAGATAGAGAGTCTTGGCGCAAAAAACGAAGGGCAGACTTCGAGGAAATCTGCGAAAGGGAACCGCCAGCTCAGTCGCCGGCTTCGGCGGCTTTCAGGACGGGAATGCGGCGCAGCATCAGGTTGAGCGCAGCCGTCATCAGCAAGACCGCCGGAATGGCTGCAACAAGCCAGGCCAGCAGCGCCTCGCCTGCCAGTCCGCTCATTCGTGTTGCCAGGTTAAGAGCGGAGAAATGCTCGAGCGCGCGCGGCGCCAGAAACTGCGCTGGATGTGCGGAGAAAATCCATCTGCCCAGCCGCACAAAGGGGACGATGAGCGCCAGTTGCAGGGGCATGACGGCGTAGTTCGCGGCTTGAATCACAGGCAGGTTCAAACGCAGGGCCAGTGCAAGCCCGGCGCAGAGAACCGTGGGGATTCCGACCACCGGAATGCAGCCAACTGCGAACCCGAGCGCCAGTGTCAGCGCCAGCTGGCGCGGCGAGATTCCCTGGCTGAGCCAAAGAACCGCTTTGCGCTTTGCCGCTGCCGGAATCCTGCCACCGTGTCCTCCACGCTGAATATCTTTCTCTACAACTTAGAGACACTTGAAACGGCGTTTGGTTTCCCTGGGATGAAACTTTTGCAGACGAACCAAAGTCGTTACGGGATTTGATGCGGCCGGCCCGGAATCGGCGCGCCATTTTCTTGTCCACAAACGTGATGCGCATAGCCGGAACCAGCGCAGCCGCCCCGCGGGAGTCATCGGCCCATCCGGTCTGCGGTACACTTGGACCCGATGAGGGTCTTTGGCATCGATTGCGGAACCGAGGTGACCGGCTTCGGCGTCGTTGATTCCGGTGAAGGTCCGCGCGACGAGCCACTCCAGTTCCGGGCGATGGGAGCCATCCGTTTGACGAAGACGCATGCCTTGCCGGAGCGCCTTGAGCAGGTCTTCAGGGAACTGACTGCCGAATTGGAGCGCTGGCGGCCGGATGCGGTGGCCATCGAGGAAGTCTTTTACTCCGTCAATGCCAAGTCCGCCTTGAAACTGGGCCAGGTGCGCGGCGTGGCGCTTCTGGCTGCGGCCCGGCAGCGCATTCCCTTGGCCGAATACGCCCCTTTGAAGATCAAATCGAGCGTCGTGGGTTACGGACTGGCGAAGAAGGAGCAAGTGCAATTCATGGTGGCGCGGCTGCTTGGACTGGCCCAACTGCCTCAGCCTGCTGACGCCGCCGATGCCCTGGCCATCGCCATCTGTCACATTCACACCGCGCAGACATTGACGCTGCAAGGGGCCAGGCGATGAGAGCGTGCTGGCTCGTAGCTGCCGCTTTCACGCTCGGCGCTCAGCTTTATGCTGCGCCCGCGGCCGATCCCGTCGTCCAGGTCGACTTCTCCAATCCTGAACTGTCGCCCCCGCAATGGACGCTCATTCTCCACGCCGATGGCAGCGGCCATTTTCGCTCTCAGATGGGCGCCACTCCCAAGGCAGGGCTGAAGGAGATCGAAGCGCCCAACGTCGATCGCGACATTCAGGTCAGCAGGGAATTCGCCGGGCGCGTGTTTGCGGCAGCGCAGAGCCACAAGTGGTTCAATGCGCCTTGCGAAAGCCACCTGAAGGTTGCTTTCGAGGGTTGGAAGACATTTACTTATGACGGACCGTTGGGTCAGGGATCGTGCACCTTCAACTACTCCCGCGACAGGGAAATCCAGACGCTCGGCGAATCCATGCAGGCGGTAGCCCAGACGATTCTGGAGGGTGCGCGCCTCGAGTTGTTGCTGCAGCACGACCGGCTGGGCCTGGATCAGGAGATGGAATTCCTAGCCCAGGCCGTTCAGGACGGCCGGGCACAGCAGATTTGCGCCATCCGCGACATTCTGGAACGGCTGGCCCAGGACGACGATGTTCTCGAACGGGTGAGAAAACGGGCGCGAGCTCTGTTGGACCGCGGCGCAACTTAAATCTTTGCCTTCAGGCGACTTTTTCGCTTTAGTTTGTGTCCAATAAATGCAGGGCTCCCGATTCTTGGGGTGTCGCCAAGGGGCGATGGAAAGGCTGGGCGCCATGAGTTTCATGAGAAATCGCAATTGGGGGGCAGGGCTGGCAACGATGGTCCTTGGGGTGGTGTGTTTGGGGCCGGCGTTGCGAGCGCAGGACCAGGGGCAAGGAACAGGTCAGCCGGCGCGCGCAGTGCGCCTGAGCTATGTGGATGGCCAGGTGACTCTCGCGCAGGGCGGGCAGGTTCTGGCCCAGCAGGCTGTGGCCAATACTCCGCTGTTGGAGGGCATGCAACTGACCACGGCCGACAGCGGGAAGGCCGAGATTCAGTTTGAAGATGGCAGCGTGGCCCGGCTCTCTCCGGACAGCTCCATCACGCTGCAGGTTCTTCAGGGTTCGGGAACGACGGCCGCCGCTCAACTCCTGCTGAATGGGGGTCTGGCTTACTTCGAATTCCAGGGCGGGGGGCAGGCTGGCCAGGTGGGCGTGATGTTCGGCGATGCTCAACTCGCCACCAGTGGCTTCACCGTGCTTCGCGTCAGCATGGACAATCCTCCCGGCGAAGTGGCCGTGTTTTCAGGAAACGCGCATCTCAATTCCGCCAACGGCTCGGTTTCCGTTGACCTGCATGGCGGCGAAAGCATCGCTCTCAACGGCGCCAGTCCAGCCAACTATCAGCTCGCGGAGTCGATCGAGCCGGATTCGTGGGACGCATGGAACTCCGACCGCGATCAGGCGCTGACTACCGAGGCTGCGTCGCAGACCGGCGCCTCGACGAATTTGGGCCAGAGCCAAAACCCCGCGTGGAGCGATTTGGACGCCGATGGCAACTGGTACAACGTTCCAGGGCAGGGCTATATCTGGTCGCCCAACGAGGCTGCGAGTGCAGATTTCGATCCCTACGGCTACGGCAACTGGATGTGGACGCCGGGGTACGGCTACCTCTGGATCTCGGGCTACCCGTGGGGCTACATGCCGTTCCAGTGTGGAGCGTGGAACTTCTACAACGGATTTGGATGGGGCTGGGCGCCGGGCATGGGCGGATGCACTCCCTGGTGGGGTATGGGTTTCTACGGAGGCCCGAACATTGGTCATGGACCGGCTGGATATCGACCGATTCCGCGACCGATTTTGCCGCGCCATCCCATCAACCCCAGGCCGGTGGCGATGATACCCGTCAAAAGGAATCCGGTGATCATCAACTCTACTTTACCTGCTCGAAACAGAAACACGCCGGTGACGATTGGAGGGAGTACCGTCGTGGCGCTTCGTCCGTTGCCATCCCGGCCTGTCTTCGAGCACACGCCGTCGAATGCAGGGGGAAATCAGACGCAGCCGGGAAATCGGCCGACAGCGCCAGGCGGCGGGCAAGGGGCGCCGAATCGGCCCGGTTACAACCTCAACCGTCCTGCGGTGCAGCAGCCGGGTGAGCCAAACCGCCTAGCGCAGCCGCAGGCAGAGCCGGGCCAAACGACTCCCTCCGAGCCGCCTCTGCAGGTTCCGATGTACAGGAGCCAGCCGGCGCCAGCTCCGGAGAGCCGTCCTGCGCCGCCTGCTCAGCCTCCGGCATTCGAGAGTCAGCCGGAACCAAGCCATAATTCGGGTCCGCCACGATCGAGTTACTCGGGCGGCGGGTCAAACAACTATCCATCCAGCGGCGGCGGTGGCTCGAACGGTGGAGGCTCGACGCACCCAAGCGGAGGCTCTTCAGGCGGAAGTGGCGGCGGTGGATCGCATAGCGGCGGCGGCTCGTCTCGTGGAGGCGGTGGCGGCGGCGGTGGTGGCGGCTCCCACGGCGGTGGCGGTAGCGGCGGCGGCGGAGGCAAACACTAAGGCTCAGCTCGTGCCAGCTTGCGCCTGCGCAAATGTGGCCTGGAAGTCGTCACCTGCCGGTCGCTGAACCTCTACGGTTCTTCGAGAGGCAGGTTTCGACTTCTTGTTCTCTTTCCAACTGCATCTCAAGAGGAATTACGGTGTAAGCCGCGACGCGCAGCGCTGGTCGCGAACCCGGACGGGCTGCGGCAGAGGTGACGACCCTGCTTACCTTCGTGCGATCTTGCCGCGAATCCCGAGTCGGAGATTGGTAGTCTAAGAGATGTGAATGCCGAGCAAGACACGCGTTTGCGGGTCGCGGCGATTGGATTTCTCAATCCCGCGCCGCTCATGTGGGACTTTGAGCATGCGCCGCTGAACGAGGAGCTGGCTCGCCGCTATCGGATCGACCGCATGACGCCGTCGGAATGCGCGGCGCGGCTGGCGGATGGACGCGCGGACATCGGACTGATTCCCATCGCCTCGCTCGCCACGACGCCGGGACTGCAAATTCTGCCGGGATGCACGATCGCTTCAAAGGGCAAGGTGCGGTCGCTGATCCTGGTGCATCGCGCCAGCCGGCCGCTTGACAAGCTGCGCTCGGTGGCGGCGGATACGGCGAGCCGGACGACGCTCACCTATGCGCGCATGATGTTCCACAAATGGGGCAATGCGGAGGTTCCGTTTTTGCCCATGGTCGCCGATCTCGACGCAATGCTGGAGCGGGCCGACGCGGCCATTCTCATTGGCGATCCCGCGCTGCTGGCTCTCGAGGAGCGGAATAACCAATTCGAACGCACCGGAGAAGAATTGGTTTATCGCGACCTGGCCGAGGAGTGGCGCAAGCTGACCGGCCTCGCGTTCGTCTCCGCGGTGTGGTCCGCTTTTCCCGCGAGAGGCAGAGTTTTGGACGAGAGAGTTGCTGAAGATTTCATTCGGTCGCGCGATCACGGCCTCGCCAACATCGATGCGCTGGTTGCCGAGTGGTCAGAGCGGTTTCCCATTTCCGAGTCGACGATTCGAACGTATCTGACGACCAACATCCATTACGTGCTCGACGAAGAGTGCGTTGAAGGGATGCGCGGGTTTTTCCGCATGGCGGCCGAATATGGCGTTTTGCCGCCGTACACGGTCGCGGTTCAGGAACTCGCGGCGCGATAGCGGCGAGGCAGCGAGTTAGCAAATTAGCGAGTTAGCGAGTCAGCGAAGCTGGTTTTCAGATCACATCGATCAATTTTCAGCGATTTTCGGAGTTGGTTTGTTTGCGATCAATTCCACGCTATCCGTCTTATTTTGAGCGATTTGGACCTCCTTTCTCCGCTGTTTCTTGTGATTTACACAGTTTCACAGTTTCTGTGAAACTGTGGAGCGACTGGCTGTAAGGCTCTCATTCCAAAGACTTCACAGTTTCACAGTTTCACAGTTTCACAAAACGGCATGGGGGGGTGGGTCAAAGGCAGGGACCAGGGATTGGGGACCAGGGAACAGAAAAGCAGGAGACAGCGGACGGCCGGGAGCCAATAGCCAGTAGCCAGTAGGTGGCGAAGGAGCGATTCTGGTTTGCTCTTCGATCATGGAATGAGTATGCGCCAAGGCGGGGTAATGATCGGCAAACTTGACAGAGATCAGAGATCAGGGGTCAGGGCTCAGAAAAGGAATGACTTAAGGGAAGCGGGGCGGATTTATTTTGGCGGCGGAGGGCTTGACAAGGAAAGACAGTAGTTAGTGAACAGGGTCAGGGGTCAGGGGAGCAGGCGTGGCCTGCTGTTTCGTTCGGGCCGCGACATTTGAAAAGGCAATAATATCGCTGACTGACTATAAGGTAGGCCGTTTTTATGTATGGTGCCAAAGTGTCATTGAGTCTGCAACGGTAACGGGATTCAATGTTACCAACGCGGCCTTCGCTGAACAGTAGGCTTCGACTATCAAGGAGAACTGAAATGAACAGCCTGCTTCTGAATCTATACGCGAAATTCCAGAGCCTGAAGAACGGAGAGGAAGGTCAGGATCTGGTTGAGTATTCGCTGCTGGTCGCCTTAATTGCGCTGACATGCATTTCCGGAATCAGCAAGGTGGCTGGTGGCGTGAACGCGGTATTCAGCAATATCAGCTCCTCGCTGGCGTAAATCCGGCAGGGCGCGGCCAGCAAGCGCGGAACCGTACACCAGCGACCTACAAGGCGCCACATCCCTCTGATTTGACACCAAGCCTCTCGACGCCGAGGGGCTTTCGTGTGTTTGACAGGCTGTGCCACAATGAGTGCAATAGAAAACCCGCCTTCTGAGGGGCGGGTCTCTGGTGTGGCGATCTCTCTAGCGACATCATTGCATGGAGTGTTGCCCGTGACAAGTGTGAGGTATTTTGTGACTGAAAAAGACGAGTCAGCGAAAATCGGCGATATGGTGAAACAGCGCAAATCTCTGAAAGAAAGACTAGCTACTTTGGAAAATGAATTTACGGAACTCTCGCGAGAGTGGCACCTGCTTAGCGGCCTTTCGGACACACGAGATTTCTCAAATGAGCGCTATGTCGTCAATGACGACGAACTTAAAGTAATGCGCCCATCTCGATACACCGGTACCCAACAGGAACGTCAATATGAAGAAGCCATGGTCTTATCACTGAAGGCCCTCGACAAAGATGCCGTCATTAGACTGTTCAAAGAACTTTCCGAAACACGCAACGATTTGAATCGAGTGTCGAGTCAACTACGTCCATTTGGGATTGATTAACTTTATCTTTGGCTTCTGCGGTTTGCTCTTTTCCACTCAATAGCCCGCTGAGTGCTTGGGTGGTCCTTCGCATTTGCGACCCACTTTTCAAGCTCTTCGCGTGGCTGGATGTTTCCGCGAAACCACAAACGCTCTTGGGCGCTTTGATAGTCCTGCCAGGCTTCAACGGCGACCTCTTTGATTACGTCCCCATAGAGCTTATTTCGCATCCCTTGGTAGGAAGTCCAAGCGAGGGAATCAGCGGCCTGAAGACCGAGATATTCAGTTTTTTCGCGAAACGCGTGACGCCCTGCAAATGCTCCGGGATAGAGGAATTCTGAGTATTCGAGAGCGTCTTCGATCTCCATTCGAACGGGCTTGTCAGCAGTATCGAATACGTATTCGATGGGCACCTGGGCATGTTCAACCGACCAGTCGTAGCACAGACCGAGCAGACTACTGACTGCCCACGAATAGTGATGCTGGCCAACAGCCTCGCGCAGTTCGGGAGTCAAACATTCGTCATAATCAGCTTTAGATATAAAGCAGCTGATTCCTTTGATGGAGTGGTCGAAAGTTAACTTGCGGGCACGTCGCATCACTCGTTTGCTCCGCTCATCATCCCAATCTTTGAATTCAGAGTCTTGCGAATGCCCTACACAGGAGGTGGCATGCAGATAAGTAATTCCTTCCTGATTCAAAAAGATTTCCCACTCGCTGTGAAAGCGCTCCAATCTGTGAGCAGGAATCAGAACACAGCTAGCGACAGCCACCTTTTCATTTTTCGAGGTGCCGCTGTCGTCGATATGTGCGCGAAACATAGCTAGAGTTACCTTTTCCCCTTTAGCACCATTCATCAAGCCGAGCTTGACAAGGGAAAACGACACAGATTGACTCTGGACACACTTCGACATACCATCCTTTCCAGACGGTATGCCGAGTCAACCGATCAATCGCGCGAAGAATGTATCCGGTGATTTCGGCAAATTCGAGAGTTTTGTGCGCAGGATCGTTTCCGTACCCCACGCTGAAATCAAAGAGAAACTAGACGCGGAACGCGAAGCTAAGCAAACGTCTAAATCCGCTTCCCGCGTTTCTGCCGCATCTTCCAAGGCGCGTTAGAACGTTTCCGTTTCTCCCACCTTGCCGGTCAACTCTGCGTAAGTCAGCCTCTTCCCTGAAATCTGCGATGCTGCCAGCGTGAATCTGTCTGCGTCTGTGAGCGGATTATCTTTCGTGGCCCGATTGCTGAACCTGAAAACCTGCTCATCGACGTAACGGGTCAAGTGGAACGGCTCGACTGAAACGTATGTGCCCTTCAACCCCCTCTTGAGTAGGCTCCAGAAATTCTCAATTCCGTTTGTATGCACTTCGCCGCGCACGTACTCGGTAACGTGGTTCACAGTCTCATGCACGAATTGTAGCGTCGGAAGGTTTTTGTAGGACGGCAAGTTGTCCGAGTAAATTTTGCTCCCGCCTTCAATGTTGCTCAGGATCGCGTCCAGCAGCACGTCGCGGCGCACATTCGGGATGACTTCAGCGCGAACCTGGCGGGTGTCGCGGTCCAACATGCCAAACACGGCAACCTTGTCAGTTCCGCGCCCGGTCTTCATCTTCGTGCTGTCCTTCCATGCCTTCCACTCCTCAGTCACGTACTCAGGCTTTACTGGACGCTGGCTGAGATGCTTGTTCTTGGCCTCTCCGCCCAAGTAGGCTTCACCAATCTCAACCGGGCCACCATCTCCGCCTAGCTTGGCGAATGTCTGTGCCTGCATGGCAAGCCTGATCCTGTGCAGCATGAACCATGCGGTTTTCTGAGTCACCCCAACGGCGCGATGCAGTTCATAGCTGGAGATGCCATTCTTGCTATTGCAGAGCAGCCAGAGCGCAGGGAGCCACTTGTCTAGGCCGATGGGCGAATCCTCGAACACTGTGCCAACCTTGAGCGAGAACTTCTGCTTTGGGTGATCGCCATAGCAACGATATGCGTTCGCGTTCGCCATCCAAGTCAGCTTGGTTGCACCGCAATAGGGGCAACGGGGAACACCGTCCGGCCAGCGCACGAAAACCATGAACTTCCGGCAGTTCTCAGGATCGCCAAAGTGTTGAATCGCTTGCTGTAAGGTCTTGATTTGGTCTTCCATGTTTTAACTATAGAACAAATGGCGTAGTCTGTCAAGTATATTATTGCCTTTGAAAAGGCCAGGCCCTGGTAGACCAGGCCCAGGTCAAGAGGGCAATTCGCCGTCAGGCGGCGTTGATGGCCACGACTTTGCTGTCGCGCAGGTTCCTGATGTCGCGCATCGGCGGCTGGCCGAAGAGACGGCTGTACTCGCGATTGAACTGGCTGACGCTTTCATAGCCGACTTCATAGGCCGCGCTCGTGGCGTCCAACCCGTCCATCAACATGCGGTCTCTTGCCGACTGGAGCCGAAGCTGCTTCTGGTATTGGAGCGGACTCATTGCCGTCAACGAGCGGAACTGATGATGGAGCGTTGAGACTCCCATTCGCGCGAGGGTAGCGAGCTCGTCGATGCGGAGCGGCTTGGCGTAGTTGGCGCGCAGCCAGGCGATGGCCCTGGCTGTTCTGTAGCTGAGGTCTCCGGCCGTGGCGATGGCGCGAAGGCGTTCGCCTTGCGGGGTGCGGAGGACGCGGTAGAGGATTTCGCGATGGATCAAGTGGCTGAGAAACGGTATGTCCTCGGGAGCGTCAAGAAGGTCGACGAGCCGAGAGCACGCGGCCAGCAATC